>Ga0310810_10008277_pt1 | contig 11949 bp, 7 predicted proteins | sample NCmetagenome_FD_207641 | JGI IMG/M metagenome (GOLD analysis project Ga0310810, IMG submission 207641) | Soil microbial communities from experimental microcosm in Duke University, North Carolina, United States - NC | ecosystem: Engineered > Artificial ecosystem > Soil microcosm > Unclassified ...
AACGCCGGCGGTGCGACATTCGCGGTGCCCGGACGACTCTTGGCGTTGCTGTTGGGAATCGAACTCCGGTGCCGAGGTGGAGCTGTGACCGGCCGAACCGTAGGCATCTCACCACCGAGTGGCGAGCCGGGTACGCGGTCCGTGCGGCGGCCGTCGGTCAGCCGAGACTGACGATCGCCGCCGGCTTGGCAGCAGTAGCCGGTCCCGAGACGAGCGCCCGCAGACCACTCGCGCCCGCTGGGACCTCGTAGACCACACTGCTCTCCATCCTCTTGTCCGGTAGGAGCTCGCCGGGGGTCCTCGAGCCTGCGATCAGGCTCAGACGGCCGTGCTCGGAGGTGTAGCTGCCGCCAGTTGAGTCTTGCAGTTCGACCTCCGGCAGATCGGAGAGCATCTGCGCCGCGGTGCCGTGATTGATGACCTCGTACTTGACCGACACCAACCGGTCGCCAGGCTGCGGCTGGGTCTGGGCGGTAGCCGGGAAAGGATCCTGAACAGCAAGCACTGTGAACTCGACGTCACCCAACGCGATGCGGTCGCCGATCCCATGCACCGCGATCGGAGCGGAAGCCTGCTCGGCCGTCGTCGACGTTACGCCGACAGGGGGCTGGGACGATCCCGGGCTGGAATCGGCGACTCGCCCACCAACGCGGGCTGAGCCACCGCCGTCGGCTTCGCATGCCGTCAACATCAGGATCGCCGTCACCACGCCGACGCACGCCCGCCTCCACACACGCCCATGATCGCGGGGATTTCAAGCCGAACCAAGGCTCTTCGTCATCGCAGGTGTCCAGTGCGAGGGAGCGGCCATGCGCAGAGGAGAGCCAGCGCCAGGGTGAGCCGTGTGGGCCGGAAACCCGTGCCACCTAACGACGGTCTCAGGTGGATAGGCTCACCGCCCCGCAACGCCGGGTCCTGGTGGCACAGGGGAGGCCGCCGCCGCCCTCCCGCCCGCTGAAAAATGTTCCCACTCCGGTGAAGCGGACGCACGGATTCCTGCACTCACCTTCTGTGCGGTCGTGGACGCTCAGAGAGAGCGCCAAACGGCAGCTATTCCGGGTGTCGCCCCACCACGACGACTTCGTCATGAGCCTCGTTTGTCGGCGCGTCCAAATCAACACGCCGACTCGGGGAGGGCGTGTTGTCGAGCGGCGTTGGCACATGATCTAATCTGCCCGGGCCGCGCATCCACGGCGGTTCAACCCTCCTCTCTTGTCGCATCCCTTGCTGCGGACTGGGTGCTCGGTCGAGCAGCTCTTGTCTCAGTCGCATGCGGCCCCCTCCGCCGCTGGGCCCAGTGCTCCGCGACGCGACTCGATCAGCTTGAACTTCGCTCCATGCCCGCGGTCCCGTGGAAGGTGTGGGACGGCCTCGACGACGATCTCCGGCGAGATGGCGCCCGCGTCGCCCAGCCCAGCGGCAAGGGCGGCCCGGATGTGGAGGGTGGTCTCCTCGATGGCTGGCCCGTCGCCGATGACCAACAACACGCTCAACCCACTGTCGTGGAGCACGACCTTGTACTGGCGCACGGCAGGCAAGGCGGCGAAAGCTCGGCGCAAGACGATCGGGTGGATCGGGATCTGGCCGCCCTGCAGGGCGGGAAACAGCAGGATGTCGTCGTTTCGGCCTTCAATAGAAATGACCCGTCTCGTGAGGCGGCCACAGGGGCACGGTTGGGAGTCGAGGGCGACCATGTCAGAGAGCTCGTAGCGGATGAGGGGCTGGGTTCGGTTGAAGAGGTTGGTGAGCAGGAGCTTGTTCCCGACCTCGCCGTCGGCGACCGGTTTGCCATCCCCGTCAACGTTCTCGACGATGAAGAGATCCTCGAACAGGTGCATCCCCTGGTGGTGCCGGCAGTCGCCGGCGAGGACGCCGCCCTCGGTAATGCCGTACCAGTCGAACGGCTCGACGTCCCACGCGCGTCGGATGGCATCGGCCATCTCGCGCGTCCGTACCTCGGAGACGGTGGCGACCGTGAGAGGACGGATGCGCAGGCGGCCTGCCCCCTGTTCATGAGCGAGCAGGCTGAGGATCGACGGGTACCCCACGAGGAACTCTGGCCGGAACTCGTCGAGGGCGGCGGCCAGCTCGCCCACAGGCCGGCGGGCGTCGAGGCGCAGCACCCGGTTGATACCCACGGCGGCCGACAGGCTTGTGCGGGTCGAGATGTGAATCGGACTGGTGGTGCCGACTCCGGCCACCCGGAGGCGGCGGGGAATGCGGGGGTGGACATCGAGGTAACTCTCGTTCAGCCGAGCGAAGTTGGCGAGGCTTGTCCGCCAGTCAGCTCCCCCGTACACGAACACCGCTCGGCCGCCCGTGCTGCCCGACGTAGCCATCACCCGGTAGTGGCCGAGGTAGCGCTCGTCCCGAGCGAGGTTTTGAACGTGGCGGTCGAGGTCGGCGAGCTTGAGGCGGCGATCGGTGACCCAGTCGTCGAAACGGGCCACGAGGTTGGACTTCGCCACGGGTGGGAGCGCGGCCAGGTCCACCCGGTCGAGGTCGATCCCTCGGTAGTGGTCGCGATAGAAGGGTGACCGTTCGACAGCGTGGCGTACCAGCTGCTCGAGCCGTTGCTGCTGGAACCTCAGGCGGGCGGCGACGTCTAGGCGGTCGGTTCGAGCCAGAACTGTGCGGCTCACGACGAGTGCTCGCCCGAAGTCGGCCAGCCGGCGGACGGGATCGGCGCCGCTCATGGCCTGCTCCATCGACGAAGCGCGAGCGTTGCCCGACGCCTCGGTGCGGGGAGTGGCTCGGGGGAACACCCGAACCAGCAGAGCGGGTGAATGACCTTGTTCTTCACGGCCACCAACCGCGTCCAAGCCGAGGCCAAGTCCGGGTCCAATTCGAGCCGGCGCCGCAAGAACGCCTCCCTGGCGACTGACTCGCACATGAAGACCTCGACGGGTGGTCGGGAACGGGCGGGATCGGCCTCCTCGGGTGCGGTGATGAGGAGGAAGATGGGAACCAGCGCTCCCGTCAGAGCCTTGGGACGCCGGCGTCGACGTCATCCAGCTCCGGGGACCGCGGGACGAGCGGACCCTGCGCGCCCAGGTGCTCGATGAACAGGGCGGGGATGGTCATGCGCCACCCGAACCGCCGCAGCTCCTGGCGGCTCACGACGAGCTGAGCGTCGCCCACCTGCGCCCGGCGGACGCGGAACGTCCAGCGCTGGCCCTGGTCGATCACCTCCTCCACCGTCCGAGCCGACTTGGGAGCGATCTCGCCTAGGTCGAGCCAGCCGTCGGCGCTGGACCCCGCCACGTCTACCTGAATTTCGTAGGAGGTGGGGTTCACCAGCGTCAGCCGGCGCACGAACGTCGGGACCGCCGTGGCCGGGAGGATGGCCGTGCGCAGAACGAAGACAGCCGCTGCCACCACGGCCAGTCCGACCGCCACCACTCCGAGGCGTCCAAGCCCGTTCAGCCGGGCCGCTTCACCGCCAGGGCGAGGTAGCGCCTCGCCGACAACGCGGCCGGCGCGGGCGTCCCGGTAGCGCCGCTGGCTGGTCACGCCCGCGAGGCCGCGAGCATCACGGCCAGCGTGGTGCCAGCGAACAGCGCCACCAGGTCGGCCCTGGTGGCTCCGGCACGTCGTTGAAGCGATACAGGACGACGGCCCAAAGGCATTCGTCCCTTCACGGGTGTGGTCACAGTTGCGCCCTCCTCATCACCGCGCCGTCGTACGGCGCCTCGAACTTCGACGCAGCCGGGGTTCGGCTGGCCATGTTGGACATCCAGATCCGACGCCTAACGGATACGGCGCCCACGCGGCTGCCATGCGGCGACAAACTGCACGCCGTCGGGTCGCACCACATGCTGGCCGGTTCCGTCGGCGTTTATGACGTACACGAAGCGGTCGTCGTTGTTCAGGAACGCGATCTGGGTGCCGTCCGGAGACCACGCAGCGCCGATCTGGCGCGCCTGGTCGTTGGTTACACGCCGTTGGCCACCTCCGTCAGCGTTCACGATCCAGATATCGGAACCCAGAGCCGGATCGAGGGTTGCATAGGCGATCATCGTGCCGTCCGGGCTCCAGTCCGGCACCTGGTCCTTTCGGGCAGGGTCGAAGGTCAGTTGTCGCGGGTCGCTTCCGCTCGCGTTCATGACCCAAATCTGCGCGACGCCGGTGCGGTCACTCACGAAGGCGATGCGGCTGCCGTCGGGCGACCATACCGGGAACCGATCATTGGAGGGAGTATTTGTGAGCTGCACAAGCCCGGATCCGTCGCTACCGATGACGAAGACGTCGGCGTCGGTGGCCCCCGGCTCCATCCCCGCGAAGACGATCTGAGCGCGATCGGGTGAGAAGTCCGGGAAGGTGACCCGCCCGCCGATGGTCGTCACCTGTCGTTGTTGCGTCCCGTTCGCCTTCATGACCCAGATCTCGGTTACCCCTCCTGCGGCCTGGACGCCACTGCAGTAGGCGATCTGCTTGCCGTCGGCTGAGTAGGCGGGGCAGGCGTCGAATGCCTGGCTATCGGTGAGCCGGCGGAGGCCCTCGCCGTTCGGCATGACCGAGTAGATGTCGGCGTTGCCCCCAAAATCGATGGCGAAGGCGAGGCGCCCGTTGGTCGTACCCGGATAGGTCGCGCTGGCACGGTCGGCGCCAGCCGCCATCATGGTCAACAGGGCGGCCAGGGCGCTGACGGCGGCCTTCAGGCCAGCGGGCGCATCGCCACGGGGGGTAGGTCGCTGCCTTCGTCGGAAAAGGCTCAGTGCCCACGGGTGCGCTGACCGGTGGCGGAGGGGCTTCGAGTGCCCTTGGGTGTGCGTCGTGGGTTCCTCCGTAGTGATCATCGGGGTGGCTGTTCCTCCTGGGCAGCTGGCGGACTGTGGGGTCGGTCAATTTCCGGCGGGAGCACGCTCTAGACAGTGGCGCTGCCGGGTCGAGGATCGGTAGAGACCACGTTCGGGTCCAAAGCCGGAGCGACGCGCGGGCAGGCGAACCCTGGCCCGAGCCGGTGCACATGCGGTGGGAGTTCTCGACCGAATCTCGACCGGCTCCCGGCACGATGAGGGGGTGGCGCGATGCGCAGCACCGGCGTGCAGGGAGAACGAGGGGCTATCTTCGGGGGTAGGAATACCCACATCGACCTCGGCGTCCGGCGTGACGGCGGGATAGGGCGGCGGATGGAATTCCGGATACTGGGCCCACTCGAAGTCATCGACGAGGAGCGCGGGCGTGTCCGCCTGCCGGGTACGAAGACGCGTGCGCTGCTGGCCGAGCTGCTCATCAATGCCAACCGCGTCGTGTCAACCGACCGGCTGGTGGAGGCGGTCTGGGGCGAGGACGCACCCGAAACCGCGGCCAAGACGCTGCAGACGTACGTCCTGCAGCTCCGCAAGGCGGTTGAGCCGGGACGAGCGCGGGGTAGCCCGGGCGAACTGCTGTTGACCCGCGAGTCGGGCTACCTGCTCGCGGTGCAGCCGGAGCAGGTCGATGCGCTTCGATTTCAGCGGTTGGTCCAAGAGGGTCGCCATGCGCTGAGCGCGTCGGAGCCCGATCGTGCGGCGTTGGTCCTGACCCAGGCGCTTGCCCTGTGGCGTGGGCCGGCGCTGTCCGACGTAGCCGACGACCCCTTCGCCCGACTGGAGGCCGTCCGGCTGGAGGAGCTGCGGGTTGCCGCACTCGAGGACCGCATCGACGCCGACCTAGCTATCGGTCGCAGCGGCGAGCTCGTCCCCGAGCTCGATCACCTGGTCGCACGGCACCCCCTGCGCGAACGATTGTGGGGGCAGCTGATGCTGGCCCTGTACCGATCAGGTCGCCAGGCCGACTGCTTGCGCGCGTACCAACGGGCCCGCGCCGTCCTGGTCGAGGAACTTGGCATAGAGCCGGGCGCCGAGCTGCGCCGCCTGGAGGCGGCGGCGCTCGCCCAGGATCCGGCGCTCGACTTTCATGTCGGCTCGAAGGGCGTGGATCTCCCACCGGCGCTCGCCGTGTCCGGCGGTGTGTTCGTCGGTCGCACGCAGGAGCTTGCGATCTTGCTGGGGGCGTGGGACAAGGCGACGGGTGGCCATGGGGGTCTGGTGCTGCTGGCCGGGCCGGAAGGCATCGGCAAGACGAGGCTGCTGGCCGAAGTGGCGCGCCATGCCCATGCCGGCGGCGCGCTCGTCGCGTACGGGAGAGCCGTGGGGCCGACCGCTCGCCTCCATCCCTTCGTGGAGGCGCTCAGCGGGATCGGCGCCTCGGTCGGCGCCGTGGTCGGCGCGACGGATGCCGGGGCGCCGGGGCAGTTCGGCATGGCCCTGTCGGGCTTCCTGCGCAGACGGGCCTCCGGCCGTCCCGTCCTGCTCGCCCTCGACGACCTGGACCGGGCCGACGAGGAGACGCTGGAGGCGCTGGCCGCTCTCGCCGACGGGTGTTCGTCCAACCGAGCGCTCGTCCTCGGCACCGTGCGTGCTGACCAGGGGGACGTCGACCAGGCCCGTCTCGTCGACGCGACAAACGTCGTGTGGATTCCGGCCCTGTCGCGCTCGGAGATCGTCGAGATCGCATCGCACTACCTCGGCGCAGAGGCGGCCGAGTCGGCGGCCACCCTCCTCGCCCCCGCGTGCGAGGCACCCCTGATCATCCACCGGGAGGCGGCCCGGATGGCGCGGTCACTCGCCTCCCGCCGCATTGGCGAGGCGAGCGGGCGGGCCCTTGGTGCGCGCGCCGACCTCCGCCACGTCTACGATCAGATCGCCGGAGGCGTGCGTGATCTCCAGCGCCTCCGCGCCGAGGCGGCGAACGATGAGCGCATCGCCGACACCGTCTCGGCCGTGGCGACCTGTCCATACAGGGGCCTGTCCCGGTTTGAGGTCTCAGACGCTCGCTACTTCTTCGGCCGGGAACAAGTGACCGCCGAGCTCGTCGCGCACGTGGTGGGCGCCAGCGTGCTGGCCGTCGTTGGCCCCTCAGGGAGCGGGAAGTCGTCGCTGGTGCGGGCGGGCCTCCTCCCCGCCCTTCGGGACGGGATCCTGCCCGGGGCCGACCGGTGGACCCAGGTCGTCATGACGCCCGGCCCACATCCGGCCCATGAACTGGTCCGGCGGCTGGCGGGCCCGGAGAGCGATCGGATCGACGAGCGGGCCCTCGGGGCGGCATTCGACGCGGCCTGCTCGGCGTTGCCGCCCGGCGGAGGGCTCCTCGTGTTCGTCGACCAGTTCGAGGAGGTCTTCACCGCCTGCCGGGACCTGAGCGAGCGCCGGGCCTTCATCGACTCCCTCGTGCGCGCCTCCGAGCGGCCCGAAGGCGCGGTGACCGTCATCGTGACGATCCGCAGCGACTTCTACGGCCAGTGCGCCGACTACCCCGAGCTTGCGCGGCTGCTGGCCACCAACCAGGTTCTCCTCGGCACGATGAGCGCAGAGGAGCTCCGCCGAGCGATAGAGCTGCCGGCCCAGCTCGCCGGGGTCAAGGTCGAGCCCGGTCTCGCCGAGGCGATCGTCGCCGACGCGGCGGACGAGCCAGGTGGCCTGCCGTTGCTGTCGACGGCGTTGGTCGAGGCCTGGGAGCGCCGGCGGGAGCGCACGCTCGACGTGGCCGGGTACCGCGAGCGAGGCGGGGTCAAGGGAGCTGTGGCCCGCCTGGCCGAGTCGGCCTACGGGGAGCTGACGACCTCTCAGCGGGAAGTGGCGCGGCGCCTGCTCCCGCGGCTGGCCGACCTGGGCGAGGGCGATGCTTCGGTCGCTCGGCGCGTCGCCGTCCCCGAGCTCATCGACGGCCATCCCGAGGGCGCCGGTGTCGTGGCGACGCTCATCAACCGGCGGCTCCTCACCTCCCACGACGGGATGGTGGAGGTGGCGCACGAGGCGCTGCTGAGGGAGTGGCCGCGCCTTCGGTCATGGTTGGAGGAGGACCTTCACGGTCGGCGGCTGCACCGTCACCTCCAGCGGGCGGCCGCGGACTGGGCAGAGAGCGGTCGCGAGCCGTCGGAGCTCTACCGGGGGCCGCGGCTTGTCGCTGCGCTCGACTGGTCCGGGCCTCGGCCCGACGAGTTGAACGGCGTCGAGCGCGAGTTCCTCGATGCGAGCAAGGGGTTGGCCGAGCGCGAGACCACGGAGGCCCAGCGGCGGGCGCAGCAGCAGGCCGTCGTCAACCGCCGGCTCCGCCAGCTCGTCGCCGCCCTCGCCGTCGGCGTCGTCGTCGCCCTGGTCGCCGGCGGTATGGCGTTGGTGCAGCGCGCGCACGCCAGCCGGCAGGCCGTGCTGGCTGAGTCTCGCGCTGTGGCGGCCCGGGCTGTGGTCGAGAACAGCCTCGACCGTTCCCTCTTGCTGGCCCGCGAGGCGTCGAACCTCGACGACTCGGCCGACACCCGGTCGAGCCTCCTGGCGAGCCTCGCCCGGAGCCCCGGCGCCGTGCGAGTTCTGCGGTCAACCGGCGACCGGCTCCAGACCCTCGCGCTGAGCCCTGACGGTCGGTTTCTGGCCGCCCCCGACAACTACGGAAAGACGTTTGTCTGGGACACCCGCACCTTCGAGCGCCTCGACCCACCACTGGCGGTCAGCGACTCCGGCGCCTTCGGTGTCGCCTTCACGCCCGACAGCCGCACCTTGTTGACGTCGGCGGGCGTCCGGGGCCAGATCGGTGGCGAGATCCAGCTCTGGGATCTCGAGACCCGTCAGCTCACAGATCGGCTCGACAACGGGTTCCGCGGAGTCGCAGACAGGATCGCCATGAGCGCCGACGGCCGGACGCTGGCGGCGGGGGGACCCGACGCAGTCGCCGTCTGGGACCTCGCCGCCGAGGGGAGACCGCGATTCACCCTTGGCGACCGGCCGGCGCAACCTGGTGACATCGCCCTCAGCAGGGATGGGCGGCTCCTGGCCGCGGCCCATACCAACGGCGTGGTGCTCATCTGGGACGTCCCGTCCCGGACGCTCATGCGCCGGCTCGAGGGGTTCCCGGGGGCCCTCACCATCAGCCCCGACGGTGCCACGGTCGCGGCCTCCACCAGTACTGGTTCGATCTCGCTGATCGACGTGGCCACCGGGACGGTGAGGCGGACGTTCGCCGGGCACGCCGACCTCCTGTGGGGGCTGACCTTCTCCGCCGACGGATCGGCGCTGGCGAGCGCCGGAGATGACCGCACGGCCATCGTGTGGGACGTGTCCAGCGGCAGCCGCAGGGAGACGCTTCGGGGCCACACCGGGCGGGTGCTCGGGGCCGCTTTCAGCCCCGACGCACGTCGGCTCTACACCGGGGGCCTCGACGGGACGGTGATGGCGTGGGAGCTGATGGGCGACCGACGGCTCGGTGATCGGGTGTCGCCTCCGGCCGGGATCGACTTCCTCGCCGTGGGCCAGGAGTGGATGCGGGGCAAGCCTCCGCTGGCCGTGAGCCCCGACGGCGGGCTGGAGGCCGTGGGGGACGCCCACGGCGTTGTGATCCTGCGCCGGCTGCCCGGGGGTGAGCAGGTCGGGGGCCCGATGCAGGCCAGCAAGCGCGGGCCGGTCGTCCGCATTGCCTTCAGCCCCGACGGATCGCGGCTGGCGACACCGGCCGCAGACGGGGACACCGTCGTGTGGAACGTGGCCACCCAGCAGGAGGTCGCCCGCCTTGAGGACGGCCACCCCGCCGGGGTGTACGCAGCTGGGTGGCCAACGACAGGGCAAGGAGCGGTAACGAGCGTGGCGTGGAGCCCGGACGGCCGGCTCCTGGCGACCGGTGGCACCAACGGCCGCGTCGTGGTGTGGGATGGTGCCACCGGCGCGCCCCTCGGCGAGCCCCTCCGGGCCTCGGAGGGTGATGGCAATCCGGGTCTCTATTCCGGCGGCGTCTACGACGTTGCCTTCAGCGGCGATGGCCGATGGTTGCTCGCCGCCGTCGGGGCCGTAGGCCACGGTGAGGTCGTGGCGTGGTCGCTGCCGTCGCGTGCGCTGCGGCATCACTTCCGGGCCGACACCAGGCGGGCGCTCGCCGTCGCCGTCGCACCTGACAACCGGACCATCGCCACCGTCGGCAACGACGGCAAGGTTCGCTTCTGGGACCTCGTCACGGGCCGGCCGCTGAGCGGGTTCCTCGAGGGTCACGGGGGGCCGGCCCACAGCGCGGCGTTCAGCCCCGACGGCGCCATCCTGGCGACGGCAGGTCCAGACGGCAGCCCGATCCTGTGGGACGTCAAGAGCCGCAAGCAGCTGGGTTCGCCCCTGCCGGGACCGTTCCAGCAAACCCGGGTCAACGTCGCCTTCGCACCCGACGGCCGCAGCCTGATCGCTCAGTACTACGACGGCCAGGCGTGGCGGTGGGACGTCGATCCAGCTTCCTGGCGCGACCGGGCGTGCTCGGTGGCTGGACGGAACCTCACGAGGGACGAGTGGGAGAAGTTCGTCCCAAGCCGCCGCTACCGACGCACGTGCGACCAGTGGCCGGCGGCTTCATGACCGGGGCCGCGATGTCAACAGCGCCACGGCGGCAGCGGGGGAGCAGAGTCAAGCTGCAGCTTTGGTCGAGCCATTACAGCGTCTTGGACTGACTGCTGGCCCGACGATGAGCCACCGTGAACCTACCCTGCTCTCATCGTCGTGGTGATGCAACGTGCTCCTACCTGTGTGGCCTGGCGGGGCCACGAAGAGGCCGCCGCCGGGCTCTCTGCCGTTCACTCCCCGGTGGCACCGCAGCAGGCCCAGCCCCGGTACACGGCCCGGGCGGAGCGCGAGCGGAGTACGGCGTGTCCCGCAATCGCAGCGGCGCGACGACACGGCCGCGCCACCTACCGCCGGCAGTGGGTGCGCCCACCTATCGTGTCGAGCGCCGGAGCCGCCTCCACCCGTCCCATGTGAAATAGAGGATGGCGACTCCAGAGATGACCGCCCCGAGGAGTTGCCCAGCTGCGACGAAGGCAACCAGGGCGCAAATCAGGCTGACGACCACGAACGGCGCGAGGATCCAGCGTTCCTCGGTCGGAGCATGTGCGTTTTCGGACAGCATTTCGTTCAGGCGGCGGATGCGGGCCACACTGTCCATTATCCCGGTAGCAGGAACGGCTTCGCCGGCATCCCCCCGCTGGCCTCTGGTACTTCTCGCCCGCGCTGCCCAGGGCTACTGATGGGGCGCCCCTAACGACATGTCCGGGAACCGGCGACGCACGCCACCTATCGCCGGCTCGGTGAAAACCGATCGGGCGATCGGGACTCGCCGCCAGCGAGCGACACCGACCGGACCAGCGACGACGACCCGTGAGAGGTAGCGGCGATCCCACTCGGCGCCGGCGCCGCGGCCGGCCACTGCGAGCCGATGGCCCGATCACCCAATAGGGCGCGCCAACGACGAAGAACTGCGGCAGGCGTCGTTCTGTGCGCCGATCGCGCCGGTCATGTTCGCGGGTCCGCCCGAGAAGAAGGGAAGGGAGCGTGGTAAAATACGAAACGACACGGGTTTGTGTTACCCGCACCGTGCTGGAATCTGCCGCAAGTCCGGCACCTCCCGGGAGCGTTGCTCCAGACCCTGGTAACGCAGGCAAGAACTGCGTATCAACTGCGAGGTTCGGATGGCGCTCATCTTGGAGACGCCGTCGGTTCGCACGACGACGAAAGGAGCACCCCTGCTGAGGCCGCCGGAACGGAACGTCGCCACCACAACGACAGTTGCTCTTGATCGGCACGCATGGATGACCGACGCCGGCAACCCCAATGAAACACCTTTCACGATCAAGAGGAGATCAACAATGTCCGCAACGCTGAAGCTCACCCACAAAGCGATCGGAGCAGAGATCCGTCGTGGCACCTACGACATGGCGCTCGACGGGAAGCGGGTCGGGTCTGTCGAAATGAACGACACGTTCGAGACGCCAATCGAACCTGGACGTCACACGTTGCAAGTCCGCAACGGCCGAAACTCGAGCCGAACCAAGACGTTCGACGCCGCCGAGGGCGAAATCGTCGCCTTCCGATGCACCGGCAAGAGCATCCTGCCGATCTTCCTCGCTTCTTTCGTCGTACCCAGCCTGGCACTCTCGCTCCG
>Ga0310810_10008278_pt1 | contig 11949 bp, 13 predicted proteins | sample NCmetagenome_FD_207641 | JGI IMG/M metagenome (GOLD analysis project Ga0310810, IMG submission 207641) | Soil microbial communities from experimental microcosm in Duke University, North Carolina, United States - NC | ecosystem: Engineered > Artificial ecosystem > Soil microcosm > Unclassified ...
GACCGAGCGGCGTGAGATCCACGTCGCCTGGGAGCGGCGCGACCTCGAGGGGATCCTCGCCGGCGCAGGGCCCGGCAGGGTCACGTTCGCCTTCGACCCGTCGGAGATCTACCGGGCGCTCGAGCAACCGGACTTCGAGGGCCACCGATTCCGCGAGGCCATCCTGCTGACCGTCGCGGCCGCCTCCGCGTCGGCGGCGGTCGCCGTGACGACCGCACAGGGCGGGATCGTCGAGGGAACCGGCGCCGGGGGCGCCGCGACGACCGCGATGGCGTCACCCGGTCACGCCGAGGCGGGAACTGCCGCGGCGCTCGCGACCGCGGCAGCGACGAACGACGAGACAGGGCTCACGGCGCGGGGAATCGGCGTCACGATCCCCGGAGCCGACGAGGCGACCCTCGCCGCGCGCGGTATCCAGGCGCCTGCCGCAGCCGCCGGTCACGACGAGGCGCTGACGGCGGCAGGCATGGCCAACCCTGCCGCGGTGAACGACGAGGTCGGCCTCGCGGCCCGCGGAATCGGCGTCACGATCCCTGGGGCCGACGAGGCGAGCGTCGCAGCCCGCGGGATCGACGTGCAGCCGACGCCCGTCCTCCACGACGAGGCGACGCTCGTCGACCGTGGCGTGGAGAGCTCGCCGGTGACGGTCGACTCGGGCACCGGCCTCGAGCTGCCCTCCGTCGACGCCGGGACCGCCGCGCTCGTCGGTGGGCTTGCCGGTGCGGGCCTGCTGATCGTCGGCGGGACCTTCGCGACCCGGCGACGGATTCACACGACGTAGGTGATCGATCCGGGAGGGCCGCCCTGCGGCTGCGGCCCTCCCCGGCTCGACCCACGATCAGTCGCTGCCCAGGAAGAGGCGGTCGAGCTCGTCGCGGCCGTCGGGTGCCGGGTCGTGGTCGGCTGCAGCCGGGGGCTCGCCCGGCGTCGCACGCGCGGCGAGCGACGGAAGCAACGAGGCAGCGGACGAGGCCGAGCCCGTGCGGCGGTAGTACGCCATCGCGCTTCCGCCCTGCCGTGTCGCGAGCGGCCGGATCATCGTCCGGACGCTCGTCCCGAACACGTCGCGCAGCGCGCTCCAGACCCGCTCGTCGACGGGATGCGGATCGAGGATGCCTCCTTCGAGCCGCTGGTAGTAGCGCCTGAGGCGCGGTCGGTCGTCGACCTCGAGCCGCCCGGCGAGATCGTCGACGACGTCGTCGACCTTGCGGCCACGGCGCCTGCGGAGCGCGAGAAGCCCCGGCTCGCCCTCGAGGCGAGCGCGCAGCACAGCGACCTCGTCGTCGGCGGGCTCGGGTGCGGGGACCGTGCGCAGGAAAGCGTCGAACAGGCTCGCGAGCTCGTCCGCGTCGTCACCCGCCCGCACGAGGAACGACGCGAGGTCGGGCCGCTCGCCGCGCACGTAGGCGGCAGCGAGCTCGTCGAAGAGGAGATCGACGTCAGCCATCGTCGCCGATCAGCTCGCGGAGGCGCTTGCGCGCGTGGAAGAGGCGCTGGTCGACGTTGTTCCGCGTCGTCCCGAGCCGCTCGGCCGCCTGCTCGGGGCTCAGGCCTTCGAGGTAGACGAGCGTGCATGCGGCGCGCTCGGAGTCGGGCAGCCGGTCGACGACCTCTCGCAGCCAGAGCTCGGAGACGATGCTGTCGCCCGGGTCGTCCGTCCCCACCTGGAGGTCGTCGGGAAGCGGCGAGTCCGTGCGGCGGCCGGCAAAGAAGTCCGCAAGCGTCCACCTCGTCACCTGGTGGACGACCACGCGATACGGGAGGCCCTCGTAGCGCTTGCCCGCCTCGAACTCGCGGAAGAGCCGGAACATCACGTCCTGCGCGACGTCGTGCCCGTCGTGGACGCTCTTCGTCGTCTTGATGCAGCGGGCGACGATCACGGGCTCGTACTTCGCGAGCAGGTGCTCGATCCGGCCGTCGGCGAGGAGGTCGGCGTCGTCATGGTCGCTCCGAGAGGGGCTCAGCACGAGGATCCGCGCGATCTTACGCAGCGGGGGAGAACGCGCGAGGGGCGCGGCCTACGCCGCGCCCCTCGCGTCGGGGGTGACGACCCGAGACGTCCGGTCTACGCCGCCGCCTCGAGCGCCAGCTCCTCCTCGGCCTCATACGTCGGGGCCTGTGCGAGCTCGTCCTTGCGGATGAGCGCGAGGGCCGCGACGACACCGGCCAGCGCGATGCCCGCGCCGACCCAGAACGCCGCCTGGAAGCCGCTCGTCAGCGCCTGCGGCACCGCGTCGCCCGCCGTCGTTGCGCTGGTCGTGTGCGCGACCGCCACCGAAGAGAGCACCGCGATACCCAGAGCGCCGCCGATCTGCTGCGACGTGTTGATCAGGCCGGAGGCGATTCCGGCCTCCTCCGCGGGGATACCCGCGAGCGCCGCGATCGAGATCGAGACGAACGAGAACGCCATCCCCATCGCAATCACGAGGAAGCCCGGCAGGAGGTCGCCGAGGTACGAGCCGTCGACCGAGACCTGTGTGAAGTACAGGAGCCCGACCGTCAGCAGGCTCATGCCCGTGACGAGCACCGGCTTGACGCCGACGCGCGTGACGAGCATCTGCGCGACCATCGCCCAGACGATCGAGCCGCCGGCGACGGCGATGTACGCGACGCCCGTCTTGAGCGGCGAGTAGCCGAGCACCTGCTGCATGTAGAGCGTCAGCATCAGGAACATCGAGAACAGCGCCGTGCCCAGGATGAAGCCGGCGATGTTCGCGCCGGTGACCGTCTTGATCCGGAAGATCGAGAACGACATCAGCGGGTCGGGTGTGCGGACCTCCCGGACGACGAAGCCGGCGAGCAGGGCGACGGCGGCCGCGAAGATGCCGATCGTCTTCCCGGAGCTCCAGCCCCAGTCGTTCGCCTGAGTGATCCCGTAGACCGCCGTCGAGAGGCCGCCGGTGACGAGCACCGCGCCGAGAGCGTCGAAGCTCTTGGCGGTGGCATCACGGCTCTCGGCGAGCAGGAAGGGAGCCAGCGCGAGCGCCGTGATCCCGACCGGGATGTTCAGGAAGAAGATCCACTCCCAGCTCAGGAGATCCGTGAAGATCCCGCCGAGCAGGACGCCTGCCGCGGCGCCGAAGCCGCCGACCGCTCCCCAGACGCCGAGCGCGATGTTGCGCTCCTTGCCCTCGGAAAAGGTCGTCATCAGGATCGAGAGCGCAGCCGGGGCGATGATCGCCGCGCCGAGACCCTGCACGGCTCGTGCGCCGATGAGCGACGCCTCGCTCCACGCGAGCGCCGCCAGGAGCGACGCGGACGTGAAGACGACGAGACCGGAGATGAACATGCGTCGGCGCCCGAGAAGGTCGGCCGCCCGCCCACCGAGGAGCAGGAAGCCGCCGAACACGAGCGCGTAGGCGCTGATCACCCACTGGAGGTTCTCCTGCGAGAACCCGAGATCCACCTGGATCGAGGGAAGCGCGACGTTCACGATCGCGATGTCCAGAACCAGCATGAACTGGACAACGCTCAGGAGCGCCAACGCGAACCACCTGTGCCTTGCGGAAGCAACCATGGGTCGTCACCTTTCGAATCGCTTACCGTCGGCACGCTACGCTCTTGCTTTCGATTCAGAAGTACGGTCTTCCGTACAAAGAGTGCGGACAACCGAACCTCTAGCGATGGCATACAATGGGGGCGTGAAGGCCTACCACCAGTACTGCCCCGTCGCACATGCGCTCGACCAGGTCGGAGACCGCTGGGAGCTCCTGATCGTGCGCGAGCTGATGCTGGGCCAGCGCCGGTACACCGACCTCGCCGAGGCGCTGCCGGGAATCGGCTCGAACATCCTGGCGAGCCGGCTCCGCGACCTCGAGAAGGCCGGAATCGTCCGCAAGACGAAGCTGCCGCCGCCGTGGGCGGTCAGCGTCTACGAGCTGACCGAGCGGGGACGTGAGCTGGACGGCGTCCTCCGCGCGCTCGCCTCGTGGGGCGCATCGACGCTCGGCCCGCCCGAGGCCGGAGACTGCTGGAGCATGTACGCCGTGCACGTCCGGTTCCGACCGGCGGAAGCGGTCGACGGCACCTACGAGATCCGCTTCGTCCACGGCGAGACGATCTCGCTGCGGGTGACGGGCGGAGAGCTCGTCGCGATGAAGCTCCCCGCCGAGAATCCCGACCTCGTGGTCGAGGCCGAGGCCGAGGAGCTCCACGAACTGATCAGCGGCACGGTGAGCGCCCACGCGGCCGTCTCCGAAGGTCGCGTCAAGCTTCTCGCCGGGTCGGCGACGGAGCTCGAGCACCTCGCGGCGATGTTTGCGCCCTACGGGGACGCGAGCGCCGCGGCAGCCGCCTGACGCACCTTCTCGCCTGTGGATCGGCGATGCGGCCTAGGATTGGCCGGTGGCGCGGATCGAGGACTACGCCCTGATCGGCGACCTGCAGACCGCCGCACTGGTCGGCCGCGAAGGGTCGATCGACTGGTGCTGCTTTCCCCGGTTCGACTCGGGCGCGTGCTTCGCGGCGCTGCTCGGCACGCCTGACCATGGCCGCTGGGCCCTCGCCCCCACGTCGCCGCTGACCGGCTCCTCGCGCGCGTACAAGCGCGACACGCTCGTGCTCGAGTCGACGTACGAGACGGCCGAGGGCGTCGTCCGCGCGATCGACTTCATGCCGCCGCGCGGGAGTGCACCCGACATCGTCCGGATCGTCGAGGGCGTCGAGGGGTTCGTGCCGATGCGCTCCGAGCTCGTGATCCGCTTCGACTACGGCCAGATCGTTCCGTGGGTGCGTCGTGTCGACCACGCCCGCGTCGCGATCGCCGGCCCCGACGCGCTCTGCTTCCGCACGCCCGTTGGCGTGCACGGCGAGAACATGACGACCGTCTCCGAGTTCTCGCTTGGACCCGGCGACCGGGTCCCGTTCGTCCTGACCTGGTACCCGTCACACGAGCCCTTGCCGGAGGAGACCGACCCCGAGGAGGCCCTCGAGGACTCGATTCGCTTCTGGCACGAGTGGGCGAACACCTGTGTCCACTACGGGCCCCACCACGACGAGATCCACGAGTCGCTCCTCCTCCTGAAGGCGCTCACCTACGAGCCCACCGGCGGGATCGTCGCGGCGCCGACGACATCGCTGCCCGAGTGGGCGGGCGGTGTGCGCAACTGGGATTACCGCTTCTGCTGGCTCCGTGACGCGACCCTGACGCTGCTCGCGATGCTCCAGGCCGGGTACAAGGACGAGGCGGTGGCGTGGCGTGGATGGCTCCTGCGCGCAATCGCCGGCGATCCTGCCGACGTGCAGATCATGTACGGGCTCGGCGGCGAGCGGCGCCTCGAGGAGCGCACGCTCGACTGGCTCCCGGGATACGAGGGCTCTGTGCCGGTACGCGTCGGTAACGCTGCCTCGACACAGCTCCAGCTGGACGTCTACGGCGAGGTCCTGGACGCGCTCTACCAGGCGCGCGTCCATGGCGCCCCGGCGGACGACCACATCTGGTCGCTCGTCCGGAACATGCTCCTCTGGCTCGAGGACAACTGGGGCCGCGAGGACTCGGGGATCTGGGAGGTTCGCGGCCCGGCCCGCCACTTCACGCATTCCAAGGTCATGGCGTGGGTCGCCTTCGACCGGGGTGTCCGCGCGTGCGAGGAGTTCGACCGCGAGGGCCCGATCGATCGCTGGCGCGAGATCCGCGCCGAGATCGAGAAGGAGGTACACGCACGCGGCTGGTGCGACGCGAAGCAGGCGTTCACCCAGACGTTCGAATCGGAGGCGCTGGACGCGAGCGCGCTCGTGATGCCGCTCGTCGGCTTCATCTCCCCGACCGACCCGAAGATGGTCTCTACCGTCGCCGCGATCGAGAAGGAGCTCCTCGTCGACGGCCTGGTGCTGCGATACCGCACGGAGGACGAGGGGGTCGACGGGCTGCCGGGCGGCGAGGGAGTGTTCCTCGCGTGCTCGTTCTGGCTCGTCGAGGTGCTCGCGCTGCAGGGCCGAGCGGACGAGGCGCAGACGCTGTTCGAGCGACTGCTCTCCCTGCGGAACGACGTCGGGCTGCTCGCCGAGGAGTACGACCCCCGCTCGGGCCGTCAACTCGGGAACTTCCCCCAGGCCTTCACGCACCTCGCGCTCGTCGAGGCGGCGATCGCGCTCGGCGAGGGGCGGGTGATCCGCGAGGCGGCGTAGCGCGCGTCTTCGGGCGGGTCGTCCGGCAGGTCGTCCGTCCGGGGGGTCGTCCGCCCGGCGGGCCTTCCGTCCGGCGGGGCGTCCGTCCGACGTGCGTTCCGTCCGGCGTGCGTTCCGTCCGGCGGATCGGGCAGGATAGGCCCATGTCGTCGTCTGGGAAGACAACTACACGGTCGCAGGCCCGGACGACCGATCCGCGCGTGTTCGTCTGCAACTCGCTCGGGGCGAAGGCGCAGTCGGTCGCCGAGATCGAGGCGAAGCTCGCCGCCCGTGGGGTCGGGGCCGACGAGGCGGCGACCGCAGTCGAGGAGGCGCTCAGGCTCGGCTACCTCGACGACGCCGAGCTCGCCGGTCAGCTGGCGCGTGGCGCGAAGGCACGCGGGTTCGGACGACGCCGAGCGGCGCAGACGCTTCGACGTCGTCTCGTGCCGGGGGCCGTGGCGGTGGCGGCGCTCGAAGCAACGTTCGGCGACGTCGACGAAGCGGCCCTCGCCGCCCGTGCGCTCGGACGGCGAGCCGTCGACGACGAGGCGGCGCGTCGTCGGGCGGCGTCGTTCCTCGTGCGACGCGGGTTCTCTCCTGCAACGGCGTGGAGCGCGGTGCGTCGTGCGCGCTCGCCGTAAGGGGTCGGTGCGCAGCGGGTGACTCACTGCAGACGAAAGGAGCTCGCCCTTGCACACCACACTGCTGCCATTCCAGGTCGGAGAGCCCGTCGAAAGCCGCGGCATCGTCGTCGCACCGCTCTTCCCGCTGCGCGACCCGCGCGCGCGGTACCTCATGCTCGACGCCGCGCTCGCGCGGGGGCTCTCGATCACCGAGACCAGCGAGGCGGGCGACGTGCCCGAGTTGGTCGTCTCGAATCCCCTGCCGGAGGATGTCCTGCTCTACGACGGCGCCGAGGTCGTCGGTGCGAAGCAGAATCGGATCCTCAACGTGAGCGTTCTCGTCGGCGCGGGGTCAAGGACCCGCATCCCGGTCTCGTGCACCGAGCAGGGCCGTTGGCGGTCGACTTCGACGAAATTCTCCCCTGCCCCACACATCACCAACACGGAGTTGCGCCGCCGGAAGGCCGTCGCGCTCGAAGCTAGCCCGCTTGCCCGCGGCGTCGCGCAAAACGACGTCTGGGAGACGATCCGCGGCCACGCGAAGCGCCTCGGCGCGACGTCGCCCACCGGTGCACATCGCGACCTGTTCCTCGCCCGTGAGCGCGAGCTCCGGGCGCTCGAGCCGGCGTTCCCCGCCGAGCCGGGGCAGTGCGGTGCGGTTCTCGCCCTCGGCGAGGCCCTGTGTCTCGACGCGATCTCGCGCCCCGACGCGTTCGCGGAGATCTGGCCGAAGCTCCGCCGCGGCTACCTCCTCGACGCGCTCGAGCACCTGGATCGGCCCGCGACGGAACCCAAGCGGCTCCTCGGCTTCGTCGACGAGGTTACGGACGCGCAGGTCATGCGCGGCCCGTCGGCCGGGCTCGGCTCCGACCTGCGGCTGAAAGGGCCTGGAGTACTCGGGTCCGGACTCGAGATCGCGGGCGAGACCCTTCAGCTCTCGGCGTACACGGCGATCTAGACGGCTTCGTGCCCGACGCGGCGTAGGGGCGTCAGCCGGGCAGCCGCGCCAGGAGCGCGTCGAGCTCGCCTCGCACCGTGCGGAGCTCGGCCTCGAGCGCGTCGACGCGCGCCTCGAGGTCGGGGCCCGTCACGGTCGGGGTGGGTGCGGCGTCTGCCGCGGTCGCTGCGGCGGGTTGCTCGCCGCCGAGGAGGTGCCGGTAGCGCTCCTCCTTCTGGCCGGGCCGGCGATCGAGTCGTTCGACGAGCTCGCGTCGCGTGAGCGTGTCGAGCGTCTGATGGACGTCTGGAAGCCCCGCGAACCGATGCAAGCGTTCGCTTCGTTGCTTGAGCTGACCGGGTGTCTGGGCGCCGCGGAGCATGAGGATGCAGAGCACGGCGATCTCGGCTTCGGCGAGCCCGAGCTCGGTGTCGAAGAGCTGGCGGTACTTGGCGGCGCGGCTGCCAGCTCCGCTCGCGAGGCGCGTCCAGCCGCGCCGTGCAAGACGCTGGAGCGCGTCGTGGATCTCGGCTTCGTCGTACCGGACGATGGGGTCGCGGTTCGTCGTCTGGTTACAGGCAAGGCGAAGCGCGTTCAACGAGAGGGGGTACTGGTCCGGCGTCGTCCGCTGCTTCTCGAGCAGGGAGCCCAGCACGCGCAGCTCGATCGCGTCGGCGTCCATGCAGGGAAAGCGTACGCCCGTCCCTTCGGCAGGAGCCGCGAGTAGCGTGGGTGAACCGGTGGAACCGCCGATCCCCGAGAGCTACCTCGTCGCGGAGCGCCTGCTGGCCGGTGAGTACCCGGGCGCACCCGACCCGGGTATGGCGGAGCGTCGCCTTCGTGCATTCGCGGTCGGCGGGGTGACGACGTTCGTCGACCTCACCCATCCGGCCGACGCGCTCGCCCCCTACGAGCACCTGCTCGGGGTGGGTGCGGGGCGGATCGCGCACCCCATCGTCGACCTCGGAACGACGACCGTCCCGCACATGACGCGCATCCTCGACGACGTCGACGCCGCACTCGCGGATGATCGCTCCGTGTACGTCCATTGCTGGGGCGGGATCGGCCGGACGGGAACGGTGGTCGGATGCTGGCTCGTCCGGCACGGCCTCGACGATGGCGATCCGGTGCGCACGATCGCCCGCCTACGGCGCCGAACGCCCGACGCGTGGGCGGCCTCGCCCCAGACAGCGGCACAGCGCGCGATGGTGACGGAGTGGAAGCGCGGGCGCTGACCGAGCTCGTCGAGGCCGCCCTGTCTCGATCGTGGCGTCGCGACTCCACGCTTCACGGCGACGACCACTGGCGCTGCGTCGCGGCGACCGGCCTCGCGCTCGCGCACCGAGTCGACGGCGTCGATCGAACACTCGTCTTCTGCTTCGGGCTCCTGCACGACGCGCGACGGGAGACCGACTCGTTCGATCCGGAGCACGGCCCGCGCGCGGCGTCGTTGGCGGGGACGCTCCGCGACGAGGGCGCGCTCACCCTCGACGACGACCGCTTCGAGCGACTCGCCGCGGCGCTCGTCGGCCACTCGAACGGCCTGGTCTCGGCCGACCCTACGATCGGCACCTGCTGGGATGCGGATCGGCTCCATCTCCCCCGCGTCGGCATCGATCCCGTACCGGCGCTGCTCTCGACCGAGGCCGCCTGGGGAGAGGCGCCGGCGGCGGCGGCCGCCCTCTTGCGATCGGCCGGGGCGCCTTCCTGGGAGGAGCTGATCGCGTCCGTGACGCCGCGAGCCTGAACGCGCGCCTCCCGCACTCTGCGCGTCGTCGGACACGCGTCGCACATTCGGTACGAAGTCGGCACAGACATGTGACAGATGTGCGGGCACGCTCTCCCCATGTCGGATCAACGCTCGGGTCGGGACGAGGCGCCAACTGGGCCTGACGCGGCCGCCCGGCCCGACGGCTCCGCGCACGGCTGGGTCGCGCTCCCGGTCGGCCGTGCGGATGCTGGGCCCACGATCGCCGAGCTCGTCGAGGCGGTCCGTGCGGCAGGCGGGATGGTCGGTGGCGAGGCGCTCTACGACCCGCGGTACGAGCCGGAGATGCGGCGGTTCCTGATCAGGGCGCTGGAGATGGAGGGGATTCCTGTTCCGAAGGGAGGTGATACGCCATGAGGAGCGCGTCGACGTCGGAGCCGTCACGGCTGTAGTGCGCGCGGCGCACGCCCTCGCGCTCGAAGCCGAAGCTTTCGTAGAGGCGGATGGCCGGCTCGTTCCAGGGAAAGACGTGCAGCTCGAGCTTGCGGATCCCGGCGCCGTCGGCCCACCCGACTGCGGTGGTGAGCAGTCCCCGTCCGATCCCCTGCCGACGGTAGTCAGAGGCGACCATCAGCCCGAGGTCCGCGACGTGGGTGCTCGCGGGATGAGGGTCGCGCGCGAGCGAGAGACGTCCGACGACCGTGTCGAGCTCGTCGTCGACCGCAACGAAGACAGCCGCGTCAGTGTGGCGACGTACAGCCTTGAGGTAGCGGCGCTCGTCGGTGGCTGTTCGCCAGGTCTCGGTCGTGAGGAGCCATTCGCCGGGCTCGCGGCCGACCGCGGCCGCGAGGCGAACCAGCTGGTCCGCGTCCTGCGGCTCCGCGCGTCGGAACGTGATCACGGGACGACGACCCCGTGCCCACCGCGCCGTGGATCACCGGCGGCACCGAGGACTGTCGCCGAACGTCGCTCGACCGCGGACGCGCCGCCGAAGAAGAGGTTGCGGTCATCCCAGCGGACGACGTCATAGCCGTCGTCTCGCAGGGACTCGGCCACACCGTCGGCCCAGCCACCTTCGAGGTGCACGGTACCGCCGTCGACGTGGAGCCTCGGGCGCGCGATCGCCTCCGCCACCGGGATGCCGTGCCTCGTCACCGCGGCGACGACCTGCAGGATCGCCCCGGAGAGCCGGACGGACCCGGCGCTGCCCACCGCGAGACGAGGCGCGTCGTCCTCGAGAACCAGGGTCGGGGCCATCATGCTCGGCAGCCGCGTCCCCGGATCACGGACGTCGGCGCCGATCACGTCCAGCTCGCCCAGCATGTTGTTCAGCTGGAAGCCGTGGCGGAACACGCCCGATCCGGAGCCGAGGGTCGAGGAGATCCCGACCGCCGCGCCGTCGGCGTCGACGACGGAGACGTGTGTCGTGCCGGTCGGCTTGGCGCCGGCCGCCGCTCCCGGGCCTGCGATCCCATAGCCGGCGGCGAGTGCCGCCGCAAGCGAGCGCGCCTCGCCGGCAGACCCGGGGACGTCGTCGCCACGGCTCTCGAGCGCTTCGAGCCCGGCCTGGACGATCGCGCCGCCGAAGGACGGGGCCGGCGTCGTCCGCACGGTCGTCCCGGCGAAACCGCACTCGAGCGGCTCGCGGACCTCGACCTCGTAGGCGGCGAGATCCTCGGCGAGGTCGGGCAACAGCACTGCGATCGCTTCGCCGCGGGCCTGTTGAAGGAGCCGAAGCGTCGGGACGAGCTCGCTCGCGTCGACGTATCCGCGAACCCCGTAGATTCGGCGACCGCCGGGCTCGCGCTGGAGGATCGCGACGAGGATCTCGTGGAGGTAGACCTGCGCAGGACTCGCAGCGAGCATCCGTCCCGCGAGGTCGAGCGCGGGCACGAAGAGCCGTTCCCACGGGAGCCGCCCGCGCCGGAGATGTGCTTCGACGAGGCCCGGGACGAGCCCCGGTACGGCGACCGACGCCTCGCCGACGTGGAAGACCTGGGTCGACGACCCGACGAAGTCGACCTCGACCTGATCCATCTCGACCGTCGCGCGAGACGGCACGGCGAAGAAGCAATCGAGCAGGACCGTCCCCGAGCCCGGCTCGTGCAGCAGCGCAAACCCGCCGCCGGCCGGGCCTGTCAGCGGCCCCTCTGTCACGAAGGCTGCGAGCGTCGCGGCGATCGCGGCGTCGACGGCCGTGCCGCCTTCGCGCAGCGCCCAGACTCCGGCGTCTGCGGAATGCGGGTTTCCTGCCGCGACAGCGCCACGCATCCGGAGAGCCTAGAACGCCCGTGGTCACGCGGAAGCCCGAGGCGCGCGTCCGACACCGGTCGTGTGCCACGCTTCGGGCATGTCACGCGCGCCGTTGAGCGGTCCGATCCCGATCACCGGGGTCAGCGAGGTCGTGCTGGAGGTCGTCGATCTCGCCCGCGCGCTCCGGTTCTACGCCGAGGTGCTCGGCCTGCCGGTGATCTCGCGGCGTGAGGACGGAGAACGAGCATGGCTGATGGCAGGCACCGGCACGCGCATCGGTCTGTGGCGGCCTCAGGTCGGCATCGCCGGCGGACGCGGCG
>Ga0310810_10008279_pt1 | contig 11948 bp, 8 predicted proteins | sample NCmetagenome_FD_207641 | JGI IMG/M metagenome (GOLD analysis project Ga0310810, IMG submission 207641) | Soil microbial communities from experimental microcosm in Duke University, North Carolina, United States - NC | ecosystem: Engineered > Artificial ecosystem > Soil microcosm > Unclassified ...
GGGACCGCGATTTTGGGGCAAAATGGGGCGGCTCGCACAGGAGGAATGTCTATGAAGGTGATCGCGCTTGCCGTCCCGGTTCTCGTGACGCTGTCCTTTGCCACGGCCGCGCCGCGGCACCTCCAGGCCGCCGCCCCGGACGAAACGCTGGCGGTGCCGGGGTATCCAGTCGCCCGTGACGTGCCGGGTGCGCACGAATTACCCGACGCCAAGCTGGACTACAAGATCGCGTGGGGCGTCGGCCAGGGCGCGAAGGACATGACCACCGAGATCAATCCGTCGCTGCCGACGATCGCGCAGTACGTCAACACGCTCGCCAAGTGGGGCGTGCCGAAAGAGAAGCGTCACATCATCGTCATGTTCCACCAGCGCAGCGCGGACTTCGACATCGTGCTGTCCAACGACGCGTTCAAGGCCAAGTACGGCAAGGACAACCCGAATATCCCGCTGATGACGGCGCTCAAGAAGGCCGGCGTTGAGTTCCGCGCGTGCGGCCAGGCCGTCGTCGGCCGCAAGATCGAGACGAAAGATGTCAACCCGGACATTCAGGTCGACCTCTGGGCGATGACGACGTTCTTCAACCTGCAGATGAAGGGATTCGTGCGGACAGGGAATTAGTCCTCACTGCACCGGCACGCGGTAGATGTTTCGCTGGGTCGTGACTCTGGTGAACGCGTAGATCGAGGGATTCGGACCCGGGAAGACGTTGGCTTCGGTCGAGACGAGCTGAGCGCCGGCCACCGTTTCAACCATTTCTTTTGACTCGAAACCCGATGGCGGTATCGGCGGCAGCACCCGTCCCGCCGCCAACGGAATCGCATAGGTTGATCCGGCAAACTTCAGGTACACAAACCGTCCATCCGACGACCAGTTCATGTCTGGTGGCGTCGGGTCCGTTCCCTGAGGCAGCGAACAGCGCTGGCAGATGACAATCGGATCACTGTTGCCTTTTGCGTACGCCTTCAACGAACCCCATTCACGTGAGTCCTCAGCGACCACGAACCGACCATCCGGTGAGACGCTGAACGGGATCTCGCCCGGCGCTCCGAAGAAGACCGCCCAGGTGCCTGGACCGGTCGCGAGCCGGCGGGGCGAGGCACGACCGTCCAGAGGCGCCAGCCAGATGCCACCCTCGGCTTTGTCATCAGCGAAGGCAATGCGCTGACCGTCGGCTGAGATGCTGTAGTACTGCAGTTGAAAATCTGGAAGCAGCCGTTGTTTCTGGCCCGACGCAATGTCCGCCACCCAGAGGCCACCGGAGATGAAACTGCCGGTACTCGTGCCGCGCACCAGGTAGTACAGCTTCCGGCCATCAGGCGAGACCGAGGGACGAAAGCCGTAGCCCTCGGACGTGATCTGCCGCGTGCCGTTGGCGTCGTGGACCCACACAGTGCTCTGACTCGTTCCGATAGACGTGACGAACGAGCGTCCGTCCGGCGCGAAATCGATGCCGTCTTCTTCGGTCGCGCCAAACGTGACTTGCTCCGGCGTGCCATTCGGGAAGGCCTGTCGCCAGACGTGTGTGCCGCCACCGGTATCGGTCGAGAAATACATCCACCTTCCGTCAGGCGACCACGCGGCATCCGTGCACTGGGCGGGTGCCGGACCCACCGGCTTCCCCAACGAACTGCCGTCGAACGGCACCAGACGGCAGGGCAGCCACGACGCTTCCATCTCCACTGCCACCAACCACTTCCGATCGGGGGACGCGTAGGAGCGATGCGCCATGCCGTTCTCGCTCGGAGGAAGGTAGACCGTGCGTGGGTCCATCCGGCTCTCGTTCGAGGTGACGAGCGACATCTGCCCACCGTGGCCGGTCATCTCCGAGAACAGGACCCGCGGCGGTTCGGTTGCGCTGTTGATCCACGTCAACCCTTCCGCATTCGACAACAACGGCTGTGGCTGTCCACCGAGCACCGGTACCACCCACGTGAAAAACGCGGGCGGGCGGCCATCGAGGGTAATGAGGGCAGTGGTGTAGGCAATGCGCGTCCCGTCGGGCGAGAACCGTGGATTCATTTTGGGGAAGTCGTCTCTCGTCAGCTGCACCGCCTCGCCATCGGGCAGCAGCTTCACGTAAATCTGCCCTGGCCCGGCCAGCGTCTCGGCGTTGCCGCGAATGAAGGTCAGCATCCGCCCGTCAGGCGAGAGCGACGGCTGAACAGCGGAATCGGCGAAATTCGTGAGCTGCGTGTACTGCAGGCTGGAGCGCGCCGGTGCCGGACGATTGCTCATCAGGAAGAAAGCCGTGGCAGCGGCGACGAGCACCACGACCGCGAGCAGCCCTCCGGCCACCATCGACCGCCGAGGTCTGAAGCGACTGGCGGCAATCGCGGGCGTCGTCTCCGAGCTATGGCGGAGAAGCCGGCGCAGATCGACCACCACCTCGCGCATCGATTGATAACGGATCGCGGGCTCCTTCTCCAGCGCCTTCGCGACGATCGAGCGGAGCTCAGTCGGTAATATGTCGGGTAACGGTTCGGGAGTCGCGCGAAGAATTGCGTCGAGCACGTCAGGCTGCGATGGGCCGGTGAACGGGCGATGGCCGGAGAGCGCCTCGTAGAGAAGAATGCCGAACGAGAAGATGTCGCTGCGGGCATCGATAGCGCGTCCGATTGCCTGCTCCGGCGACATGTACGGCGTGGTGCCGACAACGGCTCCGGCGCGTGTCCTCATGTCGGCGACGGTGACCGAGTCGTCCGCAGGCACGACGTCGCGCAGCTTGGCGAGGCCAAAGTCGGCCAGCTTCGCGTAGCCGCTTTTCGTGATGAGAACGTTCTCCGGCTTGATGTCGCGGTGCAGAATGCCGGCTTCATGAGCGGCGGCCAGAGCATCAGCGACGCCGGTCAGCAATTCCAGCGTTTCGCGCCAGTCATGCCGGCCGCCGATCCACTCTCTGAACGTCCCGCCGTCCACGTACTCGGTGACCAGATACTGGCGGCCCTCGGCCTCGCCGGCATCGAGCACGGTCAGGATGTGCGGATGATTGAGCGACGAGGCGGTCTGCGCCTCGCGCTGGAAGCGGCGGCGCTCGATGGGATCGGCGAGATCATCGGCCAGGAATTTGATCGCGACCGGCCGATTGAGTTTGGTATCGAGCCCGCGATAGACCGTCCCCATCCCGCCCGCACCGAGCGGCGTCCGGACCACGTACACGCCGACCTGTATTCCCGTGAGAGTGGGCTGGGTCACGATCTGCGGCAGTATCAGACTTTCTCCGCCGTTGCGCAAGGGAACGGCGACGCTTCTCAAGCGGCCGCGTCGTCTTCCCACGATCGCGCTTCGGGTATAGTGGCCGCCATGATCGAGGACAACCAATTTCCGGTCAACCGCTATTTCCGCTGGAACCGTTGATTTCACCGAAGATCGTCGTGCGCATCAGGCCGCAGCTGCCATCGGAGATCGAAGAATTCCGGGACGAACGGTGGTGCCGTGAAGGCGCCCGTCAGATTGCGACGGCCTTCGATGCCGAGAACTTCGTCGAACGGGCCGGCTTTGCCGCCTGCCTGACCGATTCGCGTCGTCCGGGCCCGTCGCTCTATGTGGCGGTATGCGGACGTCGAGACGCCGTGATGCCGCGGAACGTACAAAAGGATCCCGAAGCCTCGCTGACATGGGTGTTGAAGGACGAGCTCCTCAAGCGCGGCCGCGTGTATTACGCCAAGCTGGCCCGCGGCAAGGCGATGTTTCTCGCCCCGCGCATGATTCCGTATTTCTCTGCCATCTGGGGTGTTCGGCGCGCCGACGAGAAGAGGCGCTTGAGCAGGAAGGCGCAGGGCATCTTGCGGATCCTGCGGCACGAGTGGGAGATGGCCACGTCGGATCTGCGAGACGAATCGAAGATCAAAGATCGGAAGGCGTTCACCGCGGCGCTGGACGAATTGCAGGCCGCCATGCTCGTCGTGCCGAGCGATGTCTGTTACGAGCCGAAGTTCACCTATATCTGGACGCTTGGCGTCGGCCGTTTCCCGGATCAGATGAGACGACGCATCAACCGCGACGTCGCGCTGCGCGAAATCGCTCGCGCGTTCCTCACCGGCGCCGGATTGACGATTCCCGGCGAATTGGCGCGCGTCACCGGGCTGTCACGCCCTGAAGCCGGGCGCGGCAACCGGGCGCTGGTGGCCGAAGGGTTCGCAAGCATGCCCGCCTACGGCACCTACCGGCTGCAGGAATTGCCCGCCGATTATCTGGCCGCCTCATGAATTGAGGGCGACCGGGACGCGCGGCAGGCTTCAAGCCCGATTAGACTCTTGGGGAAATGCTGCCCGCGCCGGTTCACGCGGCCCGTGCGCGCAAGGGAGGATGATGTGAGAACCTCGCATACCTGCAGGGTCGCGACGCTGACAGCGCTGGGCATCATCCTGGCGGTGGGAACCACTTCGCAGGCGCAGAAGGAAACCGGACCGAAAGTGGAGAAGACCTACGGCGAAGGGCTGCCGCGCGACAGCGCCAAGCTGACCTTCGGCGACGATCAGTATCCGACCTGGCCGCTGACGCCCGCGCAAAAGGAATACGCCACCATCGATGGCGCCCGCATGAAACGCCATGTCGTCAATCTCGCGCAAATCGCGTTGAAGTACCGCGACGAGGGACACAAATGGTGGGGACGTTTCCCGGGAACGACCGCCGACCGCGAAGGCATGGCCTACATGACGAGGGAATTCGAAAGCCTCGGCCTCAAGGTCGAGCATTTCCCGTACACATTGCCGCAGGACTGGCGGCCCACCGACTTCAGCGCCGGCTACCAGACCGCGAACGGAAGCGTGGTCGACCTGAAGACGGTCTTTCCGGTGTCGGGAACGAAAGCGACTCCGGCACAAGGCATCACCGCTGAAGCCGTCTGGGTCGGCATCGGCGCCGGAGCTGATTTTCTTGGCCGCGACGTCAAGGGCAAGGCCGTCATCATCTACAGCACGTTCGTGCCGGGGGGCCGTAGTCACTCAGCCAGCGATCGCGCCGGGTTGTTCAACTCGAATGCGCGTGCGGTCAAGGCCGGCGCCGCGGTCGTCGTCAACGTGATGGCGGTGCCAGGCAACGGCCAGTTTCAACCCGAGGGCGGACTGCGCGAGGTGCCGCAATTCACGCTCAGCCAGGACGAAGGCTTCGCGCTGAGAGATCATCTCGACAACGGCGAGAAGGTCACGATGACGTTCAAGCTGGACGTCCCGCCGCTCCTCAACTCGCCGACCGAATACACGATTGCGACGCTGCCCGGCGCCTCGGATGAACAGATCGTGGTGATGACGCACACCGACGGCTATTTCCAGGCGGCGATGGACAACGCCGCCGGCATGGCCAGCGCGCTCGAGCTCGCCAGGTTCTTCGCGCAGAAACCGCCGGCGCAGCGCCGCCGCACCTTGAAGTTCATCCAGTTTTCCGACCATCACCACGGGGAAGTCGCCCGCGGCGAGCACATCGACAAGACCTATCCGTGGAACACCGTGGCGGTCAAACTGACGATGGAACACCCGTCGCAGACGCTGCTGTACATGTACAACGAAGATCTGACGCCGACCAATGCCATCGGCGCCTTCCGCTGGAACGCGCTGGGCAGCGCCGAATTCGAGAAGATGATCTTCGAGACGCTGCGCGAATTCGGCGTCTCGGTCTACGCGTCGGAAGATGGACCGAAGAACGGCAATTACGCGCCGTCGTTCCACATCATCGATCACATCATCTATCACACGTCGCTCGACGTGCCCGAACTCGTGCCGGCCAGTGGCCTCGAGCGGAGCACGCGCGCCTTTGCCGCCGCGCTCGATCGCGCGAACAAGATGACGATGGCCGAGTTGCGAGGACCGAACTTCCCGCCACGGAGCGGGCAGGGCACGCTGACCGGAACCGGCAAACCGAACAATGAGCCGCCGTCGCCGCGGACGCGTGGAGCCCAGTAGCAGTTCATGGACCGCTGGCAGCGCCTGATTAGGCGAATCGGGCTGGACGGCGCGCTGGTGCTCCTCGCCGCGGGGATGCCGGCGGCCGTCTTCGCACAGTCGACGCTGCCGGAAATCGACGGTCCGCCCGCTCCGGTGGCGCCGGCGGTGGTATCGCGCGATGGCACCGGTCACGCCACCGTGCGGGCGATTCGCCTGACCGAGCCGCTCCGTCTCGACGGCGCCCTCGATGAACGCGTCTACGCCGAGACGCCCTCCATCGGCGATTTCATCCAGCAGGTGCCACGGGAAGGATCACCGGCGACCGAGCGTACCGAGGCCTGGGTGATGTTCGATCGGGACTTCATCTATGTCTCCGGCCGATGCTGGGATACCGCTCCGCCCGACAAGTGGATCGCGAACGAATTGCGGCGCGATACCAATCAGCTCCGCCAGAACGACATGTTCGGCGTCATCTTCGACACCTTCTACGACCGCCGCAACGGATTTCTCTTCTACACCAACCCGCTTGGGGCACGCGCCGATCAAGCCGTTACCGACGAAGGCAATCTGAACGTGGACTGGAATCCGGTCTGGGATGTGCGCACCGGCCGATTCGAAGGCGGATGGACCGTGGAAATGGCCATCCCCTTCAAATCGCTGCGCTACCACTCCGGATCGGCGCAGGTGTGGGGCATCAATATCCGGCGCGTGATTCGCCGCAAGAACGAGTGGACGCACCTGACGCTCGTGCCGGCGTCGGCCGGAGTTCCGGGTGGGATGTTCCGACTGTCGAGAGCCGGCACGCTGGTCGGACTCGATTTGCCGCCGGCCAGCAAGAACGTCGAGTTGAAACCGTACGCCATTTCGCGCGTGACCACCGATCGCACCCAGGTTCCGGGCGTCGACAACGATTTCGATCCGGATATCGGCCTGGACGCCAAGTACGGCGTCACCGCCAATCTGACCGCCGACGTCACGATCAATACCGACTTCGCGCAGGTTGAGGTGGACGAGCAGCAGGTCAATCTCACCCGTTTCAGCATCGTCTACCCGGAGAAGCGCGATTTCTTTCTGGAGGGCCGCGGTATCTTCGATTTCGCACGCAGCGGCCCGATGGGGACGACGAGTACGCTCACGCCCTATCTGTTCTACAGCCGCCGCGTCGGCCTCAACGGCGCGCGCGTGATTCCCATCGATGCCGGCGAACGGCTGACCGGCAAGATTGGCCGCTACGGGATTGGCGCCATGAACCTCGAGACCCGTGACGACGCGTTGACCAGAGCGCCGCGGACCAACTTCACCGTCCTGCGCGTGAAGCGCGATGTCCTGCGCCGCAGCACGATTGGTGCGATGGTCACGAATCGCTCAGCCTCGACGCTGCAACCCGGCGCGTCGAACCTCGCCTACGGCGCGGATGCGGCCTTTTCCTTCTTTCAGAACGTGAACATGGGCGGTTACTACGCGCGCTCCGAGACCGAGGGGCTCACGCGCGACGACGATAGCTATCTCGGCCGGGCCTCCTACGATGGCGATCGCTACGGCGCCCAAGCGCAGTACCTGAAAGTCGGCGACAACTTCGCGCCCGAGGTTGGCCTGGTGCGCCGCGACAACATGCGCCGTTCATTCGGTTCGCTGCGGTTCAGTCCGCGGCCGAAAGTGCGGTTCAAGGGCATTCGCCAGTTCACCTATCAGGCCAGCCTGGAGTACATCGAAAACGGGGCGGGGCAGCTGGAAACACGAACTCAGTCGGGCCACTTTTCGGTCGAGCGGCAGAACAGCGACGCGTTCTCCGTCGACGGCGGAGCTGATTACGAATTGCTGCTCCGGCCGTTTGCAGTCGCCAGGAACGTCACCATTCCGCGCGGCGGCTATTCGTTCAGCGACGTGACGTTCGCGTACTCACGCGGCCTGCAGCATCGCGTCTCGGGCACGCTCTCGTTTCAGCGCGGTCAGTTTTACAACGGCACCATCACGGCAGTGGGGTACACCGCCGCCCGCGTGTCGATCGTCAAGCAATGGTCGGTGGAACCGAGCGTATCGATCAACGACGTGAATCTCCCTGCTGGCGAGTTCACGACGTCGGTCCTGCGCGCGCGTTCGGATTACGGGTTCTCGCCCCGTATGTTCGCCAGCGCGTTGATTCAATACAGTTCGAACGACAGCGTCTTCAGCAGCAATTTACGGTTTCGATGGGAATACCAGCCAGGCAGCGAGTTGTTCGTCGTCTACACCGACGAGCGCGACACGTTGCCATCAGGCTTCCCGCTCCTGAAGAACCGTGCCTTCGTGATCAAAGTGAACAGACTGCTTCGCTTCTGAAGTCTCAGGGCTGTCGCAAGATTCGTGTCGCGGCCGAGGTAACAATCGGGCCGGCGTCTGTAGAATTCCTCCTCCACTTGACGGGAGGAAGACTATGGCCAAACGAGCACGATCGAAGCCTGCCGCGCTGCGGCCGGTAACAGTGAGCGACGTCCGTGTCGACGGTCTCCGGCTGATCGTGGGCACAGTCGGCGAGCGGAAGAATTACAACTTGCAGCCTGGGGTCACCGAGTACCAGCTGTGGCCGTTCTCGACCATCGAGTGGGTTGTCGATCAATCCAAATACCGCGCCCGCGCCATCATTCAACACCAGACCACGAAAGACATGGTGGCGTTCAATTCGTGGCATCAGGATTTCAGCGATGCCGAACGCGCCATTGCGCTGCTCTCCGACAGCCTGAATGGCATCGGCGCGCGACGTGTCTACAACGTGTTCGGCGAGACCATCGAGATCCACACCTCCGATATCGGCGGCGGCCACATCATCAACGTGTTCGAGGTACTGGCGCTGATCTGGTCGATGCAGGAAGCCTGAGGGCCGCCGCGGCCGTGGCCGACAGCGCTGTGAACAGCGCGCTACGACCCAAGTCTTCGCGCCAGGGTCAGACGCCACGGTTCATCCCAGTCTGCCCGTGGCTCGGCGGCAGCGCGGGCGAACAACCACCGGCGAACGCGTGTGCCGTTGACACCTGCAAGTTCTGAGATTCGCTGAATCAGTGCGAACGGATCGGCGCCAAGGCGGTCCCGGCAGTTCAGCAGGTGCTGCGTCGTGTCGTAAGCGGGGTCGCCGACGAATGGCTTGGGATCGATGACGAGCCAGGGCTCGCGTTGAGCCCGGAGCACATTTCCGGCATGCAGATCCGTCGCCAGAACCACGTCTGTCTCGGCCGGCCGGGCCATGGCCCGGAAGATGCGGAGCCCTTCACGCACGAGCGCGTCGTCGGTCCATCGTGCACGTTGGGTCAACGTCTCATCGCTCCAGTACTCGACCATCGTCGAGAGAGGGCGGAAGCGATGCGACGGCCCCGGTGATTGCCAGAGACGGCGAAGCAAGCCGGCAATCACCACATCCTGCGTGCCTGCCGCCACGGTTCGCAGCGACGTGCCCGGTTCGCACCGTTCGAGCAGCATCGCGCCGACGCGGTCGTCCGAAGCGAGCACGCGCACGGTGGGTGTGCCGTTCCAGAAGCGAAGCCCTTCGATTTCCTGTTCACCTTCCATGTGGGGCATCGCGATTTTCAGGACCGCCGCGGCGCCGTCCGCGCATCCGGCGGGAGCCACCCAGGCGCAACGACTCTCGCTGAAGGGCCTTTCCAGAACCAGCTGCCATCGACGCTGGAGGTCTGCGATGGTTGCGGGTAACGCCGCGATCCAGGCGGACCGGTCGGGTGCATCGGCGCACATTGCCGCGAGCTGTATACCACGCCACTCCTCCCTTCGCCACGATGCGCGGTGGTGTGCAAACCCGTCCCTGAAAGTCGCCGCGCCACGCGCCGATAGTGATGAACAGGATGACTCGGCGAATCGCTCGACAGATGGGCCCCTGTGCGACGGTGATCGTCACGCTGGCGTGGCCTGCCAATGGCCAGGGGCTTGCTGACGCCGCGAAGAAAGCGAAGGAGTCGTCGGCGGCTTCGCAAGGCTCCCGCGCTTTTTCCGACAGGGACCTGAAAGCCAGTTCGTCAACCGAGGACGGGTTGATTCCCTCGTCGAATGACGCTGGTGACCTGAAACCACCCGGACCGGTATTGAGTCGCGAAGAGATCGTCAACCGGGTGATGCCGGCGGTGGTGACGATTCAGGCGGGCAATGCCACCGGCACCGGATTCTTCGTCGATCGCGGTCTGGTGATGACCAATCATCACGTAGTCGGCGAATCGAGTTTCGTGCGCGTGCACTTCGTCGATGGCACGAGCACGACCGGACAAGTGACGCGTTTGGCTGCTGACGCCGATCTCGCGCTGGTGAGCGTGGACGCCCTCGGTCCGAAGATCACGCCGGTGCCGCTGGGGTCGTATCGCCGCCTCCAGACCGGCGAGGAGGTTGTCGCCATCGGCTCGTCACTCGGCGTGCTGCGCAACACGGTCACCCGTGGCATCGTCAGCGCCGTCCGGCGTTCGAGCGGTGTTGTGTACGTTCAGACCGATGCGGCGATCAATCCGGGCAACAGCGGCGGACCGCTCGTCGACAAATACGGCCAGGTGGTTGGAATCAATACCTCCAAAGTCACCGGCGCGGAGTCGCTGGGCTTTTCGATCGCGATCGATCATGCGCGGCGGTTGCTCAGGGGTGACAACTACGTGGCGGATCGCACCGCACCCGACGCCACTCGCGCGGAGGGTGGGCTCGACGCGTTTACCAGTCCGCGGACCTCGGAACTCGAAGAGCGGCACCAGGTCGGGCTCGCGCAGTACGACGTCGCCGTGGGCGCGTTGGCGGGTCAAGCCGACTATGTCGATGCGGAGTGGCGTGAGTACGCCAAGTGGTGCGGGACCAGTGGAGTGTCGGCGCCGAGCGGCGGCCGCGTGTGGTTCGCAATCTGGTCAGCGGCAGGGGCGGTCGGCGGCACCGCGCGGGCCGACTGCTCGGCCATGCACGGCGACATCCTGGAGCGCGCCAACCGCGTCAGAGCCGTCATGCAGGACGCGTCGGAACGCGCCCGCCGCGCCGGTGTCTTTCCGGGCGAGGCTCGCGACGTACGGCGGAAATACTCGCTCGACTACGACGGCTGGTAACGGCCGCTTACGACGGACTCTCCGTCGGTGCCAGCCGGCCGAGCACCTGGGCATGCACGCCGGCGCCGGTCGCTCCGCCGAGCACAATCGTCACCTCGTGTAAGCGCCCATCGTCCTCGAGTGGAATGGCGCGGGCGTCAACGCGGACGCCATCCCTCTCGGCCAGCGCGACGCCACAACAGCGGTGCTCCGGGTTCGAGACCGTGAACCGGTAGCGCGTCCGGCCGTACCGCCACTCGAGCGTAAATCGCGGCCACATCGTCGGGATGCAGGGGTTCACGGACACGGTTGATCCTGTTCGTTCGAGGCCGAGCAGTGCTTGAATGGCTGCCTGGTACATCCATCCTGACGATCCGGTGTACCACGTCCAACCGCCGCGCCCGACATGCATCGGATGCGCGTAGACATCGGCCGCCACCGCGTACGGTTCTACACGATACCGCTCGACGTCTTCCGGAGTTCTTGCGTGGTTGATTGGATTGACCATGTGGAACAATTCCATCGCTTCATCGCCCATGCCGAGGCGGGCGAGTGCGATCACGGTCCACAGCGCCGCATGCGTGTACTGGCCCCCGTTCTCGCGAATGCCCGGCAGATAGCCTTTGATGTAGCCGGGATCGTGCGCCATATGATCGAAGGGAGGCGTCAGCAAGAGGACGATCTGCGCATCGCGACGGACCAGGTGGGCGCGCACGGCGTGCATGGCGCGCTCGGCGCGGCGCGGTTGCGCGGCGCCTGAGAGGACCGCCCACGACTGGGTGAGCGAGTCGAGCCGGCATTCTTCGTTCTGCACCGATCCGAGCGGCGTTCCGTCGTCAAAATACGCGCGCCGATACCAGTCGCCATCCCACGCCAGTTCCAGCATGCCGCTCAACCAGCGCGCCTCATCCCGATAGCTCTGAGCCAGGTCGTCGCGGCCCCGCCGCTCGCAGACGGGCGCGAACAGGTTCAACACGGTCACGAGAAACCAGCCGAGCCAGACACTTTCGCCGCGGCCTTCATGACCGACACGATT
>Ga0310810_10008281_pt1 | contig 11948 bp, 10 predicted proteins | sample NCmetagenome_FD_207641 | JGI IMG/M metagenome (GOLD analysis project Ga0310810, IMG submission 207641) | Soil microbial communities from experimental microcosm in Duke University, North Carolina, United States - NC | ecosystem: Engineered > Artificial ecosystem > Soil microcosm > Unclassified ...
CCGCGAAGCGCAGCTCCTTGCCTCGCTCAACCATCCCAACATCGCACACGTGCACGGTGTCGAAGAGTCCGAGGGCACGCGCGCGCTGGTGATGGAGTTGGTCGAAGGCGAACCGCTCTCCGCGCGAGTCGAGGGACGGGCCCTGCCAGTCGACGAGGCGCTGCCGATTGCGCGTCAGATCGCCGATGCGCTCGAGGCCGCGCACGAACGTGGGATCGTCCATCGCGACCTCAAGCCCGCCAACATCATGGTGATGACCGACGGACAGGTGAAGGTGCTCGACTTCGGTCTCGCGAAGGCGATCGATGTAGCTTCGGCTGAAGCCGGCGCCCACGACCCGCAGGCCAGCCACAGTCCCACGATGATCTCGCCGGGCATGACTCGCGCGGGCATGATTCTCGGCACCGCGGCGTACATGGCGCCCGAACAGGCGCGCGGGAAGTCCGTGGACAAACGCGCCGACATCTGGGCCTTCGGCGTCATCGTGTTCGAAATGCTGACCGGGAAACCGCTCTTCGCAGCTGAGAGCGTCGCGGATACGCTTACCGCCATCCTTTCGAAAACGCCGGACTGGTCGCAGTTGCCGCCGGAGATGCGTCCGCTCGTGCAGGCGGCGCTCGAACCGGATCCGCGGCGGCGGCTGCGCGACGTTGGCGACGCGTTCCGTCTGGTCGGACCCGCGGCGCCGATCACGGAGTCGCAGCCACCGCGGCGCGCCGGTGTGCTCGCCGCCATGGGTGTCGTGACGACTTTGGTCATCGCGCTCGGCGTGGCCGGATGGTTGCGACGCACGCCGCCACCACCCCCGGCCCCGGAACTCCGCCTGCAGATCACGCTCCCTGCTGGCGCGCAGCCCGACTTCGGCTTCGCCCTGTCGCCGGATGGCCGCCGCGTCGTGTTCGTCGTCCCGAAGAACGACGGCACGCGGGCCGCGTGGATTCGGGACCTGAACAATGTCGAGGCGCGGCCGATCGCTGGCGTCGATAATCTCGACACCGCGCCGTTTTTCTGGTCGCCCGACAGCCGCTGGCTCGGCTTCAGTTCGGGTGGGACGCTGCAAAAGGTGGACGTCGTGGCGGGCGGCCCACCGGTTCGGGTCGCGAATGTCGGACAGATCGGTGCTGCCTGGAACGCGGACGGCACGATCGTGTACGGCACGAACCCCGGTAACAGCGGCGCCGGCAGCATCTTCCGCGTCGCCGCCGGGGGAGGTTCGCCCGTGCAACTCACGAATGTCGACGCGGGTCGAGGAGAGTACGCGCACCACCACCCGACGTTTCTGCCCGACCGCAGGCACTTTCTCTACCTGCGCGCGGCGCGGCCGGACGATCGCGGCGGGATCTATGTCGGGTCGATCGACGCGACACCCGAACAGCAACCCACCGAGAAGTTGATCGCGGCCACGTTCGGTCCAGTGTTCTTCGTGCCATCGAAGGACGATGTGCGCGGCTTCCTCCTCTTTCTGCGTGATGGCTCGCTGGTAGCCCAACGCTTCGATCCCGCGACCCTCACGCTCTCAGGCGAACCGCAACAGGTGGCCACGCCCGTCGGCACGTTCATCGATCGCGCGCTGTACTTCGTCAGCGGCACTCGTTCCATCGTCTACTCCGCGGCTGCGCCGGCGTTTGCCATGCAACTGACGTGGGTCGATCGCCAGGGCAAAACTCTGAGAACCGTTGGCGAGCCCGGAGTCCTGAACGCCGCCGTGCGTTCGCCGGATGGCCGCAAGGTGGCCACGACCATCGTGGACATTGCCTCGGCGGTTGAAAAGCGGGAGCTCTGGATTGCAGACCTCGAGCGCGGCACCAAATCGATCTTCTGGTTCAAGTCGCCAGTGATGGGCCCGCCGATCTGGTCTCCCGACAGCACACGACTGCTGTTCCCGCTGGTAGACAACGGTCCGCAGCTCTACGAACGCGCGATCGACGGCGTGCAGGAAGGCCGCGTCGTCTTCAAGGGCAGCCGCGGTGAGCCGCTCGGCGCGACCGACTGGTCCCCCGACGGTCGATTCGTGCTCGTCAATCGTGTGGCTCAGACGACGGCGAGCGACATCTGGGCAGTAGGTGTGAAGGACGGCACGGCCGTGCCGCTCATCCAGGGGCCGACGGCCGAACGGGACGGACACTTCTCCCCTGACAGCCGCTGGATTGCCTATACCGCAACGGAGAACGGCCGCCAGGAGGTGTACGTCACCGCCGTCGTATCCTCGTCGCCGGCGTTGGCCGTCGGCGGGGGGCCATGGCGCGTATCGAACGCCGGCGGCAGCCTGCCGCGCTGGCGCGCGGACGGCCGCGAGATCTTCTACGCAGGCCCGAATTCGATGATGGCGGCGCCCGTGTCCACCGACTCGGGCTTCGCGGCCGGCACACCAGTAGCCATCGGCGGTGTCGTGGGTCAGAACACGTTCGGACGATTCGGTTTCATTGATGCGTCGCGTGACGGGCGCGAGCTGCTGTTTGCGCGCCCGGCCACAAATGATGCGCCCCGCGAGCCAGTGAACGTCATCGTCAACTGGACGCCCGATCCGTCACGGTAGTCGACCCCACGGCGCGCGTGTCACCTGAGCCGCCCGCCACTGAAGAGCAACCTGGGATGGACTCATACATGCACGTAACGACGTCGGGTTGATCGGGCCGCTCCACGACCGTGTCGCCGGTCTGATCGCGCAGAGCAGCTCTACGGTGCCGCGCACTTCGACAGCGACTTCCAGGATGTAACCGCGGCGCACACCGATCGGCAGTTCCCGTCAACACCCATTGGCGAGAAATCGAGGCTCACCGCATGGGACAGAGGGAGAGGGATGGGAACTACCACGAATGCGTGGCGCAGGATTGGCCGAGGATGGCGAGTCGCAGCGTTCAGCGTCGCCGTTGTGATCTTGGGGCTCCTCATCGCGCTGGCCTCCGTCGTCCCGTTCAGATCGGAAACCGCCCGCCTAAAGGTCATCGAGACGCTCGCTGAACGTCTCGACGCAGAGGTTGAACTCGACGACCTCCGTCTTCGCGTCGTCCCCCGATTTCGCGCCGATGGAAGTGGCCTGACGATTCGCCACAGAGGACGACGGGACGTGCCACCGATGATCGCCATCGCGAGCTTCTCGGCGCAGGGCAATGTGTTCGGGCTGCTCCGGCGGCACATAGGTCTCGTGACGGTCCAGCAGCTGAACATCACTATCCCGCCAGATCACAATCGCGATCCCAATGACGGGCCGGCGGACGCGAAGCGAGGGTCAGACACCGGCGGCGATGTGGCGCGCACGTTCGTCATCGACGAATTGGTCTCGACGGAGGCAAACCTGGTGATCATCCCGAAGGAGGAAGGAAAACATCCGAAGGTCTGGAACATCCACCACCTGAAGATGAACGGTCTTTCCCTGGATGGACCCATGGCCTACGTGGCCACGCTCGATAATGCCGTTCCGCCAGGCGCCATCGACACATCGGGGTCATTCGGACCATGGCAGAGCGACCAACCGGGCAAGACCCCACTCGATGGCACGTTCACGTTCGCGCGCGCCGACCTCGGCGTATTCAAGGGCATTTCCGGAACCCTCTCAGCGCGTGGGAAGTTCGAAGGAATCCTCGAGCGCATCGACATCCACGGTGAAACCGACACGCCGGACTTCACCGTCGCAGCCGGCGGCCATCCAGTGCCACTCCATGCCGCGTATCACGCCGTCGTCGACGGCACGAATGGCAATACCCTGCTCGACCAGGTTGACGCATCGTTCCTGCAGACGTCGCTGACCGCTAAAGGCGGCGTCATCGACAATCCAGGTCCGGACGGCCGGACGACGACGCTCGACGTCACGATCGACAAGGGCCGGCTCGAAGACGTGCTGCGCATGGCGGTCAAAGCGCCCGAGCCTCCAATGGTTGGTGCCCTGACGCTGACGACGACATTCGTCCTGCCGCCTGGCGATCGGGACGTGGTCGAAAAACTGCAACTGGACGGCGCGTTCACGATCGCGGGCGCCCGTTTCACAAGTGGTGAGACACAGGCAAAGATCAATGGACTGAGTCAACGAACACGAGGCAAGAACCCGGAGGCGGCGCCGGCTCACGTGTCCTCGCAGTTTGCCGGCGCGTTCAAGCTGCGCAACGGTCGCTTGACGATCCCGCACGTGACGTTCGACGTGCCCGGCGCGGCCATTCGCCTGAGCGGCACGTATGGTCTCGTCTCCCAGCAGATCGACTTCACGGGAACCGTGTTCACGGACGCGAAGATTTCAGAAATGACGACGGGCTTCAAGAGCCTGTTGCTGAAACCCGTCGATCTCCTGTTCAACAAGAAGGACGGAGGGAGCGCGATTCCCGTCACGATCGGCGGGACGCGAGGCGCTCCCTCTTTCGGCCTCGACAAAGACCGGATACTGAAGCAATAGCCAGGCGCTAGCGTTTGCCGGGTTTCCCTTTCACCGCACTCTTTTTGGCGTTGCCGCCGGCAGCCACCAGGTCTTCGTTGTTGTCGGGATGCGCGGCATCTGCAGCCGTCCGGTTGATGCCTGCCTCGGCGAGGCTGGAGAGCTTGCTGTCAGCAGCCTTTTCTTCGTCCAGCGTCTGCTGCAGAAGCTTCGCGGCCTCCTCGTGCCCCATCGCCTGTGCCCACGCGACGAGCGTGCCATAGGCCGCCATCTCATAGTGCTCCGCGCGCTGCCCCGAGGCGATCAGGCATGCATCCATCGTCGCGTCATCGAACTCCTCTTCCATGACGGATTTGCCTTCCTCGATGATGCCGGCGATGCCATCGCAGTGTTTGCCGCGCGCTTTTTCGCCCAGACTCCCGAACACCTGTTCAAGGCGGGCGATTTGCCCATGCGTCTCCTCGAGGTGCGTTTCAAAGGCCTGACGAAGCTTCGGGTTGGCGGCGGCCTTCGCCAACTTGGGAAGCGCTTTGGTCAGTTGCTTCTCGGCGTCATAGGAATCGCGGAGTTCGTCAAGAAATGCGTCGTGAAGGGTTCCCGTTTCAGACATGGTTGATTCTCCTAGTCAGGTGATTGACCGCGTCGTGTGTCCTCACACACGCGGTGGATCGGTTTCTCGTACCAAGTGCCGATATGTGGCGAGGGCGACTCGCTCGCTGACGGCTTTGGCCGCCGCCGGTGTCCATCAAACGGATCGACTCATTTCCTGAACCGCAGGCTCTTCTCCTGAAGCGACCGTCGGAGCAGCGGCCATCTGGGTCTCGATTGCTGCAGCGAGTCGCTGGACATCGGTCTGCGACAGGAGCTGCTCCAGTCGCGGATCGACGGACGAGACGTCGATACCGGCATGTTCGGCGAGACGGCACTGCAGCTTCAGAATGGCCGTCAGTTCCTGTTCGGCGAGGAGGTTGATCTGCAGGTCAAGATGCGCCCGCTTGTCGGCCTGTTGCGTCATGCGGTTCTGGGCCATCAACACGAATCCGGTGAGCACGATCGCTTCGAGCGAGACCGCAAGGGTCAGCAGGCTGAATGGGTAGCGATCGAAGGTGGCGCCGCCGATCGAGTTCGCGCCAATCCAGAACGTGAACCAGATGATATGGGCGGCGATGAAGGCTCCGCTGCTTGCGAGGCTGCTTACAGAGTCAGTGATCCTGTCGAGCACGGACCGTCGGTCACGCGTCTCCCGCTCGAGGTCCAGGATGGCCTGAATGTTCTTGAGCTCGGGTGAGGACTTCGTCACGAGTTGCCGACGCTGAACCATCAACAACGGTGCCAGGCCGGCGAGCCCGAGCCTCCTGTGACGCAGAGCTCGCCGATTTGTTCGTCATCCGAGCCGTTCCCCACCGTCGGGCCGCAAAATCAGAGATGACAGGGTTCTCGGGTTGAGCGGCTTCGTGACGTGTCGATCGAAGCCCGCCTCTTCGCAGCGTCGCCAGTCACATCCAGCTCATTGAGCAAAGGGAGGTGTCCGCCACGTTGACGAGCTCGAATCACGGTCACACGTTCGGCTCGCGCGCCGGTGGTCTGTTGGGCGTCGCTATTCGCCACGCCTGCGGTGGTGTTGAAGGATCCGGTAGATTTCTGCGTCGCACGGATAGCCTGTGGAAACGACAGAATCATGTCGAGTGGCCGCCGGGACAGCGGTTGGTGACGGGACGGACGTTAGCGAGTCACCTGCAGCCGCGTTGCCGCCGGCAGCAGCGCCGTTGCCATGGTTCTTGAGCGCTCTTCCGGTTCGCCGTTGTCGTTTCACCATCCGCCGGTTCTTTGACCGCCGCGAGCGCGTCGAGCCGCGTTCCATATCTCGCCGCAGCTGCTGCACCGCCAATACGTGTCCGCGTCGGGATGGCGGGCGGTGGTGGTGATCGAAGATGAGCCACAGACGGGACAGACGTCCGGTCTGTGACTTGTGTGCGCGGACGGATGGTCCGCGACGGCGCTGCCAACAGCGAATTTCATGGGGCCCTCTGGATATGCGTACGTCGAAAGATGGCGCTGGCTGTGGCGTGCCATGTACCCCTCACCAAACAGCTTTGGTGAGGGCTTGGCCAGATCGGCCGAGGGCTCAGGAAAGCAGGTCCCGCGAGTATAGTCCCATTGCGGTCGGCGGCGAATGATATGTCACTGCGGAATCGTTCTGCATGACGCGGGCGACTATTCCTCTTGACAATAGTCGTTTAAACGACTATTGTCCGCCCGTGCCGAGCGTCATCGCCGGAAGCCTGAAGCAGCACACCGCCTTTTCGTCCGGTGAGCAGGAAGTCCTGCTCGGTATCCGGATCGCGGCGGCGCGGCTGACCGAGCCGTGGGAGAAGTTCCTGAAGACCGAGGCCGACCTCACCCCGAACCAGTACAACGTGCTCCGCATTCTCCGCGGCAGTCACCCGACGAGGCTCCCGAGCGGGGAAATCGCGGAACGGATGATTTCGCGCGATCCCGACGTGACCAGGCTCGTTGACCGTCTCAGTCGTCGCGGGCTGGTGTCGCGCGTGCGCGGTCGCCAGGATCGTCGCGTCGTGGAAGTTGGAATCACCGACAAGGGCCGCGAGCTCCTGAAATCGCTCGACTCGCATGTCGATCGGATGCCGCGGGCCATGATCGGCCATCTGGGCCCCAGGAAGCTCGAGCAGTTGCGGCACCTGCTCGAAGCGCTGATCGCAGATCTCGGCACGTTTCCCTGAGAAGTCGTCGTGACCGGCGGCGCGTCGCTCGAATGGCAGCCACAATAGTCGTTTAAACGACAATCGTCCAACCGAACGTTAGAGGAGGCACATCATGACCGTCGCAGGAGATCGCGCAACACACGGCTACGCGCTGGCGCAGAACGAAGGGGAAGCCTTCTGGCTGCTCGGCATGCTCGAAACGGTGAAGCTTGGAAAGTCCGACACCAACGGCACGTCCGGACTCGTGGAAATCGTCGTGCCGCCCGGTGTCGGCTCTCCCTGGCACGTGCATCCGGAAGAAGACGAATGGTTCTACGTGCTCGAAGGCCAGGTCACGGTGTACGTGGCCGACAAGCGCTTCGATCTGACCAGCGGAGGGTTTGCGTTCGGACCGAAGGGCGTGCCCCACACGTTCTTCTGCTCGGGCTCGACGCCTGCGCGAGCGCTGGTCGGCTTCGCGCCGATGCAGTTCGAGGGCTTCCTGCGCGAGGTCGGTCAGCCGACCGCGGACCGCGTCCTGCCGCCACCGATGGATGGGGCGCCGCCGGACATCGCGATGCTGGGGCCGATCGCCAGGCGCGCCGGCTTCATCATTCTCGGACCTCCAGGACCGCCGGCAGGTTCGGACCTCACGCCTGCAGTCCATCCCACGACCAGCGGGGGATGCTGAGACCACTCGGCACATCATCCGCCGACTCGTGGTAGCGCGCCATCGTCGTCGTGGTCGCCCACGCAAAGTAGTCGTACAACACGCGTCGGACAGCGCCGTCCAAACCGGCATCGGCCAGCGCCTGGTCGAAACAGGCGATCGCCCGGCGATCCATGTCGTCGTGCACCCCGTTTCCGCTGTGTGTTTTGACGACGCTGGTCTCGTCGCCGTACGCGCCGGAGTACGCGGCGGGTCCGCCGAGTGCTTCGGCCCAGTACGCGGCGAGCCGCTCGACATGCTGCGGGTGAAACCCGTGGCTGAACGCGTGGGCGACGACTTCGTCGGCCATCACGCGGCGATGCCAGGCGGCAGCGAGCCGTTGCAGCCCATTAATGCCGCCCGCCGCCTCAAAGACCGTTTGCATGCGGCCATGATGACGATTGCGCTCAGTCCGTGCAACCCAACAACGTTAGACTCTCCCCGCCGTGTTTCACCGTCTCGTCGCAGCAGGGGAAGGCATCGTCCGGCGCCCGTTCACGATCGGGGGCAGCCCCTTCACTTCAAAGAAGGTCTCCGTGATGTAGCGCCTGATGCTGCTCGGATCATCGCCCGCCGTATTGGCGTCATACGGAGCCGTCAGGTTGGCGGCCAACACCTCGTCCAGTGTTTTGCCCTGATCGACCAGCGTTTTCACCTTTGCGAGAATGTCGATCAACATCGCGCGGTAGGGCAGAAGATCCTTCTTGTGAATCAGCGTGCCATGGCCAGGAACCAACACGGTGTTGTCGTCAGACAGTGAGCCCATCATGTCGATGGCTTCAACCATTCCGTTGATCGAGCCGCCGTTCGCCTGGTCGGCAAACGGATAGCCAAAGTTTCGGTAGAAGTCCTCGATGTAGATCACGTTGGCGTTTCTAAACTTGATGATGGTGTCGCCGCCCAGATGCGACGGCATCATCGGAATGAAGTCCACTGTTTCGCCGTTCATGCTGATCGTGACGGCGGGTTTGCCTTTGTTGACGGGATCGTACTTGTAAGTAACCATCGGCAACGCCATGGCGCCGGTCGTGGCGTTGGCTGGACTCCCGGGCGGCATCATTTCCCGGCGCAGATCTTCCTGGCCGAACAGCACCGCGCCCTGCTTCTGGACGATTGCCATGCCGCCGCTGTGATCGGGATGGGCATGGCTGGTCACGAGAATCCGGATAGGCTCCCTGGACAGCGTGCGGACACAATCAATCGTCTTTTGCGTCAGCTCTTCATCCTGCGAATCCACCATCAGAACCCCATCGGGTCCATAAAGGGCCATCACCCGGCCGCCCGCGGCGTCCGGGTGAGTCGTGTCGAGCCCGGCCGAACCATGGAGGATCGCCAGATTGTTCCCGAACTTGGTTTCAACGGTGATCTCAATCTTGTCCCACTGGGCGAAACTTCGAGGACCAGCCGTAGCAGTGGAACCGGTTGCCTGCGCCAGCGCGAGCGCAGGAGTCAGCATCGTCGCGGTCAACCCGCTGATCAACAACGCCCGAATGTTCATCTGTCGCTCCCTCCCGCGTCAGACCGCGCCCGCCATCAGGCCGAGTCTTCGCGAGTCTCGTGCTGCCGAGCCTACCACTGCCAGATCGTGGGGCCGAAGCCTTTGATTGCGGTCATCGAACGAGCGTCACCGGCACCGCCGACCCACCCACAACGTGTCGGGCCACGGATCCGAGCAGGAGTTCACTGACCGGTCCGAGGCCGCGGGTACCCATCACGATCTGCTCGCAGTGCAGGCGCGTGGCGAACGCCAGGATCATCGCTCCCGAGTCGCCGACGCAGACGTGCGCGTGCGGCTTCAGGCCGGCGGCCTCGACGAGTTGCCTCGATTCTTCCAGCGCCTTCATCCCTTCCTCGCGGTGGAAATTCTCCAGGTCTCCGGCCGAGACGAGCGACGCGGCCACACCGCGTACGGCGGGCCGCACGTTGAGGAGGTGCACTTCGACCGAGAGTCCGCGCGCCGCAAGATGGAGCACGTGCAGCGTCGCCCGGTGTGCGGGCTCGGAGCCGTCGACTGGCACAAGGACGCGCAATACCTCACTCATTTGTCATCCTCCGGCGCGAGGTCGACGATGGTGTCCGGGCGACCGCGTGCCCGGCCGGACAGGATCGAGCCAGCCGCCATGACAAGGACGGCAAACAGCGGCTTCGCAATCCGGGCCTGGAGTTCCTCGCTATAGGGCAGAAGTGTGTGAACGAATGGATCGCTCACCATGATTTCGCCGGCGATCCATCCGAGCAGGCCGCCTCCCATCACCACGAGAATCGGGAACCGGTTGAGGAACCGCAAGACGATCTGGCTGCCGAAGACAATCAACGGGATGCTGATTGCGAGGCCCAACGCGATCAGGATGGCGCTCCCATGTGCCGCGGCGGCGATGGCCACCACGTTGTCCAGCGACATCACCGCGTCGGCGATCAGGATCGTCCGGATGGCGCCCCACACGTGGGACTTCGCCGCAACGCCGCCTTCATGAGAGTCATCCTCGGGCAAGACGAGCTTGACCCCGATGTACAGGAGCAGCACCCCGCCCAGCACCTTGAGATAGGGAATCTGCAGCAGTGTCGTGATGATCAAGCAGAAGGCGATGCGCAGGGCGACGGCCGCCGCGCTCCCGCCGATGACCGCGACGCGGCGATGCGCCTCGGGCAGCGAGCGGGTCGCGAGCGCTATGACCACCGCGTTATCGCCGGACAGGAGGATATCGATGCCGGTGATTCGTAACAGGTCGACCAGGAATCGTGCCGCGCTGAGGGAGGGAATTGGTCCTCGCTTATCCGGCGCTCGCTACAGCTGCGCGATCTGCTCGGCCACGTACCACAATATCGGAACCGTCGCGGTGGCCAGCACGCGATTCACAAACGCGGCCGATCGGCCGCGCCTGGAACTCCGGACGTGTTTGCCGAGCACGAGCATCGGCGCTCGTTCGGCGGCACCAACGGTGTCCTCGGCCAGGCGCTTTGTCAGCGCCGTCGAAGTCTCCTCGCCCGGAACGATGTGCATTACCTCAACGGACGTCCCCAGCACCGACGCCAGCTCATTCGCCGCCTTCGTCGCCGCGGCTGACGGCTGCTCCGACATGTCGACGAGTGCAATGACGGGTCCGAGGTCGGACAGGTCTCCCACGTCGGACTGTGATGGCCGCCATTCGGCGGGCGCCACGAGCAGGGACACGTCCGCGCTGCGCAGCAGGTCCTCAGTTCTGGATCCGAAGAAAAACCTTTCAGCACCAGAGATGCGGCCCCCGTCGACCACAATCACATCGGCGCCTTGCCGGTGCGCCACTTCAAGAATGACGTCCACGGCTTCCCCAGCGACGACGTGAAGCTGAGGCGAGCAAAGCACTGCCGGCCATGAGTCCGCGACGAATCTTCGCAGCTCCCGCGCGGTGTCTCGGGCGAGGTCGATTCCAACGTGACGCGCCGCGGCATCGAGTAGCGGATCCTCCACGTAGAGCACGTGGAGATGGGCCTCACAGTGGCGTGCAAGACGCGAGGCGAGAACCAACGCCACTCGAGACGGTTCCGAGAAACTGACGGCGGCCAGCACGGCGCGAGGAGGAATCATCCGCTGGCGGATTATACGGCCGCGTCTCAGCGCACGCCGAGCAGTTCTACGTCGAACACAAGTGTGGCGTTTGGCGGAATGACGCCACCGGCGCCGCGGCTGCCGTACCCGAGAGTCGGCGGGATGACGAGTGTGCGCTGCCCGTGCACCTTCATGCCCGCGACCCCCTGATCCCAGCCCTGGATCACCTGGCCTGCACCCAGCCGGAACTCGAAGGGTTCCTTGCGATCACGCGAGCTGTCGAACTTGGTCCCGTGATGATCGGCGGCGCTCGCGCTGTATAGCCAGCCGGTGTAATGCACGGAGACCGTCTGCCCGCTCTTGGCTTCCGGTCCGTCGCCGACTTTCACATCGGAAATCCGCAGAGAGGTGATGTCACTCACGCCGTTGTCTCCATTCGAGTTCAGAGTGCCGGCGCCTGTCGTCGCGCTCGCGCTGCCGGCCTCGGTCGACGTGCTGGCGGTGTTGCCCGCTCGCTCGTCTCCGCCGCCGCAGGCCAGGGCCGCACCGAGCAGACCGGCACACATCGTCAGAGTAAGAAGCTGCTTCATAGACACGACTCGCGATTGTACCGGAAGCCGCTCAGCGCTCCTCTCGCGCATCATAGGC
>Ga0310810_10008283_pt1 | contig 11946 bp, 9 predicted proteins | sample NCmetagenome_FD_207641 | JGI IMG/M metagenome (GOLD analysis project Ga0310810, IMG submission 207641) | Soil microbial communities from experimental microcosm in Duke University, North Carolina, United States - NC | ecosystem: Engineered > Artificial ecosystem > Soil microcosm > Unclassified ...
GGCGCCGTCAAGGCGGCTGCATAAGACATTGAAATGGTGGCTTTCTTTGCCACCCTTCAGGGGGAGGACGCTGTCCGTCGCAGAGACTTCTCCTGACCGGTGACGCGTCCCGGGATCTGCACACCCCTGGGTGCTGGGATCTTACCCCTGCGCTGCGCCTTCTTTCACGCCTGCGCCGTCACCTTGTCCTGCACGATCACCCTGCGGTCGATGTCGCGGACGCTCCTCACCCCGCAGAGGGCCATGGTCACGTCGAGCTCCTTCGCCAGAATGTCGATCGCCCTGGCGACGCCGGCTTCGCCGCCGGCGCCGAGGCCGTAAATGTAGGAACGTCCGATCAGGCAGGAGCGCGCGCCGCACGCGAGCGCGCGCAGCACATCCTGGCCCGAGCGGATGCCACCGTCGAACATGACCTCGATCTGGTCGCCCACCGCCTCGACCACTTTCGGCAGCGCCGAGATCGAGGAGGGCGCCCCGTCGAGTTGACGTCCGCCGTGATTGGAGACCACCAGCGCGCTTGCGCCGGTCTTGCCGGCGGTCCTGGCATCCTCGACGTCGAGGATGCCCTTGAGGATCAGCTTGCCCGGCCACAGGCTGCGCACCCAGTCGACATCCTTCCAGCTTAGCGCGGGATCGAATTGGCTCGCGGTCCATTGCGCCAGCGAGTTCACGTTCTCCATGCCCCGCACATGGCCCGCGAGGTTGCCGAAGGTCTTGCGCTTACCGCGCAGGATCGACAGCGCCCAAGCCGGTTTCGTTGCAATATCGACGAGATTGCCGAGCTTGATCCGCGGCGGCACGGTCATGCCGTTGCGGATGTCGCAATGGCGCTGGCCGAGCACCTGCAGATCGAGCGTGAGCACCAGCGCGCTGCATTTGGCGGCGGCGGCGCGCTCGATCAGGGCGCGGATGAAGCCGCGGTCCTTCATCACGTAGAGCTGGAACCAGAACGGCTGGTCGACCGCCTGGGCCACATCCTCAATGGAACAGATCGACATGGTCGAGAGCGTGAATGGAATTCCGGCCGCCTGCGCCGCCCGGCAGGCCAGAATCTCGCCGTCGCCATGCTGCATCCCGCAAAGCCCGATAGGCGCGAGCGCGAGCGGAAGCGAGACCTTCTCGCCGAGAATGGTGGTGCCGAGATCGCGTTGCGATACGTCGACGAGCACGCGCTGGCGCAGCTTGATGCGCTCGAGGTCGTCGCGGTTGGCGCGCAGCGTCTCCTGCGAATAGGAGCCGGCTTCGGCGTAGTCGAAGAACGCGCGGGGCACCTTGCGACGGGCCACGCGACGCAAGTCTTCAATGCAGGTCAGGGTGCGCATGGTCTTGTTATACTTGCCGCATCGGAAACGGGAAACCGGGGAACGCCAATCAATCCTGGGCGTTATCTCGGATTGGCGGCGCAGCGATCGCCTGTAGGGAGAATTTTCATGGGAATTCCGAACGAAACCGTTGAGGAAAATGCGGTCGACGAGAAGACCAGGCGCGAGCGCGACGAAGCGCAGAAACGCAAGCTCGAGAAGTCGCTGGAGCAAGGCCTCGAGGACAGCTTTCCCGGCTCCGATCCGATCAATGTTACCCAGCCGCCCCCCAGCGTGGCGGATAAGAAGAAAAAATAGCAAGCCTTGCGGCTGTTAACTAACCGCACCGCGGACGCCGGGTCCGCGGTGCCGTTTATCATGCGCAAAGAGCGGCATGAGATACCTGATATTTTTACAGATTTTGGCCATCGAATTGCCCTATCATCCCGCCGAAACATCGCCCGCCAACGGGTGAGGGGAACATGGTTCGCAAATATTTCGGCACTGACGGCATTCGCGGCCGTGCCAATGGTGAGATCACGCCGGAACTGGCGCTCAAGGTCGGACAGGCCGCAGGTCTGATCTTTCGCCGCGGCGATCACCGTAACCGCGTGCTGATCGGCAAGGACACGCGGCTCTCCGGCTATATGATCGAGACCGCGCTGACGTCCGGCTTCCTCTCGGTGGGGATGGACGTGTTGTTGACCGGTCCGATTCCAACGCCCGCGGTCGGCATGCTCACGCGCTCCATGCGCGCCGATCTCGGGGTGATGATCTCGGCCTCGCACAATCCGTTCGACGACAATGGCATCAAGCTTTTTGGCCCGGACGGCTTCAAGCTCTCGGACGAGGTCGAGCACCAGATCGAAGCGCTCATCGATTCCGAGCTGCTCAAGCGGCTGGCGAAGGGCACCGACCTCGGCCGCGCCAGGCGCATTGACGGCGTGCAGGATCGCTATATCGAGTTCGCCAAGCGGACCTTGCCGCGAAACCTCTCGCTCGGCGGACTGCGCGTGGTCGTCGATTGCGCGAACGGTGCCGGCTACCGCGTGACCCCAGAGGCATTGCGCGAGCTCGATGCCGAGGTGATCACCATGGGGGTCGAGCCCGACGGCTTCAATATCAATCACGAATGCGGCTCGACTGAACCCGCGGCGCTTTGTCAGAAGGTGAAAGAGATGCGCGCCGATATCGGCATCGCGCTCGATGGCGATGCAGATCGCGTGCTTATCGCCGACGAGCGCGGGCACATCGTCGACGGCGACCAATTGCTGGCGGTGATCGCGGAAAGCTGGCAGGCCGATGGCCGCCTTGCCAAGCCAAGCGTGGTCGCAACCGTGATGTCCAATCTCGGCCTCGAGCGCTATCTCGGCAGTCTGGGTATTGCGCTCATCCGCACGCCGGTCGGCGACCGTTACGTGCTCGAGCAGATGCGCGCCCATGGCTACAATGTGGGTGGCGAGCCGTCGGGCCATATTATCCTCTCCGACTACACCACGACCGGCGACGGCCTGCTGGCCGCGCTACAGGTGCTCGCCGTGGTCAAGAAGCAAGACCAGCCGGTGTCCAAGGTCTGCCGCCGCTTCGATCCGCTGCCGCAAGTTCTCAAGAATGTGCGCTACAAGAGCGGCAAGCCGCTGGAGAATGCCCAGGTGCGCAGCGCCATCGAGGACGCGGAAGCGCGCCTTGACGGACATGGTCGGCTGATCGTGCGGTCGTCGGGCACCGAGCCCGTAATCCGCGTGATGGGCGAGGGCGACGACAAGGTGCTGGTCGAGGAGGTGGTCGACGATATCGTCAACGCACTGACCAACGCCGCGTAAGCCTCCGCCTTGCAGGCTCTATCCTATTGCTTTTGCTGGCAAAACACGCACTGCCGCGGGCGCGGTCGAAATAGATTGGAATATCTACAAAATCGGCGTTTTGTTTTTGCTTGGCCGACGACGCTCATGTATCGATAGTTGCATAATGAACTAAACGCGCTGGGACCGCCGGGTTTCCATGATCGTCTGTTCTTGCAACGTGCTGACCGACCACGACGTTCGCACGGCCCTTGCGGCTGAGCGAACGCCGCGCACCACCGGGCAAGTCTACGGCTGTCTCGGGTGCAGCCCCCAGTGCGGCCGGTGCGCGCGCACCATCCGCCGGATCATGGACGAGGCCATCGCGGGCGCCTGCGGCGCCGGCTGCCAATGTTGCCCGAGCGGCCAGCACCGCGGTTAATCCGCGGCGGCCGCCCCACACCGCATCGATGATGTTGCTGCCGGCGGCAGGGGTCGTGCATCCCCCTTGTCGCGCCAAGCATTTTTGCGCAAGGTTCGACTAATTCCAAATTTGGCTGCCGACAGATTCGCGCAAGGATGGGTACATGCAAGGCGATGCAAGAGTCATTGAATATCTCAACCGCGGCTTGCGGCACGAACTCACGGCCATCAACCAGTACTGGCTGCATTACCGGCTCCTGGACAATTGGGGCTTCCGAGCGCTGGCCAAGATATGGCGCAAGGAGTCGATCGAGGAGATGGAGCATGCTGACAAGATCATGGAGCGCATCATCTTCCTCGACGGATTTCCCAACCTGCAGGTGCTCGACCCGTTGCACATCGGCCAGAACGTCAGGGAAGTGCTCGACTGCGATCTTGCCGCCGAGATGTCGGCGCGCGCGCTCTATCAGGAGGCAGCGACCCACTGCCACGCGGTGAAGGACTACGTCACCCGCGACCTGTTCGAGAAGCTCATGCACGATGAGGAAGAGCACATCGATTTTCTGGAAACGCAACTCGACCTCGTCGCCAAGCTCGGGCTCGAGCTCTATTCCCAACACTACATCGGCAAGGCCGACGACGACTGACCATAGCCGGTCCGGCGCGCCTAGAGCGGGATGACTTTTCTTCGAATCGTCATCCCGCTCTAGCCTTTTGTTGGAGCATGATCTTTTCCGAAAACCGGTATCCACTTTTTGGGATCATGCTCTAATGTTTGGCGCGGGCCATGGCTCCCGGCGACTGTGGCACTTTCGTATCAGGGTATTGCGCAAGACCCTGATACGGCATGAGGCCGCTTGACGCGGCGTGGCTCCTTCCGTATGTCCGGCGGCGGGACACCCCTCCCCACCGAGGGGCGACTATCTGGAAGGATAGGTCATGACCAATGCCACTCCTGGCGTGCGGCCAGCCGTTCCGCACTTCTCCTCCGGTCCCTGTGCCAAGCGCCCCGGCTGGAGTCTCTCAGCCCTCACCGACGCCGTCCTCGGACGCTCGCACCGATCGAAGATCGGCAAGGCGAAGCTCAAGCGCGCCATCGAGCTCACCCGCGAGGTGCTCGAGGTCCCCGCTGACTACCGCATCGGCATCGTCCCGGCCTCCGACACTGGCGCGGTCGAAATGGCGCTGTGGTCGCTGCTCGGCGCGCGGCCGGTGACCATGCTGGCCTGGGAATCGTTCGGCGAAGGCTGGGTGAGCGATGTCAGCAAGGAGCTCAAGCTCAAGAACGTGACCGTGCTCAAGGCCGGTTACGGTGAGCTTCCCGATCTCGCCAGGGTCGATCCGGCTTCCGACGTGGTGTTCACCTGGAACGGCACGACCTCGGGCGTGCGCGTGCCGAATGCGGATTGGATCGCCGCCGATCGTGCCGGACTGACGATCTGCGACGCCACCTCCGCCTGCTTTGCGCAGGCACTCGACTGGCCCAAGCTCGATGTCGTCACCTTCTCCTGGCAAAAGGCGCTGGGCGGCGAAGGCGCGCACGGCATGCTGATCCTGTCGCCGCGTGCGGTCGAGCGGCTCGAAACCTACACCCCTCCCTGGCCGCTGCCGAAGATCTTCCGGCTCACCAAAGGCAACAAGCTCAATCAGGGCATCTTCGAGGGCGAGACCATCAACACGCCCTCGATGCTGTGCGTCGAGGACTATCTTGACACGCTCGGCTGGGCCAAATCGCTCGGCGGCCTGAAGGCGCTGCGCGCGCGCGCCGACGCCAACGCCAAGGTGATCGCGGATTGGGTTGCGGCCACGCCATGGATCGATTTTCTCGCCCGCGATCCGGCCACCCGCTCCAACACCTCGGTTTGCCTGAAGATCGTCGACCCCGCGGTCGGCAAGCTGTCCGCCGAGGCGCAGGCGGCGTTCGTCAAGGGCATCGCCGCGGCGCTGGAGAAGGAGGGCGTCGCCTACGATATCGACGCTTATCGCGACGCGCCTTCCGGCTTGCGCATCTGGTGCGGCTCGACCGTCGAGCGCGCCGACGTCGAGGCGCTCACCGTCTGGCTCGACTGGGCCTTCGCCAAGAGCAAGGACGCGCTGCGCCAGGCGGCGTAGGCGTCGCTGTCATTGCCGGGCCTGACCCGGCAATCCATCTCTTTGTTCGTAAGAAGATGGATGTGCGGATCAACCCCGCGCATGGCGAGACCAAACACTGCATGTCGCTTGGAACAGGTTCTCGATCATGTCCCCCAAAGTCCTTATCTCCGATGCTCTCTCTCCCGCCGCGGTGCAGATTTTCAAGGATCGCGGCATCGAGGTCGATTTTCAACCGAAGCTCGGAAGCGACAAGGAGAAGCTCGCCGAGATCGTCGGGAATTTCGACGGTCTCGCGATCCGTTCCGCGACCAAGGTCACACCGAAGATCTTGGAAAGGGCGAAAAGCCTCAAGGTGATCGGACGTGCCGGCATCGGCGTCGACAACGTCGACATTCCCGCGGCCACCGCCAAGGGCATCATCGTGATGAATACACCGTTCGGCAATTCGATCACCACTGCCGAGCATGCGATCACCCTCATGCTCGCGCTGGCGCGGCAGATACCGCAGGCGGACGCATCAACCCAGGCCGGCAAGTGGGAGAAGAACCGCTTCATGGGGGTCGAGATCACCAGCAAGACACTGGGCGTCATCGGTTGCGGCAACATCGGCTCGATCGTCGCCAATCGTGCGATCGGACTGAAAATGAAGGTGATCGCCTACGATCCGTTCCTGTCGCCGGAACGCGCGCTGGAGCTGGGGGTGGAAAAGGTCGATCTTGCCGAGCTCATCAGGCGCGCCGATTTCGTCACCCTGCACACGCCGCTGACCGAGAAAACCAAGAACATCATCGATGCCAAGGCGCTCGCGGCCATGAAGAAGGGTGTGCGCATCATCAATTGCGCGCGCGGCGGTTTGGTCGAGGAGAACGCTCTGCGCGCGGCCCTTGATTCCGGTCATGTGGCTGGTGCGGCCTTCGACGTGTTCACCGAGGAGCCGGCGACGGCGAATCCGTTGTTTGGTCACCCGAACGTGGTGTGCACCCCGCACCTCGGAGCCGCCACCACCGAGGCGCAGGAAAACGTCGCGCTCCAGGTCGCAGAGCAGATGTCGGACTACCTTTTGCGCGGTGCGATCTCCAATGCCGTCAACTTCCCCTCGATCACGGCGGAGGAGGCGCCGCAGCTGCGGCCGTTCATCGCGCTCGCGGAGAAGCTCGGCTCGTTTGCCGGTCAATTGACCGAGACCGGCATCACCAAAGTGCAGTTGTCCTATGAAGGTGGGGTCGCCGGCATGAACACCAAGGCGCTGACCTCGGCCGCCATCGCGGGCCTGCTGCGGCCCATGCTGCAGGAGGTGAACGTCGTCTCCGCTCCGATCGTGGCCAAGGATCGCGGCATCGTGGTCGAAGAGATCACGCGGGAGGCGGCGGGCGACTACGACAGCCTGATCACGGTGACGGTGGTGACCGAGCGCCAGACACGGGGAGTGTCGGGGACAGTGTTTGCCGACGGGCGGCCGCGCATTGTCAATATCAAGGGCATCCGCATGGATGCCGAGTTCGGCCCGTCGATGATCTACATCACCAACTTGGACAAGCCCGGGTTCATCGGGCGTTTCTCATCCACGCTGGGCGACGCCGGGATCAACATCGCGACTTTCCATGTCGGCCGCGACGCACCTGGCGGCAACGCCATCGCACTGATCGAGATCGATGGGGAATTGCCGCCGCAAGTGCTGACAGCGGTACGCGCGCTGCCGCAGGTGCAGCAGGCGCGTCCGCTGAAGTTTTGAGGAGTAAGGTCCGAGGCCAGCATTGCAACCGACCGGCCAAGCATCGGCCATGGTCGCTGTATCGGGGTCTCAACCGCTTTGCGCGCTCAGTTGGGGCACGGCCCCACGCACCGAGCCGTTCGTCGTCCGCTTCGGTGCCCGTTCTTTCGAGGCCTCCGCGGCGGCGACCTCCAGGAGATAGGCAAGGTCGTCGAGCTCGACCTTGCGGCACATCCGGCAAAGTTCGCGGGTCAGCGTGGCGGCGTAGTTGGCGACTTGTATCCTGTTTTCCATAGCTCCCTCCAACATTGGAGACCGCAGGATAGGAGCCGACGACGTTCTCTCCGTGTGAAGTACCTTACAGAGGGCGCCGATTCTTCGGTACGCGAGTGTTTGACGAGCGCAGCAGCATGCTGCGCGCAGCTCGCTTGAATCCCCATCGAGCCTGCTCGCCGCGACACCTTGTCCTGCGGGCTGCACCTTGAGCCGTAGGGCGGTGGCTGGCCGACGGAGCTGCGACGGATTTCCCGCGTTGCGCCGCTGAAACCGGCCGCGTCGGCGACAGCATGCAGAGCGGACCACTCGCCGCCGCGATCTTGCCGCGAGATGGCCTTGGAGAGAGCGGAATCATCCGGTGTGGTTGGGGCGGCGCGACGGCAAGGGGTTGATAAGGCCCGCAAAATCAGGTGGCTGACGTTCGGACGGGGGTGCCGTCCGGGCGGGTTGGCTTGCCTGCGCGGGTACTATCCCTTATCCCATAGAGGGTCGCGATGCCGGGCAAGCCCTTGTTGCTGCGAGGATATCCCGGGCGTCGGCGACGCGGAGGAAAGGCGCCTCATGGCCAATGTGGTCGTGGTTGGTTCCCAGTGGGGGGACGAAGGGAAGGGGAAAATCGTCGACTGGCTGTCCGAGCAAGCCGACATCGTTGTTCGCTTCCAGGGTGGACATAATGCGGGCCACACGCTCGTCATCGACGGGACGACCTACAAACTGTCGCTGCTGCCGTCGGGCGTGGTGCGGCCGGGGAAGCTGTCCGTGATCGGCAACGGGGTCGTGATCGATCCGCGCGCACTCCTTGAGGAAATCGATCGGCTCAAGGGGCAGGGGGTCGACATTACCCCGCAAAGCCTGCGCATAGCCGACAACGCCACGCTCATCCTGCCGCTGCATCAGGAGCTCGACAGCATTCGCGAATCCTCCAACACGCTCACGCGGGTCGGCACCACGCGCCGCGGCATCGGCCCGGCCTACGAGGACAAGGTCGGCCGGCGCGCCATCCGGGTCAACGACCTGGCCGATCCGCTGGCGCTGGAGCGCAAGATCCAGGGGCTGCTGATCCATCACAATGCCCTGCGGCGTGGGCTCGGACTGGAAGAGGTCGAGGTCGATACCGTCCACCGGCAGCTGCAGAGCGTCGCCCCGCGCGTGCTGCCCTACATGGATTCGGTGTGGTCCCTGCTCGACCAGAAGCGGCGGGAGGGCAAGCGCATCCTGTTCGAAGGCGCGCAGGGCGCGCTGCTCGATATCGACCACGGGACCTATCCGTTCGTGACCTCGTCCAACACGGTCGCCGGCCAGGCCGCGACCGGCTCCGGCCTGGGGCCGGGAGCGATCGGCTACGTGCTCGGCATCTGCAAGGCCTATACGACGCGGGTGGGGGACGGGCCGTTTCCGACCGAGCAGACCAACGAGATCGGGCGGCTCCTCGGGGAGCGCGGACGCGAGTTCGGCACCGTGACCGGCCGACCGCGGCGTTGCGGCTGGTTCGACGCCGTGCTGGTGCGGCAGACCGTGCGCACCAGCGGGATCACCGGTCTGGCGCTGACGAAGCTCGACATTCTGGATGGGTTGGAGGAACTTAAGGTTTGTGTGGGATACCGTCTTGACGGTCGCGAGATCGATCATCTGCCGGCGAGCGAGCACGGCCAGGCCATGGTCGAGCCGATCTATGAGACGGTCGAAGGTTGGCAGGCCGAAACCGCGCGCGCACGCTCATGGGCCGAGCTGCCGGCGCAGGCGATCAAGTATGTGCGCCGGGTCGAGGAATTGGTCGGGTGCCCGGTCGCCTTGCTGTCGACCAGCCCCGAACGCGAGGACACGATCCTGATGCACAACCCGTTCGAGAATTGAAACAGAGCATGATTCCGAACGGGTGCAGACGTTTCGGACGAGATGATGTGAGCAAGCAGGGGCGGCATTCCGCAGACGCAACGAGTAAGCTCCGATGGCCGATTATTATCCGCTGATCTCCCGCGCCGTCGCCGGTCTTGAAAAGAACAACGGCGAGAACCGCCGCGCGCTCTACGAACGCGCGCGCGCCGCGCTGTTGGCGCAACTGCGGGGGGTCACGCCGGCGCTCAACGAGTCGGACATCACCCGCGAACGCCTCGCGCTCGAGGAATCGATCCGCAAGGTCGAGGCCGAATCCGCGCGTCAGTTCGTCGAAGCGTCGCGCCAGGCCCGCGCGGCCAAGGTCCGCTCGATCGAGCCGCGCTCGACTCTCTCCCGTCCGTCGGCGTTGTCGCCCGATCTGGGGCGCCAGCCGGGGGCGCCTTCGCCGCCGCCGACGCTGCCGGATGCGCAGCAATCGGATTCGATCTTCGATCGGCCGCTGCGGCCGGAGCCGTCGCTGCGCCAGCCGCCGCGTCGCTTTGGCGCCGAGCCGCGCGCGTTCTCGGACGCCGGCCTCAGGGAGGCTCCTTCCGTCGCCAAGGAAGCGGGCGCTGCCTCGGCGCGGGCAGACACGTCCGGACGTGAGTTGTTCGGCGGCGCTCCGACACCCGACATCGAGGGCGCAGAACGCCCCTACGACCGGCCGGAATTAGACGGCGCCGAGCCACGCATGTTCGATCCGCATGCGCCGACGGAACGCATGTTTGAACCGCATGCGCCGCAGGAGCGTGCCCCGCACGATGATTTCTCGGAGCCGATGCTCGAGCCGGCAGCGGGCTTCGACGACTCGCATTCCGCTGTTCCGCAGGACCGGCGCGCACCGCCGCCGCCGATCGAGGATGATCTGGAATTCGAGGAGGAGCTGGAAGAGGAGACGCGGCCGCCCCGCTCCTATCGCAATCTCATCAAGGCTGGCGTCGTTGCCCTGGTCTTCATCGCGGTGGGAGGCCTGCTGCTGTGGCAGTGGCCGAACATGGTCGCGCTCTACAGCTCCTTCCGCTCGCCGGCGGTCGAGACCGTCCGCGATACGCCGCCTGCGACCAATACGCGACCCAAGATCACCGACCGGATCGAGCCCGGCACTCCGCAGACGCCGGCCACCCCTGCACCCGGGGCGCTGCCCGGCGCCGGCGCTGCGCAGAAGGTGGTGCTGTATGAAGAAGATCCGGCCGATCCCAACGGCAAACGCTTCGTCGGCTCGGCGATCTGGCGCACCGAGACCGTGACCCCGGGCCCGGGTCAGCCGCCGGAGCTCGCCGTCCGTGCAGACGTCGAGGTGCCGGAGCGCAAGCTGGCGATGACCTGGTCGTTCCGCCGCAACACCGACAAGGGCCTGCCGGCCACACATACGGTCGAGATCATGTTCAAGCTGCCGCCGGATTTCCCCGCGGGCGGCATCTCCAACGTTCCCGGCATTCTGATGAAACAGGCCGAGCAGACGCGCGGCGTGCCGCTCGCCGGGCTCGCGGTGAAAGTCACGCCCGGGTTCTACCTGGTCGGCCTGTCCAACCAGGAGGCGGACAAGGAACGCAATCTTCAATTGCTCAAGGAGCGAGGCTGGTTCGACATCCCGGTGGTCTACAACAACAACCGGCGGGCCATCCTCGCCATGGAAAAAGGCTCACCCGGCGAGCGCGCGTTCGCCGAAGCCTTCAAGGCGTGGAAGCAGTAGGCCGGACGCGCTCGCACTGGCGCAGACGCAGACAGATTTATCCGGTTGCGCACGCGCGTGACTGCGTACGCCGCCGTGCCCAAGCGGATCATCCGCGTGGGGAGGCCGCCGTTTCGTAAGAGCGAGACGGTTCCGGTTCTGACGCGCGCGGGCGGGCACGGCGTGCAAACGCGCGCCTTAGTCCACGCTCCGGTTGGTCAATGCGCTTGGAGGGCCGGCGCCGACGGGCGGGTTTCCATCGCCGCAATACGGCTCTTCACCGCCCGTTGCACCTTCTCAAAGGCTCGGACCTCGATCTGCCGCACGCGCTCGCGCGAAACGCCGAACTCGGCCGCCAGGTCCTCGAGCGTGATCGGGTCGTCTGCCAGCCGACGCGCCTCGAAGATGCGACGCTCGCGGTCGTTGAGCACCGAAAGCGCGTCGCCGAGCGCCTTTCTGCGGTTCTGCGATTCCTCGTCCTCCGCGAGACGCGTCTCCTGGTCGGAGACGTCGTCGACCAGCCAATCCTGCCATTCGCCGGAATCGCCGTCCTCGCGGATCGGGGCGTTGAGCGACACGTCGCCGCCGAGGCGCCGGTTCATGTCGACCACGTCCTGCTCGGTTACCCCCAGACGCTTGGCAATGAGCTTGACCTGGTCGGGACGCAGGTCGCCTTCTTCCAGCGCCGAGATCTTGCTCTTGGCCTTGCGCAGGTTGAAGAACAGCTTCTTTTGATTTGCCGTGGTGCCCATCTTGACCAGCGACCACGAGCGCAGGATGTATTCCTGGATAGCCGCCTTGATCCACCACATG
>Ga0310810_10008285_pt1 | contig 11945 bp, 9 predicted proteins | sample NCmetagenome_FD_207641 | JGI IMG/M metagenome (GOLD analysis project Ga0310810, IMG submission 207641) | Soil microbial communities from experimental microcosm in Duke University, North Carolina, United States - NC | ecosystem: Engineered > Artificial ecosystem > Soil microcosm > Unclassified ...
CGTTGCCGACGACGTAGGGGTTCGGTTCGCCCGGTTTGCGGAGCTGGAGCGCGGGAATTTTCGTTTTCGAGCCGTCGTACTCCGAGTGGTTCGAGATCAGGACGTCGGCGCCGGCCTTCGCCGCGATGTCGCCGAAGCGGATCGCGGACGCCGTGTAGGTCCTGAAGTTCTCGGGCGTGCGCGGGAAGTTGAACGCGGTGCCGCCCCATTCGGCGACCAGATGCGGCGTGCCGTTGTCCTTGACGGGAATCAGGTACGACAACGTCCCGGCGGTATGACCCGGCGTGATGTACATCGTAATCGTCGTATCGCCGAGCGTCAGCTTCTGGCCGTCGGTCGCCACCATGTCGCGGGCCGGTCTGGTACCCCGGCCGCGGTCGAGCAGGTCCCAGTCGGCGGCCGACAACAGCACGCGCGCCTTGTAGCTGTCCTGCAGGTATTTCGCGCCGCCGGAGTGATCGCTGTGACCGTGGCTGATGATCACGTACTTGATCTTCGCCGGATCGAGGCCGACTTTCTTCAGTCCCTCGGACACCTCGTCGTCGACCGAGTAGTCGAAGAGCGCGTCGATGATGATGATGCCCTGGGAAGTGTTGACCGCCCAGGCGGAGTATTCCTTCATGCCGAGGAAATAGAGGTTGTCGAACACCTTGACCGGATCGGCGTGCCACGTCTCCTTCGCGGGCGGTCCTGGCGGGGGCGCGGGTGTGGCGCCGGCGGCGGGGGCGGCGCCGCCTCGTCTGGTGCCCGGACCGGTCGGCTCCGCCGAGCACAGCGACGTGAACAGGACCTGGTGATCGCGCCCGACCGCCGCCTTCGCGGCCGCGACGTGCGCGTCGATCTCGGGACTCTGCGCGTGCGCGACGACAGCGAACGCCGCGATCAGGACGCCGCCAATGCGCAATCCAATCTGCAATCTGCGCAATCCAATTTGCAATCTGCAATCAGCAATCTGCAATCTCATGATGGTGTGGCAGTATAAGCGAGCGTCAAAGCGAAACCATGGACATTCACGCCGCGATCCTGTGGGAGCAGGGGCAGCCCCTCTCCGTCGAACCGGCCGAGCTCGACACGCCAGGGCCGGGCGAAATCCTTGTCGAGCTGAAAGCCGCCGGCGTCTGCCACAGCGACCTGCATCCCGCGCGCGGCGACTGGCCGGCGAAGACCCCGCTCGTGCTCGGCCATGAAGGCGCCGGCATCGTCCGCGAGATCGGGGCAGCGGTCACCACCGTCAAGCCGGGCGATCACGTGGTGCTCTGCTGGGCGCCGGCGTGCGGCGTCTGCGCGCCCTGTCTCGAGGGGCGCGCGGTGTTGTGCGACCGCGTCGAGAAGGTGACGTTTCGGAACAAGCTGCCGTCCGGCGCGTCGCGGCTGCACGCGCGCGGACAGGACGTCGCGCCTTTTCTTGGAACGGCCTGCTTCTCTGATTTCGTGATCGTCCCGGAGGGCGGAGCCATCCCGGTGGCCCGCGACATTCCGTTCGACGCGCTGGCGACGATCGGCTGCGCGGTGATCACCGGTGTCGGCGCGGTGACCAACGCGGGGCAGGTGCCGAAAGGATCGAAGGTCGCGGTCATCGGCGCGGGTGGCGTCGGTCTGAATGTCGTGCAGGGCGCCGCGATCGCCGGCTGCGAGCGGATCATCGCCATCGACCTGCGTCCCCGGCCGCTGGAGATCGCGAAGCAGTTCGGCGCCACCGACACCATCGGCGGTGAACCCGATGCGGCGCCGGATGTGCCCGCGTCCGTGCGCGCGCTGACCGCCGGCCGCGGCGTCGACTTCGTGTTCGACACGGTAGGCAGCCCGGCCACGCTGACGCTCGCGTTCGCGTGCACGCGCAAGGGCGGCGCGGTCGTCCTGACCGGCCTCTCGCGCATGGACGCGCAGGCGGCGTTCCCGATGTTTCCGTTCGTCATGCAGGAGAAGCGGCTGCTCGGCTCGGTCTACGGATCCGGACAGCCGGCGCGCGACATCCCGCGGCTGGTCGCGCTGTATCAGGAAGGACGGCTCAAGCTCGGCGAGCTGGTCTCGAGGACGTACGCCCTCGACAAGGTCAACGACGCACTCACCGCGCTCGCCGCCAGCGACGGCGCGCGCGGCGTCATACGGTGGTAATCGGCAGCGGGTCTTGGAGTGCCCGTCAGGGCTGTTTGCACGTGAAGCTGGCCGCATCATCCGGGCTGCCGGTGCCGTTCCACTTCGCGACCTGCGGGTAAACGCAGAGCGGGCGCGTGCGCTTCGTCTCGCCCTGCACGACCTGCGCGGCGATCATTTTCTCCGGCGCCGCCGCTTTCTCGACCCACGGCTCGAGCGCGGCGAGCGCGTCGAAACGGGTCGGCGCGTTGCCGCCGGCGCAGTGCCCCATGCCCGGGACCATGAAGAGCCGCGCGAAGTCGGCCGTCGCCTGCGCGCCGCCCATCTTCTTCTGCATGCCCTCGTAGTAGTGGATCAGATCGGCCGCCGGAATCAGCGGGTCCGCCCAGCCCGTGTAGAGCACCAGCTTGCCGCCGCGCTTCTTGAACGCGCTCAAATCCGGATCGGCATCGTCGAGCAGCGGCGACAGCTCGTTGATGACCATCGTGGCGTCCTTGTCCCAGTCGTAGCCCGGCCCTTTCCAGTTGGTCCAGATCGCCAGGCCCGGCGCCGGACGCGGACGGCCGGAGTCGGGCGCGTTGGCCAACGTGCGATCCATGCCGAGCGGATTGAGCTCGCTGCCGACGTACATGCCCGGGAAGATCGTCTCGCCAGTGCGCGGGTTCTTCGGGCCCTGGTAGATTTTCTGCATCGCCGTCACCTGCGGCGCCGTCAGGCAGTCGGTCGCGTCGGCGCCTTTGCACTGCAGGCTCGCCACGTCGAACGTGCAGTTGCGCGGGTCGTCGATGATGCCGTCCTTCAGGCCGTCGCGTGCGTCGCAGGCGTCGAGCACCGCCTTGTTGATGATCGGAAGCCTGGCGGGTGGGATGTAGCTCGCCGGGTCGTCGTGCGTCGCTGCAAACGCCCAGTAGCTGTTCATGTGCAGGCGCACGCGGTTGTTTGCGGGATCGCCCGCGACGATGCCGTTGTAGTCGTCGGGATAGCGGCGCGCCTCGGCGATCGCCTGGTGACCGCCGGTCGAGCAGCCCATGAAGTACGACTGCTGCGCCTCGCGGCTGTAATACGTCTTCGCGATCTGCTTCGCGACAACCGTCATGAGGTGCGTGGAGCGGTAGCCCCAGTCGACCACCATCTCGCGATGACCCACGCCGAAGCTGAAGTCGAGGCCGGTCGTCGACGTGCCCATGTCGGTGTTGGTCGTGGCATAGCCTTTCGCCAGGCCGGCCGCGAGCGCGGGATAGCTGATCGCACCGCCGGCGCCGCCGTTGCCGGTGCCGAGGAACTTGCCGTTCCACGCCGCGGTCGGCGGCAGCCAGACCTCGATCCTGATGTGCGACTCCGGCGTCGGCGCGATCGTGGCCGCGACACGGCAGAACGCCGGCGTGTTCATCGCCGGAGCGGTGGCCGCTGCACCTGGCGCGCGAAACGTGCCGGCGTCAATCGGCGCCGCCGCGGTAATTGTGACGTCAGGCAGCTTCAACGCGGCGAGCGCGTCGCACGATCCGGTCTGCGCGGCGGACGGCGCGGCGCAGCAGAACATGAAGACCGCCGCCATCGCCAGGACACTCACGCCGGAGCCGATGTGGCGCAGGGCTTTAGCCCTGCGATCGTTTGTCTTCGCAGCCCTGAAGGGCTGCGCCACCGGTGTCGCGATCACTGGTGACCTCCGGTCGTCGTCGTTTTCGCGGGCGTTGCGGCCGCGGGCGCCGCGACGCAGGTGAAGTTCGCCGCTTCGTCACTGCTGCCCGTGCCTTTCCAGCGAGCCACGAGCGGGTACACGCACAGCGGGCGCGTTCGATCGAGTTTGCCGGCCGTGCTGTGCGTGGCGATCATCTTCTCGGGCGCGGCGCCTTTCTCGACCCACTGCTCGAGCGCCGTCACGTGATCGAACTGATTCGGCCCGGGGCCTCCGCTGCAGTGCCCCATGCCGGGGGCGAGGAAGAAGCGGTAGAACTCGCGCGTCTTCTCGAGCCCGCCCATCGTCTTCACGACGGCGTCGTAGTAGGCGACGGTATCCTGCGGCGGGACGACCGGATCGGACCAGCCGGTGTACATCAGCAGCTTGCCGCCGCGCTTCTTGAACGGTGACAGATCCTTTTCCACCGCCGCCATGAAGGGCATCTTCTGCTCGGCGTACGCGAGGTCCCGTTCCCAGTCGATCGAGCGATAGTCCCAGTTCGGGTCGTGGAAGAGGAAGTACTTGAAGAAGCCGACCCGCATCGGCTCCAGTGGATTCATGATGTACGCGCCCCAGCTCTGGCCGGGCGCGTCGCCGAAGCCTTCGCTGCCGCGTGGCCAGCCGGTGAACACCTGCTCGCCGGTCCGCGGATTCTTCGTGCCGTCGTATGTTTTCTTCGCCGCCTCGACTTGCGCTGCCGTCAGGCAGGTCGGCTCGTCGGCGCCTTTGCACAGCAGCTTCGCCGGATCGAAATGGCAGCGGCGCGGGTCATCGATCACGCCGTCTTTCAACCCGTCGATCCCGTCGCACATCTCGACCGACGACCTGGTCAGGAGCGCCAGCTTGTTCGGCGGGATGATCGGCTTGCCGTCCTTGTCGTGCGTCGCGATCCACGAATGGAGGAACGCGAACGTCTGCCGGATACGGTTGTTCGCCGGATCCCCCGCGACGATGCCGTCGTAGTCGTCGGGATAGCGCTGGGCCTCGCTGAGCGCCTGATGTCCGCCGGATGAGCAGCCGACGAAATAGGCATGCTCCGCGAATCGCCCCTGCGCCACGCGGACGATCAGCTTCGACGTCTCGGTCATCACGTGCACCGACCGGTAGGCCCAGTCGATCACCTTCTCCGGGTGCCCCTGGCCGAACTTCATGTCGTCGCCGGCGTGCCCGGTGTCCGTGCTCGCGACCGCGTAACCGCGGCGCAGGCCGATCGCCATCGCGGCGTAGCCGATCGCGCCGGAGTAGCCGCCGTTGCCGACGCCTTCGAATTTGCCGTTCCACGCTTCGGCGGGCGGAATCCAGACCTCGAACTTGATGTCGGAATCGCTGGTCGGCCGTGCGGTGGCTTCGACGCGGCAGAAGGCCGGCAGCGTCATCGACACCGACGTGCGCACGCCGCCGTCGGCACCGACAGGGGCGGTCGGCGGCGTGAACGGACCCGCGGCCACCGCCGTCGCCGATTTGATCGTGACGTTCGGGATCGTCAACGCGGCGAGGTTCGCGCATGCGGTGCCGGCGGATGCCGCGGATGCGGCGACCTGCGCGACCGCGGCGGCGGCGAGAGCAGCGGAGAACGCAAGGGCAAGGCGACGGGACATGGGAACGCCTCCTGGGCAGGCGTATTATACGGGCCATGATGCTCCGCCGATCGGTCCTACTGCTACTTTCAACGGTCCTGCTGGCGCCCATGGCGCGTGCCGTCCAGGCGCAGGATGCCGATACGTTCTTCGACTCGCGCGGCGTCAAGATCCGTTACATCGACGTCGGACGGGGCGAGCCGGTCGTGCTGATCCACGGCTTTTCCTCGTCGCTTGACGCCAATTGGGGACAGACGAGAGTCATCGACGCGCTGGCGAAGGAGTTCCGCGTCGTCGCGTTCGACGTGCGCGGCCACGGCAAGAGCGACAAGCCGCACGATGCGTCGAAGTACGGCCTCGCCGTCGTCGAGGACGTGACGCGGCTGATGGACTACCTGCACATTCCGAAGGCGCACATCGTCGGCTACTCGATGGGAGGCGCAGTGACCGGCAAGTTCGTCGTCCTGCACCCCGATCGCGTGATCAGCGCGGTGTTCGGCGGGTCGGCGCCGCGCGTCAACTGGCCGGCGCAGGCGGAGAAGGACGCTCGCGAACTGGCGGAATCGCTCGAGCAGGGGCACGGCCTGCGGCCACTGATCCTCCGGCTGGCGCCGCCGAACGAGCCGAAGCCTGACGACGAGGCGATCGAGCAGCAGTCGCGCGCGATCATGGGGCGGAACGATCCGCTCGCGCTCGCCGCCGTGCAGCGCGGCAACAAGGCGCAGGCGGTAACGATCTTTGAGGTGCGCGCGCTGAAGATGCCGCTGCTCGCCGTCGTCGGCAGCGCGGATCCGATCAAGGCCGGCGTCGACACGCTCAAGACGTTCAAGTCGGACCTGAAGATCGTCGTGATCGAGGGTGCGACGCACAGCGGGCCGCGCGGCGCGCCGGGGCGCCCGGAGTTCGTCGCGGCTGTGCGCGACTTCCTCGCCGCGCACCGGTCAACGTCCGATCGTTGACTCCTGCGCCGCCTTTTTCGCGGTGGCGGCCTCGGCGGCCAGCCAGTAACCGTCCTTGACGAGCGCGTCGGCGGCGGTGGCGAACTTCCGCGCGAACGCATCGTGCGTCGGGTAGAGCGACTTCAGCGTCGCCGCATCGAACAGCTTCGTCCGGCCGAAGAGGAAACAGAAATTCCGCGCGCCCCCGGGCGCGGCTTCCTGCGCGCTGGTGTTCGCGCCTCCGTCGACCGACGCCGTCGGCGCCTCCACCTCCGGCAATCGGATGCCACCCTTGGCGTTGCCGTGCGCGTCGCGGACGATCGGATCGGGAGCGGCGGGATCCGATCCGAGCTCGATCGCCGGCGACTGCGGGGGCGCGACGCCGTCGCGCACCCACCGCGTCAGCGCGGCGAGCGCCGCCTTCACGACTGCGTGGTGCGGCGCGCTGTTCACCGGATCCTTGCACCCCTGTCCCATGTCGAGCGGCGGCGGCACTTCGGCGACCCAGCGCGGCGTCTCCGCGTGCGCGGCGCCGGCGATCTCCCAGCGGCGGTAGCGCGCGAACCCCGGCTGATGAGTGAGGTGCGCGCGCAGCGCGACCATGTCGCCTTCCGTCTGCAGATCGAGGACCGGCACGTCGATGTCGGTGCGGATGTGCGCGCCCAGCGGCACCGCGTTCTCCGCATCGCGCGCCAGCCCTTCGGCTTTGAAGCCCGACGCGTTCGCGCCGCGGCTGTGCACGAGATAGCCGTCGAACAGGTGCGTGAGCGGATGGACGGCGTTGATGTACGTCACGAGCCGGAACGCCGACTGCGAGCGGCCGGTCGCGAGCACCTTGCTGATGGTCAGACCCGCCAGAGGATTCGGCCCTTTCGGGTGGCGCAGCGCGTCGGCCGCCTGCGAGAAGATGTCGTACGAATAGGCGTCGCCGGGATGCACGAGCGATCCGTAGCGCGTCTTGTCCCAGTCCTTGAGCCCGGAGCGCGGCGAATTCACGCCCGCCGCCTGCGCGCCGACGCCAACCCACGCGTAGCCCTGGCGCAGCAGTTCCTCCTGCATCTGCATGAAGTCGGCGGCCCCCTCCGCGTTCGCCGTCACGTTCAGCCACTCGACGACGACGATGCCGTTGAACCGCTTCGCGTCGGCCGGCCGGCGGACCAGCATCCGCACTTTGTAGTCGGCTGTGGTGTCCGGCGAAACCTTCCAGGCGCCGTCGATTGCCAGCGGTCCGGTCGGCTTGTATGCCGACGCCGTACCGCTGACGAAAAACTCCGCTTCGGTGTAGGCCGACTGCGTGAGGTCGGCAGGCGGCATGGCTGAAAACGCCCGACCACGATCGCCGCCGGCGATCGGACCGGTGACGACGGCGACCGCGAGCACGAACGGCAGAAATCCCATGGGTCGATGTCTCCTCTATTTCGGCGCCAGAATGCGCGCAGCTGTTTCGAAGCGGCGGTAGTTGGTGTAGGTGGCCGAGCACGAGATCGCTTCGTGGAACGGGTGGTCCAGCGCGAATCGCCGCGGCGTCAGCGTTGGGCCGCCCGTCGCCTGAGCCAGGAGGGGTGCCGCGGACGCCTCGTCGACGTGCTGCGTGTATTCCTCGTCCATCCGAACGGGTACCCAGCCGCCCAGCTTTCCCTCCCGCCCGTAGAACGCCAGCGTCCGGTCGCTCGTGTTGCGAGTCAACCGGCCGATGTTGAAGCGCGCGCCTTCGTCGCGCAGGTTGCGGAAGCGAGCGATCGCGTCAGGCTCAGGGTTCGCGAGCATCTGGTCGAGCCGCGTCTGGCTGTCGGGCACCGCCTTGCGATCCACCGACAGCACGTTGCGGACCGCCAGCCACTCGCGTTCCTGCGGCAGCCAGAGAAACAGCATCTCCGACCGCATCGTCCGCTCGGCGGTTGATGTCTTCTCCTTGCCCGAACGCTGCTCCGAGAAGCGCTCGCGCTGCGTGTACGTCTCGTCGCTGATGACGGTCGCGAAGTCCTGCTGCAGGCCGCGAACGTATTTGCCGGTCTGCGCCAGCAGGTCGGCGAGCGCCGGCGGTTCGTCGGCCGAGGACGCTCCGGCAACGAGCACGCCGACCAGGGCGAACGCGGCTCTCATCACCCCACGTCCAGCACGACTTTGCCGGTCACCTTTCGCGAGGCCATCAGGATCAGCGCGTCGGCGGCGCGCTCGAGCGGAAAGGTCGCCGAGATGTGCGGCTTGAGCTTGCCCTCCGCGTACCACGCATCGAGCCGCGCCATCGCCTCGGCGAAATGCGCCGGCTCGCGGCGCGCCCAGTCTCCCCAGAAGACGCCGACGATGGAGCAGCCTTTGAGCAGGGTCAGGTTCAAGGGAATCTTCGGGATCTCGCCGGCGGCGAAGCCGACGACCAGGAGGCGGCCGCGCCAGGCGATCGATCGAAGCGCCGGTTCGGTGTAGGGCCCGCCGACCGGGTCGTAGACGACGTCGCAGCCCGTGCCGCCGGTCAGCGCTTTGATGCGCTCGCGCAGATCCTCCGTCGCGTAGTTGATCGTCTCGTCGGCGCCATGCGCGCGGCAGACGGCGAGCTTCTCGTCGGTGGAGGCGCAGGCGATCACGCGCGCACCGAGGATCTTGCCAATCTCGATCGCGGCGAGGCCGACGCCGCCGGCCGCGCCGAGGACCAGCAGTGTTTCGCCGGCCTTCAGCGCGCCGCGGTCCACCAGCGCGTGTTCCGAGGTGGCATACGTCAGGCCGAAGGCCGCGGCGGTCGCGAAGTCCATTCCAGCCGGAATCTGCAGCATGCGCCGCGCTTCGGTCTTCACTTCTTCGGCGAACGCGCCGTAGCCGGTGATCGCCATCACCCGGTCGCCCGGTGTGAATCCGGTGACGCCGTCGCCGACCGACTTGACGACGCCGGCCAGCTCGCTGCCTGGCGAGAAGGGCAGCGGCGGTTTGAGCTGGTACTTGTTCTCGATGATCAGCACGTCGGGGAAGTTGACGCTGGCGGCCTTGACCGAGACCACAGCCTCGCCCGGTCCTGGCGTCGGCGACGCGACGTCCTCGAAGGCGAGCGACTCGGGTGGGCCGTATGATTTACAGAGGACAGCTTTCACGCCGCGGAGTTTATCATCCGCAGATTGCGCGGATGTACGCGGATTGAGACTGAATCCGGACGTTCGGCGCCGGCCGCGAAGCGGCCGGGCTGCCTGCGAGACGGACTGCGTGAACGCGAGCCCGATGATCCTGCGGCTCGTGTTCACACAGTCCGTCTCGCACGCAGGCGCAGCTTTGCCGCGCCGCCGAACGTCGGCTCCAGCCGGATCCGCGGCTTCGTCAGACGTATCGTTCGGGAATCTGCGTAATCCGCGTAATCCGCGGATCGTCTATGACGCCGGCTCGCCGGCGGTGACCGGAATGCACTGCCCCGAGATGTTCCGCGCGCCGTCGCTGCTCAGGAACGCGGCGAGCGATGCGATGTCCTCCGCCGTCGACATGCGCTGAAGGGGCGAGCGTTCGACGAACGACTTGCGCATCCGCTCGACGTCGACGCCGCGCACGTCCGCCTGCCCCTGAATCACGCGATCGATGCGATCGCCGGCGACGGCGCCCGGCGCGATCGCATTGACGGTGATGTTGTGCTTGCCGAGCTCGAGCGCCAGGCCGTACGTCATGCCGATCTGGCCGGCCTTGGCCGAGCAGTAGCCGACGCGGTACATCAGCCCGCGGCGGCCAGCCATCGACGCGATGTTGACGATCGATCCCCGTCCGGCGGCGATCATCTCCGGCACGACGAAGCGGGAGCACATGTACGCGCTCGTCAGACACGAGTTGATCGTGTAGAACCAGTCGTCGGTCGAGTAGTCCTGGATCGGCTTGGTCGGACCGCCGTCGCCGGCGTTGTTGATCAGCGTGTCGACACGGCCGAATGCCTTCACCCCGGCGGCGACGATCGCCTGCGCGCCCGCCTCGGTACTGGCGTCGCCGGTGACTGCGACCGCCTCGCCGCCAGCCGTTCGAACCAGCGAGACCGTCTCGTTGACCAGCGCCTCGGACCGTGCAGCGCAAATCACTTTCGCCCCCTCGCGCGCGAACAGCTGGCTCATCACGCGCCCGATGCCTTTGCTCGCGCCGGTCACGATCGCGACGCGTCCCTCTAGCAGACTCATGAACGCCTCCAGTCGGGTTCGGGGTTCACGGTTCAGGGTTCTGGGTTCGTTCGGGGTTCAGGGTTCGGGGTTCGGCGCTCTGCGCTCGAGAACCAAGAACCAAGAACCAAGAACGAACCCTGAACGTGGAACTCTGAACGCTGAACCCGTCATCTGATAATGCCGTCCCTGCGAAGCCGAGTGATTTCTTCCTCGCTGAGCGCAAGGCGTTCTCGCAGGACCTGTTCCGTATGCTCCCCGAGGAGCGGCGCCGGCGATCGTACCGATCCCGGCGTCTCCGACAGCCGCACCGGCGGCGCGGTCATCGTCACCGTCCCTGCCACCGGATGCGGGCTCTCGACGAGCGCGTGGCGGGCCGCCACCTGCGGGTGCGCCATGACCGCGTCCAGCGTGTTGACGGCGCCCATCGGCACTCCCGCCGGCAGCAGGATCGCTTCCCATTCCTCGTACGTCTTCGCGAGAAACGCGTCCTGGAGCGCGGCGACCAGCGTCGCGCGATTCGCATTGCGCGCCGCATTGGTCACGTAGCGCGGGTCGTCGGTCAGCGCGTCCAGCCCCAGCAGCGGACAGAACGTCCGCCACAGCTTGTCGCTGCCGACGCCGATCGCGATGTCTCGTGTCCTGGTGCGGAATGTCTGATACGGCAGCAGCGCGCCGTAGGCCGTGCCGAGCGGGCCGGGAATGATGCCGTCGGCGACGTAGGCGCCGATCATTCCGGACAGAATCCCGAGCTGCCCCTCCAGCATCGACATGTCGATGAACTGGCCGCGCCCGGTCGTCTGGCGCGCGTGGACCGCAGTGAGGATCCCGAACGCCGCGTACATCCCGGCCGTGATGTCGGCGATCGAGACGCCCGCGCGCACGCCGCGTCCGCCGGGCTCGCCGGTGATGCTGATCATGCCGCTCTCGGCCTGCACGACGAGGTCGAATGCCGCGCGGTTGCGATACGGACCGTCCTGGCCGAAACCCGAGATCGAGCAGTAGATGATGCGCGGCTGCGCCGCGCTCGCCTGCGCGTAGCCGATGCCGAGCCGGTCGACCGTGCCGACGCGCAGGTTTTCGAGCACGACGTCGGCCCGCTCGAGCAGCCGGAAGAAGATCGCCTTGCCGTCAGGATGCTTCAGATCGAGCGCGACGCTTTTCTTGTTGCGGTTCAGATTGACGAAGTAGGCCGACTCATCGCCGTAGAAGGGTGGCCCCCACGCGCGGGCGAGCTCGCCGTCGAGCGGCTCGATCTTGATGATCTCCGCGCCGTAGTCGCCGAGCATGGTCGACGCGAACGGACCGGCGAGCGCGTGCGACAGATCGAGCACCGTGACGTCGTCGAGGGCGAGGGGCATGCGGCGAATGGTCTCCCGTGGAGACCGATTCTACCGGGTCAGGCGCGCAGAGCAATCCGCGACGGAAGCGGCGACCTCCGCCGCGAGCGCGTCGTCGTGTTCGACGGCGGCGTAGAGCTTCTGCGGATCGAGCGGCTTGGACAGATAGCCGTCCATTCCCGCCGCGATGCAGCGCTCGCGATCGC
>Ga0310810_10008286_pt1 | contig 11945 bp, 10 predicted proteins | sample NCmetagenome_FD_207641 | JGI IMG/M metagenome (GOLD analysis project Ga0310810, IMG submission 207641) | Soil microbial communities from experimental microcosm in Duke University, North Carolina, United States - NC | ecosystem: Engineered > Artificial ecosystem > Soil microcosm > Unclassified ...
CAACTAGAGCTAGTCTGGAGAATTCGCTGATTTTCAGGACGCCTTCCCTTCACTACTATCCGTACTCCTTTAGACGGTGCCAAGAGAACCCCCTTACGCACTGGCTCTACGGGTTCACTCTCCGCTAATTCTATCTGCCAACGGGACAGCAGTGTCGCCAGGACTAATTTCATCTCAAACTGGGCAAATGCCATACCAATACAGGTACGGTTGCCACCTCCAAAGGGCAAATACTCATAAGGGGCAAATTGTCGCTCTAGAAAACGCTCTGGCTTAAATTGCTTTGGTTCTGGATATAAATCTTGCCGCTGATGGGTTAGATAAATACAGGGAGACAGTATCGTACCGGGCTCAAATTGGTAGCCCATTATCTGTAACGGCGATTTGACCAATCGATTTAAACCCAACATCGCTACTGGGTAAATTCGCAGCGTTTCCTGGCAGACTGCATTTAAATAAGGTAGTCGTAAAATAGCGCTCAGGTCGGGGCTGTCACCGAGAGGCTCTAACTCTTGCAGTAGTTTCTCGTGTACATGGGACAGAGAGTGAATCCAGTATAATCCCCAAGCCAAGGAGCTAGCAGTCGTTTCGTGACCGGCAAACAACAGCGTCAGCAACTCATCGCGCAACTCAACATCAGTCATCGGCTCACCCGATTCATCGTGTGCTGCCATCATTAACGATAGAATATCACTCCGAGATGGATCGGGTTGCTCCCTGCGTTCCTGAATTTCGGCATAGATGAGTTGATCAAGTTGCCGCACTTTGTCCATGAACTGTCCCCACGGACTCCACGACCCTAAATCCTGTTGCAGCGATCGGAAAAGAATCATCAGCGCAAACAGCAGGGGTCGCTTTGGATTCAGTGCTGCCGTCAGGAGTTCCTGTATTTTCTCGTAACGGGAACCATCCTCTAAACCAAAGACTGCTTTCAAAATGACCCGAAACGAGATCGCTTGTGTGGACGAAAGGGCTGAAAAAGGCTCGTCCATCACCCATCGTTGTGTAACTTGCTCAGTAATGTCGCAAATCAGTTGACCATAAGAGCGCATCCGTTCCCCATGAAAAGGAGGCATCAGGAGCTTGCGCCGCCGCCGATGGCGTTCTCCATCCAGTGCTAGCATTGATTGCTGTCCCAGTAAAGCCGATTGAAAACCAGCTTCCTCTCCAGAGTCCAATTGTTTCGGATTCGTGGTGAAAATTTCCTGAATCCCTTGGGGGTTGCTAATGAATACCTGAGGAGTAAAAACTGGGCCAATTCGTAAGGTGAACATATCACCATAGCGTTGGGCACAGGCTTCCATGTAACCTGAAGGATTAGCGAACCACTGAATTGTCTGTAGCCAGGGTGGAGTCTGGGGGCCGTCAGGTAGTTTATTTGTAAGCATTTGTGTTTACTCCTGAATCAAGCGAGCAATGCGGGACTACAGCAACCGCAATCATCTACCTAATCTTAAATGACGCTAGAACAAATTCCATCTATAAGTATCATTAGTCCAATAAGTTGCATTAGATAGTTTGATTTTTAACATCACGTAAAGAAACTTATATGGACTTCACTCTACAACAACCCAATTCACAGGATGTAAAAGTTAAGCTTCTGCTCACCGGAGGACATCAGCACACCCTTTACCTCAAGCCAGATGACCCCTTACTGCACAGTCTCATGACAGTAATTGTCGCTCGCTCTCAGAAGCAGGAAGCGGCTTTATCTTATTTGTTTCAAATTCCGATTGAACAAGGCCGTGCTGCTCTGTCTTTTCCCAGCGAACACTTAATTGCTTTGGTTACGGAACCACCAGTTTATTGGCAGCAACCTGAGGCAAGAAAACCTGAGATTACAGCTATTTTGGCATCTGAGTATGTGCAAATTAATAATTTCTTGACTGTTGAGGAACATAAGCTACTCCTGGATTATGTCTTTCAAAAAGAATCAGCATTTGTTCCTACCAGTACCTCAACAGGTGATGATGACTATCGTCGGTCGATGATTCTCTACTCATTTCCAGAATTCTCCCAACTCATAGTCAATCGAATTCAAGCCATTCTTCCCGATGTATTTAGAAAGTTAAACCTCTCTTTGTTTCCCCTTGCTGAAATTGAGACTCAGCTAACGTCCCACAATGACGGAAATTATTACAAAATTCATAACGATAACGGGAGTCCAGACACGGCGACTAGAGAGTTCACTTATGTTTACTATTTCTATCGAGAGCCAAAGGGGTTCTCTGGCGGAGAGTTGGTAATTTACGATAGTAAAATTGAAAATAATTTTTATGTACAGGCAGATTCTTACAAAATGGTTGAACCGTATAATAACAGCATCGTCTTTTTCCTCAGCCGCTACTTACACGAAGTTTTGCCCGTCAGTTGTCCCTCAAAAGCCTTTGCTGATAGTCGCTTGCTGCTATAAATTTAGATCCACGAGGGTAACCACATACGGCTGTAAAATGCCTCAGGAGATAAGGGAAAGCCAAGAAATACGGGGAGCCAGAATACGAAGGCAATCAGAATTAAAAAGACTATTGTGACTCCCACCATTCGCAGGAAAAGGTCATAACCTTGCAGACATCTATCTACAATCCAAGCCAGAGCTAGGAAAGCAAAAACAGAAGCTCCCATGTAGTGGTAAATAAAAGTACACCGCGTTACTCTTGCCCAAGGTAGTAAGTTAGCGACGTAGTTCAAAATCAAATAAAGTGGAATCCAGAACTCCGCTAGTTGAACAACAGGAACAGTCTGATTGGCAGTTGTCTCAGATACCGTTACCCAAGTTCGGATTCTGAGAATCAAGATCGAGAGTACAACAATAAGTGCGATCGTAGATAGCCACCACAACACTGGATTCCCCATGCCGTGTACATCGTAGTAAATAACCTTTGACGGACTCGGCTGAGCGGGGAAAAATAAAGGTGAACTTGGAGGTGGAGTTGCGTCAACTTTTTGGAAATAATACCCCATAGGACGAATCATCAGAGGCCAAGTGTACCAGGCAGAACAATAAGGATGTTCTTGTGGGCCATTACCAACATTCTGGTGGTAACTGAGCATTTGCTTTTGTATATCCCAAAATCCAGATTGTGGATAAAGCAGCAAGTGCGGAATCCAAACCAGGCCGTAGACTACAGCAGGGATAATACATAAGTTCAAAATAATCTGTAGAAAATTGAGCTGTGTTAAATTCTGTAACGGTGTCGGCGTACTGATCGGATTTCCAAACTCCGAATCAGATACAGGCTTTTTTGGCAATGAGTCAGCCGCTAAAAATGGGGGAAATTTTAGCGATCGCATGACCCAAGCAACCATCAAAATTAGATAAATACCCAATAAAAACCAGAGGCCATTCCACTTCACAGACGCCGAGGCTCCACAACAAATACCAGAAAGAGCCAACCAAAGCTCACGCCGCTTTTGCTGATTCTCCAGCGCCAAGAGTAAACACCATTGACCCAGCAGTCCAAAGATGACCAAATAAACGTTATTTAGGGCATAGCGGGACTCAACTAAAAATAGACCATCAACAGCCATAAACAAACTTGCGATAAACGCATAGCTGCGACGGTAACTCAGCTGATAAGCGATTCCCCCCACCACAAAGGGAATTAGGGAACCCGTAAGGGCGTTCAGCCAACGGTAACTAAAGGTCGTCAGCACAGACCCCGTCAAATTGTTCACCGTCTCCTTCCCAAAGGGAAAGTGACGACCCAGCCAGATGCCAATAGCAATTAAATATTTACTCAGAGGCGGATGACCATCAAAAAAGGAAGTGTGGGTTAGATAGTTGTTGGCAAACTTAGCATAGTAAACTTCATCAAACACTAGGATATTGGGCTGGCTCAGTCCCCAAAAACGCAAAAATACCGACAGGAAAAATAGGCTCGCCATTCCCATCCAGAAGCAAGCAAACGACTGCCTGGAAGACTTAGTAGAAAAAGTCATAAGCTCATGTGCATTCAAGTTGCATCGCGCAAGGGCTGAAGTCCTTACGACAAGCAGGGTGCTTTGGAAAAATGAATGACGATTAGCTTATCATTAATAGATCTCTTGCAAAAGTCGATTGATAACTGTAGGGGCGAAGCATTCGTGCCCCGATTTTCCGCTATTTTCCAGGATTTTTATACGAATGCTTCGCCTTTCCAAGGATTTATGCAAGAGACGACCATGAGCCTTCGGCTCACAACCAAGGATGAAAGTAGACTTTCAAGATAGGTCTAATCACCTATTAGTCAGTGAGTTTGGCAGTCAGTGGTTAGTTGACTTATAACCAATAACCAATCATTTTGAAAAAACTTCACCGTCGTGTCCCCCGGTTGATCAGACCCAGTATGGCGGCAAAGATTGCAGAACCAATGATTGACCAAATAATCGGGAACGACCGACCTCCCAGGTTGAGAGAAAAGAAGACAGGGAGGTGGAATTCACGAGCCACCCAAATTCCAATGTACGCACCAATAACCCCGACGACAATCGAGGCAAGGAGGCCACCTGTCGAGTAGCCAACTAATACCTGCCCCAGGCTGCCACAGATAGCTGCAATCAGCAGCAACAGTAGAATCTCTATCAGTGTCATGAGTACCCCCAGCAGTGGTATAAAGTCACTGATATATTCGCATACCTGAGCGCTGATTCCTCATCGGTGTTTCTCCTTGTCCCCTGCTCAGAACTGATAGGTTATTTCTGCCAATCTGGTCTAGGTCTAAGCCTCCAAAGAACGCGCTATCCTAATGGTGTCTGGCAACACACCAACCAAAAGTGCCAGTGCTTCATCTGGGAGTTGAGCTATTGTTTCAGCGTCAAAGTAGTATTCAAACTGAGTGAGAATCTGCTGAGCGCGTTTCACAGGGACTGGATTGTCCGTAATTTGTTTCGTCAATCGAATCCACTGCCGCCGCAGCGCATAAGCCCGCTGTCGCTCTTCAGCAGATTCAGGACGAATCAAAGAAAAATTGCCCAATGGCAGTGCTAGCTTACAATCACGATCAATGAATCCGCCTACCGCCGCGCCTGGGCCTGCAAATTCTGCATGATAACGTTTATAAAGAATTAATCCATTGCGACGCCGACTATTGACCACTAGCAGGTCATTACTATCAATTGGAATTGGCTCCATAGGTCGATTACTTACCAAAGCTCATTAATTTGACTAAAACTCCCCCGAAGTAGGAGGTCTGCGCCTTGGTGGTTTTGGAGGAGCGCCCGAAAGAGGTCTCAGTACAGAGTATCTCTCTGTTAAGAGATGATTGAGGCACAAAATTATACCAAATTAATAGATTATCAGGTATTTAGAGACCTAGGCTCTTTTACTGGCTCATAATAACAGTCAGCTATTTTCAGCTACTCTTGTGTTCCAGCTACTTTGAGCCGTTTCACTACTTCCGGATGACCATTGAACTCTGCAAGCATCAAAGCGGTATAGCCACCCTGATTCTTCATATTGGCATCTGCACCAGCATCTAGCAGCATTTGCACCGCCGCTATATAACCCCGATGAGCTGACCACATCAACGCCGTAGCACCAGCCTTATCCCGGCAATTTACTTGAGCACCAGCCTCCAATAGGTGTCTCATACTCGTGATGTCTCCGCGATCGGCTGCCTTCATCAAAAGTGTTTTCCCGTCAGCACTGGTAATATTGGCATCTGCACCCGCCTCTAACAAAACTTTAACGGTTTGGGCGTGACCTTGAGATGCTGCCAGAGAAAGAGGTGTTTCACCCTGGTTTTTAGCATGAAAATCCGCTCCTTTTTGTACCAAAGCTGCCACAATCTCCGTGTGACCGTGTAAGGCTGCCAGGATTAAAGGTGTATCGCCCAGATGATTTCTAGCCTCAATATCAGCCTCCGCTTGAAGCAGGATATCCACTACTGAACGATGACCTTCCACAGTCGCAAGATGTAAAGCTGTTTCTTGGTCGTTATTCTGGATATTGATGCCAGCCCCAGCATTGAGTAAAGCCGTCACAACAGAGTGATGACTCCCCGCTGCCGCCGCCATCAAAGCGGTTTCTCCTCTCTGGTTTTGGGCATTTACATCAGCACCCGCATTTAGTAACACTTCCACAACATCGGTGTGCCCTTGGTCAGCGGCTAATGTGAGAGCCGTTTCACCATCTTGGTCTTGGGCATTGAGATTCGTCGCGGTGACTAACAGCTGAACAATCGGCAAATACCCTAGTTCAGCGGCCTGCATCAGAGGGGTTCTGCCATCTAGATTGGGGGCGTCTGCCTTGACTCCATGTTCTAACAAGACTTGTACGACCTGAGAGTGGCCTTCACTGGCGGCTAGGTTCAAGGCACCCTCACCAAGGGTGGCATCTGCACCCTTTTCTAGCAAGGCTTTTACCACTTCGGTATGGCCTTTTTGAGTGGCTAGGTTTAAGGCCGTATCATCATCCTTATCTTGGACATTGACATCAGCTCCCGCACCCAGCAAGATTTGGACTATCCGGAGATAACCTTTGTGGGCTGCCGCCATGAGTGCCGTGCTGCCATCATCGTTTTTGATATTGACATCCGCACCAGCGGCTACCAACGTTTGCACAACATCAACCCGATCAGCGGCAGCTGCCAGCATTAAAGCCACCAGACCATAACGTTTTCTGCGCTGGTTGGGATTGGCACCTGCTGCTAGCAGCACACGTACTATCTCGGTGTAGCCAGAGTGGGCCGCAAACATCAATGCTGTGGTGCCATCGCGATCGCTAGTATCGAGATTAGCCCCCTGAGCCAGGATTGCTTTAACTTGAGCCAGTTCACCGCTTTGAGCCGTTTTTAGGAGTAAAACGTCTGTGTTTGAGGTCATTTCTTCAGCCTCTTCAAGAGCGCATAGTCAACTTAGCGCCAAATCTGCTCTTTGAGAAGTCGCTCCCTGGAGAAGTGCGATTCAGAGCTAATCAGACTGTAGAGAAAATGACAGCTATGCTAAGTTAAGTTTTATCAAGATTCTTAAGCTGCTCTCTCAAATCCTATGAACCTGACTATTCCCGAATCCGTTAAAGTTTGGTCTCAATTCTTTCACCCCACTATCATGTGGGTCATACTGGCGCTTTCAATTTATGCTCTGTATTTGGGGATTCAAGTCCAACGGACTCGCTATGCTGATGGCGATCTCAAGAAAGAGCTGATTAAGGGACGATATAATGTTAAGCACTATCAAATTGGTTCAGTGCTGCTAGCCCTGATGGTTGTTGGCGCGATCGGGGGAATGGCAGTCACCTACATCAACAATGGCAAGCTATTTGTAGGACCCCACTTACTGGCTGGTTTAGGCATGACAGCAATCATCGCCATGTCTGCCTCTCTCTCTCCTTTTATGCAGAAAGGGCAGAACTGGGCACGCTTCACTCACATTGCGCTAAATGTCGTTCTTTTGGGATTATTTGGCTGGCAGGCTATCACAGGTGTAGAAATTGTGCAGCGGATTGTGAGCAAAATGTAACATTTTTTAGTGATTAATCTGACCAGGGTTGATAGTTGGCAAGTGAGCAAGTTGACAGCTTGATGTGTTGTAGCGTTCAAATCTGATGCTCTCAGGCTCCTTACCGCTAGGCTATAAACCTCAAACCTTCAACTTGCAACCTTGAAACCATCGACCCTTTAACTAGCGATCGCTTACCGCTTCTTGCTTTTTTTTGGCACGGTTATACCCAAGCTGGAGTGAAAGTCTTCCTGGACTTTGTGCGTCAAGCGCCGAGAAACTTGTCTCACCACTTGGCGCATTAAGCTATCGCCTGTGCTTTGAATCAAGGATTGGGGTAATTTTTGGATAAACCGGGGGAAGCGAATGCCAACCGTCAGATCAAGCTCCCACTCTATACGAGTGACGGCTTTGGGCAAGGAAGCCTCTTCCTGCTCGTACTCTGGAAAATATTCGCTGGCTGGCACCTCGACAAAGGTTTGAGAAGCCTGGAAGTCAACCTCATATCCCGGAGCCACATAATTGGGGATGGGGACTGTCCGAATTCTGTAGACTTTATCCTCTTGAGGGAGCAGTTCTAAACCGATCTTTGGCTCTACCTCATAGCCAAACGACCCAAAGCGCCCAATGACCAAGGCGTAGGCATTCCGGTCAATCGGTTCGACCTTCATGGGGTGGGCGCAGCGGCTAAACCAATTCTGATGGACATCTAAATAGGCCGTGACTTGCTCAGCATCAGCATACAATTCCATAAAATCTTGAAAGTGGCTGTGAAAATGAGTGACTTCACTGGTTGAGTCAGGTACTTGTGTCACGAAACTATCAGCCTCTGCAAAACCTGATTGAGCATTTAAAGGGGTGTGATCGACTTCAATCGGTTGATTATCAGCAAATTGTGAATACATACCTGCTCCACTAGCTTGGTTGACGATTGCCTATGTTAAACATTCCCACTTGCGGTACAAATTCTCACTTGGAGTTTCGTCAATTTACCGTAAAGATGAGTACACATTTATAAAGTTCATACAATTGAGGAGTTAGGGTTTACTGCCAAAGAGAGAATTTCTCGCTCACCTAGCATAGCTTGTGAATCTTGTAGTCAACCAGAGTGAATGACGGAGAGAGGAATGAAAGCATTTGTTGCCGGAGCTACAGGCGAGACAGGACGCCGAATTGTACAAGAATTGGTTAAGCGCAATATTCCAGTTCGGGCACTGGTACGAAACTTGGAGACAGCGAAGGAACTTTTGCCTCCACAGGCAGAACTCATTGTGGGAGACGTGTTAAAGCCAGAGAGTCTCAGTGCTGCGATCGCAGATAGTACTGTAATCTTGTCAGCAACGGGTGCCAAACCCAGCTTCGATCCAACGGGGCCCTACAAAGTAGACTACGAGGGGACAAAAAATCTGGTAGACGTAGCCAAGACCAAAGGCATTGAACACTTTGTCATGGTCTCTTCTCTATGTGTATCCCAACTTTTCCATCCGCTCAACCTGTTTTGGCTGATTCTGGTGTGGAAGAAGCAAGCGGAGGAATACCTGGAGAAAAGTGGCTTGACTTATACGATCGTGCGGCCTGGGGGTCTAAAAAATGAAGATAACCCAGATCCCGTTGTTATGTCATCAGCAGATACCCTGTTTGATGGCAGTATCCCTCGCACAAAAGTGGCACAAGTTTGTGTTCAGGCGCTGTCGCAACCGGAAGCACGCAATAAAATTGTAGAAGTTGTGGCCAAGCCAGAGGTTCCCGATAAAACCTGGGATCAGTTATTTGCTGGGGTAGTCTGAGGGGTTGAATGATAAGTTTTCATCGGCTGGCAACACTTACGCCTTTTTTTGAGCCGCGTAAGGCGTATTCATTGGGGTGCATCTATCACCCTGGCGCAAAGCCAAAAGCTTAAAATTCCAACATTCTTCCGCAAGGGGTCTCCCGTCCACATCCGTAGGATTGGCGGGAGGGGAATTGCGGTCAGCCATTGAGCAGCCATTTTGTGATAAAATTGTCTCATGATAATAACGTTTCAGTACCGGATTAAGCCCACTCCCGAACAGGTCGCCCTCATGGAGACCTGGAGTGAGTTGCTTCGTCGGCACTGGAATTTGGCTTTGGCGCAGCGGTTAGATTGGCTAAACCGTACAAGATGTCAGATTGACCGTTGCTCAATTGTGTCCGAGCCAATCGGAAGCGTACCAGAAAGAGTAGATTACTACTCTCAGCAATCAGCTCTCAAGGAAACCAAAAAGTTGTTTCCTGAGTATGCAAGTATCTACTCTGAGGTTCAGCAGATGAACCTTCAAAGACTGGATAAGGCGTGGAAGCGCTGGTTGGTTCCTGACAAGGACGGGAAAAGAGGTGGACGCCCTAAATTCAAAAAGCGAGGGGAACAACCAAGCTTTAGCTTCTCTAGAGTCAATCATCCCAAGGCGGCTTGCTTCCTGGAAGGCAACACCCTGCGTATCCCTAAGATTGGTGCAATTCCCGTTGTTGTTCACCGCCCCATTCCAGAAGGGTTTGTCCTCAAAACAGCAACCATCAGCTTCAAGGCCGATGGTTTCTACGTTTCTATTTCGGCTGAAGATGCAACAGTTCCAGAACCAAAACCTCTGGATCAAGTGAAGTCGGTGGTAGGGATAGATTTGGGGCTTAAGGTATTTTTGGCAACATCAACGGGTGAATTCGTACCAGTGCCTCAGGTTTATCGCAAAGCACTTCATCACCTGGCGCGTCAACAACGAGCATTGTCCAGAAAGAAAGATGGTTCAAACAACCGTATCAAAGCAAAAACCCGTATCGCGAAGATTCATCAAAGAATTGCTCGTCAACGGGAGATGTTTCATTATCAAGTTGCTCATCGGTTGTGTCGTAACTATGACTTAATTGCAATTGAAAACTTAAATATTCGTGGCTTAGCTCGAACAAGATTGGCTAAATCCATCTACGATGTGAGCTGGGGAAAGTTCATCACCATACTGGAATCAGTGGTAGTCAAATACGGAGTCCATCTGGTTAAAGTGAATCCTCACAACACCTCGCAGAATTGTTCGGGCTGTGGAACAAAAGTTCCGAAAACGTTATCTGTTCGTCTCCATGAATGCCCGAAATGCAATCTGGAGATGGATCGGGACGAAAACGCAGCAATCAACATATTGCACAAAGCCTTAAACGCCGTGGGTCTCACGGTGTCAGCCTGTGAAGCCCTAGACAGTAGTCAGGCGATGAAGCAGGAACTTCTCTTCTGGGGGTGACCCTAGAAGCCCACGTCACAGCGTTAGCTTGACGTGGGAGTGTCACAAAGAGATTTTTCTCCAGAGTTACCTTGAGAAATCTACTTGCTAAAATCAGTGCCTTAACGCTAGCAGTTATGCTGTTTGAGTTCTCTAAAGGCAATTGGGTACAGCGATTTTATCCTAAGTATCCAAAAAGTGTTTATGGGACGCCGCCTCTAGTAATGAAGGGGGGCGATCCCTACATTCGCGCCTTGATGCGAACGATCACGGCAAGTGAAGCGAATGACTCCCAACCTTATACACTCCTTTATGGGGGCGAACATGCCTGGGATTTGAGCCGTCATCCAAACCGCTGTGTCCCGATTGTGGCTGGCCCCAATCTGGGCAACTGTACAACGGCGGCGGGACGCTATCAGTTTATTAATACCACCTGGGATAAGATGGCAAGGCGCTATCATCCCCAACCTTCGGGTTTTTGGGTTTGGCAAAACTATAGCTTTCAGCCGGAATATCAGGACGCTGTCGTTTACCGTTGGTTGAGTGACAAAGAAGCTTGGGGCGTCGATCTTTCTAAACAACTCCGCAAAGGACGAGTGAATGATGTGTTGCGTCGGCTTTCTGGGACATGGACGAGTCTGGGTTATGGGATAGAGACTAATTCGATGTCGGGGTACTTGCCCACGATTTATCAGCGGATGTTGAAGGAGGAGTTGAAAAAATAAGCATGAAAAAAATCACCTTCACCTAACTCCTGTCGGGGCGTTTAAGGGCAGCCTCACGGTAAACGTTGTTCCCTCGCCGACTTTGCTGTTGATGGTAATGGAACCGCCATGTACGTCAACCGCATTTTTGACTATAACTAAACCTAGCCCTGTTCCAGGAATTCCCTCAACATTGACAGCTCGATGGAAGGCTTCAAATAAACGGAGCTGATCTTCCTCAGGAATGCCAATGCCTTCATCTTGTATCTGGATTTCGATCTGGTTGTCCTGACAAGTGAGAACCAATTGAATGGTGCTACTCACAGGAGAATACTTGATGGCGTTGGAGAGTAAGTTACTAACAATATACTGCAAAAGTTTTTTATCTAAATTAGCAGCCGTGCAAGGACTGGAATTGGATTCCATCTCACCTTCAGTACTTAAACCTTGAAGCGTAAAGATAATAGTATGTTCGCGACCAGAACCTTGTTGTAACTCTTCCACAAACGAGCGGCAGAACTGAATTACATTCATGGGAGCAGGGTTAAACTCTAATTTTCTGGCTTCCGCTTTACCGACGAGCAGGACTTCATCCAACATT
>Ga0310810_10008287_pt1 | contig 11944 bp, 11 predicted proteins | sample NCmetagenome_FD_207641 | JGI IMG/M metagenome (GOLD analysis project Ga0310810, IMG submission 207641) | Soil microbial communities from experimental microcosm in Duke University, North Carolina, United States - NC | ecosystem: Engineered > Artificial ecosystem > Soil microcosm > Unclassified ...
GGGCTGGCCCTCGGGGATGGCGAAGGTGGCGGAGATGTTGCCAGCCTTGTCGGGGACGACGGAGGCGAGCTGCGCGCCCTCAGTGCCGTTCCACTTCAGCACGACCGGGTCGGAAGCCGACACGTTGGCCGAGTTGACCTTGAACGAGGAGCCAGTGACGGTGACCTGGTCGCCAGCCTTGCCAGCGGTGCTGGACAGGTTGAGGGTGGCCAGGTTGGTGCACGCGAACGCAGCAGCGCCGGCGATGACGGACGCAGCAGCGGCTGCGCCGAAAACGGTCGTGACCTTCTTGCGGAGGTTCATTAGCAGGTTGCCCACCTTTTCTCGTTGGTGGCGCCGGGGAGGCGCACACGACGTTGTGTTTCTCTCTGCACATACTCGCGCCGCTAGCCGGGCGAGGCAATAGGTATCGTTCAGGTATACCTGAACCGCAGCTAGATGCGAAATAGGTAGACAAAAAGTGCATCGTTCCTGACCAGGGCAAACGCCTTCTGGTGGTCGGTAAGTGAGAAACGCACCTATTGAGCCGACGGCGCAAGTCGTTACTATGACAAGTAAGTCGGTGCGGGGGGCCCAGTGGGGCAGCTCGGCCCGGACGATGCAGGCGAGGCCCCGTGGCCCGATCGGGCACCCGGGGAACACATTCAGCCAGGAGGCAGCAATTGAAATCAGTACGTAGGTGGGCACTGGCCGGGGTGGGGTCCGCAGCTGCGGGCGTCCTCATGGCCGCAGCGGCCTTTGCTTGTGTGTCGGGCCCGGTCATCAACCTCTCGACCATCAACGCCAAGGCCGGCCAGGAAGTTGGCATCACGGGTACCGGCTTCCAGACGGGCAACAACGCCGTTGTCCGCTTCAACGCCCTGGACGGCCCGGTCCTGACGACCGTCAACGCCCCCATCGCCGGTGGCAACCTGGACGCCAAGTTCACCGTCCCCGACGGCACCAAGGCCGGTAGCTACGTCATCATCGTCACCCAGCAGAACGCGGCCGGCACGATGACCAACGCCCCCGTGCGCGCCGTCTTCAACGTGGTCGGCGACGCCGGCACCAACCCGGTCGTCGGCGCTCCCGCCGCCACCGCGGACAACACCCTGCGGGCCAACGGCCTGGCCCGGACGGACAACTCCGTCAGCGGCGGCACCCTGGCCCTGGTGGCCCTGGGCGTCGGCGGCGTCGGCATGTTCCTCGCCGGCATGGCCGCCCTGTTCGCCGGCCGTCGGGGCTCCGCTCCGGCTGCTGCGACCAGCCGCAGCTAGTTAGCACTCGGTAGCACGGTCGTCCGCTCCGGCGGCTGACCGAAGGACAAGTGGCCCCCTCGCCTGCGTGCGAGGGGGCCACTTCCATTTCCGGCTGCGGTAGCGTCCGGGACGACGATGGCTCGCTCATCAGCACGGACCGTGGTCGCGGCCGCGCTCGCGGTCGGCGCCCTATGGCTCCAGGCGCCACGCGGCGGCGCGGCGGCGGCCATCACGGTGTCGCCGGCGACGGCGGCGGCGGGGGCCAGCGTCACCGTCTCGGGCAACGTGCCCGCCACCGGTACTGCGTCCTGCTCGGCGGGGGCGGCGGCCCAGCTGACCTCGACCGCCGCTCTATTCCCCCCCGACGGGTTCGGCCCCCAGGCCCCCCGGGATGCGGCGGGCGACTTCCGCGTCGACTACACCATTCCGACCGGGACGGCGCCCGGTTCCTACAACATCGGGATCCGCTGCGCGGGGGGCAACGTCGGCGTGTCGGCCACCCTCCAGGTCACCCGGTCGTCGGCCACCACGACCCCGCCCACCACGAGCCGGGCCACGACCACCGCCGCCCCGACGACCGCGGCCCCCGCGTCGACCGTCCCGACCACCACCGCGCCCCCCGCCACCACGGCCAAGGGTGACGACGACTCCGACGGCATCCCCTGGATCCTGGCCGTGATCCTCGGCGTGGTGGCGGTGGCCGCCGCCTTCGCCCTGGGCCTGCGCCGGGGCCGCCGCCGGCCGTCGGCCTAGGCGACCGGCTCGGCGGCGACCTCCGACGTCGGTAATTGGACCGGGGCCCTCGGAGCTCACCGGGCCCAGCGGCTGAGGACCGAGACGAGGTCGGCGGCCATCCACCACCGGGCGGGACGACCGGGCCGGCGCGGACGAAGGTCGAGCGGGCAGAGGACGCCCCGGGCAGCCAAGGTGTCGATGGCCGTCCGCGCCGTCGGCGCGGACACCAGGAGCAGTTCGGCGACGATCGGCGCGGTGACGACCAGGTGCCGGGGGATCAGGTCGAGGACCCGCCGCGCGGTGGCGTCGGCCCGCACGCCGGCGAGCAGGGCGTGCCAGCGGGCGCGCAGCTCCTCCGCCTGGCCGACGAGCTCGCCGACCTGTTCGGTGGAACGCAACACAGCGTCGGCCATCCAGCCCACCCAGCCGGCGACGTCGCCTTGGCGCCAGCGGGTCAGGCCCGACAGGTAGCCGCCCGAGTCGCGGGCGGTGACGACGCTCACCGGCGGCGGCACCGCCACGCGGGCGCGCGCCGCCAGCACCCAGCCGACCAGCACTCGACCGAGCCGTCCGTTGCCGTCGCCGTAGGGGTGAATGGCCTCGAACTGGGCGTGGACCACGGCGGCCAGGGTGATGGGGTCGAGCGTGGACGCGTTGGTGACCCGGATCAGGTCGGCCATCAGCGGGGCCACCCGGTCGGGCGGCGGCGGCACGTAGGCGGCCTGGCGGGGCGAGGGACCGCCGATCCAGTTCTGCACTCGCCGGTAGCGACCGACCAGCTCGTCGGGCAGTGCACCGTGGGTCATGAGCCGGGTGTGCCACCGGTGGAGGTCGGCGGCGGTCAGAGCGGCGCCCGACCGGGCGTGGAGGAGCGAGGCGTCGACCACCGCCAGGTTGTCGGCCACCCAGGCCGCGGTGGCGTCGACGGCTTCGGCGTCGAGCTGCGCCACGGCGACCAGCTCGGCCGGAGCCCGCACCCCTTCGACGTAGGACGAGCCCGCGCCCTCGGCCCGCAGCAGCAGCGGTCCCAGCGGCTCGGAGTGGTGGCGAAGCCGGTCGTCGACGCGCTGCAGTGAGGCGGCCGCCCGCTCGGTGGCCCGCACCACCCGCTCTGGCAGGTCGACCGAACCCGGCAGCGTGGCGGGAACGAACGCCTCGACCGGCCGTCCCTCCCACGTGATCGTGACCGTCGTCCCGGCCGCGACAAAGGGGCACGACCTGGTCGTGCCCCTCCGCACCGCCGGGTTCCCGTGGAGCTGAGGGGATTTGAACCCCTGACCCCTTGCATGCCATGCACGTCTGGGGGTGTTCATGTAGTCCTGCGCAAGTTCGGATCGTCTTCGGTCGTGTCGACCCTTCCGTTGGCAAAAGCGCTGGTCAGGAAGGATTCAACCGTTCCGCTGGTGCCGGACGCTGCCGGGTGCAACCCTACTCGCGTGCTCCGCGCCTCGGCACGGGAGTCGCCCCGCCTGGCTACGTTCGTGGCTACGTTTCTGCGCCGGTCCGCGAGTCAGCACGGAAATTCCGCCCCGTCGGGGGCGCCGTCAGGCGGGCTGGGAGCCTGTCAAGCTCGCGTGCTGGTCGGCGTGACCGGGTAGGACACGGAGGAGAACGGTGCCATCCCCCTTTATGTCGATCACTTGGGCGACCGCAGGGTCGGCATCCTCGTCGCCGACGACCAAGTAGCCCCCCGCGGTCACGTCCACGCCGGGCGATGCATCGTCGAGGTGGCCGTAGGTCAGCCCGTTGTAGACCCGGGCGAAGTCGACCCACATCTGCCAAGGTGTCGGGTCCATCCGCCTATTGTCCCGCGGGCCCGGCGGGCGTGACAACTGGTCACGGTCGACGTCCGGGGTTCGGGACGGGCGGATCGAACGCCCCGTCAAGCCGTGCCAACGTCCCGGCGTCAACGTCGGGAAGGACGATGTCGAAATGCGGCCGGTCGCCGGTGGCGAGGAAGGCGAAGCCGGCGGCGCGCACGGCGGCGACGGTCGACACCCGGACCTGTCGGTACCGAGCCAGCTCGTCGAGGGAGCTGCACAGCTCCGCCAGCGTCCGATCCAGAGCGAGGAACACCGAAACGCCGAGGAACCCCATGGCATCGAGGCTACGGGTAGCGGTCCGCGCGACCGTCGCCGGCTCGAGCCCGTTCATTCCGCCCCGGACTACGACGACAGCGTCCGCCGGCGGCTCCTCGCCTCGGAGGACGACGAACTTCATCGCGTCGTCGAGGCGCCGGGAACTCTGGCAGCTGGCCCGCCCGCGTCTCCAAAGCGATCACGCGGCGCTTCCCTCACGTCTTGCCTTCGCTGTCGCTCTTCTTCGCTGGCTCGTCCCGCCCGGCGTCCTCGAACGCCGGATCGTCCAGCTCGTCAAGGAGTGCGGTTAGGGCTCTCAGCACGTCCCGGGCCTGGTCGACGTCACCGAAGCGGTCGCGCAGCTGCTTGCGGGCCCGAAGGCGCAGGAGGTCGTCGAGCAAGGGGTGGACGTCCTCGGCCACCCGGCCCAGGTGCTCGGTGGTCCCGTCGGGGTTGATCCGCATCCGATGGCGGGGGTCGGGCCAGCTGAGGAGGTAGTCCTTGTAGTCGGCGAGGGTCTCGGGCGTGCCGAGCACGGCGTGGAGCATGACGAGCGGGTCCAGGCCGTCCTCGCCGGCGTCGGGGGTGGAGACGCCGGCGTTGTCCCAGAACGACGACGGGGGCGTGAAGAACCACGTGACCGGCACCCGGAACCCCCGGGCGAAGGCCAGCAGCTCATCGGCGTTGAACTCTCGGACCCGACCGGTGTCCACGGAGCGCTCGATGGCCGAGAAGCTGGCCGTCGACAGCAGGGTGCCGAGGTAGGGGGCCAGGGCCCGGGCCGCCTCCTCCTGAGTCCAGCCCCGCAGCAGCCGGGCCTTGCCCACGTTGAAGGCCACGATCTGGTTGGCCGTCCATAGCCCGGGCGACGGCTTGCGACGGCGTGGCACCAGCCGACACTACCTGAACGCAGCAACAGAATGATCAATCCTGCCGTTGTGTCTCACCTGTGGACAACGTATACTCCCAGCCCTTGATCAATCAACGGTGAGGTAGGCCATGGACCCGGCTGTGATTCCCGACTTCCTGACGGTCGAAGAGGCGGCGCGCGTGCTGCGCATCGGGCGCACGACCGCCTATCAGCAGGCCCACCGCTGGCTCGACGGCGGCAACGATGGCTTGCCGGTCGAGTGGGTCGGCGGCTCGCTTCGTTCCCCACGAGATCAGTTCGAGCAGCACTACAACGTGCGCATCACGGCCATCCCGCCGCCCGAGCCGCGCCGCAAGCGTGGGGCGGACAAGGCCGAGGAGCAGGCCCGGCCAGTGCAGGACATCCCCCGGTCCAAGCCATCCCGCCGGCGCAAGAGCGACGGGGACGCCCAGGGCGGCCTCCCGTTCGCCGGCTGAGACGTTCACCGTGACCAGCGGCTGACGACGGACACGAGCTCGGCGGCCATCCACCACTGGGCGGGGCGGCCGGGCCGCAGCGGGCGAAGGTCGAGCGGGGAGAGGATGCCCCGGGCCACCAGGGTCTCGATGGCGGCCCGTGCCGTCGGCGCCGACACCTGAAACACCTCGGCGACCATCGGCGCGCTCACCACCAGGTGCCGCGGGAGCAGGTCGAGCACCCGGCGGGCGGTGGCGTCGGCGCGCACGTCGACAAGGAGAACCTCCCAGCGAGATCGCAGCTCCTCGGCCTGGCCGACCAGCTCGCCGACCTGGTCGGCCGAGCGGCTGACCGCATCGGCCACCCACCCCACCCAGCCGGCCACGTCGCCCTGGCGCCAGCGGGTCAGGCCCGACAGGTAGCCCCCGGGGTCGCGGGCGATGACCACGCTCACCGGCGGCGGCACCGCCACGCCGGCGCGACGGGCCAGCACCCAGCCGAGAAGTACCCGACCGAGCCGTCCGTTGCCGTCGCCGTAGGGGTGGATGGCCTCGAACTGGGCATGGACCACCGCGCCCAGCGTGACGGGGTCGAGCTTGGAGGAGTTGGTGACCCGGATGAGATCGCGCATGAGCCTGGCCACGTGGTCGGGTGGCGGCGGCACGTAGGCGGCCCGGCGGGGCGAGGGCCCGCCGATCCAGTTCTGCACCCGCCGGTATTGCCCGACCAGCTCGTCGGGAAGGGCGCCGTGGGCCATGAGCCGGGCGTACCAGCGGTGGAGCTCGTCTGACGTCAAGGCGGCACTGGAACGGGCGTGGACGAGCGAGGCGTCGACCACGGCGAGGTTGTCAGCCACCCATGCCGAGGTGGCGTCCACCGCGCCGGCGTCCGCTTCGGCCACGGCGACAAGCTCAGCGGGGGCTCGCACGCCCTCGATGTAGGAGGAGGCCACGCCCTCGGCGCGCAGCAGCAGCCGGGCAAGAGGCTCGTACCTGTGGGTCAGTCGGTCATCGGTCCGCTGCAGGGCCGCCGCTGCCCGTTCGGTTGCCCGCACGACGCGCTCGGGCAGGTCGACGCTGCGAGGCATCGGCGCAGGGATGAACGCCTCGACGCGCCGACCCTGCCACGTCGTCGCCACCGTCGCCCCCCGCTCCACGCCAACCTTTCCAAAGTGATCGAGTTAAGAAAGGATAGCACTATTCCATTTAGAAACTTTATGAAGCGAGACGCCGAACATCCCGCACACCCAAGTCGGATGCGCGCAGATCTCGAACGCGAGCAAGTCCAGGTCACGCCATCGAACAAGGAGCGCTGCCATTCGCCAGGCATACCGACACCCCACCGACGAGAGCCACAGCTCCAACCGAGCAAGAAAAACGTTCACCCGTCAGCGGACGCATCATGCAGCACGACCCAGGACCAGCCGGACGCACTGAATACGAACCGATACCGGATAGCCTATTCTGAACAATGAGCTACGCCGACCTATCCGAATAAGCCTCTTTACGTCACTGTCAGAGTCCACTATGACTAGGCAAGGAAGACCAACGACAGGACACGATTTCAAGGGTGCCCCTTGAAGGGAGGGCGGTGCCGCGGTGGCGTGGATGCAGATCATGGGAGCCGATTCGGTCGACTACCACCGGGCCACGGTGCTGGCCCGGGGCGACGACCATCCCGGCCAGGCCCTGGCCTACTACGCCTCCCGGGGCGAGACGCCCCTGCTGTGGGGCGGCGCCGGCGCCCGGCTCCTCGGTCTGCAGGGGGCCGTGACCGACGAGCAGTACGCCGCGGTCTACGGCCCCGGCGGGGCCTGCGACCCCACCACCGGCGAGCGGCTGGTACACACCAAGCGCCCGGGCCTGGAGCTGGTCATCTCGGCTCACAAGTCCGTGGCCGAGCTGGGCGTGATCGGCCGGGCCGAGGACATGCATCGGATCATGGACGCCGAGCGCGACGCCACCCTGGCCTACCTCGACGACCTGACCCGGCGCCTGGGCGGACGACGGGGCGAGGCCGCGGTGCGCACCCCGACCGAGGGCCTGATCTACGCCACCGCCCGCCACGCCACCTCCCGGGCCGGCGACCCCGGGCCGCACGACCACGTGCTGCTGGCCAACCTCGTCCGCATGAACGACGACCGCGGCGGCTGGAAGGCGGCCGTCACCAACCTGTGGACCGAGCATCTCCACGCCGCCACCATGGTCGGGCGCATGGCCTCGGCCCGAGTGGCCGTCGAGCTGGGCTACGGCATCGTCGCCGACGACGGGCCGTCGGGCAAGCTCGGCCACTGGGCCGTCGCCGGCGTGCCGGATGCGGTCATGGACGTCCATTCCAAGCGGGCGGCGGAGATCGAAGCCGAGATGCAGCGCACCGGCAACGCGAGCTACCAAGCCCGCAACATCGCCGCCCGTGCCACCCGGGCGCCCAAGCGCCATCAGCCCGTGGGCGACCTGCTGCCCCGGTGGGTGGCCGAGATCGGCGACGTGGGCTGGAGCGTGGAGGCCATCGCCCACGCCATCGACCGGGAGGCCGCCGCCCGCCGGCCGCCGTCGCCCACCGTGGCGGCCGCGGAGGTCCGGGGCATCGTCAAGGGGGTCCTCGACCCCGACGGGGCCCTGGCCGCCCGCAAGGTGTTCACCCGCCGGGACGTGGTGGTGGCCGTGGCCCCGGCCCTCTACGGCCGTGACCCCGGGGAGCTGGCCCGGGTGGTGGAGCGCATCCTGGCCGATCCCGAGGCCGTCCCCTTGCTGCGCAAGACCGGGGCCAGCGAGCGGGCCTACGCCACCGCGGTGACCATCGCCCGGGAGCAGGCCATCGCCCGCTGCGTCGAGGCCCAGGTGGCCCGGGCCGACGCGCCGGCAACATCGCTCGCCGACGCCCGCGCCGCGGCAGCACGGGCCGAGGCGCGCCTCGGACGCCCGCTGACATCAGGCCAGCGCCACGCGCTGGAGGCGGTGTGCACCTCGGGGCGGGGGGTGGACCTGGTCGTGGGCATCGCCGGCTCGGGCAAGACCACCGCCCTGGCCGCGGCCCGCGACGCCTTCGAGAGCGCGGGCTACGAGGTGGTCGGCACCTCGACGTCGGGCCAGGCCGCTCGCACCCTGAGCCGGGAGGCCGGCATCGACAGCCGGACGCTGGCCTCGCTCAACTGGCGCATCGCCCATGACAGGCTGCGCCTGACGCCCCGCCATGTGGCCGTGCTCGACGAGGCGGCCATGACCGACGACGCCGCCCTGGTCGCCTTCCTGGAGGCGGCGAGAGTCGCCGGCGCCAAGGTGGTGGCGGTGGGCGATCCCCGGCAGCTGTCCTCCGTCGGCCCCGGCGGCGGCTTCGAGGCCGTCCTCCGGCGCTTCGGTGGGGCGGTGCACGTGCTGAGCGACAACGTGCGTCAGCTCGACGCCGCCGAGCGTGAGGCCCTGGCCCAGCTGCGCTCGGGCCGGGTCGACGACGCCGTGTCCTGGTATGCCGGCGCCGGTCGCATCGCCGTGTCCGGCGATCGGGACACGGCGCTGGACGCCACCGTGGCCGGGTGGGCCGCCGACGTGGCCACCGGCGCCCAGGCGGCCATGTACGCCTGGCGGCGGGCCAACGTGGCCGAGCTGAACCGGCGGGGACGGGAGGCCTGGGACAAGCTCGGGCGCCTGTCGGGCAAGGAACTCGTCGTCGGCGGAACCGGCTACCGGGCCGGGGACCGCATCGTCACCCTGGCCCCCGGTGCCGGCGGGGAGATCGTGACCTCGGAATGCGGCACGGTCCTCGCCGTCGACGTCGCCCGCCGGGAGCTGGCCGCCACCATGGACGACGGGCGCCTGCAGCGCTTCGGCCCCGACGAGCTCGACGCCGCCCACCTGGCCCACGCCTACGCCGTCACCGTCCATCGTTCCCAGGGGGCCACCGTGGCCCGGGCCCATGTCTTCGAGGACGGCGGGGGCCGGGAGCTGGCCTATGTGAAGATGAGCCGGGCCCGGGAACGCTCGACGGTGTACGCGGTGGCCGATTCGGTCGAGCAGGCGATCGAGGACCTGGGCCGGACCTGGAGCGCGTCCCGCCGCATCGGCTGGGCCATCGACCAGGGCACCCCGGCGCCGGGCCTCGGGGCCGAGGCGACTCCCCAGGCCCCGGCGGTCTCGGCCAGCCTCCGCTACGCCCGGCTGGTGGCCGAGCGGGCCGCGTTGGCCGCCGTGGTCCCCGCCGACCCCGACAACGCCTACTACCAGGCCCGCAACACCGTTGAGCGCCTGCAGCGCAAGCTGGAGGACCTGGACAAGGCCGAGGGCTGGGCCGAGTGGCGGGGCACGCCGGTGGGCGAGGCGGCCATCGCCTGGAGCCGGGCGGTGCGGGAACGCCGAGCCTGCCTGGCCCAGGCCCAACACGCCGGGCTGCGGGAGCGTCACCGGCTGCGCCAGCGGGCGAGCAGGGCCGCCGAGCAGATAGGACCGCTGCGGGAGCGCTTCGAGGCGCTGGCCGGGCCGGAGCGGGCCCGGCTCCAGGTCGAGCTGCCCGAGGCCAATAAGAACCTGGCCGACCTCGAGGGCCGACGCAACGCCTACAGGCACTTCCAGTACCAGCACCCCGAAGCCCTGCGCCGGCTCGACCGCCTCGACGAGCAGATCGCCGACGCCGCCTGGGAGCTCGACGTCGAGCGTCAGGGCCTCGACGGCATCGCACCCGAGCGGGCGCAGTCGAGCGCACAGCGCTGGGTTACTGAACGCGGTCTGCGAGGCATAGACCGCGGCTTGGAGCTGGGGATCGACCTGTGACGCACGCGGCCGGCGCCCGTTACGATCGATCACGCCATCTCAGACGTCCTCGACCAGACGAGCGATACCGATCGCTTTCAGCCCGAGCGCTGGCGAGCGGTATCCGGCGTTCCTGATCACGTCAACAAGACGCAGGTCGGATCGCCCAGTGCTGTATACTCTTGCTGTATGTCGGCCACCCGAACGCAGGTCTACCTCACGGACCATCAACGTCGGATGATCGATGAGATCGCCCAGGCCGAGGGCGTAACGATGGCCGAGGTGGTCCGGCGCGCTCTCGACGCGTACCTGCAGGCGGAACGCGACGTGGCTTCGGAACTGGCGACGACCTTCGGTGCGGACCCTGACGCCGCTATGCCCAGCCGCGACGAGTGGGATCGTGGCTGACATCCTCGTAGACACCGACATCTTCATCGACCACCTGCGAGGCGCGAGAGAACTCAAAGCGCCCCGACACCGACTTCACTATTCGGTGATCACCCGGGCGGAACTCTTCGCGGGCACCGCCGGGACCGACCTGGCGGCGCGCGTCCTCGCTCCCTTCCGTGAACTCCCAGTGGATCGGCCGATCGCCGAACGTGCTGGACGGATTCGGCGGGAATCCGGACTTCGTATGCCGGATGCTCTCATCGCGGCAACCGCTCTTGAAGGCAACCTTGGTCTCGCGACGCGGAACAAGAAGCATTTCGAGCAAGTCCGAGGCCTTCGCATACGGAATCTCAGCTGAGCAAGGCGGCCCCATGTATGCGTGCCCAGAAGGTGCCGGTAGATCTCGGCCGCCCGGCGGCGGCGCCCGACCAGTAACGCGGACACGGCTCGTTTCCGACCAGGCGAACCGGGCCACGGTGGGGGCGGTGGCCCCGTTCGTTGCGGTGCTCCGAGCGGGTAGCGGGCGGGAGTCGCCCGGGTACCGTTTCGACCATGCCTGAGTTCATCGAGAGCAAGCCCGAGAACCCCCCGCTTCCGGAGCGGGACCTGGCCGAGGACGAGCCTGATCTCCTCTCCGATGTGGAGGTCGAGGAGGCGGCGCCCTCCCTCCCGCCGCTGGACACCGCGCCAGTCGGCCCGATGGTCGCCGTCCCCCCGGGGCCGGAGACCACGGTGTCCCCCCTTGCCGAAGCCGGTGGCATCGTGCCCCAGGACTCGCTGGAGGACATGGCGGAGGCCGTTGAGGAGGGCCGCCTGCCGGGCGACTGAGCTGAGTGCGGCGGAGTGCCAGTAACCGGGATGTGCCCATCTGCCCTCGTCAGCCTTTCGCCACGCCCGAACGGTAACGGCTGCGCCGGCCGGTACCGCCGGCCGTTACCTCCCGGCGGTACCGGCGGTGGCGAGGATGTCGGGGCCGTCCCGGCCCCGTGCCGGTGATCCGAACCGCCTCAGCCCGAGCACGCCTGGATGGCGTCATCGAGCACCGACGGACGCGGATCGCCTTCCTCCCACCCCTCTTCCTTGAGGCGACGGAGGGCCGGGAGAGCTTCAGACGAACCCAACGCCGCGGCAGCCTCGACGACCAGGTTGCCGGGTTGGTCGTCCAGCCAGGCAAGCAGCGGCGCAAGTGCCCTGGAGTCCTTCCTCAACGCGAGCCCCAGGAGGGCTTCACCGGCGATATCGCCCTCGTCATCATCGAGGCGCGCGGCCAGGGCGTCCCGGATCGCCGGGCTGTCGACCTCCAGCCTCGTGCCAAGGCCCATGGTCGCCCAGTCGCGGACCTCGCCATCGACGTCCTGGCTTAGCCGGATCATCGCGCCGATCACCGCTTCGTTGGGCAACTCGCCGGCAACGGACGGCAACGCCACCGCGACA
>Ga0310810_10008288_pt1 | contig 11944 bp, 11 predicted proteins | sample NCmetagenome_FD_207641 | JGI IMG/M metagenome (GOLD analysis project Ga0310810, IMG submission 207641) | Soil microbial communities from experimental microcosm in Duke University, North Carolina, United States - NC | ecosystem: Engineered > Artificial ecosystem > Soil microcosm > Unclassified ...
TTGAGGAAGAAGCGGTTGAACTCGCCCCACTCGACGAGGTCCTGCCACTTCATCGTCGTCGTTGAGTGGCCGTTGATGATGGTGTCCACGTTCTTGATGCCCTTCGCCGCCTTCTGAATCGTGTCGGGATAGGCCACGCCGCTGCCACCGTTATTCCGATCGATGAGCGGGAAGCCTTTGTTTGCGAACGCGTCGCCCGCGTGCATGACGCGAAGGTTCTTGAACACGACCCATGCATCGCCGCCCGTGTGCGCAGCGCCGAAGTAGTAGAGATCGATCTCGTCCTTGCCCTTGAGGACGGTCATCTTGTCTTTGAACGTCCGATCAGGAAGGCCGTTCTTGTTTGCAGCTTCCTGGAACACCGGCATCTTCTCCATGTAGCCCTTGGTGTTCTCCTGCACGATCACCTCGACCGACGCCGGGAAGAACTGATTGCTCCCGGTGTGATCGCCGTGCGTGTGCGTGTTGATGATGTGGGTGATCGGTTTGTCGGTGACGGTCTTGATCTGATCGAGGATCGCCTGACCGTTGTTGGCCAGCTTGGTATCAACGACGACCACACCGGTCTGCGCGACGTAGACCGCGGTGTTTCCGCCCTGCCCCTGAATCAGATACAGGTTGTCTTTGACTTTTTCGATGGCCTGGACCGGGGGAAAACCAGGACCGCGTCCACCGCCCCCACCGCCGCCACCCGCGCGGCCTTCCCGCCCCTGTCCAGCCGGCGCACCGCCCTGCGCAGCGAGCAGGGACGTGGTGATCACGCCGCCGAGTACGATGATTCCGAGCACAAACGTGCGTCTCATTCTTGCCTCCCCTAAGAACGATCCGAACGACCGAACGATTCGAACGATTCGAACGTTAACGAACGAACTGAATCTTGTCTGACATGCCCTCTTCCCAACTGCTCCAGCCTGACGTCATGCCGTACGGGGCACGCTCCAGAATCGCTTCGATTTCATGCAGCAGGCCCTTCTCGACTTTGAAGAGCTCGGCGATCTCCCACGTCCACGGCACCGTGGGGCCGGCGGTGACTTCGCGGCCGTCCGGCGTCTTGAAGTGCCGTGACGCACCGGCGTCGTGATCGAAGAATGCGAATGCGACGACCAGACCGCGTTCCTCGTCCACAGCGAGGTAGCGGCGATCGCGGATGCGCATGACGAAGTGCAAGAGCCCCGACTCGAACTGCTCGCGGCAGGTCCACATCGCCGAGTAGTTGCTCGACGTCTTCGGGTCTGGTTTCACGGTAACGCCGCCCCGGCCAGAGGGAGCGTTCGTCGTCTTGCCGCCGTTCTCGAGCCGATCGCAGTCGTCGGCGAAGGGATAGTTCCCCTTCCCGTCGTTCAACTGCATGCCGCTGAAATACATGTTGGCGACGCGCACCAGGTCAGCGCGCGACGCGCGATCGGCCGGCGGCGTCGGACGCAGGAACGCCGCGCGTGGCTGTCCGATAGTCTCGAGATTCTTTGCGCCACCCTCGCTGTGCGCGATGAGCGTCTCGATCTCGGTGAGACGCCGACTCCCATCAATCTTCAGCCGCACTGCGATGATCATCGGAGTGCCTGCTTCGCGCATCGTCGAGAAGGTCACGACTTGTCCGGCGGTCTGATCGGCGATGTGGAGTTTGTAGGTGCCTCGCCCGGTGACGGAGTTCCAGAAGCCATCACCGAGCCGCAGACGCTGCCCGTTCTCGGTGTATTTGAGATTGCTCGCAACCTGGAGCTTCTTCGGATCCTTGGCGACCAGTGCGTCGAGGTACTGCTCGGCGATTCCCTCGAGACACGCGCGATCGCATTTGCCCTGCGCGCTCACCATCGTCGGCACGTCCGAAAGGACGTGCCCTACGAGTAGGCACGTGGCCAGCACGAAGGTCCGGCTAAAGCCGGACACTACGTACGGCTTCATCCAACCTCCGTTGGCGAGAACTGCTTCTTCAGTCCCTGCCAATGCGTGTAGTAGTCGCGTTCCAGGAGATCGGATTCAACGGCGAACTTCGTCGGCCGCACCGGCAGCTGGGTCTCGAACAGAAAGACCAGCGTGTTGTCGAGATACTGCGGCTTGAGGTCTGCATCGCGGCCGCGTTGATACGCCGCCGCGTCGGGGCCGTGGCCCGACATGCAGTTGTGCAGACTCGCACTGCCCGGCACGAACGCATCGGACTTGCCGATGTATTCACCGGAAATCAACCCAAGGAACTCGCTCGCCACATTCCGGTGGAACGGTGGTGGACGGAACGTGTGCTCCGCCACCGTCCAGCGCGGAGGAAAACATCCGAGCTCGACGTTCGATGTTCCCGGTACGGCGGTCGGCGACGCGAGCACGCAGTAGATCGACGGATCCGGATGATCGAATGTCACCGTGTTGATGCACTGGAAGCGATACAAGTCGTACTTGAACGGCACGTAGTTCCCTCGCCACGCGACGATGTCGAGCGGCGAGTGATCGAACTCGGCTTCCCAGAGATTGCCCCCATACTTCGCGACGACGCGGAAGTCGCCGTCGCGATCCTCGAAGGCAGCGACCGGCGCGAGGAAGTCGCGCGCGTTGGCGAGACCGAACGTGCCGATCGGTCCGAGATCGGGCAGCCGCATGTGCTGTCCGTAGTTCTCGCAGATGTAGCCGCGCGCCGATCCATCCGGCAATTCGACACGGAACTTGATACCGCGCGGCACGAGGATGACGTGACCAGGCGGGACGTCGAGCACACCGAGCTCGGTGTGCATCGCGAGCGTGCCGGACTGCGGGACGATCAGCAGCTCACCATCGGCGTTATAGAAAAACCGGTTCGTCATCGACTGGTTGGCGGCGTACACATGGATCGCCGCACCAGACTGGAGTGCGGGATCGCCGTTGCCGCCAAGCGTGACGATGCCGTCGACGAAGTCGGTCGGCTCGGTGGGAATCGGCAGCGGACGCCAGCGCATTTGATTCGGCGTCGGCGGTACCTCATTGAAGGGCCCACTGCGAACAAGCCGATTGCTGATCTGTCTGAATGGCTTGTGCACAGCCGACGGCCGGATGCGATATGTCCAGGTTGAGCGGCTGACTCCACGCGGCGCGGTAAACGCCGTCCCATTCAGCTCTTCAACGTAGAGACCGTAGGGCGGTTTCTGCGGCGTGTTCTGGTCGGGCGGAAGCGCACCGGTCAGCGCTTCCGACGAGAAATCATTGCCAAATCCTGAGTGGTACGCGCGTTCTCTGGGTGCCATGGCGGGATGTAGGCTATCGCCGCGTGTGCAACAGGTCAAGAAACAGGAGCGGTTCGGCGCGACGATTGCTATACCTCAGCCTCGGGTAGCGGTTTTCCGGCGGCTCTTGCCAGAAGACGCGGAGGAAGACTGCAACCGACGAGGATTAAGTCACCCGGAGACATGACATCGATGGCCAGTGTGGACCGGGCGGTCGTGCGGATGTTCAGCTCCGAGCCGGATACGGTTCGGTGGGAAACACGAATTACCGACGGCCGTGGTCTGGAGTTGAAGGTATTCGGACCGGGGACCGTGCGACGTGCTCAGGCATTTCCTGATGCGATGTCGCTGGTCCAGTACCAGGTGCAATACGAGCAGCAATTGCTGACCAACGGCTATACGGTGATGCAGCTCAACGAGCGTCGCAGCGGGTATGAACGACGGCAGCAGCGACGAACCACAGAGGACAGGCGCCGGCAGTGATGACCGAGGCATCCAACACGCTCAGAATCGTCTCGAGTGACGGTGTGTCGGGCAGCGACACCACGTCGAGCCCTGACGCTCCCGCACGCCGGCTCACGCTGGCGCGCCGGCACATCGAGTCGGCGATCTCTCACATCAACGACGTCGCGCAGAGTCGCATCCCGCTCACGACCGCGGTCGAAGCCGCGCCCGGGGTAGACGAACTTCGGCTCATTGTCCGAGCCCTGGCCGACATTCGTGAGGCGTTACACCCGACAGACGGCCCCAACACGCTCGACAGCACGGTCTGACCGCGGGGGGGCCCGCCTGGACTATGATTACGAGCCCCAGCGCCAATCGAGCGCCATCACCGAAGAAGGGCTTATGAAACTGCAGGAAGCCGCCACCGCTGTCAAAGACGCGAAGAAACGCGTCAAGGCAGCGAAGAAGGAAGCGCGCGATGCGAAGTCGGCGCTGAAGCTCGCCAAGAAAGCGCTCAAGAAAGCCACGAAAGTCGAACGCAACGCTCAGCGGAAACAGAAGAAGGCGAAGGAGGCGAAAAAGGCGAAGCCCCAAGGCGAGGAGCAGCCCGCCGATGCCAAGCCGGCAGCCGCCGCCAAGCGATCGAAGGCCAAGCCGATCGCTGCACCGCGCGCAAAGAAATCCAAGAAAAAGACCCGGCGCATCGCCGCCGCGGCACCAGCCGCCGCAGCGCCGGCCGCAGAACAGCCGTCATGGAACGACGGTGAGTGGACGTCGGACGACGCGTCAGTCTGACGACTGACGGCGTCAGTCCAGAGACTGACGCCTCCCGTCCCGCCACTTCGACTCAGGCACGCCGTTCGCAAAGGTAGAAGTCTTCCGACAGGAGGCCTTCACCCGTATCCCCAATGGCGACGTTCGAGGAGCTCTACCGTCAACACGTCCAGGCCGTGTTCCGATTTGCCCTCAGCGTCGCGGGGAAACGTGAGGTGGCTGAAGATCTGACCTCCGAAGCGTTCCTCGCGCTCCACCGCAATCTGGCCGCGATCGATCAGTCACAGCTGCCTGGTTGGCTGCTGACGGTCGTCCGAAATCGGGCTCGGGATTGGTGGCGGCGTCAAATGGTTGAACGACGCTATGCCGAGCAGTTCGTGGCCGCCCCCGAGCCTCAGGCGCCTCCCGTCGAGCGCTGGCTGCTCGAGAGCGGGGACCTCAAACAGGTGCACCGGGTCTGCCTGGCACTGCGTTACGTACAAGGGATGACTCGCGCGGAAATCGCCGCGCGCACCGGCCTGACCGAGATGCAGGTCAAGGGACATCTGCAGTACGCGTTGACGCTGTTGCGCAAGGCACACGGAGTAGAAGAAACGTGAGCACCGATCGAGACGACTGGGATCGCGAGGAACGTCAGGCGCTGGCCGGTCTCGAAGATCAGATCGACGCAATGCGCCGGCGGCACACCGGGGATCCGCCTTTTGAGTTGCTGCGAGCGGCACGCGCCGAGGTCCTGCCGGAGGATCTGCAGACGTCGGTCTCTGAACACATCGCCGCGAGCGCGATGAGTCGGACGCTTGCCGACGGCAGCGGTGACGACGTACCCGCGCTGAGCGACGCAGATCAGGAACGACTGCTCGCTCGCATCGTGAAGGAAGCCCGCAAAGAGTCTGCTCCTGCTGGTGCCTGGGGGTGGCTTCGCCCCGTTCTCGTAGGCTCGGGCATCGTCGCCCTTGCGGCCCTGGTATGGGTGGTGTCGAAACGAACCGAAGTCGGCGAGCGACTCGGACCACCTGACACGCAGGTGGTCGTGGCACTGCCACCCGCGGCGCCGCCGTTTCTGCTGCCGTTTGAGAAGCCTGATGTCCGTCTCGGCATGGGCGCGCTGACCTGGCGCGGCTCGAAACCCACCGCGACCGACGATAGCAACCAGCTGCTGGCGGATCTCAAACCGGGACTCGATGCGTATCGACGGAATGATTACGCCGAAGCGAATCGCGCGCTGACTGCGCTCGCCAGCCGCTATCCCGGCACGATCGAAATCCTGTTCTATCAGGGCGTCTCCCGGTTGTTCCTCAATGATTACGCTGGTGCGATCGCGTCATTCGAGGCCGCGGAGGCAATCGGCGACCGCACATTCGCAGGCGACGTCGCGTGGTATCGTGCCGTCGCGGAACAGCGCGCCGGCCGCGACGCGCAGGCCCGAGCGAGACTCGGCGCGATCTGCAATGCGCGTGGTCCCGATGCTCCGCGCGCGTGCACGGCGCTCGCGCAGCTGGCCAAGCCTTCTGCGACTCCGCGATAACCGATCGAGCCATGCGACACTGGCCAGGCACGCTATCGGCGCTCTGTCTCGCTCTGCTGGTCGCACTCCGCCCCGACATCGACGCGCGCAAGGCCGCTCCTGTGGCGCCGGCCGCACAATCCGCACAGGCGCCCACGATTCCCGAAAACGCGTCGGTTGACGAACTCCTCGCGATCGCCGATCAACTGCTCAACGACATCAAGGGCAACCTCGCATTTCCGATCTACGAGCGTGCGCTCGCGCGCGCACAGCAGATGTCGCTCGAGTCGCAAGAGGCCCGCGCGCGCTACGGCATGGCGCGCGTGCTGTATTACCGCACGCAATACGCCGCCGCCCGCGAACACGCAAGTAAGACCGCCGAGATCTATGAACGGATCGGGACACCGACGGACAAAGGGCGTGTCCATAACTTCCTCAGCGCAGTCGAAGAGCTCTCCGGCCGGCAGGCAGAGGCCCGGACGTACGCGACGCGCGCTGTCGCCGACTACGAAACGACTGACGACTTTGCGGGACGCGCACGCGCGACGCTACAGCTTCTGCGTGTCACCACAGCGGACCTGAACGCGCAGCGGCCGATGTACGAAAAAGCCGCCGGCGATGCTCGCGCGGCCGGCGACATCGCGCTCGAGGGTGACATTCTTCACAGCCTCGGCGATCACTTGTTCACGGCTAACCAGTACGAAGAGGCGCTCGATACGCTCCTGCGCGCCGAATCACTCCTGCTTGGCACGCCAAATTTCGTCGAGCTCGGCACTGTCTACAACAGCATCGGCCGCGTCTATCGCGCCCACGGACGCTTCGACGAGGCACTCCGTTTCCAATTGAAGGCGCTGTCGCTGCACGAGAAGGGTGGGTCCGCGTTCGAGCTGATGCAGAGCCTGAATGCGGTGGCCGTCGTGTATCAACGAATCGGCGATCATCGCAGCGCCGCCGGGTACTACGATCGCGCGCTGGCCATCGCTGAAAAATCGAGCTCGCAGCGAATCCAGGATCTGCTTCGGGCGAACATGACCTCGTCGCTGATCGCCGGTGGCGAGTATCCGCGCGCCGCGAACGAGCTGGAGCAGGTGCTGGCACGCGGGCTCGATGCCTACCCGGCCCGCCGCCAACGCATGCTCTCGGTGGCCTACTCGAAGATGGATCGGCCGCGCGAGGCACTCGAGGCGGCCAACAAAGCCGTGGAGCTCTGCAAGGGCGATGAAGCCTTCTGCAGCGACGCGCTCGGACGCCGTGCCGCGGCTCATGCCGCCCTCGGCAACGCGACAGCCGCACTGGCCGACATCAACGCGGCGCTCGAGTTCCTCGAAGGGCTGCGCATCCGGCTCGTGCCGACGGATTTCCTGAAGCAGGACTTCAACCTCGCGCAGCAGTACATCTACAGCCAGGCCATTGCGCTCCAAGTCGAGCAGAAGCAGGAGCGCCAGGCACTCGAGACGTCAGAGCTCGCCCGTGCACGGGCGTTTCTCGATCTCCTCGCCAGTCGCGACGTGCAGGTGAAGGATAGGGATCGCACGCAGCTCGCATCCCTGCGAGCCACGTCTCCTCACCTGCCCGAACGAATCGCATTGCAGCCCGGCACCCAGACACCACCCTCGGCATTGACGCTGCGCGGCGATGCCAGCCTCACGAGAGCGCGGCCGGCAGCGCGCGATATCGAGCTACGTAGCTTTGCCACCGCAACGCCCTCGGCAACCGAGGACCTCGTGGCTATCGCCGCCCGCCTCCACTCCACGCTGGTCGTCTACTGGGTGGGCGATGACGAACTGTTCATCTGGGCCGTGTCGCCGGACGGCGGCGTACAGGTCCGGCGCGTACCGGTGCTTCAGTCGCGCCTGCGTGAGCTGATTCGCGAGACGGTGCCGTTTTCAGAGAAGACAGAAGGCGCAGTTCAGGCGATTGCCACGCGCGGCGAATCGACGATCCCTATTCGTACCGCCAGCCCTGTCGCATGGCGCGCGTTGTACGACCTGCTGATTCAACCGATCAGAGGCGCGCTGCCCAAAGCACCCGGAGCACTCCTCACGATCGTGCCACAGGGTCCGCTGCTCAATCTCAGCTTCGCCGCGCTACGGAACGCCCAAGGGCGATATCTCCTCGAGGACTATGCGCTGCACTATGCGCCTGCAGGTGCGGTGCTCCGATACACTGCGCCCAAGAGGCGAATGGACGCTCGCACCGGCCCGATGCTCCTCGTCGCGGACCCGGCGCCGCCGAAGCTCTCCAGGCTCGATCGCCAATTGCCGCGACTTCCTGGGGCGCGCAACGAGGCCGCCCAGATCGCACGGCTCGTCCCGCCGAGCCGTTTGACGATGCTGCAGGACAGCGCCGCAACTGAATCCCGTGCACGCGATCTGGTCTCGGGCAAAGCAGTCCTCCACTTCGCCACACACGCGATCGTCAGCGACGATGATCCGTTTGCGTCATTCCTTGCGCTCGGTCCGTCAGCCGGTGGCGGCTCGTCAGATGGGTTGCTCACCTCGCAGGAGGTCTACGGGCTGGATCTCAACGCTGATCTCGTCGTGTTGAGCGCGTGTCGATCCGCGGGTGGCAGCGTCACTGGCGACGGAATCTCAGCATTTGCTCGCGCGTTCATTTACGCAGGTACAGCCTCGTTCGTCGCGAGCTTGTGGGATGTCGCTGACGAGCCGACGAATCGTCTGCTGCCGAACTTCTACCGATCGTGGCTGCGCGGCGAATCCAAGAGTCGCGCGTTGCGTGGCGCGCAGCTGCGGCTGCTTCGCGACCTGCGAGCCGGTCGCGTGACAATCAACACGCCTGCGGGCGTCGTTGCGATTCCAGAAGATCCAGTGTTCTGGGCCGGCTTCGCGCTCTTCGGCGAACCGGAGTAATACTGGTTGGTGGTTCGTGGTTGGTGGTTCGTGGTTGGTGGTTGGTGGTTGGTGGTTCGTGGTGAAGCATGAGTACCGTTCGCGTCGCGCTGGCGAACATCCGTGTTGCCGCAACACCAGAAGAGTCCGTCTGTCTCGCGACATCAGCCGTGACGGATGCAGGCGCTCAAGGCGCGACGGTCGTTTGCTTTCCGGAATGCTTCGTTCCCGGATATCGCTGGCCGGGACAATCGGCGCCACCGCCTGATCCCGTGTTTCTCGAGGCAGCGCGGTCCGCAGTCGCGGACGCGGCAAGGCGTGCGGCGATTACGGTGATCCTGGGCACTGAGCGCATCACCGATCGCGGCCTGCAGATCACGGCGTGTGTGATCAATCCCGACGGCACGATCGCGGGATGGCAGGACAAAGGGCAGATCGATCCGTCCGAGGAGGTCGCCTATCCCGCGCTTGGGAACGGGCGCCACGTTTTCTCCGCAGGACCGATGACGTTCGGGATATCTATCTGTCACGAAGGCTGGCGTTATCCCGAGACGGTACGATGGGCAGTGCGCCGCGGCGCGCAGGTCGTGTTTCATCCGCACGCGCAAGTCGCCGAGCCGGGTAGCTATCGTCCGCAGACATTCGCCGATCCCGCAAATACGTTTCACGAGAAGGCACTCCTCTGCCGCGCCGCAGAGAACACGTGCTATATCGCGTCAGTGAACTGCGCGAGCGAAGGCTCTGGTACGACCTCGGCGATCGTGCGTCCAGACGGTACGCTGCAGTGCTATCAGCCCTATGGGCAAGAAGGACTGCTTGTCGCGGACCTCGACTTGAGCACGGCGACAGGATTGCTCGCCTCGCGATGCCGGACGTCGCCGCTATAGATACACCATGACTCGCGTTGCACGCGTTGACGGCTTAGCGATATGCCTTCTGCTGATCGTCCTACCCGCATGCGGCACGACGACCGGACCCGACGCGATGAGCGTGAATGGCACCTGGGGCGGAGAGCACGCGCTGTTGGAGATCAAAGACACCAGCGCGTCAATCGAGTTCGATTGCGCGCACGGCACACTGCAAGTGCCACTCACGCTCAATCGAGGTGCTTTTGATGTCGCGGGTGAATACGTCCAGGAACACGGCGGCCCGATCCGTTCGGACGAGACCGTCGATCGGCAGCCCGCTCGCTATACCGGCAGCGTCAGCGGAAACACCATGACCTTGCTGGTCAGGCTGACGGCAACAGGCCAGGACCGTGGCACCTTTACGCTGACGCGTGGTTCAACGGGTCGCGTCTTCAAGTGCCTCTGACGTGCAGCGTTACTGTTTGGCCCCCACCAACTGCACCGCGTCGATCTGATTCCACCCGCTGACAACGTTCGTGGCCAGCGTCAGTTTCACGCGATTGGTCACGAACGCGGTCTTCGGGAACTCGGCGATCAGGTAGTTCAACTCTTTCGTGGAATCCGTTCCGCTCCACACCGTGTGTGCCGCACCCTTGTCGTCGAACACTTCGATCTTGATCAGCGCGCCCGAACCGGATGATTCGCGAACCCGCACTGCAGTCGCATGCACGGGCTTTGCGAACGTGAGCTCGAGCCATTCGATGCCGGAGTCCGGCGTCTTCGAGCTCCACGCTTGCGGGGTTGTGCTGTACACCTGCACGTTGGGCTCGCCAGCAGCTTGATTCGCGGAATACGACGTGTTCCCTTTTGCGTCATTGAACGTCGACGAGGCCCTCGCGTCAGTCGCCCACTGCCCGCTGGGATCGTTCTTGATCTCGTCCTGCTTCAACGCCCACGCGATCTGCGCCTGCTTGCGTGTCGCTTCGATGTCGGCAGCTGTCGGCTTCGGGGGCGCCGCGGCCGCTGTTGCGACGACAGGGGCGGGCGCTGCCGCGGCAGCAACAGCGGGGGCAACAGGAGCCACTGGCGCACCGGGAGCCGCCGCGGATGCCTCCGTAGTGGCACCAGCCAATGCATTCGCTGCCGTTGCGAGGTCCCGCTCTGGCGAGACCTCCGGCGATGACGGCGCGGCAGGCGCCGCCGGCGCGGGCGATGAGGCTTCGACGCTCTTTGCCGGAGGCGTGGATGCGGCCGCTCCAGAAGCAGCGGGCGCCGCAGCTGCAGCCGTTGACTCATTCTTCGAGCACGCGGTCAACACGATCGCCGCGATCAGGGTTGCCGTCAGCGACGTGATACGCAGGGCCGTCATGTCTTTTTACCTCTGAGTGAACGTCTAATAGGTGATTCCGGCCGGCATGTTCGCAGCCAGCGTCGGGAAGTTGAAGAAGTAGTCGCCCGTCTGGCTGCCGATCTCTTTCGTCAGCTGGTCCACCGGACTGAGCTTGACCTGGACGTACCAGAACTCGTTGTACGGGGTGGGAATGACTCCGGAGTAGCCGGGTAGCACGGTGGCCGCTGCCTGCACGGCGGGAAGGCCAAGAATGCCCTTGCACTCCGAGACGCGCGCCGGAGCCGGCGCGAACCCGTCCCACTTGTAGACCGCGCACGACATCAGGAGACTCGAGCCGAGCGCGCCTTCCATGTCGTGCAGCATCGCCGGATTGAACTTCTTCACGTCCCACGTCCTGACGGCTTCGATCGCGGCGCGCGCGCCGGGATCCTGCATGACGAGACGCGTCCATTCGATGCTGGCGCCTGCGCCGCTGTTCACCGCGAACAGCTGATGCTCCTTGGCATTTGTCTCTGATGCAGGGAACGGTCCTGCGGCGTGATAACGGACCTGCGAGTTCTTCGGCTTGCCCGGATTCTCGTCCTCTCTGTACACGAGTTGAGAGTTGTCGTGGTTCATGTGTGAGTGAGTGTTCGGGGCACCGGCCGTCGGCGGATACACACCCGAGTGCACCGTGAACGGCCACTTGTCCGGCCGACCGAACTTCGCGCGCACCTCGAACCACGTCGGCGCGCGCATCTTGCCCCACGACGTCTTCACAAGCGGCACGCCGATCTTCTCGAAGTCGTTGTGGGTCCAGTCGCTGTGGCTGTAGAAGTCCTGCACCATGTGCAGCGAGGCGCCGAGTGTCGACAGGATGGCGATCTTGCGATGTCCCTCGCTCAGGTCGGTGCGGCGATTGAATGCGTCGAGCGCGCGCTGTGTGTTGGTGAGGAGGCGCAGGAACAGGTAGTCGAACTTCAGATTGCTATCGAGCTTGCCGTTCAGAT
>Ga0310810_10008289_pt1 | contig 11943 bp, 9 predicted proteins | sample NCmetagenome_FD_207641 | JGI IMG/M metagenome (GOLD analysis project Ga0310810, IMG submission 207641) | Soil microbial communities from experimental microcosm in Duke University, North Carolina, United States - NC | ecosystem: Engineered > Artificial ecosystem > Soil microcosm > Unclassified ...
ACGCTCCATGAAGAAGAAAGCGGCAAGCTGTTTCCAGACACCAACCGAGCACGCGATGTGCTCGATGCGCTGCTGAGGGAAGCCGATCGGCTCGGCGTGGATCGGCTCGACGATCACCGTGTGACTGGCGTGTTCAATCCAGAGCAGGGTTTCACCCTCGAGACGAGCCGGGGACCAGTGAGCGCCGCGCGGATCGTGCTCGCGACCGGCGGACAGTCGCTCCCGAAGAGTGGCAGCGACGGCACCGGATGGAAATTCGCGACGCACCTCGGGCACACGATCATCCCGCCAGTTCCCGCGCTCGTTCCTCTCATGCTCGATCCGGCGTCGGCGCTCTCGCATGCCCTGCTGTCGGGGATCTCGCACGACGTCGAGATTACAGCCTGGGTGTCGGGACGTGTCGCCACCCGTGTGACAGGATCGCTGCTCTGGACCCATTTCGGAGTCAGTGGTCCCGCGGCACTCGACATTTCGCGGCACTGGACGCGCGCGACGGCGGAGAATCTCGACATCCGTCTGACGCTGAACGTCTGTCCGGGCTTCACCTTCGACTCACTCGATGGCTACCTCGTCGAGATCGTCAACAGCCGCCCACGGGCGACGCTTCCGACGCTTCTCGCGCCGCTTCTCCCGTCAGCGGTTGTGTCAGCGCTGCTGAAGGCGGTCGGCATCGACGAGGAACAGGCCTCGGGCAAGCTCACCCGGGAGAGTCGACGGGCGCTGACACACGCGCTCGTCGAGTGGACGATGCCTGTCGTTGGAACGCGCGGGTATAACTACGCGGAAGCCACAGCCGGGGGCGTCCAGCTGGCTGAGATCAATCCGCGGACGATGGAATCGCGCCGATGCCCGGGCCTGTACCTGGTGGGCGAGATGGTGGACGTCGACGGGCGGCTTGGCGGGTTCAATTTCCAGTGGGCCTGGTCGAGCGCGATGGCCGCTGCGCGCGCCCTGGCGGCCTGATTCGCTCGTCGACCGTTTTCTGGTTCAATACGATCTGAACCGATCACATCGAAGGGAGTTTCCATGCACAACGCAGAAGGCGGACCCAACCGGAGAGCGTTCCTGGCCGGACTCGGTGCTGCGGCTGCAGGAGCCATGTTCGCCTCGCCCCTCGAAGCCGCTGAACAGACGGCCGCCGAGAAGGCGAACATCCAGGTCGTGAAGGACTTCTGTGCCGCATGGCCCAGCCACGACCTCGAAAAAATTCTCGGATTCTTCGCGGACAACGGCTCCTACCGGATGACCGAGACGATGGAACCGACCAAGGGGCGTGAGGCGCTGATCGCCCGGTTGAAGATGATCATCAACAACGTATCGCAGTTCGAGATTCTCGACACGTGGGCGCGTGGACCAATGGTGATCAACGAGCGGATCGATCGGTTCACGAACTTCCAGCTCAAAAGCTGGCATGGCGTCGGTGTGTTCCTGGTGAAGGACGGGAAAATCGTCGAGTGGTACGACTACACGGTCAGCTCGGAACGGGCGAGCTGAGACGTGCCTGCGGGCCTGAAGGCCCGCGGCTACTTACGGAAGAAGCGAGAAGTCAGAACACAGAAGTTAGCAGTCAGAAAGACGGAATGTGCCTGCTGACTTCTGACCGCTGACTTCTGACTTCTGACTTCTCAGTTCCTACTCCAGTCTCCACGGCGAATGCGCCGGCCACTTGCGCATCTCGGCGCTCGCCCACGCGTTCGTCTTGTCGGTGTGACAGCTCACGCACGCGTTCGGAATCTTGTAGCTCTCGGTCATCGTCGGCGAGATGAAATGGAACGTGTGCGAGCGCACGTTGACGTTCGCGATCTCGGGCGCGATCTTCGGCATGTGACACGCCACGCACTCGCTGCCGGCGCTGCTCGCGGCGTGATGGGTGTGCTCCTCGAGCGCCGAGGTGTGCGGTCCGGCCGGTGAGTTCGCGCGGTGGCAGGTCGAACAGACATCCGCGGCCGGCTTCACCAAATCGGCGTTGTGCGAGGTGCCGTGCACGTCGTGGCAGCTGAAGCAGGTCACGCCGCGCGTATACATGACGCTCGACACGAAGTCGTTGCCCTGCATCCGGTTCTTGTGTGCCGATCCGTCTGCGTAGTGCATGAAGTTCGTCTCGCCGAGCTTGTGCTCTTCGAGCTTCCAGAAGTCTTTCAGTTCGAGCCCCACCTTGAAGCCGACCGGCCAGTCGTAATACTGCCCCTCAATCGGATTCGAGAGCGGCTGTCCCTGCGAATGGCACTGGATACAGACGTCGTTCCCGTTCACGAAATCGAGCTTCGCGGGGTTCACGATGTTGGCAGCCGACGGGTTCTGCACGTGAAGGCTGCCTGGCCCGTGGCACTTTTCGCAGCCGACGTTCCACTCGGTCACGCTCTTGGTCCTGACGTCGTAGTTGACCGAATGGCACCCGTCGCACAGCGGGCCCGTCGGCCGCTTCATGTTGTCAGCCGGATAGTGCGGTACCCACCAATCGGTGTTCGGCGCCACCATGTACGGGCGCCAGACCCTGTTCTGGATATCCCACTGGGCCGACAGTGGAAAGTAGTCGTTTCCAACCTTGGTGAAATAGCGCTGCTTCCACTTGCTCCCGTAGACGAATGCGATGTCGCTCACCTTGAAGGTGACGAGCGGATCGGGCTTCGTCATGTCGGGAATGATCGCGCCCGGGTTCACCGCAGGGTCGGTCACCACGTTCGCCATGCGCGTCTTCGACCATCGTTCGTAGGTCGGGGCATGACAGCGCCGGCACTCTGTCGAACCGACGTATGTGGCTCCACGTCTGGCGGGACTGAGCGGAGCGGCGGCCGGTGTCGCGATTGTCGCCGCCTGTTGGGCGGCGGGTGAAATCTGTGAAAGGAGTGCCGCGCTCAAGACGGCGACGGCAGCGACGAGTGATCGCATTAGCGCATTCTATGTGAGCCGCAACGATGTTGCCATTACACTGAACCGCATGCTCGTGCGGTTCGCTGCCGCTGTTGCTTTCTTTGTGCTCGTGCTGCCGCCGATCGCTGGCGCCCAGGCGCTCGATCCCGCGATTCCGTTGACCTTCGACGCCGCGCGGTCGTATGCGGAAACGCACAACCTGGCCGTCGACGCCGCGCGCCGCGGGCGTGCCATCCGGGAAGCCAACATTCGCGCTGCCGGCCAGCGTCCCAATCCAGCTATCGACGCCGAAGTCACGCGCGACACACCTCACCAGACTCTGACCTTCGAGCTTCCGATTGAAATCGGCAGCCAGCGCAGCCGGCGGATTGATGTGGCGAACAGCGAACTGCTGCTGGCGGACGTCGACGTCCAGGCCGGCATGCGCGTCGTGCGACGTGCGCTGCGCGAACAGTTCTTCGGACTGCTCGCGGCCGAGGAACGTGTGCGCCTGGCGGAATCGGTCGTGGAGATCGCAACACGTGTCCGCGACGCGGCCCAGGCGCGCTTCGACGCCGGCGCCGTGCCCCGGCTCGAGGTGATGCAGGCCGACCTTGGTCTCGGACGTGCAGAAGCGGATCTCGAAGCCGCCAGGAGCGGACGGTCCGCCGCCCAGGCAACGCTGAACGGCGTCCTGAACATGCCGCCGCAGCAGGCACTCACCCTCCAGGGATCCCTGGGCGATCACACGAACGCCCCGTCGCTTGCGGAGGCGACGGTCATCGCCGCGACGTCGAACACCGACCTCGTGGGCCTCGACCGGCAGATCGAAATCGAAGGGAGACGCCTCGAGCTGCTTCGTGCGCAGCGCACGCCGGTGCCGACCTTTTCGTTCTCGGCGCTCTTCAATTCGCCAGGTGACTTCGACGTCGCGCCCGGAGGGTCGGTCAACGTGGGCCTGCCGCTGTTCAATCGGAACCAGGGTGAAATCGCCGCATCAATCGCCACGACGGCGCAGCTTCGCGGACAGCGCGACGCGATTCGCAGAACCGTCGAGAACGACGTCTACGCCGCCACCGCGCGCGTCGAGGCCGCGCGCCGGCAGGCGCAGACCTTTCAGCAGCGTCTCGTACCGGTAGCCACCGAGCTCGAATCGCTCTCGGAGGAAAGCTACCAGGCTGGACGCATTTCGGTCCTGGGCGTGCTCGACGCCCAGCGCAGCCTGCGCGATCTGTCCCGCGACGCATTGCAGGCCGCTCTCGACCTGCAGATGGCACTCGCGGAACTGGAGGATCTTCTTGGGACTCCGCTTCCATAACGGCGCGGCGCCGCGGCTCGCCGCAGCGATGGCCGCCGTGCTCCTGCTTCACGGCTGCGCCCGTTCGTCGGAGGAAGGCGGAGCCGGCGAGGAAACGATCGTGCCGACCATTGCCGCCGAAGTCGGCACAGTCACCCGCGGCACCATCGCAGACGATCTTGTGGTTCGCGGAACAATCGCGGCGCTTCCGAACGAGGACGTCAAGGTCAGCGCCCTGGTCGCAGGCCGTGTTGATGCGGTCACGGTCGCTGAAGGTGATTCTGTTCGTGCGGGTCAGGTCGTCGCAAAGATCGACGTGCGAACGATCGAGGACCAGCAGAAACAGGCCGAAGCCTCGCGGCAGCAGGCGACTGCCCAGCTCGAAAATGCGCGGCTCAATCTGCAACGCAACGAGCAGCTGTTCACACGCGGCGTCGCCGCCGGCAAGGAGGTGGAGGATGCACGCACCGCCGTCGCACAGGCGCAGGCCGCTCTCGACCAGGCGACAGCGGCGCTGAGCACGGTCGGCCGTCAGATCGAGCGCGCCGACGTGCGCTCGCCCATCGCAGGCCAGGTGGTCAAGCGCATGGTCAGCGTCGGTGAACAGGTCGATGGAACGGCAGGCCAGCCGATCGTCGAGATCGCGAACATCGACAAGCTCGAACTCGGCGCCAACGTGCCGTCCGAACAGCTCGCACACATCGCGGTCGGCGACCGGGTCACCATCACCACCGACGCATACCCCGAACACTCGTTCGAGGGACGCATCGTCGCCGTGGCGCCGGCGGTCGATCCCGCCACCAACACCGCGCTCGTGCGTATGCGTGTGGACAACGCCGAGCACCTGCTGAAAGTCGGCATGTTTGCCGAAGCGCGCGTTCGGCTTGCCGAACACACGAACGCGCTCCTGGTTCCGGCGGCAGCCTTGTCGCGCGACGAGCAGTCCGGCGCTGCCCTCTACGTCGTCAACGGCGACACCGCAACCCGCACACCCGTCAAGATCGGCCTCGAGGAGGACGACAAGGTCGAAGTGCTGAGCGGCGTGGACGAAGCGCAGTCGATCCTCACAACGGGCGTCCACGGACTTGGCGACTCGGTGAAGGTCGCGAAACCGCAATGAGAGTTGCCGGGTTCGCCGCGCATCACGCGCGCGTGATCATCTTCGGCGTCGCGTTCGCGACGCTCGCGGGAATCTACGCGCTCACTGTTCTCCCGAGCGGCATCTACCCGGAAGCGCAGTTTCCGCGGATTGCGGTCATCGCCCACTCCGGCGACCTGTCGCCGCAGATGATGACGGTCGCGGTCACCAGGCCTCTCGAGGAAGCCGCGCGCGGCGTGCTCGGCACCCGCAGGGTCCGCTCGAAGACAATCCGCGGCGCAACGGAAATCTCGGTACTGTTCGATTCGGAAGCCGACATGCAGGTCGCCCTGCAATTGATGCAGGGCAAAGTCGATGAAGCGCGCCAGGTGCTGCCGCCCGGGACCGAGATCGTCGTCGAGCGAATGACACCGACCGTCTTCCCGATCCTCAGCTACAACCTCACCGGCCGGCTTCCCGCGGTGGACCTCGCCGACATCGCGCGTTTCGACCTGCGTCCGTCCCTGTCGCGCATCCCTGGCGTCGGCCGCGTCGAAGTGGCTGCCAGCGACGAGCGGGAGGTCTCGGTCATCGTCGACCCCGAGAGGCTGAACGCCGCAAAGCTCACGCTCGACAAGGTGGAGGAAGCACTGCGGGCGAGCAACCAGGTCGCATCGGTTGGCAAGCTGCCACGCGATCACAAGCAGTTTCTCGTACTGTCCTCGTCCGAACTGGCAACCCTCGACGACGTCAAGCGCGTCGTCGTGGCATTTCGCGGCCAGACGCCCATCTACGTGTCCGATGTCGCGGAAGTACGCGAGGGCACGCTCGACCGCACCACGCTGATCAGCGGCAGCGGCGAACCGGCCGCCGTCGTGAACGTGTCGCGGCAGATCGGCGGCAACATCCTGCAGATTGCCGACGACGTCGAGCGAACCCTGCGAGAGGAGGCAAAGTCGCTCCCTCCGGCTTTGCGCATTGCCAAGGTGTACGACCTCGCCAGCTTCGTGCGCGACTCCGTGAGGAGTGTCAGTGACGCGATCATCATCGGCAGTCTGCTCGCCGTGCTCGTCCTCCTGTTCTTCCTGCGCGACTGGCGGGCGACGGTCGTCGCGGCCATCTCGCTGCCGCTGACCATTCTCGGCACGTTCGGCATCCTCGAACTGAGCGGCGGAACCATCAACCTCATGTCGATGGGCGGCCTTGCGATCGCGATCGGGCTCGTCATCGACGATGCGATTGTGGTCGTCGAGAACATCCACAGGCACCTCGGCACCGGCGCGACGCCGCTGATCGCGGCCCAGCGCGGCACCGACGAACTGATGGGCGCGGTCGTTGGCTCCACGCTGACGACAGTGGTCGTCTTCCTGCCGTTGTCGCAGCTCTCCGGGATCGTCGGACAGTTCTTCTCGGCTCTGTCGCTGACGCTTTCGGCCGCGGTCCTGCTGTCGCTGGTCTACGCGCTGCTCTTCATTCCGCTGCCGGCAGCGAGATTTCTGCGTCCGCGCCCAGGGCATCACGAGGGGCAGGGCTGGCTGGCGCACCAGTACCAGACCGTCCTGTCGCACGCGATCCGTCACCGGTGGCTGGTCATCGTCAGCACGATTGTCGTCGCGGCCGTCGGCACGCTGTTCTTCTTCCAGCTCCAGACCGGGTTCCTGCCGGAGATGGATGAAGGCGGGTACGTGATTGACTACGTCACACCCGCTGGCACCTCGCTGCCGGAAACAGATGCGATGCTGAAGCGGGTCGAGGCAATCCTGAAGTCGGACCCCGACGTCGATCAATTCACGCGACGGACGGGGCTCGAGCTCGGTCTCTTTGCCACCGAGCAGAACAGCGGCGACTTCGTGGTCCGGTTGAAGCCGATCGACAAACGTTCCCGCCGATCGGAGGAGATCATCTCCGAGCAGCGTGCTCGCTTCGCACGCGAGGTACCCGGCGTCGAGATCGAATTCGTGCAGCTGCTGCAGGACATGCTTGGCGATCTCGAGGGCAATCCGGAGCCGGTGGAAGTGAAGGTGTTCGGCGATGACCTGCCGACGCTGTTGCGGATCGCCGAAGGGTTCACCGAGAAGCTTCGCAAGATCGACGGCCTTGTCGATATCGTCGGACCTCGACTCGGCAACCCGGAGCTCCTCGTGCGGATCGACACGACACGAGCGGCGAAGGCCGGATTCACGCCAGAACAGATCACACGGCAACTGAGCGCCGGAATGCTGGGCCATGTGGCGACCGAAGTGCGGCGGGGCGACCGGCTGGTCGATCTCCGGGTTCGCTATCCGGACAAGTACCGGTTCGATCCCGCGTGGGTTCGCGATTTTCCGCTGACGTCAGACGCCGGTGCCGTCGTGCCGCTGCAGGCGACGGCTGAGGCACAACTGACAGAAGGAAGCGCACAGCTCTATCGGGAAGACCTGAAGCAGATGCTGCCCATCAGCGCCCGGCTCGAAGGGCGCGATCTTGGAAGCGCCATCGCGGAGGTAAGGGCGATGCTCGAAGCCGAGCATCTGCCGGTCGGCTACACGTGGCAGATTGGCGGCCAGTACGAGACGCAGCAGAACTCATTCCGCTCGCTGCTGGTCGTGGCGGCACTCGCGCTGCTGCTGGTGTTCGGGCTGCTCGTCGCACAGTTCCGCGGTTTCACGTACGCGATGGTGATCGTGTCAGCTGCGCCGCTGTCACTCGTGGGCGCATTCGGCCTGATGCTCCTCACGCACACCCCCCTGAACGTGTCGTCGTTCATGGGGCTGATCCTGCTGATCGGCCTGATCGTCAAGAACGGGATCATCCTGATCGACTACGCGCACGTGCTCTCGGAACGCGGCGTCGACTGGCGCGAGGCGCTCGTGCGAGCAGGCGGTGTTCGACTACGGCCGATCCTGATGACCACGCTCTGCACGCTCTTCGGGTTGCTGCCGCTTGCGCTGGGGCTGGGGCCGGGTGCGGAGATGCAGCGGCCGCTGGCCATTGCGGTGATCGGAGGGCTGACGGTATCGACGCTCGTGACGCTGGGGTTTGTGCCGGTGGTGATGTCGATGCTGAAACCGAGGAGTTCGGGACTAACGCATGAGGACTGAAGCAGAGGGTTGCGTGGAACTGACGATGGAAGGGCCTCGGAACTTACGCAGCAGGGTGCTGGAACTGGCGGGGTAGGGTACCGGGCGGGTCCGAGAACCCGCCCACTTCCCGGTTCCTGTCTATTCGTCTTCTACCACTTCGGCTTTCTTGGCCTTGGTCTTTCTCGGGGCGCGCTTGCGCGCGGCCTTGGCCGGTGCCGGTTCGTTGGTCGTCTGGAGCACGACGAGGCGCGTGGAGAAGGTCTTCTTCCCGTGCTCGTCGAACTCGATGACGACGTGGTGCTCGTTGTACTCGAGGATGGTGCCGGCGCCGTAGGTCGGCTGCACCACGCGATCGCCCTTGGTCCAGGTCTTCGGTGCCATTACCAGCGCGGCTCGCGACGTCCGCCGCCACCGCCCCCGCCCCGGTTCGCACCGAAGCCGCCGCCGCCACCGAACCCGCCTTCAGGCTTCGGCCTGGCTTCGTTCACCGTGAGCGCGCGTCCTCCCATCTGGTACTGGTTGAACTCGGTGGCTGCCTTCTGCGCTTCTTCGTCGGTGGCCATCTCCACGAACGCGAACCCACGGGCGCGGCCCGTAGCCGCATCGCGCATCACGCGAACGGATTCGACGTTCCCGGCCCGGCTGAACAGCTCCTGGAGCTCGGCTTCACCAGTGGTGTACGGGAGATTCCCGACGTATAGCCTGCGACCCATACTGGCTCCTCACGCAAAGGTGGCGTGCTCGTCGGCTCGGACGGCGTGAGGTGAGAACGAGTCATCAGGACGGAGGCTCGATCGGCTCTCGGCGCGGGCGAAGCAGGCGGGGCTGGCCACCAGACCGGCGTAGTATACAACCGATCCTTTTGGCTGCAACGGGGACTTACGCTGGCAGGGTGCGGGGCAATTTAAGTCCACAAGGGGGTGGGGAACTAACGCTGCAGGGCGCCAGCAACTAACGCCCTCGGGTACGGGAAGAATGGACGCTCCAGGGTGCGGGAACGACGATGTAGGGTGCACCTTGCCGCCCCGGCAGAGTGCCTCAAACGAACGGTGTAGGGTGCTGGCCGCTTCCCAGGTCCCAAGCACACCGGTCGAGGTAGGACTTTGAATCGTCAGTTCCGGGCACCCTATTGCGTGAGGCCCCCGCACCCTGCTGCGTGAGTTCCCCCGCACCCTACTGCGTCAGTCCGAAATGCGTCCTTCTTCCATCCGTATAACCCTCGTCGCCGCAGCAGCGGCAAAGTCTTCATCGTGCGTCGCGACGATCAGCGTCCGGCCCCGGGTCACCAGCTCCGTCAGGATCGTCGCCAACTCGGCGCGCCGCTCGGGATCCAGCGACGCCGTCGGTTCATCCATCAGCAACACCGGCGGGCCGATGGCCAGGGCCCTGGCGATCGCCACACGCTGCGCTTCACCGCCGGACAGCTCGCGCGGCAGCGCACTCGCGCGATGTTCGACCCCGAGCTGACGAAGCAGGTCGAGCGCCAGGCGGTCAGCCTCGGCCGCCGCAGTACGGTGCACGTGGATCGGCGCGAGCCGGACATTCTCGAGCGCGGTCAGATGCTCCCACAGGCAGTGGAACTGGAACACCATGCCCACCTTGGTCCGCAGCGCGCGCAGCGTCGAGCCCGCACCGCGGCCGGCCGCGAGCTGAACGCCGTCCACGTCAATCGAGCCGCGTTCGAACGGCTCGAGTCCTGCGATGGTCCGCAGCATGGTCGTCTTACCCGAACCCGACGATCCCATCAGCGCGACGACCTCGCCGGCCGACACGTCGACCGACACGCCGTCCAGCACTGTCCTGGCACCGCGCCTGAGGACCAGATCCTGGAGCCGTATCACCGGCGTAATCATTCGGTCGGCTGTTTCCATCGTTCTTCCAGTCGCCGCGCGAGCGCGGACAGCGGCAGAGACATGGCCAGGTAGAGCGCCGCGCACAGTGCGCCAGGAACAACCCAGCTTCCCAGGTTCGCCGCGAAGATCTGGGTCTGCTTCGTGAGTTCAACAACGGTGAGGACCGACACGAGTGACGAGTCCTTGAGCAGGGCCACGAAGTCGTTCGTCATGGGCGCAAGCGCCAGCCTGAACGCCTGCGGGCCGCGAATCAACCGCAGGATCTGCCACTCCGAGAAGCCAAGCGTCCGGGCGGCCTCCAACTGCCCGCGACCGATCGCCTCCAGTGCCGAGCGATAAATCTCGCTCTCGTAAGCGGCGTAGTTCAGCGCAAGGCCCAGGAACGCCGCGCCAAACGCAGGCAGCCGGATGGCCGCCGCAATGCCGTAATAGAGCACGAAGAGCTGAAGCAGAATCGGCGTACCGCGCGCGAGCTCGACGTACCCGGTGAGAACGGCACGAACCGTGGCGTTGCCGTACACGCGGCCGCTCGCGATTCCCATCCCAAGCATCACCGCGAGGGCCATCGACAGGCACGACAGCACGATCGTGATGACCGACGCCCGGAGCAGCGACGGCAGATAGCGCCGCGCCGCAGTCCACCGCGACACTCTCGACACAGCGTTGCTGGTATCGAGCCCTACTACCGGCTGGATCGGCTCGCCCGCAAGGACCCTGGCATGCAGTGGCGGCTGATCGTCGTTCCAGACCTGCCACTTGCGGAGAATGCGCTCGATCGTGCCGTCGCGCATCGCCGCTTCCAGGATCTCGTTGCACCGATCGCGCAGCGGTGCGTTGGCCTGCGACAGTACGCCGACGTAGTGCCCGATGGCGACGCTCCCGGGCTGCACGGTGAACCCCTTCACTGTTTTCGCCCGCCTGAACGCCAGCACGTTGTCCAGCAGCACGGCGTCGACACGACCGTTGACCAGGTCCTCGTACGGGTGCTCATCGTCCTCGTAGGACACCGCCGTGATGCCATACTCACGCTCGGCGCGGAGGAGGATTTCGTAGGCGAGCGTTGCGCCGAGCGTCGCGATTCGACGGCCGGCGAGGTCTTTCATCGTGCGGAACCGCGCGACGTCGGCGTCGCGAACAGCCAGCACCTCGCGAAACTCGTAGTACGGCAGCGTAACGGCCATCGTCGACCGCAGTGCAGGTGTGTCTTCGATGCCGCTCAAACCGATCTCGGCATCGCCGCGGCCGATGGACTGGATGATCGAGGTGAAGGTGACGAAAACGAACTGCGGGGAACGACCCAGCCGTCTGGCGAGGAGGTCGGCGATCTCGACATCGAATCCAACGAGTTGATCGGGATTATCGGGGTTGGCCTCGACGTAGGGCGCCCCGCCTTCGGGATCGCCTGCCCAGCGGAACGGCTGTGGGGTGGTCTGCGCCGCGGTCCCCGCGGTCGTCATGGTGAGGAGAACGATCGAGGTGAGCAGCGCCTGATAAATGCGCGGAGCCGGTCCGGCCATGAACGCGTGGAAAGTATAGTCGACTGCTCACCACACGCCGGGGAAGAGCGCGGATACCTCAGACTTGTACTTCGAGTACTCCGGACCCAGCGCGCTCGAGAGAAGACGCTCCTCCTGCCGGAGCTTGATGATGAAACCGGCCAGCACCAACACCCAGCCCGCAAGGGCCGCCCAGGAGTCGCGGATGAATGCCGTAGCCAACAGTGCGAAGAGGATGCCGCTGTAAATCGGATGGCGCGTGATCCGATACGGTCCGGTCCGCACCACCTTGTGATCGACCTTCAGG
>Ga0310810_10008290_pt1 | contig 11942 bp, 13 predicted proteins | sample NCmetagenome_FD_207641 | JGI IMG/M metagenome (GOLD analysis project Ga0310810, IMG submission 207641) | Soil microbial communities from experimental microcosm in Duke University, North Carolina, United States - NC | ecosystem: Engineered > Artificial ecosystem > Soil microcosm > Unclassified ...
TAGCAGCCCTGCTTCTTTGCCTGTCCTGGCGGCGCGTCGCAATCGCCCCATCCCTTCTTCTTTCCGTGCTCCCATCCACGCGGATATCTCCTCGCAAACGGATCATGTCCGCGGTCGTCATCGCGATGATGCTCGTGCTCATGACGCTCTGAGCGACGGTGCTGGTCCCGGTGCTCATTACGGTCTCGAGCAACGGCGGGCATAGCCAATCCCAGACCAAGCAGAGTTACTAAAGTGATCGATGCTGTTTTCATAATCGCCCCCCGAAAAGAGACATTCTCTTGTCCATTCGAGGAACGGCCAAGTGACCAAAGTCCCGGTCAATTGTGTGGCGCGCGCACCCCTCGCCCGCGAACGCCTGTACTGTAAAATTTCCTCAGCGCGCTCTGCGATCTTTCTCAGCGGTTTTAAGATTTCCTACCCCTGCTCATACGCATACCCCACTCGCATCACGGTGCTCTCATCAAAATGCCGCCCCAGAATCTGCAATCCGATCGGCAGCCTTTCTTTCGTTTCACCGCACGGCACCGAAATCCCAGGAACGCCCGCCAAATTCGCGGTCACGGTGTAGATGTCCGCCAGGTACATCGCCAGCGGATCATCCACTTTCTCGCCGATCTTGAAGGCCGCCGTCGGACTGGTCGGGGTCACAATCGCATCCACCTTCCGAAAGGCCTCTTCGAAATCCTGCGCCAGCAGCGTCCTTACTTGCTGCGCTTTCAGATAATAGGCGTCGTAATATCCCGCGCTCAGCGCATAGGTTCCCAGCATGATGCGCCGTTTAACTTCTGTTCCAAATCCCTGATCGCGCGTCCGGCGATACATTTCAGAAAGACTCTTCACGCCCTGCGCCCTGAACCCGTAGCGCACGCCATCGAACCGCGCCAGGTTGGCCGACGCTTCCGCGGTCGCAATAATGTAATACGCCGGAATCGCATACTTCGTATGCGGCAGCGAAACCTCAACTATCTCGCATCCGAGCGACGCCAGTTTCTGGATCGCTGACTCAACTGCCGCTCGGACTTCCCGGTCGAGTCCTTCGCCGAAATACTCTTTCGCTACGCCGACCTTCAATCCACGTACCGGCTTTTCCAACTCGGCAAGGTAATCAGGAACCGCGACCTCAGCCGAAGTTGAATCCATCGCATCGCGCCCGGCGATCACTTGCAGCACGGCCGCCACATCTTTTACACACTTTCCAAACGGCCCAACATGATCAAGCGACGATGCAAACGCAATCAGTCCATAACGCGAGACCCGCCCGTAAGTCGGCTTTAGTCCGACTACCCCGCACAACGCCGCAGGCTGCCGGATCGAGCCGCCGGTATCTGATCCCAACGAGACCACCGCCATGTCCGCTGCCACCGCGGCCGCCGATCCGCCTGACGATCCGCCTGGTACCCGGCTAAGGTCGCGCGGATTATGCACCGGCTTCCACGCCGAGTTCTCATTCGACGAGCCCATCGCGAACTCGTCGCAATTGGTTTTGCCCAGCATCACCGCCCCTGCCCCATCCAGGCGCTTCACTACCGTCGCGTCGTAGGGCGGAATGTAGTTTCCCAGGATCTTCGATCCCGCAGTGGTGCGAGTACCCTCGGTCACCAACACGTCTTTGATCGCAACCGGCACGCCGGCGAGCGCCGGTAACTCATCGCCCCGCTTCGCCCGCTGGTCGACCTCATCCGCTTTGGCCAGCGCGCGGTCTTTCGAAAGCGTTAAGAATGCGCCGATCTTTGGATCATCGCGCTCGATGCGCGCGTAGCACGACTCGGCCAGCGCAGTCGCAGTCATCGACTGTGATCGCACCCCCGAACCGATATCCTCAATGTTGAATGAGTTCAATCGCGACCCAACTGACTATCTCTCAATCACCTTCGGCACCTTAAAAAAAATGCCATCAGTTTCCGGCGCATTGGCCATCGCGATCTGGTGCGGCAACGATTTCCGCAATCCTTCAAGCACATCCTCGCGCATGGCGCCGTCTTTCGAGCAGACGGAAACCTGCGACATGGGCTCGACCTTCGCAGTCTCGAGCTCATTCAGCATCTCGATGTTCCCAAGGATTGAATTCAGGTCGCCCACCATGCGCGCGCGTTCTTCCGCTGTCAGTTCCAGATTGGCCAACGCGGCAACGTGGGCGACATCTTTTTCCGTAACCTTCATTTGAATTCCATCACTGATGTTAAGCGTCCATCAGTCATGCTTAGCTTCTACCACTGATCCTGACAGCAGTGAATTCTTGCCGGCAGAAGTGGTAGACGAACGACTCGCTCCTCAGGATGACATCCCTGCCAGCACGAACTCCACCCGGTCAACATCTTCCGCCACGTAGCGGTTGATCACCGCCAGATAGCGCGGCGCGAGCGCCTGCAACTCCGCCCGCCAGCTCTTATCCGGGACCTCAACCCGCAATATTCCTTTGCTGAAATCAAGCGCCCGGGTGCGTGCCGCCACCATCGAGCCACAAGCCAGCGGCCAGGCCAGCACCGGCCCTTCGCCCGCCGGAGCGCGGCGCAGACTGGACCCGACAATCTTCTCCAGCCCGTTACCAATCGGCTCCATGGAACGGCTCATGTGTATTTTGGGGTTGTAAACAAAAATGGCACGGACCGGGAATCCGTGCCTATCTAATTCCAGCATAGCAAATTTGACAGGGAAAATGTGTCATGGTTTGGAACTTTATTTTCGCTTTCGTTTGAAGCACTTAACGATTTTTCGGCCTTCAAGGGGGCTTGACAAGTTTTTTTAGCCACCCAGCGGAAAGGCAGTTTTCACGAATTCCAGCGCCTCACCCGCCGAGCCCAGCTGTCCCTCCAGTTGCGCATCTTCGACGGCCGCCAGGATCTGTTTAAAGCGGGGTCCCGGCTGATACCCTTCCGCAATCAGATCGTCACCGCTCAAAAGAGGCTTGGGGCGGATGGCTTCCGGCGGCATGGTCAGCATCTTTTCCCGCGTGAACTCGTATGATGCCAGGTTGCGGTGGCTGGCCCTACAGTCAAGCCGGTGCAACTCAAGATGTTCGTCAAAGCGCGGCAGGCGGACGAATTTCTTGAAGGTCGATTCCTTCATTTGCATCACCTGCGCGAAGCGCATGTGATTTTTCACCAGCGCCATGATCTGCTCGGTGTCGTGATTGGAGAAGCGCAGCCTGCGGCAGATTTCTTCCGCCATCTTCACGCCCACATCCACATGCCCATCAAAGCGGATGCGGTCGGGAGCGACACGAAAAGTAGGCGGCTTCCCCACATCGTGCAGCAGCGCTCCCCAGGCCAGCGTGGGCGGACAGGGCCGAGGCAGATCTTCGAGCAGCAGCATGGTGTGTATGAACACGTCGCCTTCGGGATGAAATTCCGGCGGCTGCTCAACCCCTTTCATGGCCTCAACTTCGGGAAGAACTTCGCGCAACAGGCCGGACTCGCTCAGAAGCCGAAATCCGTGAGCTGCTTCTCCTTCGATCAGAATTTTCGTGAGTTCATCGCGCACCCGTTCGCGCGAAACCTGGCGGATTTCTGGCGCACCCGATCTTATGGCTGCCCATGTCTGATGTTCGATCTTGTATTGAAAGCGCGCTGCAAAACGCAGCGCGCGCAACATGCGCAGCTTGTCTTCCGCAAATCTACCTTTCGCATCGCCAATGGCCCGAATCAGGCCGGCTTCCAGGTCCTTGCGTCCGCCAACGAAATCAAGAACCTCTCCGCTGATCGGATCAAGCAACAATCCGTTGATAGTAAAGTCGCGTCTCTGGACATCAATCTGCGGGCTTTTGCTGAATTTCACTTCGTCGGGATGCCGCCCATCCGAGTACCCGAGATCCGACCGGAATGTCGCGACTTCCACTGACCCATGATGTCCAAAGCCCGATTGATCACGCGCATCTTCGCCATTGCCTGAAGGCAATGGCACCAGCACCACCCCGAACTGCACGCCGATCGCGAAAGTCTCGGGGAAGAGTTGCATCACCTGCTGCGGGAGTGCATCGGTCGCGATATCGTAATCTGCCGGCTGGCGACGCAGCAGCAGATCACGCACACATCCGCCCACCAGGTAAGCCTGGAATCCATGCTCGCGCAAGGTGCGAACAATGCTGGTGGCGAACTCTTTCACACATTCAGTTTACCGAGTTCCGCTACCTGTGGCGCTGGCCCCTCGCCCGCGAATCGCTCAATTCGACAGGGCGTGTGAATGGGCTTGAATGCTCAGGCCAACATTCAGCTTCATGCTGTGCTTCACGAGCGTGCGAGTGATGGCTGTGCATTGCCGGTTCGAACCCTGGACGTGCTTTCCTCCCGCACAGCGGTCAACTGAGCGAGCGAGAATGCCGCAACCGCCAGGCCCAGATCACGTACCGCGACGTCGAGAAACTTGCCCATGGTGAGCAGGTTCAAAGCGATGGCAATGAGCCACAAGGTGACTACATAAGCCCCGATCCTGGTCAACTTTGAAAGCACCACGACCCCGGCGATGATCTCAATAACGCCGACAATGTGCATGAATGTTGCCGGGCTGACCGGAGTTACTTTGATCGCCAGCGGATTCAGGTACATTTCCCAGTTGTTCAACAGGTTGAAAAATTTGTCCAGGCCCGCAGCTATAGGAACGAAACCAAACAGCACGCGGAGCGCCCACCAGGTGGTATTCAGCCGATTATCTGTGTTCTGCATTTTTCCTCCTCGCTCGAATAGAGTCGTTCCCGGCAAGCTGGTTACAACCCCGTGCCCGCCCGCGTTGTCCAACTAGCATGTAACCTTTCCGTGGTTTGACGCTCTATTCGACAGGCAGGAACATGAGCCCTACTACGCTAGAACTGATCAACAGCGCCGAAATGCTGTCGGATGAGGAAGTGGTTCGTCGCATATTGCAAGGCGAGACAGCATTGTTTGAGCTGATCATGCGCCGGTACAACCAGCGACTGTACCGCGTCGCCAGAGCGATTCTGCGCGACGATTCGGAAGCGGAAGACGTAGTGCAGGACGCGTATGTGCGCGCTTACCAGCACCTGGCCCAGTTTGCCGGCCGATCCCGGTTCGCGACCTGGCTGACGCGGATCGCGATTCATGAGGCATTGGCTCGATCTCAACGCCGCAGACTTACCGAGCAGTTCGACGCAAGTGCCAGGAGTGAAGGGACAGCAGATGGGGAGGCCGAGGTGGTAGCAAACGCTCTGAACCCGGAAGAACAGTTGTCGGTGTCCGAATTGGGACGCGCATTGGAAGATGCAATTCTCTCGATTCCAGAGCAATACCGGCTGGTGTTGATGATGCGTGACGTGGAACAGTTAAATACGCAGGAGACTGCCGCAGCTCTTGACCTTACGGAAGAAAATGTCAAAGTGCGGCTTCACCGTGCTCGCGCCATGGTGCGCAAAAATCTATTCGCGGAGGCTGGGGCTGAGGCGCCCGCCGCATTCGGATTCATGGGGCCTCGCTGTGATCGAGTTGTGGCGAGGGTGATGGAGCGGGTTTCTGCTGAGAGCAAATAAACTGATTGCCTTGAACTGCGCCAGAAATCAATGTTGCGGGAGGTTCAGGCCAAACATGGGCCAGCCAGGTTGTTGGTGAAACTGCCGCCAAACCTTTGCGGGCGAGCGCCCGCTCCAGCACAACTACACGATAGAAACCGTCTCATCCACCAGCTTCTTGTCGCTCTCATCTGTCCCGGTCAGCTCGAAGGAATTCGTGGTTACTGCCTTACCCTTCTCTACGCTGGTGATCACATAGGAGCAGCCGAACCAGTGGGCTTCCTCCAGGTCGGTCTGCGACCAGCGGGCGGGATGGTCGGGATGGGAATGATAGAAGCCGATAATCTCTTCATTGCGCTCGCGGCCTTCGCGCTGAATGCGAACCAGTTCTTTCGGATCGATGCTGTAACGGTTCTGCGGAGAATCAGTGCGGGTATTTCCGGCGCGCGCGACCGAAGTCACAATTCGAGTATCCCGCTCGACCGATCCCATCAGCACACCGCAGCACTCATGCGGATACGTCTCTTCCCCATGCTGACGAATCGAATCGTAATGTGACTGGCCGAGTTTCAGCATTTCAGTGCATTTTCTGTCCGAGGCACAGAGGCAAAAAGAACAAAATCATACTCTGCGATCCCTGCGCTCGTTCTCTTGCGTCCTCAGCGATTTAAGATTCTGCTGCTTCCGTAGTAGCAAATCATTCTTCCCAGAATCTCTCGCTCAGGTACTTATCGCCGGAATCGCACAGAATGGTAACAAAAACCGCGGCTTCTTCTTTAGGAAGGTGGCGCGCAATTTGCAAGCACCCCTCCACCGCTGCGGCCGCGGAAATTCCTACCAGCAGGCCTTCTTCCCGCGCCAGGCGTTTCGCCATGACGTAGGCTGCCTCGGTTGCGATGCCCAGATCCTGGTCCGCCAGTGACGGATCGTAAATCTTCGGCACAATTGCTGAGGCCATATGCTTCGCCCCTTCGATGCCATGAAACGGGGAGTCAGGCTGCAGCGAAATGCAGCGAATGTCTGGGTTCAGCTCTTTCAAGCGCCGCGAAGTTCCCACAAAAGTTCCGCTGGTGCCGAGCATTGAAACGAAGTGCGTGATACGTCCTTCTGACTGTTGCCAGATTTCATTGGCCGTGCCAAGGTAATGCGCGCGCCAGTTGGCATCATTTGAATACTGATCAGCATAGAAATATTTGTCCGGCTCCGCCGCAAAAAGTTCGCGCGCTCTGCGAATGGCGCCATCGGACCCGTCATCAGGATCTGTATAAACGATGTTTGCTCCGTAGGCGTGCAGAATTCTTTTGCGCTCGATGGAAACATTCGACGGCATGCAGAGCGTTACCGGAAATCCCTGGGCGGCGCCGATCATGGCATACGCAATGCCGGTATTGCCGCTGGTTGAGTCGAGCAGAATTTTGTCAGGAGAAAAACGTCCGCTGGCGCGGCCTTCAGCCACAATGTTCGAAGCAGCGCGGTCTTTCACTGAGCCGCCGGGATTCAGCCATTCGGCTTTGCCGAGCAGCGTCAGGTCAGGAAATTCAGCTGCAATGCGCGTGAGCCTAAGCAGTGGAGTGTTGCCGATTCGCTCCAGCGTGCGCTGCCCGAGCTTGGGCTCAGGCTTCGCTACTTCTTTGCGAGTTGTGGAAGCGGGCTGCATTTCGTAAACCGGAAAACTTTCGTATGACTATCGTAATGTGCGAAAACTGCAGAAACCCGAGTAAATAACAGGTGCTTAGATTATAAAAAACGGTATTTGGTTCCAGCTTGATGCCGAATCCGTAATCCTGCATCTAACCCGAACAAGGAAAAAAGAATGTCCACAAAAGTTGAACAACGGACTTACGAAGACGCCCTCAGCTGGCTGCGCGATCACGGATTCGATCTGATCGAAGCGCCCGGCACCCAGGGCCGCGTATTCCTCAAAAAGTACACCTGTTCTGCTGCCATCCAGAAAGATGGCGAGGAAGGTGTCAAAATCTTCGCGTACCCTGGATATCTGATTGGCGGTGAGATATCCAAGCTCATCAATCGCGGATATCAGCAGTTTCTGAAGACTGCCAAGACCGAAGTTCCCGCGACTGCCGATCACCTGAAGAGCCTGCAACAGTTCACCGAGGAATTGAAAGAAGCGCTCGGTTTGCCGAGTCTCTACAACGAGTCGCTTGGCACCGTTAGCGAGTCTTACCATTATGACCGCGTTCAGGACCGTGACAAACCTGCCGCCGCCCGGCCGAAGCGGCCATGGGAAGTGACCAAGCTCAAACCCGCCACCACTAAATCTCGAGCCTGAACGGCAACGCTCCTCTGTTGTGCGACACTGTTCCGCACTGGAGCACGCATGTTCAGGTTTGCCATCCTGCTTCCCTTGTTCTCGTCCCTGACGCTTTTTTCGGCCGATGATGTCACCCCGGCAATTCAGCAAGTGCTGACCCGGCAGCAGGACGCCTGGAACCGTCACGATCTCGAAGCCTTCATGTCCGGTTACTGGAACTCTTCGCAGCTTACGTTCTTTTCCGGCGCAAGAGAAACTTCAGGTTGGCAACCTACGCTCGAACGCTATCGGCAGGCCTACCAGTCCTCCGGCAAAGAGATGGGCAAACTTGAATTTTCAGAACTGAAGATTAAATGTTTTGCTGGTGACGCGGCATTCGTGCGCGGCGCCTGGAAACTCACCATGTCTGACGGCAAGACTCCGCACGGCCTGTTCACCCTGATCTTTCATAAATTTCCCGAGGGCTGGAAGATCGTCCACGATCACACCTCGGCCGCAGACTAAAGCTTTCGCTTACTTCTTGACCCGCAACTGCACTCGGGTACCATCTGGCAGGCTGCCGTTCAGAAGCCGCACTCTGCCGTCCTCCACAACTCCTTCGAATTCGGTCGGCGACTGCTGAACAACCCGCGCAGGCGCACGCCCGCTGCCGCGGTCCATGGCGTCATTCGCCAGCCGGTCGGCTTCCTGGTTGTGCTCCCGCAACGCATGCTCTATCGAAAACCAGTCCATCTGCCCAATCAGCACCTTCGCCCGCGCGTGCAGATCCTGCAGCGTGGCATTCTTTACTTTGTAGATGCCTTTAATCTGCCGCACCAGCAGCTCTGAATCGCTGATCACTTTCAAAGCCTTGAAGCCGTGTTTGAGCGCATATTCGAGCGCCGCAATCAGCGCCTGGTATTCCGCAAAGTTATTGGTCTGCTGTCCGAGATACTCGCTTAACCCGGCAACTTTCTTTCCGGTTTCATCCTGGATGGCAACGCCATAGCCGGCCGGCCCCGGATTTCCGCGCGCGCCGCCGTCAGTATGTGCGATCAGGTAGTGCGATGGAGGGGACACCAGGACAGTTTATCTTCCCGCCGCCAGCCGCGTCGCCAGCCGTTGCGGAAGATTCGCCGCCAGAATGCGATCCTGCGCGCTTTTCAATCCATAAGGCGTCCGGCAGAACGTGACCATGCGGGTTTCGGTATCAAACAGCGCAAACGCGGCGCGCCAATCGCCATCGCGCGGCTGCCCCACCGATCCCGGATTCACCATGTAGCGCGTATTCGGACGCAACTTGAACTGCACCGTCTCCGCCTTGCCGATACTTTTGTATGGCGGACGATAAAAGTCAGGAGCGTTTCCGTTGCTGAAGAACAATCCCTGCAGATGGGTGTGCCCAAAAAACGTGATCGCCGTGGAAGCTATGGTCAGCGGCTCCACCGCGTCATCGAGCGTGACCACGTACTCATCTTCGTCAATCGGCGAACCGTGCACGAACTGGATTTCCGGAAGTTCCGCAACCCGTACCGGCCCCTGCGGCACGTTGCGCAGCCACTCCAGGTTTTCCGGCTTAAGGTGTTCGCGCGTCCACAGCGCCGCCAGGCCCGCCACCGGATTGAAGTCCCGCAACTCCATCTGCCCGCTGGCCGCCTTGTCATGATTTCCGCGCACGAAGGTTTTTCCGAGATCGCGCGAACGTTCCAGTACTTCGTTGGGGCTGGCGCCATAGCCCACGATGTCGCCCAGGTTCACCACTACATCGTGCTCGGGCGCGATCGCCAGGCAGGCTTCCATCGCCTCCAGGTTCGCATGAATGTCACTGATTAGAAGGACGCGCACAGGGCACCGACAAACCCGTGATTATAGACCTCTGCCGCCTGCAGCACTAATCGCCGCGCCATTCAGCACCGGACAGCGCGCCCAATGTCCGGCTTCAACTTCCACCAGCTCCGGCGGCTTTCGCGCGCACTCTTCCACCCGGAACTCGCAGCGCGGCTCAAACAGACATCCCGCCGGCATGTTCTGCAAGCCGGGAACGGTGCCCTCAATGGTCTGCAGCGGACGCGAGCGATCGGTCCTGAGCGTTGGCACGGCCCGCAACAAACCCTGCGTATACGGATGCGCCGGCCTGTGAAAGATCTGTCGCTTGGTCGCCAGCTCCACCAGACTGCCCGCGTACATCACGCCCACCCGGTCGGCGACCTCCGAGATCACTGCCAGGTCATGCGAGATGAAAAGCATCGCCAGCCTGAACTTGCTCTGCAGTTGCGCGAGCAGTTCAAGGATCTGCGCCTGGATGGTGACATCGAGCGCGGTGGTCGGTTCATCCGCGATCAGCAGCTGCGGCCGGTTTACGATCGCCATTGCAATCATGATCCGCTGCCGCATGCCGCCCGAAAGCTGGTGCGGATAATCCCGCGCCCGCCGCTCCGGTTCCGGGATCGCCACCTCCCGCATCGCTGCCACCGCCTGCTCCCACGCCGTGCGCTTGCCGACCGGCTGGTGGGCCAGCACCGCTTCTGCAATCTGGTCGCCCACTCGCATGACCGGATTCAGCGCGGTCATCGGCTCCTGAAAAATCATGGCCATGCGGTTCCCGCGCAGGTTGCGAATCTGCTCTTCACGGATGTCGAAGATTTCAAGCGGCTGGTTGTTTTCCGTGTAGCGGATTTTTCCGCTGACTCGCGCCTGCGGCGGCAGCAGTCGCATAACAGCCAAAGACGTCAGCGACTTCCCCGACCCCGACTCGCCCACCAGCCCCAGCACTTCACCTTCGGCAATGGTAAGAGACAGGTCGCGAACTGCGGGAAGCAGTGCTCCGCCCGGCCCGGCAAACTGAACGTTCAGATTCGCAATCTCAAGCAGCGCCGCCACGCGGCTATCCTAGCAAAGCGCTGAAGGGAAATTACCTGGCGCACCGGGTCCACAACTTAGGATGTAAATGCCGCCGGGCTCCCTGATACCAGTCGAGTCCCTTTCGTCTATCGCCGGGGCTGAGTATCCAGCGAACGGCCCCCCCGCACCAACTTCGTCACCACCCCCTTGCACTCCGCCCGCGCTCGTGATATAAAAATCGAACCGTCGAGAGCAATTGTGGCTAGCCGGATATTTTAACTGAATCTCTCGTCGCTCGTTCGGCATCTATTACTTAACAGGTTGAAACACCTGAAATTAGCCTCGGCCACGAGGCTCACATTCGGGGACAGCGGTCCTCGAAGGGTTTAGCGGTATTCGCAAAAACCTCCTGAATCGATCTTTTCTGATTTTTAAATCTTCCGCCCTGCTGTGGCTTAAGTGCCCGTGCCGGATGGGCTCGCGCCGAACCTGACGCTTTGAGTCTGCGGCACAGCAAGGGCGGGAGACGCGCTCTGTTGCTCTCCAGGATTCCGTTTGAATTAAGGATGGGAGTGTCTGGGAAGGGCACGGTTTAAGCCGTGCCGGTCGCGCTAGTTCCTGAGCGGCTTTAGCCGCTGCGGTTGAGCTACTGTGGATAACTTGTGTAAATCCTGTTATCCCAATGCGTTGACAGGCGAGCAGCAGGATCGGTAACTTTAAAAGGTTTCGAGGACGGTCAGATTCATTTCTGACCGGACTGAATAAGCGCCGCTCAGGCGGATCACGCGAGTTCGGTCTTTGACAACTAGGTTGAACGTGCCAGTCGTGAGAAGAAATGTTCGAGTTAAGTTCGAACGTTCTCACAAAATTAGCTAGCGCCGGACCTCCGTCCTGGTGCGAAGCGAGTCGTTGCTCTGGAGACACGGGCGTTTACGTCCGGGCCGACAACAGCAGCGGCGAATTTGTTCATTCCGAACAAATTTCAGGTTTCAAACGAGAGTTTGATCCTGGCTCAGAATCAACGCTGGCGGCGTGCCTAACACATGCAAGTCGAACGAGAAAGTGGAGCAATCCATGAGTACAGTGGCGACCGGGTGAGTAACACGTGACCAATCTACCCTCGAGTGGGGGATAACTCCGGGAAACCGGAGCTAATACCGCATAACATCTTCGATACTCAGGTATGGAAGATCAAAGGAGCAATTCGCTTGAGGAGGAGGTCGCGGCTGATTAGCTAGTTGGCGGGGTAATGGCCCACCAAGGCAAAGATCGGTAGCCGGCCTGAGAGGGCGCACGGCCACACTGGAACTGAAACACGGTCCAGACTCCTACGGGAGGCAGCAGTGGGGAATTTTGCGCAATGGGGGAAACCCTGACGCAGCAACGCCGCGT
>Ga0310810_10008291_pt1 | contig 11942 bp, 10 predicted proteins | sample NCmetagenome_FD_207641 | JGI IMG/M metagenome (GOLD analysis project Ga0310810, IMG submission 207641) | Soil microbial communities from experimental microcosm in Duke University, North Carolina, United States - NC | ecosystem: Engineered > Artificial ecosystem > Soil microcosm > Unclassified ...
CCGATCGATCGCGCGATGGATCTGATTGCCGCGCGCCTGCAGACGTCTCGAAAGCTGGCGACAGACGTTCAGCACGATCAGGCCGCGACGCCAACCCGGCGCGGCAAGGAGTGATGACAGATGCGCATCGGTCGAGCAACGGTTCTTGTCTCGGTCGTGGCCGTCTGGGTTGCGTCGGCCATTCCCGTCGGCGGTGACGATGGGCGGCCAGCCGGTCTTCGGAACGTCGGTCTCGATCAGAAGCTGAACGAACACGTGCCGCTCGACCTCCGGTTCCACGACGAGGCCGGCCGCGCGGTACGCCTCGGCGACTACTTCGGCACGACGCCAGTCATTCTGACCCTCAACTACTTCGACTGCCCGATGCTGTGTCCCCTGGTGCTGAACGACGTCCTCCGGGCTGTACGAGCGATTCCCCTTGCGCTCGGAAAGGACTTCCGTATCGTCACGGTGAGCATCGATCCCCATGACACGCCGGCGCTGGCCGCGACGAAACAGCAATCGTACGTCGGGCAGTATGCGCAAGGCATGACCGGCGGATGGCATTTCCTCACGGGGGATGAAGGCTCGATCGAATCGCTCGCCCGCGCCGTCGGGTTCCGGTACGTCCTCGATCCGCAGAGCCGCCAGTACGCGCATACCGCAGGCATCATGGTGCTGACGCCGGACGGCCGGCTCGCTCGCTACTTCTACGGTGTCGAGTATTCGCCGCGGGATCTCCGTCTAGCACTCGTAGAAGCGTCCAAGGGTCGGATTGGATCCCTCGCCGACCAGATTCTTCTCTTCTGCTTTCACTATGACCCCGCCTCGGGACGGTACACCTTCGTCATCCTGAACGCGGTCCGCATCGCGGGCGTGGCCACTGTTGTCGGGGTCGGCAGTCTCATGGTTGTTCTGTTTCGACGCGAGAAGCGTGGAGCGGGGCGTGCTCTCTGATCTTCCGCTTTTCCCAGCACGGGCATCGACGATCGGCGCCGGCGTGGATCACCTCTTCTTCTACCTCGTCGCGGTCGCGCTCGTGTTTTCGACGCTTATCTTCGGTCTCGTCTTCTACTTCGCCATTCGATACAGAAGGCGCTCGCCGGCTGACAAAGCGACCCAGATCACCAGCTCGGTGCCGCTGGAGATTGCCTGGACGGTCATCCCGCTCTGTCTATCGGCGGTCATGTTCTTCTGGGGCGCAAGCCTGTTTCTGCGGCACGCGATCGCGCCCCCCGGCTCCGCCGACATCTACGTAGTGGGCAAGCAGTGGATGTGGAAGGTACAGCACCCCGAGGGTCGGCGCGAGATCAACGAACTGCATGTCCCCGTGGGTCGCCCGTTCCGCCTCATCATGACCTCCGAAGATGCCATCCACAGCTTCTTCGTCCCTGCGTTTCGCCTGAAACAGGACGTGCTTCCGGGCCGCTTCACAACGTTGTGGTTTCAGGCGACACAAGTCGGCCGCTATCACCTCTTTTGCAGTCAGTACTGCGGCACAAATCACTCGCTGATGGGCGGCTGGATCGAGGTGATGGAACCGGTGGAGTACGAGCACTGGTTGAGCCGCGGATCGACGGGTGACCCCATGCAGGTTGCGGGCGCCAAGCTATTCGAGCGTCTCGGGTGCAGCAACTGTCATCAGAGTACGAATCAGGGCCGGGGCCCTTCGCTGGAGGGGCTGTACGGGCGGCGCGTGCTCCTCGAAGGTGGAGGCACCACCATAGCCGACGATGCGTACATCGAAGAGTCGATTCTCAAGCCGGCGACGAAAGTGACGCGCGGGTACCAGCCGATCATGCCGACGTTCCAGGGCCAGATCAGCGAGGAAGGCGTCTTCCAGATCATCGCGTTTCTGAGATCGTTGAAGGGCGAAAGGACGCAGGTCGTGCAATGAACGCCACCGCTGCCGCCAGAGTACTCCCTGAACCCCTCGAGCCCGAATCGCGGGGGGACTACCTGAATGCCGGCTACGGCGTGAAGTCGTGGCTGTTGACCACGGACCACAAGCGCATTGCCCTGTTGTATCTCGCTTCAATCACCGGGATGTTCTTCGTCGGCGGCGCATTCGCCGTGCTGATGCGGATCAACTTGTTGACTCCCGACGGCGAACTGGTCTCCGCCGAAACGTACAACAAGCTGTTCACGATGCACGGCTTGATCATGATTTTCTTCTTCCTGATCCCGTCCATTCCGACCGTCCTTGGCAATTTCCTGCTGCCGCTGATGATCGGGGCGCGCGACGTCGCATTCCCGCGTCTCAATCTTCTGAGCTGGTACATCTTCATCACCGGCGCCACGCTGGCTCTCGTCTCCGCGGTATATGGCGGCGTGGACACGGGCTGGACCTTCTATACGCCATTCAGCACGACCTACTCGAACACACACGTGATGGCCATGGCGATCGGGGTGTTCATCACCGGCTTTTCGTCGATTCTCACCGGCCTCAACTTCATCGTCACGATGCACACGATGCGTGCCCCCGGCCTCACCTGGTTCCGGATGCCGCTCTTTCTCTGGTCGTTGTACGCGACCAGCCTCATCTTCGTCCTCGGAACGCCCGTGCTGGCGATCAGCCTGTTGGCGCTCGCCGTAGAGCGGTTCTTCGGCGTCGGAATCTTCAATCCGAGGCTCGGGGGCGATCCGGTTCTCTTTCAACACTTGTTCTGGTTCTATTCGCACCCGGCGGTGTACGTCATGATTCTTCCCGGCATGGGCGTCATCAGCGAGGTCGTTCCATGCTTCGCGCGCAAGCGCATATTCGGGTACGGGTTCGTCGCATTCTCCAGCGTCGCAATCGCCGTGATCGGGTTCCTCGTGTGGGGCCATCACATGTTCGTCGCCGGCCAGTCGGTCTATGCGAGCCTGGCCTTTTCCGTCCTGAGCTATCTGGTTGCGATTCCATCGGCGATCAAAGTGTTCAATTGGACGGCAACGCTCTACAAAGGCACGATCACCTACGACACACCGATGCTCTACGCGTTCGGCTTCATTGGCCTGTTCACGATGGGAGGCCTGACGGGTCTCTTCCTGGCCGCGCTCGCAGTGGACGTCCACGTCCACGACACGTACTTCGTCATTGCGCACTTCCACTACATCATGGTGGGTGGAATGGTGATGGCGTTCCTGGGAGGCATCCACTACTGGTGGCCGAAGATCAGCGGGCGCCTGTATCCGGAAGGATGGGCACGCCTATCCGCCTTGGTCGTGTTCCTCGGCTTCAACCTGACGTTCTTCCCACAGTTCGTGCTCGGGTATTTGGGAATGCCGCGCCGCTATCACGCCTACCCGCCTGAATTCCAAATCCTCAACGTGATGTCGACCGCCGGTGCATCAATCCTCGGGGTCGGCTACCTCATGCCGCTGATCTACTTGATCTGGTCGATGCGCTACGGTCCCGCCGCTCCATCCAATCCGTGGGCCGCGACCGGCCTGGAGTGGCAGACGCCGTCACCGCCGCCGACGGAGAATTTCGAGAACGTGCCAGTCGTGACCGAGGAGGCGTACGCGTATGGCGAGGAGAGAACGGATGCCTGAGACACACGCGGCGCTCGCGCACCAGTTCGAAGACCTCACACAGCAGCACGATGCCGCCACCCTCGGCATGTGGATCTTCCTCGTCACCGAAGTCATGTTCTTCGGGGGTCTGTTCGCCGGCTACACCATGTATCGCGCGGAGTACCCCGCCGCCTTCGCGGCAGGGAGCCGCCTGTGTGAAGTGGCATTGGGCGCATCCAACACGCTGATTCTGATTACCAGCAGCTTGACGATGGCGTTGGCGGTCTCTGGCGCCCAGCGCGGCCGACGTCGTCTGACGCTCGTGTTTCTCGGTTTGACGATGACGCTCGGAGCCCTTTTCCTTGGCGTGAAGTTCCTCGAGTACTTCCACAAGTTCCAGGAACATCTCATTCCGGGTCCGAACTTCGGCTACACGGGGCTTTCAGCCCGCCAGGTGGAGCTGTTCATCTGTTTCTATTTCGGGCTGACCGGTCTTCACGCGCTCCATATGATCATCGGCCTTGGCGTGGTGACGGTGATGATCGTGCTCACCTGGCGTGGACGATTCTCGTCAGCCCACTACGCGCCGATCGAGGTGGCGGGACTGTACTGGCACTTCGTGGACATCGTCTGGATTTTCCTGTTTCCGCTGCTGTACCTGGTGGACCTGCATCGATGAGCGCGCACACTTTGTCGCTCCGAACGTATCTCGGCGTCTTCGCGACGCTTGCCGTGCTGACGGCTGCGACGACCCTCGTCGCGTACATCGACCTGGGGTTTTTCAACGTCGTCGTCGCATTGACGATCGCGGTCTCGAAGGCCCTGCTCGTGGTGCTGTTCTTCATGCACCTCGCTCGCGCTCGTCATCGCACGCAGGTCGTCGCCGGCGCCGGAATCCTCTGGCTCCTCATCCTCATCACATTTACGGTGAGCGACGTCCTGACTCGCAACTGGATCCCGCAGCCGGCGGGATGGTAGGAGCGGCATGGAGGCCGCTCGCATAAATGTGGCGTCCTCGTAAGCTCAGCGATCAAACTTGACAGGGCTCGCCTGATCGAACTGGTAGAATCGCGCTCTTCCGAATCGACGAGACGATCTGAGCCCCGCTCGAAGTACATACCTAAGAGTTCTGCAAGTAAGTTGAGTAGATTGCGCTCTTCGGCAAGAAAGGGTCCCTCGACCTCAGCGGGGCGGGCGTCTCGATACACGACTTCAATGGATCCGGCTTGACCTGTGTTCGATTGGAGCCGGTCGGCGAAATGGCGCAGTTGACGGTCACCGACTGGCGTCGGTATCGCTCGAGATCTCTTGCCGCACGTGTTCGAGCGCTTTCGGCAAGGAGACATCTCGGTGACCCGTCAGCACGGCGGACTGGGTCTGGGGCTCGCGATTGTCCGAGCGCGCGACATTATCGACCGTGTTTCAACACTACGGGGCAGACACGATGGCAGCGGATTCAGCAACTGAAGCTCTAGATCTGCTCGCACGTGCTCGTCCCGATGTGAGTGTTTGCGATATCGCGATGCCAGGCGAAGATGGACTGTCGTTCATCCGGAAGGTCCGAAGCTCGCACGGCTCTTCCTCTCTCTGCAGCGGCGCTCACGGGACACGCGACCGAACGCGGCCGGTCGCTCGCGCTCGAAGCTGGCTTCCAGACGTATCTCAAAGAGCGCGAGATCGACTCCACCCCTTCCCTGTGCGCCGATGACGATGAGATCGGCGAGAGGGGATCGGGCTCAGGGTTTTGTGTCCAGTTTGACGACTGATGTGACGCCAATCCAGACAAAGCGTACACGTCACTCAACCGAAAGAAACGAGGATGATCGAAATCGTATGGCATTCGCGTTGCTCCCTACGCCGATTTTCTGATCTCACGGAGCGAGCAATTGTCTGAAACAGCGGTTCAGGCCCAGGCTCCTTTCCGAGTGAAGAGTCTTCTCAAGTCGCAGGCGGGAGCCGCATGGTTGTTGACGCGGCGAGACTGTCAGGTGTGGATCGACTCGCCCCGATTTTTAGACCGAAATGGAGGCACACATGGCAACAGCGGCACGGCGCCGAGCGGATGAAACAACAAGCGCGACTGAGCCTCTCGCAATTCCGCACGAGGAGGTCGCGTACCGTGCCTACGACTTGTTTATGGCGCGCGGCGGGGTGCACGGATACGACGTCGAAGATTGGCTAGCGGCCGAAGACGAACTCAGACGCGCTCGAATGTCCGAGAGCGAACCCGAAAACGTCTAATCATCGATCAGCCGTCTCGCGGAGTGCGCGGCGCGCCTCAGGTCTGCCGTGATCTCGTGTCCCGACACTATCGCCGCGGGTCGCGGTGGCGGCAGCGAGCTTTTGAGAGCGCGAGGGCAATCGCCTCAAATGTTCGGTAACAGATCGAAGTACTCGTCATCTTCGTTCTTGCCACCGTACCCTTTGCCGATCTGTTTTTCGGATTCAATGAACTCGATGCGTTCGATCCACTTGACCATCTTGTAGCCGAGCTGGTTCTCGACGCGCAGCCGTAGCGGCGCTCCGTACACCCTCGACAGCGGGCGCCCGTTCATCTCGAACGCCAGCATGCACTCGGGCTTGAGCACGTTGTCCAGCCGCTGTGTGTCGTAGTAGAGGCCGCCATAAAGCGACTCCCCAAACGAAAAGAACGCGACGACCTTGGCGGCAGGCAACGGCCTCACCAGCCGAATCAGTTCCGCCATCGGCACCCCGCGCCACTCAGCGATGCCGGTCCAGCCTTGAATGCAGTGGTGCATGGTGATGTGCTCGACGACTCCGATCTGACGCAGGTCCGAAAGGGACATCTCGATCGGGTGTTCGACCAGCCCGCCCACCTCGAGCCGGTAGTCGCGAAAGCCGTCTGCAGCGAGCTTCTTCCAGTCCGCTCGTTGAGGGAGTTTCCCGTTCGGCCAGAAAAACGGCGAGATGTCGCGTGCTCGATAGCGTTGACGCGGATTCAGCCGATTCAACGTGAGCCGTTGCATCGGGTAGGTCACGCGATTGACGGCGCGTTGAAGCGCTCGCGGGTGCGACCAGGAGAGGTAATGCGCCACGATCCACGTCGCCACCACCACGCCGATTCCCACCAAGCCCCAGAGCAGGCCAGCGCTGCTGGTGTCGTCGGTGCCCATGACAATGTGGTTCATGTTGCGCACGAGCCCGGTCATGACCACGAGCGTGACGTGGACGACGAGAAACGCCACAAAGCCAACCATCGTCATGAAATGAATGGAGCGGGCGGCCTGCCGCCCGCCAAAGAGCCGAGCGTAGCCGGGAAATCGATTCACCACCGCTGGTGACATCGCGATGCCCGTCAGGATGGCGACCGGTCCGAACACGAAGAACACCGCAAAATACGCGAGCTGCTGCAGCGCGTTATAGCCGTAGAACCCGTTCGGCTCGGGCGGCAGGTGCAACGTGGCGTAATGCACCCAAGTGTTCCAGGCCTGGCCCAGGACGACTGAGGACGTCGGGACGATCCGGCGCCATTGGTCGGTCGCGAAGAGCAGGATCGCGAAGATGACGCCCGTGATGATGAAGCCGTGCACGTTCATGAAATGCCACGCTCGCGCGATGCCGACGGTGTGGCGATACCCGGGCGTGGCCACGAGTGGTGAGATGTAACGGGCGTCGTCTTTGGCCGTCCATATTCGATCGCGCGGCACCTCAAGCGGCGTGAACTTGATCCATTCGGTGCCCGGCGTGCAGTGGTCATTGAAGTACAGACGTGGATGATCCATGAGGATCGAGAGCCCACTGCGGATCAGCAGCATCACGAACAGGAAATTGAAGAAATGGCTGTAGCGCACCCAGAGGGGGAACCCGTGCGGCGAGGGCATGTTGTTCGGATTGACCTCGGCAACCGGCGCGATGACCGGTAAGCCCCAGGCGCTGGTCTCAATCCAGGCTACGACAATCGCGAGGAGCAACAGGGCGACGGCAGTCGTGAGCACGGCTGGCTCGATCCGAATCCTGAAGCGGCGGTCAGGAGGGTGATGAACCGCGGCGTGCGGCGGGTCGAACGTGATCATGTCAGTCCGCGCGCGTCATCCTTCCTCGATGTCGACACGGAAATCCCTTCCTTCCCAGCGCGGCTCGTCTGGCCAGTAGAACGTGAAATCAACGCGACTGCCGACACGCAACGCGGCAGTGGGCAGGTCCACGACATGCACGCCCAACGTGGTGTCGCGGGTGCTACTATCGTGGACCGTTTGCCAGCCATCGACGCCCCAATGCACGAGCGCCGGCGCGAAGGTCTCGATGCGAAGCGTCAAACCGGAGGCCATCGCACGAATTTTGTTGTTGAAGCGCCAGACGACGACTTGGGACTTCGTGTGCTTGACCAGGTATCGTTCCACTGTCTGCGGCGGACGATCGAAGATCTCGCCGTCTCGAAGAGAGCGGCACAGCTTGAGGTACTCGGCGTGGGCCCACACCAGTGGGCTCGCCGATCCCGAGGCGTGTCCGAAAAACAGTCCGTGCGCCGGGGCGTCGGCCGCGTCCCAGATCTGTTCGGGGATCAACCCGCTCGCGCCCGCGAACGCCTCGACCGCGCGTGCGAGCTGCTCCGCCTCGCGCTTCCGTCCGGCCGCCAGCTCGAAATGCGCGCGCTCACCCGTCAGGAGAGGCCACGCGCGGCCGATCCCGACGCCATCGAACGGTTCGCCGTCGGCATGTTCCCCGTAGCCGTCGCCCTCATATCGATGCCACGCGGGACCATTCGGCGTCTCGACCTTCAGCAGCGCGTCGATCAGTTTGACGGTATTGAGAATGCGCGGGTCATCGGGTGCCCGAAGCCCAAAGCGAACGAGGGCCAGCGCATCGACGCTGATAATGGACGCGGCTGGCGCCATCGACTGGTCGGGGGGGCGGTTCTTGATCGGCACGAAGCCGCCGCGCGGGGAGGCGGCGTCGGCCTGATCCGGCTCGGAGGCGCGCACGTAGTAGCCATCGACGCCGTACTGCCGTCCGAGAGCAGTGCCCGCGACGTACAGCCACTGCTCCACGCTGTCGTTCCACGCATCAGCGGTCTCGCGCAGATAGGTCGCAGCGGTACTGTGTGACGCTCGCTCGGCGATCTCGGCGGCCACGAGCAGTGCGGCGATTTCCGAGGCCACCGTGAACGGCGAATAGCCCGGATCCTCCTCCCACCGATCCTGGGGGGTGACGGGTCCATTCCGGACCAGGAACGCGGCGGCGCGTTCGACCATGGGCCAGTAGGCCTGTCCGCCGTCGGCATCGAGCGCACCCTCGCGGACAGCCAGATCGACCAACAGGATGGGCAGCGCCGTTTCATCCATCTGAATGCCGGACCAATACGGCGTGCCGTCGAGCCACATGTTTTGAGCCCAGTGGCCATCCGCCTCCTGCGTGACCTCCAGATAGCGCAGCACGCGTCGCCCTTCGCGGTGGGCGCCAATGGCCAGGAATCCGCCGGCCGTCTCGACGAGGTCTCGCGGCCACACCAGATGGTAGCCGCCGAGATCATCGTCGCCTTTCGAGAAGCCCCACGGAACCGAGAGACTTGCGATGACACCACCCTCAACGCGTTTGTCTTCGTGCGCGCGCAGCACCGCCGCGCTGAGGTGGTAGAAGCGCCGCCGCGGCGCCTTCCAGGAAGTTCGACGCTGCAGCGCGTGGTGCCACTGCTTCCAGCCGTCCACGTAGGCAGACTTCGTCACGTCGAAGTCTTCGAGCAGGCTGATGCGCGCGTGCTGCCCCGCCTCGTTGGCCGTCGGGCCGAAGCCGAGCGCGAGGACGAACGTATCTTCTGAGGCGCGCAAATCAACCTGCCCGGTCAGCGCCACGTTGCCGTTCTCGGCGCGCCGGTACGTGCGGGTCAGGCGCTTGTCAGCTCGCAATTGCTGCCACCCGTCGGACGTGCCGACGAAACCGACCGAGCGCGCCACCCACGGCGCGGAACACGCCAGCGCCAGCGCATGACTGCCGCGTTCGGCGAAGAGCATCGGCGTTCCTTTGTACTCATCGACCCAGGCTGTATTGCCGCTGCCCCGGTTGGCGAGGTGGGGCGCCAGCAGCACGTACATCCGATAGTCAGCCAGCGAACCCGAATGCGGCACGAATCGGACGCGCTGCAGCACGACATCGCGCCACGGATCGGTTAGCACCTCCTTCTCGATCTCGTAGCGGCCATTGCGAGCGGTGTTGTGGATGCGATAGACCGGGACTCCTGGCTCGACCATGCTCGTCTCGGATCGGGTATCGCGCTTCTCCTCCGAAAAGAGCGACTGGCCGTCGGTGACGATAAGGCCAAGGTCACGCGTGCAGGCGCAATCGACTCGCGGGTAGTAAATCTCGTTCACGATCCCGTTGCCGAGTGTGAACCATACCCGGCTCTCGCGTGCGGTGGCGGTGCCGAGGCCGGTTTTCGCGCTCGACGTCCATCGCGCCGGAATGCCGGGCCACCCTGGGGCAAATGTCTCGGAGTCCTGCGTCACATCCCGATCCTCGGCTGCTACGTCCGCGTCCCGCTGCGACCGCGCAGCGCATCCCTTAGCGGACCGACACGTGCTCGAAAATGGCGGCCCATTCGCGAAAGCGCTTCGCGATCCGGTCCACCGCCTCCGCGCGCCCGATGGTGCGGTCGCGCCAGTCGGTAACGGCATCGAGCCAGGTGGTTCGGCCAACAGCAAACCCGATGAACCCGGGCACACTCGCCGCCACCGAGAGCCAGTGTGAGACGGCCTGCGCATCCAACCCGCGCCCGAGGACGATGCAGGCCACCGCCGTGCGCCCGTTGCGCCGCGCCACGTCGACCACGCGCTCGCAGTCCTCGCGGCGATCGAGCCCTTCGATCTTCCAGACGTCCGGTTCGACGCCGGCCTTCTGCAGCGCTTCAATGGCCGCAACCATCAGCGTTGGACGCACCTCGCGGTCGTAGGCTGGACGAGCATCGCCCACGCGCTCGAGTTGTGCGCGTGTCGGCGGAACGAGCAGCTCGAACATGAACAACCGTTGGGTCCTCGCGAGATAGTCGGAAAGCCGGCGTAACCGATCCGCTTGTCGCCGGTTCATCGCGGGATCGCTCTCGGGGTTGTACCGGACGAGCACCTTGGCGAACGTGGGGTTCACCGACTCGATATGAGCAGCGAAGTCTTCGCCGTACTCGAAGTCGAATTCTTCCTGGCCGCTTCGTTCGGCCGACACACAGGTGACGTAGCCCTGATCGGCGGCGTCGCGGAGGATCGTGCTGCCGAATCGTTCATCGACGAGGATTCCCGCCCGCCCATGCAGCCCTCGGTCGGCCACTACGGCCGCTTTGAAGCCGTCATAAATCACCTGCTTGCTCGCTGAAATGTCCGCCACTTGCTCGGGCGTGAGCGGCTCGCGCCAGTGGAACACCCCGGTGATGTAGGAGTGCCGGTGATCGAAGGGGAGAATATAGAGGGACTGGTCGTACCCGCGGATCATCTTCATGGCAGCAGTCCTCGATTCTCACGCGTCGGGCAGGTCGGGCGGGATTGCGGCGTAATAGAGCGGTCGCGAGGCGCAGGGCCGGGAAGATCTGCCGGTAGGCGAGATCGCCGGTCGCCCCGAAAAAGACGAACGCGTCGGATTCACCGGCCGCAGCGGTCATCGCGTCTTGCGCCGCACGTGGGTGAGCGCCTGTCCTTTATGCATGGCGACGTGATCAGTCTTGACACTCTTGATCAGGTATTGGGGATCGGCGCGCGACGCGTGGTGCATATAGCCCTTGAACCGCGTATTTGCGACGACTCTCTTAAGAATCACGCCCCGGACGCGCCCGGCTTCCGAGTTCCATTCGACGACGTCACCGCGCTTGAACGACTTGCCCATGGGCCGTTCACGGCTTGGCTCGTCGCGTGAGTACCGCTTTCACCGTATCCACAACGTGTTCGGGGGTGAAGCCGTATTCGCGCATCACCACGGGTCCGGGTGCCGACGCTCCGAACCTCGTTACGCCGATGATGGCGCCCTCAGGACCGACATACCGTTCCCATCCGAATGGGGACGCGGCCTCGATGCTGACGCGAGCGCGCACGGTCGGCGGCAGGACGTTGTCGCGATAGGTCGATGGTTGCGACTCGAACAACTCCCACGAAGGCATCGAGACAACCCGGCAACGGATGCCGTCTCCGGCGAGTCGCTCGTGGGCTTCGAGCGCGAGCGACACCTCCGATCCTGTTGCAATCAGAATAACGTCTGGCGCCGACCCTACTGGGTCCGCCAGGACGTACGCCCCCCGCGCGAGACCGCCTGCTGGGGCGAACCGGGTGCGATCGATCACTGGGAGCTTCTGGCGCGTGAGCACCAGACCCACCGGCCCGGCGATGTGGGTCAGCGCCACGCGCCATGCTTCGGCGGTTTCAGTCGCATCGCTCGGGCGCAGCATGATCAGATTCGGCACGGCCCGCAGACTCGGCAGCTGTTCCACCGGCTGGTGCGTGGGCCCATCTTCGCCGAGGGCGATGCTGTCGTGG
>Ga0310810_10008292_pt1 | contig 11942 bp, 9 predicted proteins | sample NCmetagenome_FD_207641 | JGI IMG/M metagenome (GOLD analysis project Ga0310810, IMG submission 207641) | Soil microbial communities from experimental microcosm in Duke University, North Carolina, United States - NC | ecosystem: Engineered > Artificial ecosystem > Soil microcosm > Unclassified ...
CAGTATGGCGCGTCCACGCCGACGCCGGCACCGACGGTGCCGCAGACAGAGCGCTCGAGCCAAAGCGAGCAGAAGTCCGACCAACGCCAGGTGAAGCCATCGAGCAAGGCGCTGAAGCCGCTGTCCGAGTTGCAGGCCGCGATCAAGAGCAAGGATGCGGCCGCGATCCAGGCCAAGACGGCGGCGGCGCAGGCGGCGGTCTCGACCAACGAAGATCGGTTCATCCTCGCCCAGCTGCAGCTTCAGCAGGCCGCCGAGGCCAAGGACACGGCCGCGGCGATGACCGCGATGGACGCGATGATTGCCACCAACGTTTTGCGCCCCGCCGAACTCGCGCCGCTGCTCAAGAATCTCTCCGGCCTCCGCTTTAACGCCAAGCAATACGACCAGGCGGCGGCAGTGCTCGACAAGCGCCTGGCGCTCGATCCCAATGACCTCGACGCGATTGGACTGCTGGCCGAGACGCGCAACGCGCAGGGCCGCATCCCGGACGCGGTTGCGGTCCTCCAGCGCGGCATCCAGCTGCAATCGGCTGGCGGCAAGAAGCCCGACGAGAACTGGATGAAGCGCGCCGCGGCACTGGCCTACAATGCCAAGCTCGCCACGGCGCCCGAGCTCGCCCGGCAGTGGGTCGCGGCCTATCCGAACCCGACTAGCTGGCGCAACGCCATCGCTATCTACCGCAACACCACGCACCCGGAGATCGAGGGCATCCTCGACCTCCTGCGGCTCGAGAATGCCGTGGGCGCGCTGACCGATCCGAACGATTATGAGCTCTACGCGACCGGCACTGCCCAGCAGGGCAATTTTGTCGAGGGGCTGGCGGTGCTAAACCAGGGCGCGAGCGCCAAGCACATCGACCTGACCGGCGCCCAGTTCAAAGACGTGTACGCTGGTCTCAAGGCCAAGCCGCAGGCGACCGAGGCGGACCTTGCCGAAGCGGCGAAGACCGCGCCGGCGGCATCGACCTTGATCCGCATCGGCGACCGCTATTACGGGCTCGGCAACTACGCGAAGGCGGCGGAGACCTATCGCGCTGCGCTGGCCAAGCCAGGCGCCGACGCGGACATCGCCAATCTGCACATCGGCATGGCCCTGGCGCGCTCGGGCGACAAGGCGGGTGCGGCCGCGGCGCTGGGCAAGGTCGGCGGATCGCTGTCCGACATCGCCAAATATTGGCTGGTCTACGTGCAGGGCGCCTGACGCACCCATCCGCCAGTCCGTTCTCCACTGTCCCGTTTCGGGATGGTTAAGTCCTGCCGCCTTAGCGGCGAGGGCCCTTCCGCATAGAGCCAATGTCCGGTGCGGCTTGTGAGGAAACGGGACTTCGCGTGCGGTTCGACGATCGCCTGCTGACAGTGTTGAACCAGCCCGCCGGCGACCGCCATGATTCGGCGGTGCGCTGGCGGCAGCTGGTCGACCTAGTCGCGCGCGCCGGACAGAATAGCGCAAGCACCATCGTCGCCGACGCGCTGGCGGTGATCCGCGCCGATGCGCCCAAGGTCGATGACCATCTCCGCGCCGCGGCCGCACGCGCCGTCGCGGCGCTGCCGCTGCCGCTGGGATTACTCGACTATTTCGCTTCGGATTCGCTGACCGTCTCGGCGCCCGTGCTCGCCGCGGCGACGCTCGATCCGCAGCAGTGGCGCGCGCTGCTCGCGACCGCTGACGAGGAAACGCAGCGTTTCATCCACACTTTGCATCCGGAAATTGCCGCGGCGCCAAGCGTCGACCTGACCGAGGAGCTGATCGAGGCGGAACCGGAGTCGGCGCCAGAAGCGCCGCCTGCCGCGGCTCCGGAAGCCATTGCGGGACCATCCCTGAGCGAAGTGGTCGCGCGGATCGAGCGCCGTCGGCGCAATCGCGCGGCACAGCAAGTCGCTGGCGGCGCTGGTGCCGGCCAGACCCCGATCGGCTCGTCGAGCCTGTTTCGCTGGGAATGCGGGCCGAGCGGCGAAATTGCCTGGGTCGAGGGTGCGCCGCGCGGCCCGCTGATCGGCCGCTCGATCGCGCGCGCGCAGGACGAAGGCGGTGACCGGGTCGGGGAAGAACTGGCGCGAGCCTTTGCGATGCGCGCCCCATTCCGCGACGCGATGCTGGCCGTCGCCGGCGAGGGGCCGGTTGCCGGGGAATGGAAGGTCAGCGGCGTTCCGGCGTTCGAGCCGACCGACGGCCGTTTCGCCGGCTATCGCGGGATCGCCCTGCGGGACATCCCAGCCGCCGCATCGTCTGCGCCGGCCGCTCCCGGACCAAGCTTGCCGGACCCGGACTCGCTCCGCGAGTTGGTTCACGAAATCAAGACGCCGTTGAATGCGATCATCGGCTTTGCCGAGATCATCGACGGCCAGTTCCTCGGGCCCGCCGACCGCGGCTATCGCGAGCGCGCCGCCGACATCGTCGCCCAGGCGCGGTTGCTGCTGGGCGCGATCGACGATCTCGATTTCGCCGCCAAGGTTCATTCCGGCGATGCCGCCGGCGGCCGAAGGGTCGACCTCTCCGAGTTGTTCGCCAGTGCCGCCGGTTCATTGAAGGACTCGGTCGAGGAGCGCGCGATCGAGCTCGATCTGCCCAAGCTGCGCCAGAGCGCCGTTGCCGCGGTGGAGCCCGAGCTTGCCGACCGCCTGCTGTATCGGCTGGTGTCGGCGGTCGTCGATCGCGCCGAGCCGCGTGAGCGCATCCGGCTGTCGGTCGACCGCATCGGCGACCATTGGCGCATCTCGATTACCCGGCCCATGGCGCTTCGCGGGGCGGGGGGCGGGGCACTGCTTGCAGATCCCGGTTCGCCCGTCGCCGACAAGGCCGATGCCGCGGCTGCGCTGCAACTGAGGCTGGTGCGCGGCCTTGCGCGCGTAGCTGGGGGAGACCTCGGGATGAGCGCGACGGCGTTCGCTCTACTCCTTCCGGAGGCCCGCATCGCCTAGCCGCTTGCGCGGTTGCGCCAAGCGCCGCTATCGCCGGGCGCACCGGGCAGGGCCTGTAGCTCAACGGTAGAGCCGGCCGCTCATAACGGCTAGGTTGGAGGTTCGAATCCTTCCGGGCCCACCCGCCTTCGCTCCTGACGGAGCTTCGGCGGGGCGAGCCCGGTGGGCGCTTTGGCGGGCCTGCCCGACGAAGCCGTGGCGAAGTCGGGGAGTGGCGCAGTCTGGTAGCGCATCTGCTTTGGGAGCAGAGGGTCGCAGGTTCGAATCCTGTCTCCCCGACCACCTTTTCGGCGTCGCCCCCGACCAAAATCCCTAATGCTGCATCTGCAGGTTCATCATCTCTGGCGGCGGGCCCATGTTCGCGTTCATGTGGGTCATGATCCAGATCGTCCCGACCATCACCAGGAACACGATCAGCACGCCAAACGCGAGCGCAAGCACGTTGTTGGTGTTGTCCGGGCCGCTCGTGATGTGAAGGAAGAAGACGAGGTGGATGCCCATCTGCGCGATGGCGAGGACGACCAGCCCGGTCGCTACGCCCGGACCCCAAAGCGAAGAAGTCGACGCGACCCAGAAGGAAACTGCGGTGAGGCCGAGCGCCAGCGCGAGCCCGATGACGTAGCTAACCGTCTCGCTGAGCATGCTGTCGTGCGGTGCACCCGGCGCGACGTTCAGTTTTTCGGGGTCATGCTCGGTCATGGGAGAGTCCCGATCAGGTAGACGATGGTGAAGATGGCGACCCAGATGATGTCGAGGGCGTGCCAGAAGACGCTGTAGCAGAGCAGGCGCCGCATGATGTGCGGCTGGAACCCCTTGGCCCAGATCTGCGCCATCATCGTCCCGAGCCACAGCAGCCCGGCCGTCACGTGCGCGCCGTGGCAGCCAACCAGCGTGAAGAAAGACGACAGGAAGGCGCTCCGCTGCGGGCCCGCGCCTTCGCCGATCATCTTCGCGAACTCATACAGCTCGATGCCGAGGAACACGGCGCCGAGGAGGCCGGTCAGCAGCAGCCAACCTTGGGTCCACAGCATGTTCGCGCGCTTGGCGGTGATCATGGCGAGGCCGCAGACGAAGCTCGACAGGAGGAGCGCGATGGTCTCGATCGCCACCAGGTTGCGGTCGAACAGCTCGTTGGTGGTCGGCCCGCCGTCCGTCGCGTGCACGAGCGACGCGTAGGTCGCGAACAGGGCCGAGAAAATGACCATGTCCGAAAGCACGAACAGCCAGAAGCCGTAGGGAACGACGATGCTCTTCGATTCCGGCCCGCGGTGTCCGAGGCCGGTGTCCTCGGAACCCTGATGGGTCAGGCCGACCGCGGGTGCTTCACTGACGGTGCTCATGTCGACTGGCTTATCTTGTGGAGGTTTTCCATCCGGATCCGCCGCCGCTCTCGAGCATTGGCGATCACTTCCTCGACCGGGATGATATGTTCATGCTCGTCGCGCCACGCGTACCACACGAACACTGCGAAGGCGCCGACCAGGCCGAGGATGGCGAGCCACCAGATGTACCAGATGATGGCGAACCCGCAGAGCGAACTGAAGAAGGCGACGATCACGCCGGTCGGGGTATTCACCGGCATTTCGATGGGCTGGTAGTCGGGCTCCGGGATGAGTTCCTCGCGCTCGATCGCCTTCTGCTTGCGGTGCCAATAGGCTTCCTCGCCGTGGACGTCGGGGAGGACCGCGAAATTGTAATGGGGCGGCGGCGATGAAGAAGGCCCCGATCAGCTCGACCCCCAGCCACGGCTTCCAGCTCGGGTCCGAGATGTGCTGCATGCGCCGCGTGCCACCCCAGAAGCCGAGCAAATAGCTCGGCATGAAGGCCAGGTTGAAGCCGACGAACCAGCACCAGAAGACGATCTTTCCGAGCCGCTCGTCCAGCGTGAAGCCAAAGGCCTTGGGGAACCAGTAATGGTAGCCGGCGAAGATCGCGAACACGACGCCGGGGATGATCACGTGATGGAAGTGCGCGACCAGGAACAGGCTGTTGTGGACGACGAAATCGACCGGCGGAATCGCCAGCAGCACGCCGGTCAGGCCGCCTCCGACGAACAAAAGCATGAAGCCGATGAGGTAGTAGATCGGGACGTTGAAGCGGACCCGGCCGCCGTACATCGTGAACAGCCAATTGTAGATCTTCACGCCCGTCGGGATGCCGATGATCATGCTGGCAATGCCGAAGATGGCGTTGACGTCGGCCCCGGCGCCCATGGTGAAGAAATGGTGCAGCCAGACCATGAACGAGACGATGCAGATGACCATCGTCGCAAAGACCATCGATCGGTAGCCGAACAGCGGCTTGCCGGAGAAGGTGGCGGCGACTTCGGAATAGATGCCGAACGCCGGCAGGACGAGAATGTAGACCTCCGGATGCCCCCATACCCAAATGAGGTTCATATAGAGCATCGAGTTGCCGCCGCCGTCGTTGGTGAAGAAATGGAAGCCGAGGTAACGGTCGAGCATCAGCAGGGCCAAGGTGACCGTCAGCACCGGGAACGCGGCGATGATCAGCAGGTTCGAGGCGAGCGCGGTCCAGCAGAAGACCGGCATACGCAAATAGCTCATGCCGGGCGCGCGGATCTTGAGGATGGTGGTTACGAAATTGACGCCGGTCAGCACCGTGCCGACGCCCGATATCTGCAGCGCAACGAGATAATAATCGACGCCGACGCCGGGTGAAAAGGCGGTCTCGCTAAGCGGCGGGAAGGCGAGCCAGCCGGTGCGCGCGAACTCTCCGATGAACAGGCTGACATTGACCAGCAGCGCGCCCGACGCGTTAAGCCAGAAACTGACGTTGTTGAGCGTCGGGAAAGCGACGTCGCGAACGCCGAGCTGCAGCGGCACCACGAAGTTCATGAAGCCGATCACCAGCGGCATGGCGACGAAGAAGATCATGATCGTCCCGTGAGCCGAGAAGATCTGGTTGTAATGCTCGGGCGCGAGAAAACCCTGGTCCTGGCCGACCGCGAAATATTGGTGCGCGCGCATCATGATCGCGTCCGCGAAGCCGCGGAGGAACATCACCAGCCCGAGCACGATGTACATGATGCCGATCCGCTTGTGATCGGTCGACGTGATGTATTCGTGCCAAAGATAGGGCCACCACTTGTTGGCCGTGATCCAGATACCGATCGCCGCAAGCGCGAGGATCACCACAATCGACGTAATCAAGGCGATCGGCTCGTGGACTGGAATCGCCGCGAAGGTCAGCTTCCCGAAGATCGGGCTCATCCTGCCGGTCCCTCAGCTTGCGGATTGTGGGGCAGTTGCGGCGTCGGAGGCGCGCGGCCGCTGACGATGGCGTCGAACAGGCCGGGAGCCACATTGCTGTAGATCATGGGTTTTACATAGCTGCTGGGTTTCGCAAGCTGCGTATAGGAACGGGCGTCCAGCACCTGGGCGCTGCCACGAGCGTTCGCCGCCCACGCCGCAAACTGCTGCGGCGTCACCGAGTTGACATTGAATTCCATGCCAGGGAAGCCGTCGCCGCTAAAATGGGCGGACCGCCCGGGAAATACGCCCTGGCGATCCGCCTGCAGGTTCAGGCGCGTCGCCATTCGCGGCATGGTGTAGATCATCGAGCCCATCTGCGGGACGAAGAAGACGTTCCATACCGTCGCCGAGGTCAGGCGGAAGCTGATCGGCGTTCCCGCCGGCACGACCAGCTGATTGACCGTCGCAATCCCCTGATCGGGGTAGATGAACAGCCACTTCCAATCCATCGACACGACCTCGACGTTGATCGGCTTGATCTTCGAAGCGAGCGCCCTGCTCGGCTCTAGCTGGTGGCTGCCGATCCACGCGATGCCGCCCAGCAGCATGATCGTCAGCGCCGGGATGGCCCAGACGACAAGCTCGATCGCGCCCGAATATTCCCAGTCGGGACGGTAGGTCGCCTTCGCGTTGCCGCGCCGGAACCAGAACGCGACGGCGACGGTCGCGATCATCGTCGGGATAATGATCGCGAGCATGATCGCGGTCGAATTGATGAGGATGGTCTTTTCGGCGCTGGCGACGGGACCGACGGGATCAAGGATGCCGCGGTTGCAGCCGGTGGTGAGCGCGAGGATTGCGAAGGCGGAGGCACGGCTCAGGGCGTGCCGCAATGAGCGGCTTCGAGTCGCCTGGGAGTGCCACGCCGTCGAGTTCACGAGCCCCCTTCGCTGGTCAGTCGGGCAATAAGCTCACGCGAACAATCCAGGTTCCATTAGCGGCGTGATTTCATCCCGGCAACGCAGCGGCAGCGTGAGTCGCTTATTGCTTGTTCTCGGTCTTTACGTCGGCGTTGACGTTCACGCTGGCGTCCGAATTGCCGACCTTGTTCTCGATCTTGTCACTGGTCGACTTGACGTCATTGCCGATGTCGGCGGCGACGTTCTGCGCCGTGTTGCTGACGTCCGCGACCGCATTCTCGGCGGTGTTCTGGTCATATTGGACGGTGACGGCATTGCCTTCCTTGCTGACGTTGCAGCCGGCGGCGAGCGCGAGCAGCGGAAGAGCGATAAGGATGCGCATGGTTGTCCTCCTTTGGACGGCTCAACGCCGCTTAACGGATTTCGGCTCCGACGCGATTCCGCCCGACAGGGTGGCGAGCATCGCTGTCCACGCCGCGACGTTCTGGCGGAGTTGTTCGGGGTCGATCTTGTCCAGCGTGTCGTCGGGCGTGTGGTGGATATCGAAATAATGCGTGCCGTCCTGGCTAAGCCCGACCGCTGGCAGGCCGTCGGCGATCATCGGGCCGATGTCCGAGCCGTCCGCTGAGTCGATCGAGCCCGGAACGATGCCGAGCGGCGCGAGCGCGCCCTGGAGCGCACGAGCTTCGCTTTCCCGGGCCTTGCCGAGCTTGCTGTCGACCTTCCAGATGCGATCGGCGCCGAAGTCGCTCTCGGCGATCGCATAATGCGGCTCACGGCCGTGGACGTCCTTGTAGAACATGCCGCCGAACAGGCCCATTTCCTCCGATCCGAACCAGACGACGCGGATCGTCCGCAGTGGCCGCCCGGCGTCCATGATGTGCTTCGCCGCGGCGGTCGTGATCGCGACCCCCGCGCCGTCGTCGATCGCGCCCGTGCCGAGATCCCAGCTGTCGAGATGGCCTCCGACGAGCAGGATCGGCGCGCTCGGGTCACGGCCGGGGATTTCGGCAATGACGTTACCGGATTCGCCGGGCTGTACCTGCGAGACGAGCGTCAAGCGCATGGTCACGGGCTTGCCGCGCTTGAGGATGCGTTGCAGTTGCTCGGCGTCCGGTATGGCGAGCGCGGCGGCGGGAATTGGCGCAACGCCTTCCTCGAAGCTCTGTCCGCCGGCGTGCGGGTTGCGATGATGATCGGTTCCGATGGACCGCACGATGATGGCTGCGGCGCCCTTTCGGCTGGCGATGCTCGGACCCTGGCGGCGGGGGCCGCCGAAGAAGCCGTAGCCGGAACCATCCTGTGTGCGCGGCATCGCGTGACTGACGAACACGATCTTGCCATGGACGGCGGAGTCCGGCGCGGCCATCAGGTCCGCGAGGCTGTCAAACCCGACGACCTGGCCGACGATCCCCTCGGCCGGGGTCGAGGCGCTGCGGCCGAATGCGGTCAACGCTAGCTTTTGTGGAAAGGGCGCCAGGATCTCCGCGCTTTCCGCGCCGCGGGTCCAGACCGGCATCGCAAAGCGTTCGACGCGAACGTTGGAAAAGCCGAGAGCCTTGAGCTTGGCGACGGCCCAGTCGCGGGCGCGCGCCTCGGCGGCCGTTCCGCCCATTCGCTGGCCAACTTCGGTCGTCAGTCCCTCGACTATGTCCCAGGCGTAATCATCCTTGAGCGCGGTATCGCGGAGGGCAGCCACGTCAGCCGGGACGGTCGGCAGATAAAGCGGTGGGCTCGACGGCGCTGGCGTTGGTGTCGGGAGCGCCTGGGCGGCAAGCGGCGCGGCCGGGGCGAGAAAGAGTGAGGCGAGGAGATGCGATTTCATGTTGAATGCCTAGGGCAGGAGGAAGCGGCAAGTCACGAGCCGCAGCCGATTAAATTTGTCCGTTGGTCGATTAAAGCAGGCGCATCTGGTTGCCTTGTGGGGGCTCGAACAGGTCGGTGCGCAGCGCGAACTTGGCCTGGCGCAGGCCGTATTTCTTAGCCGCGATCTCGAAGCGGCTCTTCAAGAGCTCGGCCCATGGACCTTGGCCGCGCATCCGGCTGAAGAAATTGGCGTCGTTGTCGCGCCCGCCGCGCAGCGCCCGGATGGTCGCCATGACCTTGGCCGCGCGGTCGGGATAATGTTCGTCGAGCCAGGCGCGAAACAAGGGCGCAACCTCGTGTGGCAGGCGCACCGGAAGATAGAAACCGCCCGGCGCGCCGGCCTCGACCGCGGCCTCGACGATATGCTCGAGCTCGTGATCGGTGATCTGCGGCACGACCGGCGCGATGGCGACATAGCACGGGACGCCAGCTTCGTTCAGCGCTTTCATCGCCGCAAGGCGCCTGCGCGGCTGGGGCGCTCGGGGCTCCAGCGTCCGCGCGACCTTCGGATCGAGCGACGTCACCGATATGGCGACCGAGGCGAGGCGCAGGTCGGCGGCGGTCTTGAGCAGGTCGAGATCGCGCAGCATGCGGTTCGATTTGGTGGTGATGGTGAAGGGGTGGCGGGTCTCGACCAGCAGCTCGACCACCGAGCGCGTGATCCGCCACCGCTCCTCGATCGGCTGATAGGGGTCGGTGTTAGTGCCCATCGCGATCGGGCGGCATTCGTAGCCGGGCCGCGACAAAGCGGCATGGAGCAGCTGGGCCGCATTAGGCTTCACGAACAGCCGGCTTTCGAAATCCACGCCCGGCGACAAATCGTGATAGGCGTGGGTGGGGCGCGCGAAGCAATAGATGCAGCCGTGCTCACAACCGCGATAGGCATTGACCGAGCGGTCAAAGCCGATGTCGGGCGAGCTGTTGCGGGTCAGGATCGACTTGGGTTGTTCAATCGTGACTGTCGTGCGCCGCCGGGCCACCCCGTCGAGCGCCTCGACCTGATCGAGCCAGTCGCCTTCGGTCTGGCGCTCCTTAAGGTTGAAGCGCGTCGGCGTCGCATTGCGCGTGGCGCCGCGCCCATGATTCGACTCAACCGGCATCACGCAGATCTACGCCGCGAGGAGGAACATAACAAGAACATCAGAATATTAAATCTGGGCCTCTCGCGACGAACCGCGGCCTTTGCCGGCCCGTCCGAGCCCGGACCGGAATTTGTAATTTTGCCTCCACCAAACGGCCAAGTTCGGGAGGGCAACCGGCGCGCGACAGGGAAATCCGATGAAAAGGGGTTCAATGAATGCGCGCATATTTCCTTTTGGCGACGGCGCTCGCCGCAATTGCTGCGCCGGCCATGGCGACCGACGGTTCCGGTTATGTCGGGGTCGACGGCGGGGTGCTCTTCCCGCGCAAGCAGACGGTCGATGCGTCGATCGACTTCACCAATAGTGGCGTGACCGACTTCGCGCGGAGCGACATCGCCTCGGAACGCTACAAGACTGGTTACGACCTCGACGTGGTCGGCGGATACGACTTCGGCATGTTCCGGCTCGAAGGCGAGCTCGGTTACAAGCGCGCCAAGGCCAAGAGCCTGACCGTCAACAGCGCCTTCATCACCGCGCTGAACGGCGGAGCCGGAACGGCTTACACCACGACCACCGACTTCGGCCTCAATGACCGGACCAGCGTCTATTCGGCGATGGTCAATGGCCTGGTCGACTTCGGCGGCAACGCGGGCGTCGGCGGCTATGTCGGCGGCGGCGCGGGCTATGCCGACGTCCACCAGTTCGGCGGAAGCCAGGGCAAGTTCGCCTGGCAATTGCTCGCCGGGCTCTATGCGCCGGTCAGCGACAATGTCGATGTCGGCCTCAAGTATCGCTACTTCCGCGCGGGCCGGGTCAACGCGTCCGACGACTTCCCGTTCACCACGGGAAGCGGGACCTGCGGCACCGCGGGCTGCTCGGCGGGGACGGTGACTTTCGATTCCGGCAGCCGCTTCACCTCGCACAGCCTGTTGGCGAGCATCGATTACAATTTCGGTGGTCACGCGGCAGCGCCGCCTCCTCCTCCGGCGCCAGCAACGCCTCCGCCGCCTCCCGCCCCCCCGGCGACGCAGACTTGCCCCGACGGGTCGGTGATCCTGGCGACCAGCGCCTGTCCGGCACCGCCCCCGCCACCGCCTCCTCCGGCGCCAGCGCCGACTGAACGCGGAGAGCGCGGCAAGTAGGCGTCAGGACTACAGCTCCCGGGCCTTCCTCCGCCCGGGAGCGAGTTCAGTGCTGGAGCCGGGTCATGCCCGTGGGAAAGGTCGGCCAGCGGTGCTCGGCGATCGCCTTCAAGGTCGGTGTGCCTTCGTCGTTGAGGCCCTGGTAGACCCACATGTTCCGCAGCACCGCGGGGACATAATAGCGCGTCTCCCAATAAGGGATGGACTCGATCCACAGCAGCGGATCGCCCTTGTCGTTGATCGTCGCCCAGCGCGCGACCGGCAGCGGCCCGGCGTTGTACGAGGCGATGACGCGCGGCAACTGCCCCGCAGTTCCCGAATTGCTGCGCATCATCTCGATGAAGCTCTGGCCATATTCGAGATTGTACTTGGGGTCGGTGAGCGCGGCGTTGGTGTAAGGCACGCCGCGGTTGCGGGAGACCAGCTGGGCCGTGATCGGAAGCACCTGCATCAGCCCGACCGCGCCGGCGCCGCTGACGGCGGTCCGGCGGAATGCGGATTCCTGGACGATGTGGCCGTAGGCGAGAGCCGGATCGACCCGCCAGCCCATGACCGGGCTCCACTTGGGGTTGGGATAGCGATCAGCAGCATCTGACCGGGCGCCGGGCTGGCCGTTATTGGCCAGCCAGAGCTGGGCGGCGGGCAGATCGAGCTTCTTGGCGAGCTGGATCAGCGCGTGATGCTCGGTCGGCTGGCCGATCTTCGCCTGGTGGCGGAGCATCTCCTCGGCCAGCGCCGGCTCGCCAATTCTGGCGAGCTCCATCGCGCGCTGGACGTTGGGATATCGGTCGATCTG
>Ga0310810_10008294_pt1 | contig 11941 bp, 6 predicted proteins | sample NCmetagenome_FD_207641 | JGI IMG/M metagenome (GOLD analysis project Ga0310810, IMG submission 207641) | Soil microbial communities from experimental microcosm in Duke University, North Carolina, United States - NC | ecosystem: Engineered > Artificial ecosystem > Soil microcosm > Unclassified ...
CGAGTCCGGAGAGTTTGGCGGCAGCGGGACTGACGTGACCGAGTACTTCGGCAGAGCCACCGACGTCGGGAAGCAGCGAAGGCGCGAGATCGACCGCTGCCAGCATCTCGCGGCTCCAGCGCAGCTTCGCGGGATCGAACAGGAGCGTGCCGGACGCGTCGGAGGGCTCGGTCGCGATCGTGCCGGTCAGCCGCAAGCGCACGAAATCTTTGGCGAGGATAACCTTGGCCAGTCGAGCGAATGCGGCGGGCTCGTGATTGCGCAGCCAAAGAATCTTGGGGAGCGTGAAACCCTCGAGGGCCGGATTGGACACCCAGTCGCGCAGCCGCGCTTCGCCGCCCGCGCGTGCCACGATCTCGCGACACTCGGCCGTCGTTCGCCCGTCGGACCACAGCAGGGCCGCGCGAATCACCGCGTTGCTCTTGTCGAGGAAGACCGACGAATGCATCTGCCCGGAGATGCCGACCGCATCGACCTTGGCGTTCGGCTGCTGCGCGAGGACGGCGCGGATGGCGGCGCAGCTCGCCTCCCACCACGACTCGGGATCCTGCTCCGTCCAGCCGGGTGCCGGAGTCTCGAGCGTGAGCGGCGCGGTGCTGGACGCGGTAACCTCGCCGCGCGTATCGACGAGGATGGCCTTTACACCGCTCGTGCCGACGTCGAGGCCGAGAAACAGAGTCAGCGCACTCCGAGCAGCAGCTCCATCGTGAGCTGATCGAGTCGTTCGTAAGCGAAACCGCGCTTGCGGAGCGCCGCGAGATCGAAGCTCGTCTTGCGAAGCGCCTCGAAGCTCGGCGTGCCGGAGTCTCCGCCGGTCTCCCGGAGCAGCTGCTGGATCTCGGCGTCCGCGTTGAACTGCGCGACTTTGTCCTTGAGAATCAAATAGGTGCGCATGCTGCCGGCGGCGAAATCCCACACGCCGGCTTCGTCCTCGGTGCGGTAGGGATGACTGTCGAAGTGCCGCATCCCGGGCCACTTCGCGTCCTCGAGCAGCTTGACGAGGAAGAACGCGCCTTTGGGATCGTCGGAGCCGAAGCGCAGATCCTGATCGTAGCGGCCGATCTGCTGGCCGTTCAAATCGATGTGAAACAGCTTGCCCGCGTCGAGCGCCTGCGCGACGCCGTGCGAGAAGTCGAGTCCCGCCATGCGCTCGTGCGCCACCTCGGGATTCACGCCCACCATCTCCGGGTGATCGAGCGTGTAGATGAACGCCAGCATGTGGCCGGTCGTCGGCAGGAAGATGTCGCCGCGCGGCTCGTTGGGCTTTGCCTCGAGCGCGAAGCGCAAATCGTAACGCTGTGACCGCACGTACTCGCAGAGGTAGTTGACGGCGTCGCGATACCACGCGAGCGCCGTGCGCGGATCTTTTGCGGCGTTGGTCTCCACGCCTTCGCGGCCGCCCCAGCAGACGTACGTCGTCGCGCCCAGCTCGACGCCGAGGTCGATCGCCGCCAGCGTCTTCTGCAACGCAAAGGTTCGCACCCGCGCATCGCGACTCGTGAACGCGCCGTCCTTGAACGCCGGGTCGGAGAAGAGGTTCGTCGTCGCCATCGGCACCTTCATGCCGGTGTCGGACAGCGCCTGCTTGAACTCGCGCACGATGCGGTCGCGCTCGGCGGCAGTCGCACCGACAGGCACAAGATCGTTGTCGTGCAGGTTCACGCCGTACGCGCCGAGCTCCGCGAGCTTGCGGACGATCGCAACGGGTGACGGCACGGAACGAACCGGCTCACCGAACGGATCGCGACCGGGATTACCGACGGTCCAGAGCCCGAACGTGAAATGGTGTTCGGGTCCGGGCTGGTAGTCCTTGCTGGTTCGCATCATCCCGGCGATACTCGGCTCGCTTTGGCGTGTTGTCAAACGTCCTCACCCCTGTCGGAGACATGAATGGTCTGGGAGCAGCGTTGGCATCCGCTGCGCCGCGAATGGGTGATCATCTCGTCTCACCGCAACGAGCGCCCCTGGCAAGGGGAGCGTGTCGCGGAGACGGCACGCCCGTCGTTGCCGTCCTACGTCCCGGACTGCTACCTCTGTCCCGGTAACGCGCGCAGCTCCGGCCGGCGCAACGCATCGTACACCGGCGTGTACGTCTTTGACAACGACCACCCCTGCGTCGGTCCGGCGGCACCGGCGGCGAGCAGTCCGGCGGTGCCGATTTATCAGGCGAGTTCCGCGACCGGCTGCGCGCGGGTCGTGTGCTACAGCCCGCGCCACGACCTGACGCTCGCGCAGCTTCCGAAGGCGGACGCGCTCCATCTGTTGCAGGCACTGCAGGAGCAGTATCGCGAGCTCGGTAGCGCCGCGGGCGTGAAGCACGTGCTGGTGTTCGAGAACAAGGGCGAAGTCGTCGGCGTCAGCAATCCGCATCCCCATTGTCAGATCTACGCAACCAACTTTGTGTTCCGGACGATCGAGCTCGAGGCCGCGGCCCAGGCCGAGTACCTGGCGGAGCACCGTCGCGCGCTGTTCCAGGACGTCATCCGCGCCGAGGAAGACGATGGCCGGCGCGTGCTGGTGCGACGCGGTCAGGCCCTTTCCTTTATTCCGTACTTCGCGCGCTACCCGTACGAGACGTACGTCACGCCACGGGAGACACGGCCGAGCCTCGCGGATCTCACTGCCCGGGAGCTGGATGACTTCGCGGAGGTGCTGCGGGAGACGCTGATTCGCCTGGACAATCTGTGGCGCATGGCGTTTCCGTACGTGATGGTGCTCCACCAGGCGCCGACGGATCGGGAATATCCGGGCTTTCACTTTCACGTTGAGATTCACCCGCCGCTGCGAAAGCCCGGGCTGCTCAAGTACCTCGCGGGGCCGGAGATTGGCGGCGGGAATTTCCTGAACGACGCCGCGCCCGAAGACACGGCGGCGGAGCTCCAGGCGGTCTCGAATGTCCACTACACGCAGGCGTAGACCCAAGCCCACCGCCGGTGCTCTACTCGAGCCGATTCTCGAGCTGCACAACGCCATTCGCGACGCTGTGGTTGACGCGTGCGAGCGCGAAGCGTTCGAGCAGCTCGCTATACCCGTCGGCGACGAGGGGGACACGATCTACGATATTGATCGTGTCGCGGAAGACGCGCTCACCCGCGGCCTGAGTGGTCTGCCAGAACCGATCTGTGTGATCGCCGAAGGACTGGGCGCCGGAGAGGGCGACGCCCGCTGGCGCATGATCGTCGATCCGATCGACGGCACGCGTGGCCTGATGTACCAAAAGCGGAGCGCCTGGATTCTCACCGGCGTCGCTCCGAATCGCGGGGCCGCGACGCGGCTGTCGGACATCGAGCTCGCCGTACAGACCGAGATTCCGCTCCTCAAGCAACACCTTTCCGATCAACTGTGGGCGATCCGTGATGACGGCATGTCCGCGTACCGGTGGAATCGCCTGACGGCGAAAGCGACGCCGCTGGAGTTGCGGCCGTCGGGCGCAGACTCGATCGACCACGGCTTTGCGACGATCGTGCGCTTCTTTCCCGGTGCGCGCGGCGTGTTGGGCGAAATCGACGATGAGGTCATCCAGACTCTCGTGTCGCCCGTGCCGGGGCGCGTCGCATCGTTCGAGGATCAGTACGCGTCCACAGGCGGCGAGCTCTACGAGCTGATCGCGGGGCACGACCGCTTCGTCGCCGATCTGCGGCCGCTGGTCCAGCCGGGTGGCTTGGGGTGCCACCCGTACGACATTTGCACGTCGCTCATCGCGCGTGAGGCCGGCGTCGTGATCACCGATCCGGCGGGAAACTCACTCGATGCCCCGCTCGACCTGACCACCAACGTCGGCTGGATCGGGTATGCAAACGAGCGGCTGCGGCGCGTGATCGAGCCCGTCTTACAGAAGGCGCTGCGCCGCCGCGGCCTGCTGAAGTGACTTGGTTCATTGCGCGCGCCCCGGGCCGCCTCGACGTCATGGGCGGCATTGCCGATTACTCGGGCGCGCGCGTGCTCGAGCTGCCGCTCGCCTGCGCCACGACGGCTCAAGTCCAACACCAATCCGCGGCACGCTGCGACGTCACGTCACGCCGCGGTGGACGCTCGGACTCCTTCACCATCCCGTTGCCTCTCCCCGGCCCAACCGAGCTCGCCGAGCGTTTTCAGCGGCACACGGCCGAGCGGTGGGCCGGCTACGTCGTGGGCGTGGTACAAGCGCTCCAAGTACAAACGGGGCTCAGCATCCGTATCGATTCCACCGTTCCGGAAGGACGAGGTGTCGCGTCGTCGGCCGCGCTCGAAGTGGCCGCAGCGTTCGCCGTCGCGGCCTGCTGCGGTATCGACGCGGCGCCGAGCGACCTGGCGGTGCTGTGCCAGCGTGTTGAGAACGACGTTGTCGGCGCGCCGTGCGGGATCATGGATCAGATGACCAGCGCCTGCGGCAAGCAGGACCGGCTCCTCAAGCTGCTCTGCCAACCGGGCACAATCGAAGGCTACGTCGAGATTCCACCCGGCTACCGATTCTACGGCATCGACTCAGGGGTCAGCCACGCCGTCTCCGGTGCCGACTACAGCACCGTGCGGACCGCCGCGTTCATGGGATTGAAGATCCTCACGACCGACACATCATGGCGCGGCCGGTACCTCGCCAACCTGTCGCCCGCCGAGTTCGCGCGGCTCGTGCCGGCGCTGCCGCGCGAGATGACGGGCGCCGACTTCATCGCGCGCTACGGAAGCATCGGCGATACGGCGACAAGCGTCATTCCCGAGCGCCGCTACCCCGTGAGACAGGCGGCGCGGCATCCCGTCGAAGAGCAGGCCCGTGTGGATCGGTTCGCCGAATTACTCGCCGCCCTCCGGGACCAGCCGGAGACCGCGGACGAGCTGGGCGACCTGATGTACGGCTCGCACCACAGTTACAGCGCGTGCGGCCTCGGCAGCGATGGCACCGATCGCCTGGTGGAGCTGGTCCGCGCCACCGGCCCCGGGCGCGGATTGTTCGGCGCGAAGATCACCGGCGGGGGCAGTGGCGGCACCGTCGCGGTCCTTGCAACGCGCGACGCGGAGCCGGTCGTCCGCGAAATCGCCACGCGGTACGTCGCCGACACCGGTCACGAGGCGCGCGTGTTCATCGAATCCGGCCCCGGCGCCGCCGAGTCCGGCGTGTTACGGCGCTAGGCCGGTCCCGAGCACGTCACGCAGCGGCGTCTTCCGCAGCTCCGCGCCGAACTGCGGCACGTCTTTCGTCATCACATCCGAGAATCGCTGCGACGCCGCCGCGAGGCGTTGCGCCAGCAGCTCGTGCACCGCGAGCTGCTGCTGCGTGGGCGCGAAGTCGGCGCCGTTCTCCGCGACGTCCGACTGGAGCGCGGCCAGCCGGCCGTAGAGCTGCATCGGATTCCGAAACGCGTCTTCGCGCGCGCCGGTGAGATTCACGTCGAAGAGCGCGCCCTCGACGCGAATGATCCGCCGCTCGAGCGTGTCGCCGAGCGCGGCGACGCGTTTGGCGCCGGAATCGGAGACGAGCGCCGAGTCGCGCAGCTGCCCGGCGAGATCGCGGATCTGCTTCCGCACCCACTCCAGCCGGTTGATCATCCGCGCCACGCTGTCCTGCTCGGCGCGAATCGTGCGCGCGAGCTTCGCTTGCGCCTGCACGTCCGCGTCGGTTCCCGTCGTGTTGGGATCCTTGTTGACGGTGACGGACTGCGTCGCCGTCGCGGGCGCGGCGGACGTATCGGCGAGCGGCACGACGAGCCGGACGCTATACGTGCCCGGCAAGACGAGCGGACCGCGCAGCGAGAGATCGAGATCCCAGGTCACGAGCGGCCGCGTGCCGTCGGCGCCGACGCGCACGAACGCCCGCCCGGGCGGCGATGTGCGGAGCTTCGGCGTGGCGGGTGAGCTGTAGCGCAAATCCCAGCAGACACGGTTGAAGCCCGGCTTCCGATCGCCCTGCAACACGCGGACGGTATCGCCCTGTGCGTCGAGAATCACGAGCCTCGCGGGCTTGAGCCGGCGGGCGCTGTCGCCGGGAGCAGCGGCGGCGGGAGGTCCCGGCGTAGGGCACGCGCCGCTCGGCGCGCTCGCCGCATTCGGCATCGTATCGCCGAGTGCCGCGGAGACGAAGTACGTGAGCGGGACGCCGGCCGGTCCATTCTCCGCCTGCACCGCGCTGTTCGGTGCGTTCGTGACGCCCTGACGATCGCGGAACCGATACGCCGGCGGCGGCGTGAAGAGCGCCGCCTTACTGGCAAGCGCGGCAGCGTCGAGCTGCTCGAGCGGCGAGATGTCGTCGAGGATATAGAAGCCGCGGCCGTACGTCGCGACGACGAGGTCGTGGAAATGCGGCTGCACGTCGACCCACGAGATCGGCGCGTGCGGCAGATTTGCCTGGAGCGCCAGCCAGGTCGCGCCGTCGTCGAACGTCACGTACAGGCCGTTCTCCGTACCGGCGAACAGCATGCCCCGCCGCACCGGGTCTTCCCGCACCACGTGCACGAACGACAAGGCCGACCGCGGAAATGTTCCGGAGATCAGCTTCCAGGTCTTGCCGTAGTCGGTCGTCTTGAAGATGTACGGCGCGAGATCATCGAGCTCGTGCAGGTCGGCACTCAGGTACGCCGTGCCCGCGTCGAAGTGCGAGGGCTCGATGTTCTTGATCTTCGCCCACGGCGCGAGCTTCGGGAGGTTGCCGCCGACGTCGGTCCAGTGCGCGCCGCCGTCCTGCGTGACGTTCACACGTCCGTCGTTCGATCCGACCCAGATGACACCCGCTTTTACCGGCGACTCCGCGATCGCAAACAGCGTCGCGCCGTCGAATGTCATGAGGTTGTCCGTCGAGACGCCGCCCGAGGTCTGCTGATGCGTCGTGTCGTTGCGGGTGAGATCGGGACTGATCACCTGCCAGCTCGAGCCGCCGTCCGTCGTCACGTGCACGACCTGGCTGCCGACGTAGACCTTCGTGTGATCGTGCGGCGAGATCGCGATCGGGAACGTCCAGTTCCAGCGGTACTTCATGTCGGCCGGACGCCAGCCGTAGCCGGCCTCGGGCCAGACGCGGACGTTGCGCGACTGGTCGGTCCGGACGTCGTAGACCTCGAGCCCGCCGTCGTAACAGCCCGACCAGACGGTGTTGTTGTCGACCGTGTCGGGATACGCAAACCCGCTTTCGCATCCGCCGACGTGCCCCCACTCGCCCTCGCTGATCCCGCCCGACAGGCTGCGGCTGGGCATGCGATAGGACGACCCGTCCTGGCGGTTGCCGTACAGGTAGTACGGCACGCGCGTGTCGGTGGCCACGTGATACATCTGCGCGATCGGCAGAATGATCCGCGTCCAGTTCTTGCCGCCGGTGAGCGTGATGCTGGCACCGCCGTCGTGCGCGATCATCATGCGATCGGGGTTCGATGGGTCGATCCAGAAGTCGTGCGTGTCGCCGCCCGCGTTGAAGCCGATGCGGTTGAGCGACTGCCCGCCGTCGCGGGACACGGTCACTCGCACGGACACGAAGTAGAGGCGGTCTTCGTCGTCGGGCGCGACGGCGAACCGCACGTAGTACGGCGCACGCTCGGCCAGGTCGTGGTTCCGCGACTGCACGCGCCACGTCGTGCCGCGGTCGTCGCTGCGGTACAGCGTCGGGTCGCGGTCCTCGATCAGCGCGTAGACGGTATTCGGATTCGATGGCGCCACCGCGAGCGCGACTTTGCCGATGACGTGGGTGGCGGGCGGCAGACCGCGACCCGCCAGCCGCTTCCATGTCAGACCGCCATCGCGCGAGGCCCACAGCCCACTCCCCGGACCCCCGCTTTGCAAGTGCCACGTCTTCACCTCGAACTGCCACATCCCCGCGAACAGCGTGTTGGGATCGCCGGGATCGATCGCGAGGTCGGAGCAGCCGGTGTTCGGGTCCACGAATAACACGCGGGTCCACGTCTTGCCGCCGTCGGCCGTGCGGTAGACACCGCGCTGCTGCTCCGGTCCGTACGCGCGGCCGAGCGCGCAGACGAACACGATGTCCGGATTGGTCGGGTTGATCACGATCCGTGCGATGCGGCCGGTGGAGTCGAGTCCCGCGTGTTGCCAGCTGCGTCCCGCGTCGGTGGACCGATACACGCCGTCACCGAGCGCCGTCATCGATCGGATGAAGAACGTCTCGCCCGTTCCGGCCCACAGGATGTTGTGCGCCGACGGCGCCATCGCGAGCGCGCCGATCGCCTGGGATGTCGCACTGTCGAACACGGCGCGCCAATGCACGCCGCCGTCCTCGGTCTTCCAGATCCCGCCCGATGCCGCGCCGATGTAGGCGACGAGCGGATTGCCGGGCTCGCCGATCGCGGCGATGGCGCGGTTCCCCTCCGGGCCGACAAATCGGAAATGCAGGCGGGTCCAGAGCGTCGTGTCGATCTGTTGCGTGGCGAGGATGTGGATGGGGAAGATGACTGCGACGAGCGCGGCGGCTGATGCTCTACTCACCGTTCCTCCCAAATTGGCGCGTGTACTTCACGATCAACGAGCGGGCCTGCGGCCGATCCCACCGGAAGAAGCCGTCGGCTTCCTGGCCTTCGTTGAAGACCACGAACAATCCGGTGCCGGCCGTGCCGAGCCAGCTGAACCGCGCGTTGGCGGTCCACGCACGCACCTGATTGCTGTATTGCACGAGCGTCTGAAACATGATCCGCGGCGTGAAGAAGTACGCGACGCGCGGCGCGATGAGCAGCCGCGTGAAATTGCCCTGCTTCAGCCGGACGTCGTTGTACTCGACGAGCAGCGAGGTCGTCAGCGAGCTACCGCGCCGCGCGCCGAGCGTCAGGCTGCCGCCCCGCCGCGTACCGTTGTAGAACCCGCCGATGTCCGCTCGCAGGTTGGCCGAAAACGGCGCGCTCGGATTCGTCGCACCGTCGAACCCCATGGACGTGTAGTCGTACGAGCCCACCGGCAGCGTCACGTTGCTCGCGATGGCGAAGGGCTGCTGCAGTCCCTGGTGCTCGACGTTCACCTCGGGGCCGAGGTTGGCGCCGCTCGACGTGTACCACTCGGTGATGTCCAGGTGGATGCGATCTTCCTGCCGGTAGCCATCGAGGCCGTAGTAGCCGCGATACCCGACGTGGGGATGCCAGTCCTTGAGCCAGCTGCTGTTCGGCAGCCGCTCCTTCCACATGATGGTGGTCTCGAAAAAGCGATAACCGCCCCCGCGGTTCAGGAATCCCACCTCGGGATCGAAATCGCGACCGACCTGAATGATGCGGGCGAGGTTGCTCCACGATCCGGTCTCATACCCGAGCCGCGCGCTGAACGCCTCGGCGTCGTGGTCGGAGCGCGGCGTCGCGGAGCGCGCCTCCCACCAGTCGATCGTCCAGGCGTCGTGAATGCCGACGCGGCCGTCCACGCCGACCACGCGGTTCCAGTCGGTCGTCTGCGAGGTCCCCATGCGTTGCACGCCGATGAGCCCGATGCGCGAGCGGCCGGAGAGCTCGCGCTGCACGCGGGCGACGGAGTAGGCCATCGCTTCCTGCGTCGTCGAGTTCTCCGTGAAGATCTGCAGCGCCCCGACGGTGAAGTCTCCCACTCGGCCCGTGAGCCGGCCGCCACCGACGATCGGGACCGGCTGACCGGCGGTATCGATGCCGATGCGGCGCGTGAAGAAGAGATCGACCGCTTGCGGCGTACCGGCCGAGAATATGCCTGCGTTTTCGAGGAAGAACGGCCGCTTCTCGGGGAAGAACAGCGGAAAGCGCGTGAGATTCGTACGCTGCTCGTCCACCTCGACCTGCGCGAAGTCGGTGTTGTACGTGAGGTCGAGCGTGAGACTGGGCGTGACGCCGTACTTGATCTCGCCGCCGACGTCGCTGCGGCTCTTGAAATCGGCATCGAGGAGATAGTTGCGCTCTACGCCCGCCAATGAGTACGGCGTCGCGGTCAACACACGCCGCGTCGGAACCCGCACGCCTTCGAGCGTCCCCTCGTGCGAGACCTTCATCAACGAAAACTGCCGCGGCACGAACGACCAGAACGACTCTTCGTTCTTGCGGCGGATCGAGCGGACCAGGTTCAGGCCCCACGTCTGCTGGTCGCCCGCGCCGTAGCGGAGCGTCGTGAACGGGATGCGGAACTCCGCGTACCAGCCGGCGGAATCCGCGGACGTCGCGACGGTCCAGGTGCCGTCCCAGTTGAGATTGAAGCCGCCGAGCGAGCCGGCCACGGCGCGCGTCTGTCCGGGGAGTTGGAGGCCCCCGCCCTCCCCCTCGTTCACAACCTGCGCATCGTACTCGATCGCCGCCGGCGTGGTCGTGAAGACGAAACCGTTCTGGCGGTCGTGATAGGTGTCGAGCAGGACGCCGAAGTAGTCGGCCTTCGTAATGTCGCCGTCGCGGACCTTCTCGCCGGGCACGATGCCGTTCGGGTCGGAGTCGTACAGCCACGCGCCGACGTAGAGCGCCTCGCCGTCCATGATGATGCGGACCTCGGTGCGCTCGGTGACCTTATCGCCCTCGTGCAGCTCGCGTTGGATGAAACCGGTGATGGGCGTGGCTTCCTGCCAGACGGGATCGTTGAGCCGGCCGTCGATGACCGGTGGCGTGCTGACCGTGCGCGCGGTGGCGCGGGGGGGACTCTGGCCTGCCAGGATGCCGGGAAGCAACAGGATTGTGGCAAGAATTGTCGGACGGCGCATGGGCTGAGAAGATAGAGCGTTGACGCGGGGGGTGGCAATGAAAACGAGGGCCGCGGTCGTCCGCCACCGCGGCCCCCTAAAGTCCTTGCTCCGCTTCTCCCCTCAGGTTCCCGAGCAGATCTTTCCCCCGCCGGTCTGCGTCGCAATGGCGGTGTGATCGGCGGACCCGGTATTCCCGGGCTGGTCGTCGCTGTAGGTGATGGACGAAAGGCCGGTCAGAGGATTCACGGCGATCCCAAAGTCGTCGTACAGGTCGCGGTTGCCGCTGCACGCCACGCCGCTCTCGCACACGCCGCCGAAATGGATGACCGGCGTCGCCGCGACTTGCGTGAACGCGCTGCCCGGGGCCGTCGCGTTCTTGTTCTGAGCGAGGTACACGTACCACGCCGCCGACGCCGGGTAGTTGTCCGGCACGGTGGCCCCATCGTAGAACGATGTGCCGTACCACACGATGTTCAGCTGGCCCGGGTCGCAGGCCACGCTCCACGGCATGATCGCCGTGGCGGACGGCGCCTGATTCACCTGGATCGGCCCGGTGAACGTTTCCGCGTTGTCCGTCGAGAAGCTGTAGTAGACGTTGTGATTGTCGGTGTAGACGACGTACACGGTCCCCGCGCGATCGACGCTGACGTTCACGAACTGGTGGCCGTAGGAGGCCGACGTGTTGGGATTCACGTACACGGTCCGGTCGCTGAACGTGTTGCCGCCGTCGAGCGACACCGCGATGTACACCGCGTGGAACGAGCTCGGCACCGCGGCCTCGAACGCGTCGGCGATCCCGGAGAACACCTGGTAGATGACGTGATTGCGGGGGTCGATCGCCAGGTTGCCGGTCGAATTGTCGTTGAGCAAGTAGGCATGAGCAGCGTCGATCGCCGTGCCGAACTGCGTGAAGCTGGCGCCGGCGTCGAAGCTGCAATTGACGTCGATGTTGAACGTGGCAATGTCGTGGTAGGAGACGCACACCTTCGTCGCCTGGTCGGCGGCGATCCACTCGCGGTCATCGCCGGGGATCGTGGCGCTGAGCACGTTCTTGCTCCAGGTGGCGCCGCCGTCCTGGCTGGTCGTCACGGTAACGTTCGCGAGGCTCAAGCTCGCCACGTAGAGGTTGTGGCCGCCGCTGGCGTTCGCGTCCGGCGCGGTGGCCAGATCGACGTCGCCCCCGCCCGGCCCAACGCCGCCCTCCGCCTGCGACAGCTGGTTGGGAGACGTGAGTGCTGTGTAATGCAGACCGCCGTCAGTCGACTTCCAGGCCAAGGTGCCCGAGCCCACGCCCAGCTCCGAGCCGACATAGAACGTCCCACTGGCGTCGGAGCGGATCGCCGGCTCGGCCGCGCCGTTGGT
>Ga0310810_10008295_pt1 | contig 11941 bp, 9 predicted proteins | sample NCmetagenome_FD_207641 | JGI IMG/M metagenome (GOLD analysis project Ga0310810, IMG submission 207641) | Soil microbial communities from experimental microcosm in Duke University, North Carolina, United States - NC | ecosystem: Engineered > Artificial ecosystem > Soil microcosm > Unclassified ...
TCAGCGAACGGCGCCTCACAGGAGATCCTGACATGGTGATCAAGATCGTGCCGAACGACAAGGGAAGCCCTTCGGGAAAGCTCGCCGACGCCGAGTTGCACTTCGATGCCGGCGAGCTCGCCGGCCTGAAACTGGTCGGCTTCGCAGTCTGGGAGCGCCGCAACGGCAGCGGTCGCAACGTGACGTTTCCATCGCGTGCCTACTCGGTCAACGGGGAACGCAGGAGCTTCGCGCTCCTGCGGCCGATGGCCGAGGCTCACAGTCAGGATCACGTGCGGGACCTGATCCTGCACGCCTACACCGAGTTCGAGGCGCAGGCCGCGATCGCCAGCTGACTGGCCCGGCGCCGCCGCGTGCTCACTTGCCGGTGACCGCCGTTCGGGGGCGGACGAGGAAACCGAATGCGACGATCGCGACGCGCTCGCCGGAGCGGAACACCGGCGAGTGGAGGCTCGAGGCGAGCGCGGAGCCGGGGAAGCGGGCTTGAACGGCAGCGATCTCCCAGTCGTCGAGCACGGCATACACGGTGTGGCCGGCCGCTGCCAGTTCGTCGATCACGCGATCGGCCTCGTGCGGCTGAAGCCAGTCCCATCGCAGCAGCGGCCGGCCGGTGTAGTAGGCAAGGCTCCCCGAGTGTTCCATGCACAGCAGCACGCTCGGCGCGGATTGGGCCTCGACGAAGCTGGCGGCCTCCGTGAACCGGCGCTCGTTGTCCCACAGCCTGAAGGCCTGCGCTTCACGCGAACGGGACCAGCCGACCGCCGGAACCAGGACCAGCCCGCAGATCGCGACGAGCGTCCGCAGCGGCTGCGGCACCATCGCCACGAGCGCCGCCACCGTCGTCGCCGCGAGGACGAACGCCAGCGGAAGCGCCGGCAGCAGGAATCGGGTGTAGCTCCAGCTGTCGAAAGGCAGGTAGAGCGCGTAGAAGGCAAAGAGCGCCGCGCACATCAGCATGCACCACCACGCGATGCGCACTGCGCGATCGCGCGGCAGCGACGGAGCCGCTCCCCCGCGCGCCAGCAGCAGCGGCGCCGGAAGGGCGAGCAGAAGGAAATAGCCATGCGTATCCAGCAGCCAGGTCGGGTAGTTGGCCAGGTTGGCCGGCACGTTCGCGATGCTGAACAACGTGTTGACCGCGCCGTAGCCGGTTTCCGTCGCGCCGCCGTACAGCTGGCGCTGCCACCACGCCAGGCCAAGACCCGCCAAGGCGATCGGCGTGAACAGCGCGAGCGCCCGCTGGAATCCGCGGCGGTTGGGCGGCGCCCACCAGGCCGTCGCGAAAGCGAGGAGTGGCGTCATTGCGAACAGGTTCGGACGGATCAGGCACGCGGCCGTGGCTGCTCCTGCGGCGATTGCGTCCGACCGGGTCGTGCCGCGCACCGCGGCGACGATCGCGATCAGCCACGCACAAGCGGCCGGCAGATCGCTCATCGGCTGGAGCGCCTGATAGACGACCGTCGGCGAGGCGGCAGTGGCGGCGGCGGCGAAGAGCCCGGCCAACGGGCCCGCCGCCAGGCGTCCGAGCACGAAGGCGGTCCACGTCAGCAGGCCCGCGGCAATCGGCACCGCCAGGAACTGCGCGCCCTCGCCGCCGATCCGTGTGAGCGCAGCCATCACGAGGGGATAGCCCGGAGGGTAGGTAGGCGCGACCTCGGTGCCGCCGCCGGCCAGACGGAAGCCGATCGGCATCACCGCGCGCACACCGCTTTCCAACGCGATTCCGTCCACGCGCGGTGGCGACACGCGCAGGTCCCCCGACTGCCACAGTCGCGCCTCGTACAGGTAGCCGGACGAATCCGCGCCGCCCGCGACGAACGCGCCCCAGTGCCAGGCGGCGGCAACGACAAGCAGGGCCAGGGCTGCCGCGACGACAGGAGCTCGCCGCTCCAGCCCCGCTTCGACTCGCTGGGCCAGCATCCGCAGGCCGGCTGCGCCGAGCCACCAGTAGCTGAACGCGCAACACAAGACCGCGCCGATGGTGGGATTCGCCGGGTTGCGCATCGACACGCGGAGCGGGCCGACAGCGAAACCAAACGTCCAGTCATTCGCGGCGCACAGCGCAAGGGCGCCACCAGCGAGGGCCAGGCTGTAGGCAAGCACCCCCGGCCATGGCGGCGCAGTCGACAGCGTTGGGGGTGGCCGCATCTGGCTGGGTCAGGTCAGTACCGGCAGGAGCCGGGCGTTCTCCTTCGCGCGCTTCGGCGGCAGGGTCCACTCCGCGCGCCCGCTCTTCTCGAGCTCAGCCCGGAAGAACGATGCCTTCATGCCGCCGTCGATGATGTCCCAGGGCAGGACCAGATCCGTCGATCGATCGCGGTAGATGTAGAAATCGCCGTCAACGCCCGAATCGGCAACCGCCCGCCGCCACTGTCCACCGTTCCGCTCGGCCAGTTCCACCGCCGGCGCGACACGGCGATCGCCAAGCGACAGCAGCGCCTGGTAATACGAGTGCCGCTCGCTCTTGATGCTGAAATAGACGTTGTCGATCCCGGACACCAGCGCGCGAAGCCGATCCATCTTCCGCTCGATGACGTCGCTCCGCTCCATCGACAGCCACTGATAGGTTGTGCCCGGTTTGGGCACCAGCGGGTTCACGCTGCCGACGATTCGCCCGACGCGCCCGCGCTTCCGCGCATGACGCATCATCACCTCGCGCAGTTGCAGCGTCAGGTCGCGAATCGCCACGAGGTCGTCGTCTTCCTCGGTGGGCAGCGCGATCATGTAGTACAGCTTCAGGTTCTCGATACCGCTCGCGAAGATCAACTCGGCGGCGTTGAGGATCTCTTCGTTGGTCACCGTCTTGTTGATGACCCGCCGCAGCCGATCGGAGCCGGTCTCGGGAGCGATCGTGAGAGTACGCTCTCCGCTCTCTTTCAACAGCGACACGATGGTCGGCGTCAGGTCGTCGAGGCGCAGCGACGCCGGAGAGATCGAGTACCCCATGCCCTTCAGGCTGCGAAGGATGTGCTCGATGTCGGGGTGGTCGCAGAGCGCGATCGACACCAGCCCGGCGCGGGAGGCGTGCGGCCGCGCCGCCTTCGCGAGCTCCAGGATGCGCTCGGTCGGAAAGGCCCGCACCGGCAGGTAGTTGTAGCCGGCCCAGCAGAAGCGGCACAAGTTCGCGCAGCCGCGCACCACTTCCACCAGGAAGCGCGAGCCGAACTCGGTGTCCGGCGTGAAGATGCTCGTCGCCGGCGGGTCGACCGCATCGGTCGTCTTCAGCGCCGCCTTTCGAACTGTCGCTGGCGCGTCGGTGCCGGGTTTGGGAACGTAGGCCTCGATGCTGCCATCGGCCGCATACGTCACGTCGTAGAACGACGGGATGTAGAACCCCCGCTGTGCCGACAGGCGGCGGAGCGTCTCGCTCCGCGACGGGGTGCCGCACGCATCCACGAGCGCCGGGATCAGCGACTCCCCTTCACCCGCCGCGATCACTTCGGCGAAGAGCGCCAGTGGCTCCGGGTTCACGAACGTCACCGCTCCGCCGACCACGACCAGCGGCATGCGGTAGTCGCGCTCCGCGGCGCGAACCGGCAGCCCCGCCAGCCGCAGCATGGTGAGCACGTTGGTGTAGTCCCACTCGAACGACACCGAGAACGCGAAGACGTCGAACTCGTGCACCGGCGTCTGCGATTCGAGCGTCACGAGCCGGGCGCCGGACTGCAGCAGCGCGGACAGCTCCTGCTTCGGCGGCAGGAAGACGCGCTCGCACACCACGTCGGGGTGGGCGTTGAACAGGCGGTACACCGTCTGGAAGCCGAGGTTCGACATCCCGACGAAGTAGGTGTTGGGGAACGTCAACGCGACGCGCAGGCGCTGCCCGTGCGGCTTGCGGACGTAGCCGACCTCGCGTGAGAGGGTGAGCTGTGCGGATTCGCGCTGTTGCGGGGACCTCATCAACAGGACAGGGGACCGTCGAGCTGGTTCTGTATCGGCGTCGCAGCTCGCGCGTCCCCTGGCTGTTCCTACTGTATCACCGGCCGCCGGTCTGGCCGGGACCTGCCTGTCCTTCACATCCCATTAACCCTCGCTCCGGCGGAGGAACGCCGGGATCTCGAGCGGGCTCTGCTGCTCCTCGCCGCCCATCTCGGACATCGGCGACTGGTTCACGGCCCGGGCGAGGCGGGCCGGCGGCATGTCGATCCCCTGCCGGCGCGTGATCGTGAAGCGGGACGTGGGTGCGGCCGGCTCGGCCGGCGGCGCAGCGGCCGCGTTGCGCGCCGCGTGCTGCGCGTAGGCGCCCATATCCACCGGCGTCTGCATCGGCGAGCTGCCGGCCGACGCGGTCAATGGGTGATCGAACCCGGTGGCAATCACGGTGATCTTCACGCGGCCGTGCAGCTCCGGATCGACCACCGCGCCGAAGATGATGTTCGCGTCCTCGTGGGCCGCCTCCTGGATGATGGTGAGCGCCTCGTTCACCTCCATCAGCGACATGTCGGGGCCACCGGTGACGTTGATGATCACGCCGCGAGCGCCGTCCACCGATGCGTCTTCCAGCAGCGGGCTCGAGATGGCGCGATTGGCCGCGTCGGTGGCCCGGGTCTGACCTTCGGCCATCGCCGTGCCCATCATCGCCACGCCCATCCCCGACATGATGGTCTTGACGTCGGCGAAGTCGAGGTTGATGAGCCCCGGCACGAGGATCAGGTCGGAGATGCCCTGTATCGCCTGGCGCAGGACATCGTCGGCCGTGACGAAGGCGTCGAGCATGCTGGTGCTGCGATCGATCACCGAGAGCAGCCGCTCGTTCGGGATCGTGATGACGGTGTCGACCGCCTCGCGAAGCGCTTCGAGGCCGGCGTCGGCCGCCTTCTGCCGCTTCTTCCCTTCGAACTTGAAGGGACGGGTGACGACCGCAATCGTCAGGGCGCCGAGCTCGGTCGCGAGCGACGCGATCACCGGCGCCGCGCCGGTACCGGTTCCGCCGCCCAGTCCCGTGGTGACAAACACCATGTCCGCGCCGGACAGCGCCTGAATCAATTGCTCGGTGTCTTCGAGCGCGGCCTGCCGGCCGACGTTCGGATCCGCGCCGGCGCCCAGCCCCTTGGTCAGCTTGGCCCCGATCTGGATTTTGATCGGCGCCGGGTTGGCGCGCAGCGCCTGGGCGTCGGTGTTGGCCACGATGAATTCCACGCCGGACAACCCGGCCTGGACCATCCGGGTCACGGCATTGCTGCCGCCGCCGCCCACACCCACCACCTTGATGCGCGCTCCCGCGCGCGTGACCTCGTCCAACGTCAGTCGCAGGGGAGTGTTTTCATGCAGATCCGCCATCGTGCCTCCTCAGAAGAACTCCTTGAACACCGTCCGCAGCTTCCCCATCACCCGCATCAGCGCATTGCCGCCCATTCCCGGGTCGGTCGGCCGATGCCGTTCCGCGTATCTGATCAGCCCAACCGCCGTCGCGTAGGCGGGGTTCCCGACATGATCCGAAAGGCCGCCGAATCCGCTCGGCACAGCCCTCCGGATCGGCAGGTCGAAGATCTGTTCCGCGATCTCGGACATACCTTCGAGCATCGAGCCGCCGCCGGTGATCACGAGGCCCGAATTGAGTGACTTTTCGTAGCCGGCCTTGCTGATCTCGTCCCAGATCAGGTGGAACAGCTCCTCGGCGCGCGGCTGGAGGATGTCTGACAGGATCCGCCGCGCCATCACCCGCGGCCGCCGGCCGCCGACGCTGGCCACTTCGATCGTCTCGTCCTCGTCGACCATTCCCGACAGCGCGCAGCCGACGCGCCGCTTGACCTTCTCGGCCTCGGGAATCGGCGTGCGCAGGCCGACAGCGATGTCGTTGGTGAAGTGATCGCCGCCGACCGCGACCACCGCCGTGTGCCAGAGACTGCCGCGCTCGAAGATCGCCAGGTCCGCCGTGCCGCCGCCAACGTCCACCAGCGCGACGCCGAGCTCGCGCTCGTCAGGGGTGAGCACCGCTTCAGCGGCGGCCAGCTGACTGACCACCGTGTCGCTGACTTCGACCCCGGCGCGGTTGACGCACGCGACCAGGTTCTGCGTCGCCGCCTGGCTGCCGGTGACGATGTGGACGTTCACTTCGAGGCGGGCACCGGTGAGGCCGACCGGTGCGCCGATCCCTTCCTGCTCGTCGACGACGAAATCCTGCGGGAGGACGTGGATGATCTCGCGCCCGGCGGGCAGCGACACCGCCCGCGCCGCGTCGATCGCCCGGCGGACGTCGTCGCGGGTGACTTCGCGGTTCTTGCCGGCGACCGCGACCACGCCCCGGCTGTTGAAGCCCTTGATGTGCGGGCCGCTCAGCCCGAGGTGAACAGATCCGATCTCCACGCCGGCCATCAGCTCGGCCTCCTCGATCGACTTCTTGATCGAGTCCACGGCCGCCTCGAGGTTGACGACGACGCCGCGCTTGAGTCCCTTGGACTCCGCCGATCCGATTCCGATCACGTCCAGGCCGCCGCCCTCCACGCTCTCGCCGACCACCGTGCACACCTTCGAGGTGCCGATGTCGAGCCCCACCACGTAGCGCTCACGCTGTGACACGCAGCCTCCGATCCACCATCCCTACCGCCTCGCCTGCTGGGACGCCGGCGCGACGGACGCGCCCTTGTGCGGGCGCACGTACAACCGTTCAGGAAAACGCAAATCCACGTAGTCGATCTCCGCAACCCGCTCGCGCAGGGCGTCGCCGAGATCGAGGTACTGCTGCAGCCGTTCGGCGAAGCTCTCCTCGCCGAGGTGCAGCAGCGCGGTATCGCCTTCGAGCATCACGACCGCGTCGTGAGCGCGGCTGACGTCGATCAGCGACACCTTGGCGAGGAGCTCGGGATGGGCCGCGAGCGAGGCGATCACCCGGCCGGCCAAGGCGACGCGGCTTTCGTCCATCGTCCCGCGCGCCTGGCCGCGGCCGCCGAGGCCGTCCACCATCGGCAGGTTGAGATCGGCGTAGGCCGGCCCGTACTCGTCAACGACCACGCCGTGGCCATCCACGAGGTAAAGGGCCTGGCCTACCCGGCCGATCGCCATCGGCCTCCGCTCGCGAATCGTCACTTCGACGGTCCCGGGAAGCACCCGGCGCAGCGTCGCGTCCTCGACCCACGGCGAGGCGACGAGGCGCTCCTGCCACTCGGACAGGTCGAGCCCCAGAATGTTGCGGCCCTGGAGGCCTGCCACCAGCGACAACACCTCGCCGCGCGACAGCCGCTGGTTGCCGCTCACCGTCACGTGAGCCACGCGCAGCGCCGGCGCTCCCGACATCCACGCCGCGCCGCGCCACACGGCGAAAACCGCGACGAGCACGGTGGCCACCAGCCGTGTCGCGATCAAGACGCCGTGGAGGCGCGATCGCCGGCGGCTCGACGGCTTCACATGAGCGCGCCGGAACCGCTTGTCAGCCGGGGCCGCAACCGGTGGCATGGCTAGGCGCCCTCCTTCGACGCTGCTTCGAGCGTGTTCATCACCTCGGTTCCGATGCCGCCGATCGATCCCGCGCCGAGCAGGAGCACGAGATCGCCGTTGGCTGCGAGACGGGAAACCCTGGATGGCACCTCGTTCACGTCGTGGACGACGTGCACCGGCGTCTTCCGCTCGGCGCTTACCGCAGCGGCGAGAGCCTCGACCGTGACGCCTGGAATCGGATCCTCGCTGGCCGCATAGATATCGGTGAGGACGACCGCGTCGGCGGTGGCCAGGACCTTCGCAAACTCCGGCAGCAGGTCGCGAGTGCGCGTGTAGCGATGCGGCTGGAACGCGACCAGCACCCGCGACGGGTTGGCGGCGCGCGCGGCCGCGAGGACCGCGGCGATCTCGGTCGGGTGGTGGCCGTAGTCGTCGACGACCGTGATGCCGTTGACGACGCCAAGCCGCTGGAAGCGGCGCTCGGCGCCCTTGAATGCCTGCAGCGCGCGGGCGATGGTCGCGAAGGGCACGTCGAGCTCGAGCCCGACCGCGACGGCGGCAAGCGCGTTCGACACCGAGTGCCGGCCTGGCACCTGCAGGTCGAGCCCGCCGATCCGCGCCGGCTCGCTCGGGTCACCGCGGTGATGACGCCAGATGGCGCATCGCGCGCCGAACCCTTCGAGCACCACGTCGCGGGCCTGGAGCTCGGCGTCGCGAGCGTCGAGGCCGTAGGTGATGACGCGGCGAGTCAGCCGCGGCAGCACCGCGCCGAGCTCGGCATCGTCGGCCGACGCCACGACGGCGCCGTAGAACGGCACCTTGTTGGCGAAGTCGACGAACGCCTGTTGCAGCTCGGCAAAGCTGCCGTATGCCTCCATGTGTTCTCGATCGATGTTCGTCATCACCGCAATCGACGGCGACAGCTTGAGGAACGAGCGGTCGCTTTCGTCGGCTTCCACCACCATGTATTCCCCGCGGCCGAGCCGCGCGTTGCTGCCGAACGCGCTCAGCCGCCCGCCGATCACCGCGGTCGGGTCGAGCCCCGCTGCCTCGAGCACGAGCGCGATCATCGAGGTCGTGCTCGTCTTGCCATGCGCGCCGGCGACCGCGATGCCGAATCGCAGGCGCATCAGCTCGGCCAGCATCTCGGCCCGCGGGATCACCGGCACGTGCCGCCGTTCGGCCTCTGCCAGCTCCGGGTTGCCGGGCCGCACCGCCGACGAGTAGACGACCACGTCGGCGGCGCCGACGTGCTCGGCGCGGTGTCCGATCCCGACCCGAACGCCGAGCGACTCGAGGCGCGTCGTGATCGCCGACCGCTTCGCGTCGGAGCCCGATACGTCGTAACCGAGGTTCGTAAGCAGCTCGGCGATCCCGCTCATCCCAATCCCGCCAATCCCCACGAAATGAATCCGCCGCGTCTTACCCAGCAAGCGCCTGCACCCTGTCGGCAATCCGTGCCGCGGCATCGGGCCTCGCCAGCATCCGGGCGCGGTCGCCCATCGCCTTTCGGCGCTCCGCGTCGCGGGCCAGCGCCAAAACCGCTCCGGCGAGGCTCTCGCCGGTGAGCGCCTTCTCGTCGAGCACCGTCGCGCCTCCGGCCCGCGCGAACGCTTCCGCGTTCTTGCGCTGGTGGTCGTCGGTCGCCGTCGGCAGCGGCACCAGCACCGCCGGGCGTCCCGCCGCGGCCAGCTCCGAGAGCGTTGTCGCTCCGGCCCGCGCCACCACCATGTCGGCGCGGCTCATCTCGCGGTGCATCTCGTAGAGGAAGGCCTCGACGCGGGCGTCGAGCCCTGCCCGTGTGTACGCATCCCGGACCAGGGAAAGATCGCGCTCCCCGGTCTGGTGGGTGATCTCAAGCTCCAGGCCGGAGGCAGCCAGCTGCGGCGCTGCCGCCACCACGGCCAGGTTGATCGCGTGCGCGCCCTGAGAGCCGCCAAAGATCAGAACCCGTACCTTCCGTTCATGAGCCTCCATGACCGCCGGCGCGAAGAATTCGGGGCGCACCGGATTGCCGGCAACGAAGCCGGTGCGCGGAAAGAACCGCAACGCCTCCTCGAAGTTCACTGCCGCGGCCCGCACCAGCGGCGACAACAGACGATTGGTAATGCCGGGCAGCGCGTTCTGCTCGAGCACCATGGTCGGGTAGCGGCGAAGCGCCGCCAGCGCCAGGACCGGCCCCGAGGAGTAGCCGCCGACACCGACGACGACCGCCGGCCGCCGTGTCGAAATGACCTGCCAGGCGTCGAGCGCCGATAGCGGCAGCAGCGCCAGGCCGCGAAGCCGCGAGGCGATCGACTTGCCCTTGAGTCCGGCCGAGCGGATCAGATCCAGCGGGAATCCCTCGCGAGGGATCACCCGCGCTTCGAGGCCGGTCGCCGTGCCGACGAAGCTCACCTCGGCCGCGGCGTCGCGGCGCTGCAGCTCGCGGGCGAGCGCGATGCCCGGGTACAGATGTCCGCCGGTCCCGCCGCCGGCAATCAACACGCGCACGCCTCACGCGGCTCCCGTCTCGGTGGAGTGCTGGGAGATGTTCAGCAGCACGCCAACCGCCAGGAGGTTGATGAGCAGTGACGACCCCCCGGAGCTCACGAGCGGCAGCGGGATGCCCTTGGTCGGGGCCAGGCCGAGAACGACGCTGATGTTCACGAACGCCTGGAGCACGATCATCATCGTCAGGCCGAGCGCGAGATAGGAGCCGAATGGATCGGGCGCGCGCAGCGAGGCACGCAATCCGCGCCACGCCAGCACGCCGAAGCACGCCAGGATGACGACGGCGCCGATGAACCCCATCTCCTCGGCGATCACCGAGAAGATGAAGTCGGTGTGCGGCTCGGGCAGGAAGAACAGCTTCTGCTTGCTCTCCATCAGCCCCTTGCCGAAGAGACCGCCAGTGCCGATCGCGATCAGCGACTGGATGATCTGGAAACCGTCACCCAGTGGATCGGCCCACGGGTTCAGGAAGGTCATGATGCGCCGCACCCGATACGGCTCCTGAATGGCGACCAGGGCAAGACCGGCAAGGCCCACGATGCCCGTGCCAATCACGTAGCGGTAGCTCAGCCCCGCCGCAAACACCATCACGCCAATTACGGCCAGGAGCGACACCGCGGTGCCGAAGTCCGGCTCGACCAGGATCAGCGCCGCCAGCGCCCCGGCGATGATCGCGATCGGCAGCACCGAGAACACGTCGTTGATCCGGTGCATCCGGCGCTCGAGGATCAAGGCCGTGAACAGCACTGCGGCGAGCTTGGCGAGCTCCGACGGCTGGATGCCGAAGCCGGCGACCGCGAACCACCGCCGGGTGCCGTTCACCCGAGCGGCAAAGAGGACCGCCACCAGCAGCACGACGACAACTCCGAGCAGCGCCCAGATCAGCCGCTCGTTGCGCCACGTGCGGTAATCGACTCGCATCACCATCGACATCAGCGCGACGCCGAGGGTCGCCCACAGCGCCTGCTTCGTAAAGAAGAGGTAGGGGTTCCCGAAGCGCTCCTCGGCCATCACCGCCGAGGCGCTGTAGACCATGACGACGCTGACGCAGACGAGCGCCAGGGTGGCCAGGAACATCCACTTGTCAGACTGTAGTTTCCGCGCCATGATTCGGCCCCTAAAGTTCGGCGGCTTCGACTCGATACGAGGTGTGCGTGACGCTCCGGTATGCGGGGCACCCACGCCTCCGGCCGCGGCAATGCCCGCGACCGCCCGGGTCGAAGCAGTCAGCAGTCGTCAGTCAGTTGCGGGAATGGGACACCAGTCTCGCAGACCGGGGCAGCCTGCGTTCCCAGCGACCGGCTCCCACCCGCCTCCAACCGGCTGACGACTGCTCACTGCTCACCCTTGGTCCTCCGTTCGTCGGCGAAGCGCCGCACCTCCTCCTTGAACCGCCGACCGCGGTCCGCGTAATCCACGAACATGTCGAAACTGGCGCACGCCGGCGCGAGCAGCACCACTCCGTCCGGGCGCGCCAGGCGCCATGCTTCCCGCACCGCGTCGCCGAGCGACCCGGCCTCGATGACGGGCACGGCCTTTGCCAGCGCTTCGCGGACCAGCGGCCGAGCCTCGCCGATCGCCACCACCGCGCGTCCGTGCGCGCGGAGCGGTTCAGCGAGGTCGCCGAGATCGCCGCCCTTGAACTTGCCGCCGACGATCGCCACGACCGACGAGAAGCTCTCGATCGATCGCGCTGCGGCATCGACGTTGGTCGCCTTCGAGTCGTTGACGAACCGCACCCCGTCAATCGTCGCCACCGGCTCCATCACGTGCTCGAGCCCCGTGAAACCGTCGAGCGCGCTCACCATCGCGGTGCCGTTCGCGCCTGCCAGCGACGAGATCGCCGACGCCGCGACGACGTTGCTCAGCAAGTGCCGTCCCGAAAGATGGACGGCGCCGAGCGGGACGAGCGGCACTTCGCCTTCAGATGTGCGCTGCCAGATGAACCCGCGGTCCACGAAGACATCGGCGCCGCGCGCCTGGTCGAGGGCGTAGCGGACGTGGCGCGCCCGGCTGACCTCGGCCAGCGTCACGGCCGCCGGGCTCTCGGCGTTGACGACGGTCCAGTCCTCCG
>Ga0310810_10008296_pt1 | contig 11941 bp, 13 predicted proteins | sample NCmetagenome_FD_207641 | JGI IMG/M metagenome (GOLD analysis project Ga0310810, IMG submission 207641) | Soil microbial communities from experimental microcosm in Duke University, North Carolina, United States - NC | ecosystem: Engineered > Artificial ecosystem > Soil microcosm > Unclassified ...
TGGCGCGCCAAGTTCGGAATAGCGTTCCGCGTCGGGTTCGGATTGCGCTAGGCAGAGATCGAAGCGCGAGAGCAGCGCGCCGATCGTGTGCGGCAGGTAGCGCCAGCGCGTGAACGAGCGTTCCGAAAGCCGCCCATTTACCAGGATCAAGGGAATGTTCCGCTCGGTGCAGGAGAGGATCAGGTTCGGCCACAGATCGGATTCGGCCAGCAGCGCAAGATTCGGACGCCAATGCTCGAAAAAGCGCGCCGCATAGCGTGGCGTATCGAGCGGAACGAACTGATGCACCGCGCCTTGCGGCAGCCGCCGCTCGGCAAGACGCGCCGACGTCACGGTGCCCGATGTCACCAGCACATTGAAATTGCGTGCGCGGAGGCCTTCGACCAGCGGAATGACCGCGAGCATCTCGCCGACGCTTGCGCCGTGCGCCCAGATCAATGGCCCCGGCGGGCGTGGGATCGCGCTTTCGCCGCGCCGTTCGGCAAGCCGCTGCGGGTGCTCCTTGCCGCGGGAGAGCCGTCTTGCCAGCACAAGGCGCGATAACGGCGTCGCGATCGAGGCGAAGCCCTGGTAGGCGCGCAAGGTCCATGGCAGCCGCTCAGCCACGCCCGGCATCCCCGCTCCGACGGTCCGCGATCGCATAGGCGCGCACGGTCGCCGCGTTCAAGTTGTCTTCCACCTGCCGCCGGTATTGCTTCAGTGCCTCATCGGTGGCGTCCGGCGATACCCACACCGGTTCGCCGCACACAGCAGCGCCACGGCTGAATGGCAGATTTATGGTTGTCTTGTCCCAGTTGCCGAGAACGTAGCGCCGGCTGGTGGCGGTCGCGACCGGAAAAATCGGACGACCGGATTCGCGCGCCAGCATTACGATCCCGAGACCCGCGACGCGGGCGATTTTCGGGACATCGGCGGTGAGCGCTACCGAATAGCCATCGGCGAGTGCATCGAGCATTTCGCGGAATGCGCCGAGCCCGCCCTTGCGGATGAACTCCGCGCCGTTGTCGCCTGAGCCGCGGATCATTTCGATGCCGAGCCGGTCGCACACCACCGCATTCACCTCCGCGTCGCGATGACGCGAGATGAGAACTTTGCCGCGGTCACCCGCCCGCCGCATGAAGGGCGCCAGAAAGTGCTGCCCGTGCCACATCGCAAGGATCACCGGCAGATGCGCATCGATGCGCGCATAACCGTCGGGGGGGTCGATGGTGACGCTGCTCGTCCTGTGCACGAGCTGCAGATATTCAACACCCAGCGTGCCGAGTGCGACCTGCACCCAGCGCTGACGGCCAATCCGCTTCCAGCACAGCATCGCGAAACGCAGGTTAGGGCTGCCGCGTCGTATCGGTCGCGGGATCGAGCAGACGGTGCATGTGCACGATGAAATAGCGCATCAGCGCGTTGTCCACGGTGCGCTGGGCGCGGCCCTTCCAGGCCGCGTAGGCGGTCGCGTAGTTCGGATAAATGCCGACAATGTCGAGCCTCTCCAGATCCTTGAATTCCACTGAACCGAGCGACTCCAGCTCGCCGCCGAATACCAGATGGAGCAGCTGCTTTGATTCAGTCTCGCTCATGATCTGAAATCTCCGCGTATCATGCGAACGCCAGCGCCTTGTCGCGCACCAGCGCGACAAACGCCTCGTGACGGGAGCGCCCGGCAGCGACAAGCGCGCCATGCAACGGATCGGCGCGATTGTAAATGAGGGTTTGACCCGAGAACGTGGTCAGTGCGCCGCCGGCTTGGTGCACCAAAAGATCGGCAGCCGCAAGGTCCCAGTCGTGGCTATTGCTCGAAGCAAAGGCCAAATCGAGCGTGCCGGCGGCCACGCGCGTCAGCCGTAACGCGAGCGAGAAAACCTTCGGTTCCATCACGAGACCGGGCGCATGCCCGGCGAGCCGCTCCAGCATCGGCTTTGGGCCCGCCGCCTTGATTCCGTGCAGGCTCGATCCCGGATTTGCCGCAACGGCAATGCCGTTGCGCGTCGTCGGCTTTCCCGCAGCCGCAGCGTAAAGCGCGTCCTGCAGGGGGGCGAAGACGGTCGCGATCACGGGCCGCCCGTTTTCCACCAACGCCACCGAGACCGACCAATCCTGACGGTCGGACAGATACGCACGCGTTCCATCGATCGGGTCGACCACCCAGATGCGCGGCGCGTGCATGCGCGCGCGGTCGTCCTCGGTTTCTTCCGAGAGCCAGCCGCAATCCGGCGCAAGCTCTCCCAATCGTTCGCGCAGAAAATTATCGACCGCGATGTCGGCTTCGCTCACCGGCGAACCGCCATGCTTGCTCCAGCTCTTCGGTGTGGTTTCGAGCGCCCGCACCGCGAGTGCCCCGGCCTCGCGCACCGCGGCTTCCATTCCGGCTTGCAGCGATGCGGAATCAGGTGCCCGCAACGGTCAGGCCCTCCAGCCGCACGGTCGGCGCGTTGGTTCCATAATGGAATTCGAGGTCGTTGGCCGGCGTAAGCGATGCGAACATGTCGTTGAGATGGCCCGCGATCGTCACCTCGCTCACCGCGTGGGTCAGCTCGCCGTTCTCGATCCACAGGCCAGATGCGCCGCGGCTGTAGTCCCCGGTGACGAGGTTGGTGCCCATGCCGATCAGGTCGGTGACGTAGAACCCCTCCTTGATCTCAGCGATGAGCTGTTGCGGCGTCTGGCTGCCCGCTTCGAGATGCAGATTGGTCGGCGCAGGGGAGGGCGCGGACGAAACGCCGCGCGCCGCATGCCCGGTGGTTTCTAGCCCGAGTTCACGCGCGGTCGCCGAATCGAGGAGCCACGATTTCAGCACACCCCCGTCCACGAGCGCGAGCGGCTTGCCGGCGACCCCTTCCGAGTCGAACGGTCGCGAGCGCAGCCCGCGTTTGCGCAACGGGTCGTCCACAATGCGGATCTCGGAGTGGAACAGCTTCTCGCCCATGCGGTCTTTCAGGAAGCTCGTCTTGCGCGCGATCGACGCGCCGTTGACCGCGGAGGCGAGCGATCCGATCAGCGTGTTGGCGACGCGCGGATCGAACACCACCGGCACGCGTCGGGTCTCGACCTTGCGCGGATTGAGCCGCTTCACGGCGCGCTCGCCCGCGAGCTTGCCGATCTTCTGTGGTGCATCGAGATCGTTTGCGTGAAGCGTGGAGGAGAAGTCGTAGTCGCGCTCCATCGCGGTGCCTTCGCCCGCGATCGCGACCATCGATAACGAATGCCGCGAGCCGACGTAGGCGCCGCGGAAACCGTGGCTGGTGACCAGCACCATGCCGCCAATTCCGGCCGACGCGCCGGCTCCGCCGGATTTGCTTACGCCCTTTATGCCGAGCGCTGCGGCCTCGGCGGCACGCGCGCGCGCCTCCAGGGTTGCGACGTCAGGCAGCTCGGGGTCGAGCAGATCAAGATCCGGAAAGTCACGCGCCAGCAGTTCGGCGTCGGCAAGCCCGGCGTACCGATCCTCCGGCGCGACGCGGGCCATCGCGACCGCGCGCTCGGCGAGCGCATCCGCACCGTTGCCTTTCATGTCATTGGTCGAGACCACGGCCTGGCGTTTGCCGACGAGCACGCGCAAGCCCATGTCGTCGCCTTCGGCGCGTTCGCTCTCCTCGACCGCCCCGTCGCGCACTTCAACCGAGAGCGAGATCGAGCGTACCGCAAGCGCATCTGCCGCGTCGGCGCCGGCACGGCGCGCAGCGGTGACAAGGCGCTCGGCCAGATCGACAAGTTTTGATTGGTCAAGAAAGGATGACATTCGATGGTTACGCTTTAGGGAGTGGGGGCGAGGCTGGCAAGGGCGCCGCCTCGGGCGGAATCTGCCGCGCGCCGCCTTCATGTTGGTTGCTGCATCGTTATCGGCAAGGGCGCAATTCAAACGATCCCCCCGTTTGCGGACAAATTGCAGGATCGCGGCAACACGGCGTCAATCATGTCGGCTGAACTGCGCCGCGCTACGGCCCATTAACCAGCGAAATTAAGCCGATTCCGGTGCCGGTTTGGCATGCTGCGCGCAACGTCCGGACAAACAAAAAGCAAGTCCGGCAGGGAGCGATTTCGTGAGGCGTCAAACCGAGCTCGGCTCAGCCGGGTCGGGCCGCACTGCGCGGCTCGACCCCCTCGCTCTGCCACTGCGCTTCACCGCGAGCGATGCGGTGGCGGATGAGAGTGTGCGCCATGTCGAGCTGCATCGCGAGCGGGTGATCCTGCGCCGCGCTGTGCAAGGCATGCGGATCGCGCTCAACGTTCCGGTGCAGGCGTTCCTCGGCGTGTCGATCCGGCTGACCCCGGAGGCGAACGGCGCGCCGGCCGGCATCGGCGTGTTTCTCGAGCACCGCGATCCAGCGCTCTCGATCGAGCTCTATTCGGCTCAAGATTCGGACGACGTCGTTGCCGAGTGGCAATTGTGGTCGCGCGTGCTCGGCGTGCCCTGCCTCGTGGCCGGGAGCGACGGCGTATTGACTTCGCCGTTTCCCATGCTGGGCGCCGTACGCTTCAAGGCGCCGGCCCAACGCCGCCGCCGCCGCTCGGCGCTTTCCAAGCGCCGTCCGCGTTTTCTCGCACGCCGCCGTGCCGGCGTGACGCGCCATGCGCCGCTCGTCCATCAGGGCGAGCGCGAGATCATCGCGCGCAACTAGCGCGGCGGCCACGCAACCGAAAGCTTCCCGACGAAGGCCGCGCCGCACCAGCGTGAGGTGAGGCCGAGAGGATTGGCGATCGGATCGAGACGCCCACCCGCCACCGCATTGGGATCGGCGGTGAAGACCGAGCAGTCTTCGCGCGACAGGTTGGTGTCGTAGTAGCGCAGATCGAGCGTGAACGGATCGTAGGTCAGGCTCAGGCCTGCATTCCAGTTCAGATAATTCGGTAGCGGAAATCCACCGAGCGCAGCGGACTGGTTGCCGAACCAGGAGTAGCCGAGCGCGCCCGACAACTCGACGCCAATTTCTTTCAGTGGGAGCTTGCCAAGATCATAGCTGATCCCGAGCTCCACATACTGGCTCCATGCGCCTGTATTCGAGATGCTGGGCGAATATGAGTACTCCGCAGACAGCGTGACCGCATCAAACGTTTTCTCGCCAGTAAGCGACGCTTCCCAGTAGTTGATGCCGCCGTTCGGCAGGACTTCGCCGGGGTAGCTGAAATAGGTGACGCCCAATTCGAGTTTGTAGTCTTCCTTTACTTCCCTTCGCATGCCGGCCTCGAACGCGATCTCTGCGGCCGGCAGCGTGGGGAGCCGGACAGTCGCGACGGACACGCTGCCATAGAATGGCGACAACACCGCCTCGATCGAAGCATCGAGCGAGGGCTTGCGATCCGAGAGCGTGACGCCGCGATAGATATAGTCGGAGGCAACCCCGGCCTCGACGTTGAAGTTCAGGCCGTCCGTGACCGGAGCCAGAGTCCAAACGGAGCCGGCATCTGCAGCGAATGTCGGGTGATCGGCAAGGCTCATTCCGATCAGGCACAATCCCGCAACGGGACAAATCCCGTATGCCTGTGCACAAAACTGCTGTCGCAACATCGAAACGGCCCGCCCCAGAAACCGCGAGCGGACACTGTATCACAACCATCAGTTTTGTCATCCCACCAGCGACGCGCTGCCGGAAAGACGCTGAACGCCAGGACGATCAGCCTTTCACGCCCAGCAATTCCACATCGAAGATCAGCGTCGCGTTCGGCGGGATCACGCCGCCGGCGCCGCGCGCGCCGTATCCGAGCGCGGGGGGAATGATCAGCGTGCGCTTGCCGCCGACTTTCATGGTGGCGACGCCCTCGTCCCATCCCTTGATGACGCGCCCGGTGCCGATCGGAAATTCGAACGGTTCACCGCGATCGACGGAAGAGTCGAATTTCTTGCCCTTCTGGCCGTTCTCGTAGAGCCAGCCGGTGTAGTGCATCACGCAGGTCTGGCCGGTTTTCGGAGTGGCGCCGGTACCGATCTTGCCATCCGTGATCTGAAGTCCCGAAGGTGTGGTCATGGTTCTCCCCGTCTGAGCACGGGCACCCGATGCGCTGCTCGCGATCAGTGCCAGTGCGGTTACGAGAGTGGAGCGGCGGGACAGTTGCACATCGATCTCCGTGTTTGCGTGGTCTTGCTCAGCTTAAGGAAAATTGAACTGGTAGAGCGCGTCCCCGATCAGCGCGGCGAACAGGATCAGCCCGGCGTCGCGGTTCGATTTGAACAGCCTGAGGCACAGGTCCGGATCGTTGATGTCGAGACGCTCGATCTGCCAGCCGAGATGCGCGCCGAAGAAGATGCAGCCGATCGCGAATACCGCGCCGGTGCCTGCCGCGATCCCAGAAAGACCGATGAGCACCACCGCGAGCGCATAAAAACACATGAGTGCGAGGCGTGTCCGCTCGCCGAACAGCCGCGCCGTCGATTTGACGCCGATGAGCGCATCGTCCTCGCGGTCCTGGTGCGCATAGATCGTGTCGTAGCCGATCACCCACGCGATCGAGCCGGCATAGAGCAGCAGCGCCGGCGCGTCGAGCCGTCCGAATACCGCCGCCCAGCCCATCAAGGCGCCCCACGAGAAGGCAAGGCCAAGCACGATCTGCGGCCACCAGGTCACGCGCTTGGCGAGAGGGTAGACAGCGACCACCGCCAACGAGGCAATGCCCGCAAGGATGGTGAAGCGGTTGAACTGGATCAGCACCGCGAGCCCGACCAGCGCCTGAACGACGAGGAAGATCGCGGCCGCGCGCACGCTCACCTGGCCCGACGGGATCGGCCGCGAGCGCGTGCGCGCCACCTGCGCGTCGAGCTTGCGATCGATGATATCATTCCAGGTGCAACCCGCGCCGCGCATCACGAAGGCGCCGACGAAGAACAAAAAGACGTGCCTCGGATCCGGATAGGAATGGCCTGCCGCAACTGCCGCCAGTCCAGCAGACCACCAGCACGGCATGAGCAGGAGCCATGCGCCGATCGGCCGATCGGCCCGCGCAAGCCTCAGGTACGGGCGGGTGACGGAAGGCGCAAGGTTATCGACCCAGTTTCCAGTCGAATCGGCAACGCGGCCCGCGTCCGTGCCCCGCTTCCGAAGTTCGTAAAACATTGCGGCGCACTCTCACGCGAACTTCGGAAGCGAAAGGGCACTGACCCGAGAATTCTTGCGAGTGCCGCTTATCGACTTGAAGTTCCTGATCGAGCTTGCCGCAAATGCTGCAGGAACTTCAAATCGGCGGCACTCGTCATTTCGTCAGCACGTTGCCCGTCAGCGTATCGAACGTGCCGCTGTGCGGCGCCAGCGGGTCGAGTGTCGTCCCCGGGACGCGCGTGGTGCCGAGCGCCTCGCTCAAGCCCGGCCCAGTCGGGCGCGGCGCGCCCGCGGCGCTCAACGTGCAGATCTGGTGCTGCGCCTGTAGCGTTCGATCGTGGTTTGCCTTCATCGCGGTCGCGGCTTGCGCTGGGATGCCGCACGAGCTTGCATTCTCGGCGATGAACTTGACGACCTTGGCCTCGGCCGCCGAATAGCTCTTGATCATGGTGCAGGCCTCTTCGCGCGAGACCTTCTTCTGCATGGCGGCCTGCAGCGCCTTGCCGCGCTTTTCCGCCTCCGCTTTCAGTGGCGCGAAATCCTTGAAGCACGGCGGCTCCTGGGCCCGCTGCTGAAATGGGGATTGTCCGGGCATATACATGCCCGGCCCCATCATCTGCGCCGAAGCGCTTGCCGCAAGCGCGACGACCATAAGTGCCGCTATCGGCACAGCGCGAATCGACATTCCCTGGTTCCCGGTCGGAAGGTTTATCGTTTGTCTGTTGCCGGGCGCTGGCAAGTCAAGCCCGAGATCGGTCTCGGCCGTCCCCGGATCGTCCTCCCGTCCGTATATCGGGCGGAATTTCGTCCATAACGCGGCAAAACGGCCGGAAAGGCCGTAAGAATCCTTTGAAAAGCAGGCTGGCACGCCTATCCCGCCCCGAGATAAACCGGCTCATGGCGCGCTACGACTTTCGCTCCCCGCGGCTTTTCCTCGGCCAAACGCTCGCCCAAGGGGCGACGCTCGGACTGGAAGCGGCACAAGCGAACTATCTAGTGAACGTTCTGCGGCTCAAGGCAGGCGCGAACGTCCTCGTGTTCAACGGCCGCGACGGCGAATGGCGCGCCGAGCTTACCGCCACGGGCAAGAAGAAGGCCGCCCTCAATGTCGTGGAGCGCACGCGGGAGCAGACTCGACCTGGCGACCTGCACTACCTGTTCTCGCCGCTCAAGCACGCCCGGCTCGATTACATGGTGCAGAAGGCGGTCGAAATGGGCGTCTCGCGCCTTGCTCCGATCATGATGCGCCACACCCAGGCGGAGCGGGTGAACCTCGATCGCATGCGCGCCAACGCGATCGAGGCGGCCGAACAATGCGGCGTGCTGAACGTCCCCGAGATCGTCGAACCACAGAAATTCGAATCGCTCACGCGCGGATGGAAAGCTGAGCGGCTGCTTGTCTTCTGTGATGAGGACGCGGACGTGAAGGACCCGATCGCGGCGCTTGCCTCGGCGCGCAGCGGCGGTCTTGCCGGCCGGCTTCCGATAAGCGTGCTGGTCGGGCCCGAAGGGGGCTTCACGGAGCATGAGCGCGACGCGCTCCTCAAGCTGCCGAACGTCGTGCGCCTCGCCCTCGGACCGCGCATTCTGCGCGCCGATACCGCCGCTATCGCGGCGCTGACACTCGTCCAGGCAGTGCTTGGCGACTGGCGTTGAGCGCAGCCTCCGCGGGAACCAAATCGCGGCAAGCGCGTTTCCGGTCGCCACAACGTGACTGAGGATTGGCCCAATGGTGGCCGCTTTCAGCCTCAGTGCAGCCGGAATGCCCCGCAGTCTTGGCGTGGCGCGTGAGAAGCGCGCCGTGCGTTGAAGGGGCGCACGCCGAAAACGACATTGGCACGGGAGAGGTGGACCATGTCCGACGAATACAAGTTCGGGATCGAGGAGGAGTATTTCCTCGTCGACGCCGAGACCAAATCGGTCGCGCGCGAAATGCCGCAGGCCTTCATCGAGAAGCTCAAGTCCGTCACCGACGGACAGGTGCGTGGCGAGATGCTGCAGTCGCAGCTTGAGGTCGCGACCACGCCGCATGTGAGCATCGCGGATGCTCGGACCGAGCTGCGCTTCCTGCGCCAGACCGTTGCGAACATCGCGGCCGAGCACAATCTGGCGATTCTCGCGGTCGGCACGCACCCGACCGCAACCTGGCGCTCGTCGGTGCAGACGCCGGCGGACCGCTACGACATCGTGATGGAAGACCTGCAGATGATCGGCCAGCGCAACATGCTGTGCGGGCTGCACGTGCATGTCGAGTTGCCCGATCCGGACGATCGCGTCGACATCATGATGCGCATGCTGCCCTATTTGCCGCTGTTCATCGCGCTCGCGACATCCTCGCCGTTCTGGCGCGCGCGTCCGACCGGGCTGAAAGGCTACCGGCTCGCCGCCTATGACGAGCTGCCGCGCACCGGTGTGCCCGAACTCTTCCGCACGGTCGCCGAATACGAGTCCTACATCGCGGCGCTGGTGAAGGCGGGCGTGATGGAGAATTCGAGCTACGTCTGGTGGGCGATCCGGCCGTCGCTCAAGCACCCCACGCTCGAATTGCGGGCGCCCGACAGTTGCACGCTGGTTGAGGACTCGATCGCGATTGCGGCGCTCTATCGCACGCTCGCGCGGCGGCTCACCCGCAATCCGTGGCAGAACTGGGATCTGACCGCCGTGACGCGCGCGATCGTGGTCGAGAACAAGTGGCGCGCGCAACGCTACGGCGTGCACGGCACCTTCGTCGATATTTCGGGCAGCGGCGCGATCTCGGTCGCCGAGATGCTCGAGCAGGTGCTGGACGATGTACATCGCGATGCGGAGGTGCTCGGCTGCCTCGATGAGATCGAGCACTGCCGTGCGATCGTCGGTAGCGGCACATCCGCCGACACCCAACTCGCCGTGTTCGAGAAGGCGCACGGCGGCACGGATGACCGCACGCACGCCCTGCGCGCCGTCACCGACTGGCTCGCCGAGGCGACGCTGCAGTAACCAGAGCCCGTCTGAGAGACTGAGCGCCGGCCCTCATGGAGGGCCGGCGTTTCGAGGGGGCGCGGGCGAAAGCTTATCAGGGCAAGCGCCCCGCGGCGCGCCTTTGCTCGAACGCCTTGATGCTCGTGTAGGCGAGCATCAGTGTGTTGCAGGGGATTTGAGCCTCCCTCGCTTTGTTCAGCATGAAGCCGAGGATGTGCTCACCTTCCGTCTGCCCGCCGCGCTCGATGTCGCGCAGCATCGAGGTCGAATACTGCGACTGCTGGTCGGAAAACGTCTCTTCCCACGATTTCAGAAAAGGCGCGCTGGGAGAATGGCCGTTCGCCGCCGCAATCGCGGCGCTGCAGCGAAGCTGATCCATGAACAGCTCCCGGCCATACGGGGTGCGAACGATCTCGCCCACGTTTGCCCGCATCAGGCACGTCATGGCGGCCGCAGTGGAGAGGTGAACCAGCTTCTCCCACATGCGCTGAACGATGTCGGTGACGGCGATCGCTTCCACGCCCTTCGTGGCTTCGAACAGCGCCGCGAGCGCGTTTACGCGCTCCGTCATCTCGCCGGATTGCTCGCCGAAGGTGAGCGTGCGCCAATCGTTGAACTGCCGGATTGCGCCGTCCGGCATGATCGTCGCTTGGATCTTCGCGGTGCCACCGAGCACGCGATGCCGGCCGAACTTCTCGTTCAGCACATCGATGTGCGCAATGCCGTTGAGGAAGGGCAGCACGTAACCGTGCGGCGCCAGGGCCGGCGTGATCGCCGCGATCGCAGCGCCGAGATCATAGGCCTTGCAGGTGAGGATCACGGCGTCATAGACCGGCGTCACGTCCGCCGCAGTCGCAGTCTTCACGTTCAGTTGCGCGCCGCCGAACGGACTTTCGATCCGCAAGCCTTGCTCGGCGAGGATCTTGCGCCGTCCCTCACGGACAAGAAACGTAACGTCAGCCCCGCTCTCGGCCAGGCGGCCGCCGAAATAGCCGCCGGTGCCGCCGGCTCCGAGCACGAGGATTCTCAGGTCGCTCACGGTTTCGCTCCTCGCGCCGATGCTTGAATGGAGGGTGCTTCAGGCCAGTAAGTCATGGGAGAAGAGTTGGCGTGCCGTCGCTCGGTATCTGTCTTAATTCGGCTTCGGCGCCTCGCAATTGTTCTTCAGCGCGGCGCGGTCGGCGGCCGCCTTGAGCGCGCGCGCCTGCACATATTCGGAACGATACGCTGTGGCGCCGACGATGAACCCGCCGGGCGAGGCCTCGGCCTTTTCGATCGACTCGGCCAGCGTCTTCATCCGCGCCGACTGGGCGTTTTGGTTGCTGATGATCTCCTTGCAGGTCATGAAGTCGTAGCGATCCTGGGACACGACGCCGAAGCCCGCGGGATCGTCGATAGCCGTGCAGCCCGCAACCGCGAGCGCGGCAATGCACGCGAAAACCCGGCTAGCGACGCGATCCACCCTGAGGTCCCCATGGTCCTGCATCGGAAGGACCCGTATTCGGCGATCCGGGCGGCGGTGTGTTCAAGTCGATCGGCGGGCGCGAGGGAAGAAACGGCTTGCCGCCGGCGCTGCCCGGGCCCCACGGCCCCTCGTCGGCGGCAGCAGGCTGCGGCACCTGCGTTTCGTCTTGCTCCGCTAACTGTTGCTCCGGCTGGTCAAATTGCGGCACCGCGAGCGGCCCGGGATCGTGCCCGCCCGCATAGCGCACCAGCGCGTCGACGCGGGCATCGATCGCCGGGTGCGTATCGAACAGGTTTTCGAAACCGCCGCGCGGATTGTCGATGCACATCTCCATGACGCCGGACGTCGCGCCTTCCAGCTCGCCGCGATTCTCGATCTTGCGCAGCGCCGAGATCATGGCGTCGGGGTTCTTCGTCAGCTCGACCGAACCCGCGTCGGCGAGATATTCGCGCCGGCGCGAGAGCGCGAAGCGGATCACGATCGAGAGGAACCAGGC
>Ga0310810_10008299_pt1 | contig 11937 bp, 9 predicted proteins | sample NCmetagenome_FD_207641 | JGI IMG/M metagenome (GOLD analysis project Ga0310810, IMG submission 207641) | Soil microbial communities from experimental microcosm in Duke University, North Carolina, United States - NC | ecosystem: Engineered > Artificial ecosystem > Soil microcosm > Unclassified ...
AGTCGGCTCGCCTTGAGTCCGGCCGGCATCACCAGATCCAGGGTGGAGCTTTTTTTCCCTGTAAACCGCTCTGACCTCGCGGCACGCGCGACGATATCGGACACCCCTCCGAGGATCCTGCGGGTCGCCGGACCGAACTTCAGGCCCTCGTCGCAAAACACGATGAGGACGCCCCTGGCGGGGGCGGTAAAGGGGCCAAAACCGAGCTTCAAAGCGTTGGGCATCGAAAAAAGGTCCTTTGCTGGCAAGAAGTTCGGGCGGGATGCGTTGGTCCATATGGCGCCGAGCCATGGCCGCTGCAAAGCCCAATTGCCCGGATTCCCGCGCTTTCCTCGCGGGCATGGCCATTTGCCGATAAAACCATCCCAAAATCACGGTATTTCAATACCTACTCGGCCAATGGCCCAGCGGCTCAAACCGCACCCGCGGCAGCTGCGGTTTTTACATTTTGTTGTGCATGTTCAACGGCTTTGCCTTTGCCCGGCCATTTTGTCAGGCGATCAAAGTTAAGTCTGACGGGGGTTTTAAGTTGGAAGGACGTGGCGCTTGGCGGGGAAACCGAGCGCGCGGTCCGGTTATGCCGGATCAGGGGACGATGCTGCGGATGGGGTCTATCAACGAATACATTTTGCGCACCACGCTGGGTGCGTTTCTGATCGTGCTGGTCAGCCTGACCGCCGTGATCTGGATAACGCAGGCGTTGCGCGACATCGACATCATGACGAGTCAAGGACAGACGATCCTTGTCTTCGTCGGCATTACCGGCCTGATCATACCGCTGCTGATACTTGTGATTGCGCCGATCGCCTTGCTGATCGCGGTCGCGCACGTGCTCAACAAGTTGTCCAACGATTCAGAAATCATCGTCATGAACGCGGCAGGCATGTCGCCCTGGGTTTTATTCCGGGCGCTCATGACCGCCGCGCTGGTGGTGTCCCTGCTCGTCGGCGCGATCAGCGCCTACTTCGCTCCAAAAGGCCTTCGCATGCTGCGCGATTGGCTGACCGAAGTTCGTGCCAATGTCGTCAGCAGCATCGTTCAGCCTGGACGCTTTACGACGATCGAAAACGGCGTGACCATTCACATCCGTGAGCGACGCCCGAACGGTCAGCTGGCCGGAATATTTCTAGACGATCGACGCAATCCGAACGAGCGCATTACGGTTCTTTCGGAAATTGGCGAATTGCTGGACAACGAAAGCGGGACTTACCTGGTCCTTCAAAAGGGCATCGTCCAGCGGCAGGAGACCGGCCAGCGTGACCCCGCAATGGTCGTCTTCGATCGCTACGCCTTCGATCTCTCGCAATTCGCCGGCGGCGCGCAGTCGGCCAAATACTCAATCCGCGAGCGTTACCTCTGGCAGCTGCTGTTTCCTGATCCGAAGGACCAGTTTTACATCGAGCAGCCGGGCCAGTTCAGGGCCGAACTGCACGACCGAATAATGGCGCCGCTTTACCCGCTCGCATTCGTCGTCATCGCCTATGCCTATCTGGGCGCGCCCCGTACGACCCGCCAAAGCCGCACATTGTCGATGCTTGGCGCAATCGGTGGCGTCGCCCTGCTGCGCCTGATCGGATTTGCCTCCACCGTATTCGGCGCTGCCATCCCTTGGGTGCTCGCGCTGCAGTATCTGGCCCTGGCCGCGGCGATGGCCGCTGGCCTGTACGTCATACGCCGCGGCCTGATCCTTGAGCCCCCAGCGTTCATCTCCGATTGGCTCGCTGCGCTCACCGAGCGCTTGGGCCGACGTTTCGTTGCGCCGTGATGTGACCACTATGCCGATTATTGCAGGAACACTTGCAAGGTACTTCGGGCTGCGATTTATCAACGCAGTACTGGTGGTCTTTGTCGGCATATTCGCGCTGGTTGCCTTAATCGACTACATCGAGTTGATGCGGCGTGCCGGCGACATTCCAAACGTATCGGCAGCACTTGTCGCAAAGACTTCGTTGTACCGCGTGCCGCAGGTCGTCGAACGTATTCTGCCGTTCTGCGTGCTGATCGGTGCTATGTCGTGCTATCTCAACTTGTCTCGACGACTCGAACTGGTGGTTGCGCGGTCCGCTGGCATGTCTGCATGGCAATTTGTCATGCCCGCCATCGTGACCGCATTCGTTTTCGGCATCATCGCCACCACCATTTACAATCCGATATCGGCCACGCTGCAGGAGCGCTCGAAGCGCTTCGAGGCTGAACTTTTCGGACAGACCGCCACTGCGCTCAGCCGCAGCGGCGGGCCTTTCTGGATGAACCAGCGCACCGACGAAGGACAGGCGATCATCAACGCCGTTGGCAGCCGCGACCAAGGTATCAATCTCAACGGCGTGTCGATTTACGTGTTCGACACTGATGGCCGCTTCAAACAGCGGATCGAAGCCCGTGCTGCTGTACTGGTTCCTGGTGCGTGGGTTTTGCGGGATACCCGCATTTATGGGCTCGGCACCGTCCCCACCAACGAGCCCGACTATCGACTCAAGACCAGCCTCACCCCCGAGCAAGTCCGCGAAAGCTTTGCCACTCCTGAGACCGTCCCATTCTGGGATCTTCCCGTGTATATCCAGATCGCCGAGCACGCGGGACTCGTTGCCTCAGGCTATAGATTGCAATTTCAAAGGCTTTTGGCGCGCCCATTTTTGCTGGCGGCGATGGTTCTTCTTGCAGCTGCTGTAAGTCTACGCTTCTTCCGGTTCGGCGGGGTCCAGAAGATGGTTTTAAGTGGTATAGCCGCCGGGTTTCTGCTTTACGTTTTGTCGAAAGTGACTGAAGATTTAAGCAAGGCTGAGCTGATGCACCCTGTGGCAGCGGCTTGGCTGCCCGTGCTCGTCGGCGGCGTCACGGGGTTCGTAGCGTTGTTGTACCAGGAGGACGGTTGATGGCGGGGCTTTTTAGCGCTCGTCCATCAGGACCGCGGCTGTATTGCCGCGGTCTGACGATGCTTGCTGCCTTCCTCGGTCTGTTGGCCTTCGATGGCCTGGTTGCGTCTGCGCCGGCGCAGGAGCTGCAATTCCCACAGCGGCCACCGCCACCGAGAAAATCCAAGATTGCCCTGGAGCGTGAAAAATCGGGGCAAAAGCAAATGCTCGTTCAGGCGAACGAGGTCGACTACGACTACACAAACTACCGCGTTGCCGCCGTAGGCAACGTTCAGATTTATTATGGCGGCTCGACGCTCGAAGCAAACCGGGTCGTCTACGACCAGAAGACAAAACGGCTTCACGCCGAGGGCAATGTCAGGCTCACCGAGGAGGACGGGAAAGTCACCTATGGCGAGATCATGGATCTGTCGGACGACTACCGCGATGGATTCGTTGACTCGCTCCGCCTAGACGCGCCCGACCAGACGCGCATGGCGGCGACGCGTGCGGAACGCTCGAGCGGCAATTTCACCGTGTTCCATAACGGCGTCTACACGGCCTGCGCGCCGTGCAAGGACGATCCGAAGAAGCCGCCTCTATGGCAGGTCAAAGCGGCGCGCATCATTCATGATCAGACCGAAAAGATGATGTACTTCGAAGACGCGCGGATCGAGTTTTTTGGTCGGCCGCTGGCGTGGTTCCCTTACTTCTCGGCACCGGATCCAACGGTCAAGCGCAAGACCGGATTTCTCATGCCTGCGATTTCAACAAGTTCTGTCTATGGCGGAGCGATTGAAGTCCCCTACTACTGGGCTTTGGCACCCGACTATGACGCGACCTTCGCGCCAATGATCACGACGAAGCAGGGGCCATTGCTTCAAGGCGAATTTCGCCAACGTCTGATCAATGGCGCCTATTCAATTCGCGCCGCCGGAATTTACCAGCTCGACAAGGATTATTTTGTTCGCAGCGACGGCAGCACGACGCCCGGCTACCGCGATTTTCGTGGAGACCTGGAAAGCTCGGGCCTATTCGCGCTCAACGACAAATGGGTATGGGGCTGGGACGGAGTGCTGCTGTCCGACAAAACGTTCTTCCAGGATTACAATCCGCGCCTGTCGAGATACCGGACGACAGATCCGTTTCAAAATCCGTACAGCGAGGCGATCTCGCAGGCGTTCCTCACCGGCAAGGGCAATCGCAGCTATTTTGAAGCGCGGTCGATTTATTACTACGGCTTCTCCGAGGCCGACACGCAAACCCAAATTCCGATCATTCACCCGGTGATCGACTATAATTATAAGTTTGATCGTCCGATCCTCGGCGGAGAGCTTGGCTACCGCCTGAATTTCACCAGCCTCACGCGCCAAGACGCAGACTTCGATGCAATAACTCAGAACGCTCTGAATAACGGAACCTGCACGCAAACTGCGAATCCCGCGATCAAAACAACTGCGAACTGTTTGCTGCGCGGCGTTCCCGGCACCTACAGCCGCTTCTCCGCAGAGACACAATGGCGGCGTAGAATTACCGACCAGTTTGGTCAGCAGTTTACGCCATTCGCGTCAGTAAGGGTTGACGCAGGGTCTATGCAGATCAAGGACCAGCCGGGCGTCTCCAACTACATTCAGACTGGCGACGACAATCTGGTGCGCGCCATGCCGACCGTCGGCCTCGAATATCGGTATCCGTTCATCAGTATTCATTCGTGGGGGACGCAGACCATCGAACCGATCGCGCAGGTGATCTTCCGTCCGAACGAGCAGCAGATCGGTCGGTGGCCAACCGAGGATGCGCAAAGCCTGGTGTTCGACGACAGCAATCTGTTCCGCGTTGACAAGTTTTCCGGTTGGGACCGCGTCGAGGGCGGCAGCCGCGCAAATTACGGCATGCAGTACACCGCCCAAATCAATCAAGGCGGGTTCGTGAATGTGCTCTTCGGACAATCGTACAATCTGTTCGGACAAAACTCGTTTGCGATGGGCGGCACGACCAATACAGGTCTCGACAGCGGCCTGGATACGACGAAATCCGACTACGTGGCGCGTGTGTCTTATCAGCCGAACAGCACTTACATGTTCACGTCTCGATTCCGTTTCAACAACGATACCTTCCAGGTCCAGCGAACCGAGCTCGAGGGTCGAGTCAACTTCGATCGATGGTCGGGAGCTCTGCTGTATGGAAATTATGCCGCCCAGCCCGAACTTGGCATTCTCGATCGCCAGCAGGGCATCCTGGGAACAGGCCAGGTCAAGCTTGACGCCAACTGGGTTTTAGTGGGCTCGGCGCGTTACGACATCAATGCGGGGAAATTCGATCAAACACGCGTTGGCGTGGGCTATGTAGACGATTGTCTGATCCTGGGCCTCAATTACATTACCAACTACACCTATAGTGGAAACGTGCAGGCCAATCACACAGTCATGCTGCAACTCACCCTGCGCACACTAGGTGGCACGTCGGTTGGGCAGCCTGTCGGTCGGCCCACGACAAATTAAGATAGCAGTGCTGGAGCCGGAGCTGGCACATCGATGCTGAATTTTTTGACGAGACGATATTCGTGGTTGGTGGGCGCAATTATCACCATTGCCCTTGCATGTCCCGCGACGGCCCAGGTTGTTGTGATTGCCAACGGTTCCCCGATAACCGAATACGATATTCAGCAACGCACGAAGCTCGAAGCAAGCGCCACGCACAAGGCGACGTCGCGTCAGCAGATCATTGACGATCTGATCGACGACCGCCTCAAAATTGCAAAGGCAAGGGTTTACGGTCTTGAAGTTACGGACGCCGAGGTGAACGGCGCCTTCGAAGGCATGGCATCGCGGCAGCACATCACTATTCAGCAATTCTCTGAGGTCCTTGAGCGCGCCGGCATTTCTGCGAACACTGTGAAGGCGCGCATCCGAGCCGAATTGACCTGGCAACAGCTGGTCCGAGGTAAGTTTGGCTCGTCATTGCAGATCGGCGAGAGCGATATCGCCAGTGCGTTGAAGGACCGAAACGAAAATGAGGCGTCCGCTGTCGGTTACGTCTACACACTCTATCCCGTGACCGTCGTGGTTCCGCGCGGTTCAAATGAGGCCACAATTTCGGCCAAGCGCGGTATTGCCGACAATCTCCGCGTCCGATTCGTATCTTGCAACGAAGGTTTGGCCATGGCCCGCGCCTTGCGCGACGTGGCCGTCAGGGAGCCGATTTCGCGCAGTTCGGCGGACTTAAGCCCACAGCTGCGCGACATTCTGGGAAACATCGAAGTGGGCCATCTGACCGCTCCGGAAGTGACCGCGCAGGGACTGCAGATGTTCGCTGTCTGCAACAAGAAAGAAACAACATCTGAATCCCCGCTGCGGCGCGAAGTGCGGGAGCAGCTTTATAGCAAACGCTTTGAAGCAGAATCGAAAAAATTTCTCGATGAAATTCGCAAGTCGGCGATGATCGAATACAAGAACAATAAATGACCGAAACGGGCGGCCTTCCACTGGCGCTGACGCTGGGCGAGCCGGCAGGCATCGGGCCTGAATTGACGATCAAGGTCTGGCGGCGACGAGAAGAACTTCGCTTGCCACCCTTTTATCTTGTGGGGGATCCGGACTTTGTCCGCGGCCGTGCACGCCAGCTCGGATCCGAGATCGCTTTGAGCCTCGTAACCCCCGCACAAGCGGCGGAAACATTTCCCCGCGCTTTGCCGATCGTACCGCTTCAAATTCCGGTGACGGCGGCGCCCGGAAAACCGGATGACTCAAGTGCACCCGCTGCTATTGCTTCCATCCGGCGGGCTGTCTCCGACGTGCTCGCGGGACAGGCGGCCGGGATCGTCACCAATCCGGTGGCAAAGAACGTCCTCTATCGATCGGGTTTCGCCGAGCCGGGCCACACGGAATTTCTTGCCAGGCTGGTGCAAGAAGCGACCGGAAAAATCTGCCGGCCGGTCATGATGCTTTGGTCGCCGGAGCTTGCCGTCGTGCCGGTGACGATCCACTTACCGCTCAAGGATGTTGTTTCAAAACTGACCTTCGAGCTGGTGGTCGAGACCGCGCGCATCACCGCGCACGATCTTACCAAGCGCTTCGGTATTCCGCGCCCGCGTCTCGCCGTCGCTGGACTTAACCCGCATGCCAGCGAAGACGGCGCGCTCGGTGAGGAAGATTCTGCAATTGTCGCACCGGCCGTTGAACGGCTGCGGGCCGAAGGAATCGATGCCATTGGCCCTCTTCCGGCCGACACGCTCTTTCACGAACAAGCGCGCGCGGCCTACGACGTTGCTTTATGCATGTATCACGATCAGGCCCTTATCCCCATCAAGACCCTGGCATTCGATCATGCCGTCAACGTTACGCTCGGCCTGCCATTCGTGCGCACGTCCCCCGACCACGGCACGGCCTTCGACATTGCGGGCAAAGGCACCGCAGATCCCTCCAGCCTTGTCGCCGCGATATCGCTTGCCGCACGCCTTTCGGCCACCGCGCCGGCGCTGGTTCCGGCAAAATAATGACCCAGCTCGATGACCTGCCGCCGCTGCGGGAGGTCATCCGCAAGCATGGCCTGACGCCGAAAAAATCTCTCGGCCAAAACTTTCTCTTCGACCTCAACCTGACCGCTCGTATCGCTCGCGCTGCCGAGCCGCTTGAAAACATCACCGTGGTTGAAATCGGCCCGGGCCCGGGCGGCCTCACGCGCGCACTTTTGGCTTTTGGAGCGCGGCGCGTTATCGCAATCGAGCGAGACTCGCGTGCAATCGATGCGCTTGGAGAGATCGCCGCACGATATCCTGGGCGTCTCGATGTCGTTGCAGGCGATGCGCTCGAAATCGATCCGCGCGAGCTGCTTGGTCCCGAACGTGCCCGGATCGTTGCAAACCTTCCTTATAATATTGCAACGCCGCTTCTTGTCGGCTGGCTCACCGCAGAGCCATGGCCGCCGTGGTACGATTCTCTTGTTCTGATGTTCCAGCGAGAAGTTGCGGAAAGGATTGTTGCTACGCCGGGCAGAAAATCCTACAGCCGCCTGTCGGTTCTGGCGGGGTGGCGCACGGAAGCGAAAATCCTTTTCGATGTGGCGCGATCGGCTTTTGTGCCTCCGCCCAAGGTCACATCGTCGATCGTGCGGCTGACGCCAAAACCTGTAACGGCGCAATGCAACGCAGTGGCGCTTCAACGGGTGACTGAGGCAGCCTTTGGCCAGCGGCGGAAGATGTTGCGGCAAAGTTTGAAGACCTTAGGTGTCGATGCGAACTCGCTGCTGGAGCAGGCAGGAATTGAACCGACCGCGCGAGCCGAAGAGATTCCAGTCGATGGCTTCGTCGCCATGGCGAATATTTTTGCTGGGCAGACCCATGGTCGCGTGTAAAACCTGCGGATGCTAATGCATCGCCAATCGTTAAACGCCTATGGTGCCCCACTGTGCGAAACCATCGTCGACGCACGAGCTTGTGCGCGGCAAGACTTGGCGCCGGAAAATCATCGGCCGCGTCGTCCTGACAACCTAGATTTTTGCCTGAAGGCTTCGGACAAAATCCGATAAACCCGGTTGACGCTGACGCTTGAGACGTTCGGCCGCCAGGATCGCCGACACGTCGGCAAAGGCCTGATCAAGGTCCCGGTTGATGACGACATAATCGTATTCGGCCCAATGACTCATTTCGTCGGCGGCCTTGGCCATGCGCCGGTGAATCGTCTCGTAGTCGTCCTGCGCGCGCTTGTGTAAGCGACGCTCAAGTTCGGGAATCGACGGCGGAAGAACGAAAACACTCACCAGGTCATTGGGAGCTTTGTCGCCCAATTGCTGGGTACCCTGCCAGTCAATGTCGAACAAGACGTCGCGGCCTGCAGCAAGCGCGTCCATGACCGGTTTCTTCGGTGTGCCGTAGTAGTTGTCGAAGACTTCGGCCCACTCAAGCAATTCATTCTTCTCGACGAGCGCATCAAATTGCCGTCGATCAATGAAGCGGTAGTCTCGCCCGTCTTTTTCTCCAGGACGCATTTTTCGTGTCGTTACCGACACAGACAGCATGACGTTTTTATCTTCGTCGAGCAGCTTGCGCGACAATGTGGTCTTGCCCGCTCCCGACGGCGAAGAAAGGACCAGCATCAGCCCCCGCCGGGCAACGCTATCCCCTTTTTCCCGACCGGCCATCGCGCGTTCACTCCAAGTTTTGTACCTGCTCGCGGAACTGCTCAACGACCCCTTTAAGGTCCAGACCGATGTTCGTGAGTTCGAGATCGTTGGCCTTGGCGGTCAGCGTATTTGATTCGCGATGCAGTTCCTGCGCCAGAAAGTCGAGCTTGCGGCCGATCGCACCGCCATCCGCCAAGAGCTTCTTCGCCTGCCCGACATGCGAAACAAGACGGTCAAGTTCTTCGCGGATATCGGCTTTGGCAGCAAGCAGGACGGCCTCCTGGTAGAGCCGATCCGAATCAAACCGCTCGGAAGTCTGCAGCAACGTCGACACCTGCTCGGCGAGACGCGCCCTGATTGCTTCCGGCCTGCGCCCAGGGGCGCTCTCCGCACGTGCGGAAAGAGCCGCGATCTCGTCGAGCCGCTTCGATAGCAGTCCTCCCAGAGTTTTACCTTCTGCCTGCCGCATGTGAAGCAATGCCGCCAATGCTTCTTCAAAGCCGGAAATGATCGCTGCTTCGGCGGCGCGATGGTCTTGCTCGCTTTCGTCCTCTTCGCTGACTTCAATCACACCCTTGAGCGACAAGATGCCGTCGAGAGTTGGCGGTGTTGCCTGCACTTTTCCCGAAAGGCCCTTAAGCGCGGAAAGAACTGCGCCGAGGACAGGCTCATTCACCTTCACGGTCGGCTGCATGCCTTTGCGCTCAACGGTGAGATTGGCATAGACCGTACCGCGCGAGAGTTTTTCCGTGCCGCGGGCCCGCGATGGAACTTCGACTGCATCCCACCCGGTCGGAAGGCGAAATCGCAGATCCAGGCCCTTGGCGTTTACAGATTTGATCTCCCACGCCCACGCATAGGCGCCGGCCACGCCATGACTTCGAGCAAAACCGGTCATGCTCGACAGAGCCATGGTTTCAGGGTCTCGCGTTGGTACTTTTCGAAAGTATAGCGAACTTAGCTGCGCGAACCTCGGGTCACAAGGGCGAGCCGTTCATTGCCGGCCGTTCTGGTTGCCATTGGAATGCTCTATTCCTCGCAACCGAGCGACATTCTTCTGGTGTTCGGTGTAATTGTCGGAGAACACGTGGCCGCCGCTGCCGTCGGCAACGAAATAGATCTCCTTGGTGCGCGCTGGATTCGCCGCAGCTTCCAAAGAAGCCCGTCCGGGATTGGCAATCGGTCCTGGCGGCAACCCGTCGATGACATACGTATTGTAAGGCGTTGGCTGCTCGATTTCATTCTTCTGAATTGGTCGGCCGAGAGAACCCTTTCCGCCGGTCAGCCCGTAGATGATCGTTGGATCCGACTGCAGTCGCATTTTAGTCTTGAGACGATTCACAAACACTGCCGCCACTCGCGTTCGCTCTTCAGGTCGCCCGGTTTCCTTTTCCACGATCGAGGCAAGCGTCACCAACTGCTCCGGCGTTTTGACTGGCAGGTCGGGCATCCGGTGCTCCCAGACATCCTGCAGCACGCGCCTATGCGCCTGCTGCATGCGTTGGACAATCTGTTCGCGCGTCATTCCTCTCGTGAATCGGTACGTTTCAGGCAACAGCGTGCCCTCGCGCGGAATTTCTTTGATCTGCCCTGTGAGCGCCGTGTTCTCGAGCAGTCGCGCGACAATCTGCTCGGACGTCAGCCCCTCGGGGACAGTGAAGGCGTGCTGCACCACTTTGCCTTCGATGATTGTGTCGACAACGTCGGCGATGCTCGCGTGTTTACTGAATTGATATTCGCCGTATTTGAGATCGCCGCGCGCCTTGAGAGCGATGACGCCACCCATGAAAATGTAAGGCTGATCGATAACTCCTTCGCGCTGCAGTACGTCGGCGATATCGCGGGTTCCCAGCCCGCGCGGAATATTGACCACCTTGTCGTCGGCGAGCGGCCCTGCGGCGTCGAAGCGCTGCTTTCCGAAAAACAGGGCGGCGCCGACCGCGATCGAAATAACAATCAAAACTGTGAAAATTGCATTCCCGACCACGATGACCGGGTGGCGCGCGCGACTGGAACGACGGCTCGGCATTGGCACCCGTTCGGGCTCGAGTGCGGCACGCGGACTACGCGGCACTGCCGGCTTTGCAGCCGACACGCCGTTATCACTCCCTCCCGGCTGCAAATTGGAATTCACTTCGTCCGCTCCACCAGCACCGTCGCTCTTCCTCGCCGATAAAACACCAGCGCATGCTGCACGTTAGAAAAAATTATGGCGAAAGCTGGGGGACCCTGTCGATGCTTTTCTAGTTGACGTATCGGCGGAAAATCAGGGAGGCATTTGTTCCGCCGAAGCCAAACGAATTCGATAGTGCCGTATCGACCTCCCGCTTGCGCATTTGGTGGGGCACCAGATCGATCGGGGTATCGACCGATGGATTGTCGAGATTGATCGTCGGCGGAGCAACCCGGTCGCGGATCGCGAGGATTGAGAATATTGCTTCAACCGCACCCGCAGCGCCGAGCAAATGGCCGACACACGATTTGGTCGAGGACATAGACATCTGGCCGGCCGAATTGCCGACCAATTTTTGCACCGCACCGAGTTCGATCTCATCGCCCAGCGGCGTCGAGGTGCCATGGGCATTGATATAGTCGATATCACTCGCGGAGATGCCGGCGCGGCGGATCGCCGCGTTCATGCAGCGCAGCGCGCCATCACCGTCGGGCGCTGGCGCGGTGATGTGGTAGGCGTCGCCAGACAACCCATAGCCAATCAATTCCGCATAGATCTTGGCCCCGCGCGCCTTGGCATGTTCGAGTGATTCCAACACAACGACGCCGGCTCCTTCGCCCATCACGAATCCGTCGCGATCTTTATCATAAGGCCGCGAAGCGCGCGTCGGATCATCGTTGAAATTGGTTGAAAGCGCACGCAACGCGGAAAATCCGGCCAGCGAAATGCGGTTGACCGGCGACTCCGCGCCGCCCGCCACCATCACCTCGGCGTCGCCAAGCGCGACAAGCC
>Ga0310810_10008300_pt1 | contig 11936 bp, 11 predicted proteins | sample NCmetagenome_FD_207641 | JGI IMG/M metagenome (GOLD analysis project Ga0310810, IMG submission 207641) | Soil microbial communities from experimental microcosm in Duke University, North Carolina, United States - NC | ecosystem: Engineered > Artificial ecosystem > Soil microcosm > Unclassified ...
ACGGCGACGTCGAATCCCGCTCCGGCGAGCGCGCGCGCGACCGCCGCCCCTATCCGCTTCCCGCCGGTAATGAGCGCTGCCTTGACATCGGCCATCGTGTCAGTGTTTGCCGCGTACTCCGCGGCTACGCCTCTATCTTACCGACGAGGACGATCCCGAAACGGCACGCGCCTCCCTGCGCCGGCACCTCCACGATCAGCGCCTTGTGGCCGAGATCCGTGGTGTGGACCGTCAGCGGCGCTTCGGAGGTCGTCGGAGGATCGAGGCTCCAGACGGCGGGGTGGGAGCCGCCGATCGTCTGCTTCGACATGTCGATGGTGCCGTCGTGTCCCTTCGGGGCCGGATCGGCGTCGACTGCGGCCGGCGAGAGCAGGAGGAAGTCGCGGAACGGCGACACGCCGAGGTGGTCCCCGTTGGCCGGCTGAATCCCGTAGCGAAGCGTGTAGGTGCCCGCCTTGATCGCGCGCCCGCGGATGTCGCGGAAGTCCTTGTCGATCTTCACCGCGCCGACGAGCGTGCCCTCCGGCACCTCGCTCCAGGGGGCTCCGGGTTTGATCGGGAGCAGCTTGACCCACCAGAACGTCAGCGCGTTCGCGCCCGCCTGCGCGCGGACGCCGCCGGGCGCGAGCGCCGCGGCCACCGGCGCGGCGAGTTCGGCGGGAAGAGGATCGGTATGGTTTGTTCCTGAGAGATCGGCTGTCTGAAACAGCAGCAGAGCGATGAAAGCGATCAACGTGCCGCTAGCCTATTTCAGTTCGAACGATCCGTAGAACGACGCCCGCTTGTCGCCCATCGACCACTGCGAACCGAGCGACGAGCCGGACCACGCCTCGGACATGGTGTGGCCGAGCGACGACTGCGTCGTCTTCGCGAGTGGCGTGAACCACTGAATGGCGCCGCATGTCGGGGAGTGATCGACTTTGGTCGCCACGTCCATCGACGCCTCGCCCGCTCTCACGGTCAGGTGGTCGGCGTCGCGGGTGAACGCGATCGGCACGGCCTTGACGTCCACGACGTCGCGGACGATCGGTGAGAGGCTGCGGGCGAGCGTGACGAGCGCGTCGCGCTGTGCCGGAGTCGCGCGGTCGTCGACGCGAATGGCGGCCTTGATCGCCTTCGGCGCCACGCCGCCGAGCTCGTGCGTGCCGAGGTTGACGTCGCCGGCGACGACGGCGACAACCGAGAGGCCGTCGAGCGCCACGCCGTTCACCTGTCCGCGATCCACGCGCCACGCCAGAATCGCCTCGCGGCCGGCCGCTTCGCCTTCGCTGCCCATGATGCAGCCGCCGGTGAACACCTCGGCGGTCCGGGCCTCGACGTAGTCGCCGACGACGTTCGTCCCCGCGCCGGCCGCACGGAGTCCGGCCGATCCTGCCAGTAACAATGCCGCCGCCAGAACTGATGTCTTGCTCATAATGCCTCTAATTGTAGCAGCCGGATTCAGCTCTCGCAGCAACCTCGACCGTGCGCGCAGGCGGCGGCGCTGACGGGCTCGCCGTCCGGACCGAACGCCTTCTGCGTCCGCGCGCACCAGAACGCCGTCGCCTCGATCGGGTCCCGATAGAGGGCCATCTCTTCGGGATGCGAATCGGCCTCGGCGTACATCCCTTTGTGACGGAGCTTCGCGCAGGTCGACTGCGTGACGTAGCGTGAGGTCAGCGTCGTCATGCCCAGTTCCCCTTCATGCCTGCGGCCTTCATGACCGCCCGCTTCACCGCCGTCCGCGCGATCTGGACCTTGTACGCATTCAGCGTCATCGGCTTCGCACCCTGAATCGCCGCATCCGCCGCCGCGATCGCGGTCTGCTCGCTGATCGTCTTGCCCGCGAGCGCGCGCTCGGCCGCCTGCGATCGCCACGGCGTCGGCGCGACGGCGCCCATGACGATGCGCGCGCCGCGAATCGTGGTGCCGCTCATGTCGAGCACCACCGCCGCGGAGGCCAGCGGCCAGTCGTGCGACTGCTTGTAGCGGACTTCGTACGTCGCGCTCTTTGCGCTGCCGGGCGGCGGCAGGAGCAGATGCGTCAGGAGCTCGTTCGGCTGCAGGACCGTCTCGCCGAACAGGTTCCTGTCGGGCGTCACGAAATAATCTTCGGCGGCGACCTCCCGTTCGCCGGCGGGACCGGCGACGCGGAACGTTGCCTTGAGCGCCATCAGCGGCACGGCGAGGCTCGACGGATGGATGATGTGGCACGGACCGTCCCCGAAGATCGCGTGGTACTGGTTCTCGCCGTCCACGGCAAAGCAGCGCGACCCGCCTTTTTTCAGGCAGTCGAACTCCTCGTTGCGGTAGTACCAGCAGCGCGGCCGCTGATTGAGGTTGCCGCCGACCGTGCCCGAGTGCCGGATCTGCGGCGTGCCGACTTCGCCGGCCGCGTGCACGAGCGCCGGATACATCCGGGCGACGTCCGCGTGCGTCGCCACCTCGTCGACGGTGACAGCCGCGCCGATGCGCAGCCCGCCGTCGGAGGACCTGGAAATCGTACGATCCAGGTTCTTGACGTTCACGAGTCGATCGGGCTGGGCGATGTAATCCTTCATGAGCGCGAGCAGGTCCATGCCCCCGGCGATGGGCAGGAACTTGCCGCGATCGGGGCCGAGCGCGGCGATCGCTTCCTTCTCGTTTGCGGCGTTGACGTAAGCAAAGGGCTTCACAGCGTCCCTCCCGCGCGCTCCTGCTGGAGCGCCGCCAGCACCGCGTCGGGTGTGACGGGCAGTTTCCGGATCCTGGCGCCGGTGGCATTCGACACCGCGTTGGCAATCGCCGCCGCCGTGGAAATGACCGGCGGCTCGCCGAGGCCGATCACGCCGCGCTCCGGCTGATCGACGATCGTGATGTCGATCTGCGGCACGTCGGACATTCCGGGCAGCAGATACCACTCCATGTTCGGGTTGACCATCCGTGCCGTGTTGCGGTCGAGAATGCGATTCTCGTAGAGCGCGAAGCCGAGCCCCATGATGATGCCGCCGTACATCTGGCTCTCGGCCGTCAGCCGGTCGACGATCATGCCGCAGTCCTGCACCGAGACGATCTTGTTGACCTTCGTGGTGCCCGTCTCGATGTCGACCGAGACGTCGGCGAACTGCACGCCGCTCGTGCCGACGCTGGAGAGACCCGGCTCCCAGGCGCCCGGCGCCTGAGTGGGCGACGTTCCGAGAAGCTTGCACGCCTCCTTCCACGACAGGCTCTTCGACGGCGCGCCCTTCACCTGGATGCGGCCGTTCTTCGCCTCCAGCGCGTCCGGCGCGACGCCAAGCTGCGGCGCCACCTTGGCGAAGAGCTCGTTCAGCGCGTTCTCCGCGGAGACGCGGACCGTCGGCGACACGGAGCCGACCGTGATGCTGCCGCCGCTGCCCGGCGCGAACGGATAGTTCGTGTCGCCGATGGCCGCGGTCACGGCATTCAGCGGGAGACCCATCGTCTCCGCCGTAATCATGGCGACCAGCGTGCGCGTGCCCGTTCCGATATCCTGCGTCGCGATCTTGTTCGTGACGCTGCCGTCCGGATTGATCTCGCACATGGCGCGGGTCTGGCGGTTGCCGCCGCCCGCCCAGAGATTGGCGGCGCAGCCGAGTCCGCGTTTGATCGGACCAGCCGCGGAATCGCCGGTCGGGTGGCGCTTGCTCCATCCGATCTTTTCGGCTCCGATCGGGAAGTATTTCTTCCACTGCTGGTTCGGCGCCTCCGGCTTCACGTTGCGCATTCGGAGCTCGAGCGGGTCCATCCGGAGGCGATCGGCGAGCTCGTCGATCACGGTCTCCGTGATGAAGCAGGCCTGCGGGTGCCCGGGCGCACGAAACGCCCGCTGCGGACCGGCATTCGTATAGACGTCCACGTGGCTCTGACGACGCGCCGGAAAATCGTAGACGGCATACGGCACCGAGAATCCCGCGCCCGCGCCCGCCCCGCCAGTCCCCCACGTCTCGGAATCCCACGCCACGAACTTGCCCTGCGCGTCGGCGCCCGCCTTCACCTTCGCGAAGGCCGACGGCCGGTTGCCCGTGATCATGTGCTCGGTCTTGCGGTCCAACATGATCTTGACCGGCGCGTTCGCGGCCTTGGCGAGCTTCGCCGCGATCGCGACCTGCACGTCGGCGCCGAGCTTCGCGCCGAAGCCGCCGCCCATGTAATCGGTGATCACGCGCGCGTTGTTGTGCGGAATCCCGAGCGCGTCGGCGATGCCGTCGCGCGACGCGTTCACCCCCTGAGTCGACACATACATCGTCAGCTTGTCGCCGTCCCATTCGGCGATGCCGCCGTGGGTCTCGAGCGCCGTGTGGGTCTGCACCTGCGTCGAATACAGTCCTTCGACGATGTGAGTGGCGGTTTTGAGCGCGGCTTCGACGTCGCCTTCTCCGCGGACGTTGGGGTTGCTGACGTTGCCGCGCGGGAACGCCTGCGGCGCGCTGGAACTCCGCGCCTGCTCGATCGTCGCGAGCGGCTGGAGGACCTCGAAGTCCACCTTGATCAATCGCACCGCGTCTTCGGCGATCTCCTCGGTCGTCGCCGCGATCGCGGCGACTTCCTCGCCCTGATAGTTGACGAGCGATTTGGCCGGGTCGGCGGGATCCTTGACGGCGATCGCGGCCTTTACGCCGGGCACCTGCTGCGCCGCGGTGAGGTCGATCGCCTTGACGCGCGCCCTGGCGTGCGGCGAGCCGAGGATCCGGCCGTACAGCATCCCGGGGCGGATGATGTCGGAGGTGTACCTGGCCTTGCCCTGCGCCTTGTCGGGGCCATCGAGCCGTTTGACTGATTTGCCGAGCAGGGCGCGCTCGGCGACCGGCGGCCAGTTGCGGGCCGGGCCGGCGGGCGCGGCCGGCTGCTGGGCCTGCGCGTTGGCCGGAGGCTGTTGCCCGCCCGCCGACGCTTTCGTGGAGGTGGGCTTAGCCACGGGCGCCCCCCTTTCCGGTGTTCAGCGCGGCTTCGAGCACGCGGACGTACGTCCCGCAGCGGCAGATGTTGCCGTCGAGCGCTTTCTTCGCCTGCTCCGGCGTCGGATTCGGGTTCTTTTCGAGGAGCGCGACCGTCGCGGTGACGAAGCCCGGCGTGCAGAAGCCGCACATCAGCCCGTCCTTGTCGCAGAACGCCTGCTGCACGGGATGCAGCACGGTCCCCTGCGTGAAACTCTCGACGGTGCGGATCTTCTTTCCCTGCGCTTCGATTGCGAGCGTCGAGCACGAGTAGATGGTCTTGCCGTCGACGATCATCGTGCACGCGCCGCACGCGCCGCGATCGCACACGCGCTTCACCCCGGTCATCGCGGGATTCATGTGCGTCCGGAGCGCGTCGAGCAGGGTCACGCGCGGCTCGAGCTCGAGCCGGTGGACCTGGCCGTTGATGTTCAGGGTCATGGGGACGGCGCCGGGGCCGACCGCATTGACGCCTTGCGCGCCGACACCGGGCGCACGGGCAAGAACGCCTGCCGCGACGCCGCTCGCGCCGACGGTCTTCAGGAAGCTTCGGCGGGTGAATCCGGGTTTATCCGCGGACCCCGCATTCGCTCCCGACTCATCTTTACGTCTGGGCATAACAGACCTCGATCCGATCGAGATACTACACCTTCCGCAGGTGCGGAAAAGACCTGTACGAAAAGAGGCTTTTGGCTTTAGGCTGTGGGCCATCGGCTGTCGACCATCGGATATGGGCCATCGGACCTCGGAGGCAATCCATGATCACGCGACGCGCGTTTCTGGGAGCGGGAACCTCGGGAGCCCTGGCGCTGGCGGCGTTCACGAACGAGAGCCTCGCGCGCGTCGCGGCCGCGGCGGCGCGGACCAGGGACGCGGCGCCGGCCGATCTGGCGTCCGACGAGACGTACTGGAGCGAGATCCAGCAGGCGTTCACGCTGGATCGAACTCTCATCAACCTCAATAACGGCGGGTGTTGTCCGAGCCCGCGCGTCGTGCACGAGGCGTTCAAGCGCTACCTCGACCTCTCGAACCAGGCTCCCGTGTACCACATGTGGCAGATCCTCGAGCCGAACATCGAATCGGTCCGCCGCCGGCTCGCCGCGGAGTTCGGATGCCATCCCGAGGAGATGGCGATCACGCGCAACGCGAGCGAGGCGCTGCAGATCGCGCAGCTCGGCATCGACCTCAAGAGCGGCGACGAAGTCGTCACGACGAACCAGGACTACGGCCGGATGCTCGACACGTGGGACCAGCGCGTCCGGCGCGACGGCATCACGGTCCGCAAGATCTCCTTCCCGGTGCCCCCTCCATCGATGGACGATCTGGCGGATCGGCTGATCGGCGCGATCGGCCCGAAGACGAAGGTCCTCCACTTCTGCCACATCACGAATCTCACCGGCCAGATTTTTCCGGTGAAGACGATTTGCGACGCAGCGCGCGCGAAAGGCGTCAAGACCATCGTCGACGGCGCCCATGCCTTCGCCCACTTTCCCTACAAGGCGTCGGAGCTGGGCTGCGACTATTACGGGACGAGCCTGCACAAATGGCTGCTGGCGCCGATCGGCACCGGATTCCTCTACGTCCGGCGCGAGAACATCGAGGGGCTATGGGGGCTGCAGCCGACGGCCGCCAGCCGGGCCAAGGACATCCGCAAGTTCGAGGAGATCGGGACGCACCCCGCGGCGAACCACAACGCGATCTCCGAGGCGCTCAGCTTCCACGACGGGATTGGCAGCGCCCGCAAAGCGGCGCGGCTGCGCTTCCTGCGCAACCGCTGGGCGTCGCGGCTGCAGGCCACCGGAAAGTTCAGGATCCACACCAGCATGGATCCCGCGCAGTCGTGCGCGATCTGCACGGTGCAGGTGCTCGCGGTGCCGACCGGCAAGGCGGTGCAGCAGTTGTGGGACAAGTGGCGCATCATCGCCACGCCGATCGTCCACGCCGAGTACGAAGGGATCCGGGTCACGCCGAACGTCTATACGACGCTCGAGGAGATCGACACCTTTGCGGAGGCCATGGAGCGGATCAGCACGGCCTCCTGACATTTGGGAATTTGGAAATCTCGCGGTCGCCCGCGCATGCGAGATTTCCCAATTACTTGATTTCTTTTCCGTCCGCGTCGAACTTCTTCACTGTACCAAGCTTGCTCAGCGCGGGCTCGACCTTCGAGGCGTCGCCGACGGCGACGATCTGCAACCGCTCCGGGGCCCAGTACTTCTGCGCCACGCGCTGGATATCGGCAGCGGTGATGGCGTCGATCCGCGCGGGGTACGTGTCCCAGTAATCCGCCGGCAGATGATAGAGGTACCGGTCGATGTAGTTCTGGAGGATCTCGTTCGGGCTCTCGAGCGACAGCGCGAAGCCGGCGATGAGCGCCCTCTTCGTGTCGGCGAGCTCCTTCTCCGAGACCGGCACTTCGCGCATCTGCCGGATCTCGTCGAGCAGATCAGTGAGCGCGGGATCGGTGACTTCCGATCGGACGTCGGTCGACGCGGTCCACAATCCGCGGATGCGGGTCGCATTGAAGCCGCTGCCGGCGCCGTAGGTGTAGCCCTTCTGCTCGCGCAAGTGCTCGAACAGACGGCCCGTCGGTCCCCCGCCGAGGACGCGGTTGGCCACGCTCAAGGCGTCGTAGTCGGGGTCGGTGCGTTGGAGACTCTGTGTGCCGACGCGCAGGCTGGTCTGCACTGAGTTGGGCCGCGCGACGAACGAGATCGACGGCTGGCTCAACGCCGGCGGCGCGGCCTGCGCCTCGATCGGCGCGCCCGACTTCTTCCATCCGCCGAACGCCGCTTCCGCTCTCGCCTTCGCCTGCGCGAGCGAGATGTCCCCGGCGACGGCGAGGACGGCGTGGTCGGGCACGTAGTGCGCCTTGTGGAACTCGACCAGCGCGTCCCGCGTCAGGGCGTCGAGCGCGGCGGGCGTCGGGGCCACGCGCGAGAGCGGATGGTCGCCGAAGGTCGCCTTCGCCAGCCGCTCCTGCGCGAGGAAGCCCGGCTGCGTCCGCTGGTTGATGAAGTTCGCCCGGCTCCGCGTCTTGTAGCGATCCACCTCCGCCTGCGTGAACGACGGATTCATCAGCACGTCCGCCATCAGCGCCAGCACGGTGTCGAGGTTGATGGTCAGCCCGTTGCCGTTCACGGTAGCGAAGGGCGATGCGACGCCGGCGCCGACGGAGACGGCCGCCGCCAGACGATCGAGCTGCTCGGAAATCTCCTCCGACGTCTTCGTCGTCGTGCCTTCGCGCATGAGCGCCGCGGTAAACGACGCCAGGCCGGGCGTCGACGGCGGGTCGTAGTAGCCGCCTGCGCCGTCGACGAGCATCTGAAAGAACACCTGCGGCGCGCGGTGATCTTCGATCACGATCAGGTGCACCCCGTTCGACAGATCGGCCTCCTGCGACTTCGGCAGCGAGACCTTGAGGATCTCCTTCGCGACCGGCGCCTTGTTCTTCAGGATCGTGCCCGGCGCCTTCGAGGGATTCGCGGGCGGCTGCATCGCCGGCTGCCCGTCGACCCGGCTCGGCACAGCGAGCGCCACGCTCAGGATGCCCGCGGCACACGTCAGGAGGCGCCTCATCGCTGGCCTCCTCGGCCGGCTGCGGCTTTGGGCAGCGTGATCACGACCGACCGGTTCTCCTTGGTCAGGTATTTCGCGGCGACCCGCTGAACGTCGGCCGCGGTGACCTTCTGATAGCGGTCGGCGCGCGTGTTGATGAGATTGGGATCGTCGTAGAACAACGCGTATTCGCCGAGCTGAATCGCGCGCAGGAGCGTGCTGGTCGCGGCGCCGGCCCGCTGCCGGATGGCATTGTTGTGCGCCTTGTCGATCTCCCAATCGGCGATTGGTCCCTGCTTCACCTTCTCGATCTCTTCGTAGAGCGCCGCCTCGACGTCAGCCGGAGACTTGCCCGGCGCCACTTGTGCCGTGACCTGGAACAGACCGGGACCGCGCTTGTCGGGATTGAATGCGCCGGCGTTGACGGCGAGCTGCTTCTCGCGCACGACGGCCTGGTTCAGACGGGAGCTGCGTCCGCTCGAGAGCACCCACGACACGACGTCGAGCGTGTCGAAATCAGGCGTTCCGGCCGGCGGGGTGACCCATGCGACGTCGACCCGCGGAAGACGCGCCAGCGGATCTTCGATCGTGCTGCGCCGCTCGCCCGTATGAGGGGCCTCGGTGAGCTCCGGCCGCTTCGGCTGCGGCTGCCGGACGATCGGCCCGAAGTACTTCTCGATGAGGGCCATCGTCTTCTTCGTATCGACGTCGCCGACAATCGAGAGCACCGCATTGTTCGGCGCGTAATAGGTCTTGAAGAACGTCGCCACGTCGTCGACGGACGCGGCGTTCAGGTCCTCCATCGATCCGATGACCGAGTGCTTGTACGCCGGATTGTCATAGGCCTGTTCCTCGATCCGCTCGTAGGTGTGGCCGTACGGCTGATTGTCGAGGCCGAGCCGCCGCTCCTCCTGGACCGCGTTGCGCTGGTTGTCGAGGTTGGCCTTGTTGATGTCGAGCGACTTCATCCGATCGCTCTCGAGAAACAGGGCGAGGTCGAGCTGGTTGGCCGGCAGCGTCTCGAAATACAGCGTCCGGTCCTGGTTGGTGGTGCCGTTCATGTTGCCGCCGTTGTTGAAGATGAGCGTGAAGTGCTCGCCGGGTCCGACGTTTTCCGAGCCCTTGAACATCATGTGCTCGAAGAGGTGCGCGAATCCCGTGCGGCGGGCCTTCTCATCGGCGGAGCCGACGTTGTATGTGACGGCAATGGAGAATGTGGGCGCGCTGTGATCCTCGGAAATGATCACACGCAGCCCGTTCCTGATCTTGAGATCGGTGAACTTGATGGCTGGTCCGTCGGCGGCGCTGACGGAGACGAGGGCCGCTAGAGCGATGGTGCAGGCGCGACCGGATGCGCGAAGCATGACTTGACCTCCCTGAAAGCGCGTGGAGGCCAAGATTACCGCAGAAACGACGGCCGCCGCACCGGAACGGGGACGGAACGCAAAGCACCCTGCGAAAGTGCTGAGGTTTGAATCGATTGAGCGGCGCCGGAGAATCCCGACGCCGTCTCCCGCGATCCGTCCCCGATCCGATGCGGCGGAACGGGTTGTGGCTTAAGGCTTATGGCTTACGCCAGCACCTTGATGACGACACGCCGGTTCTGCGCGCGGCCGGCCTTCGTCTTGTTCGGCGCGATCGGCTTTTCTTCGCCGTAGCTGATCACGTTCATCTTGTGGAGCGGGATCTGCTGGTTCTCGTACAGATACCGTTTCACCGCCTCGGCGCGCTCGAGGCCGATCTTGTAGTTGACGTCCTTCGGCCCGACGTTGTCGGTATGGCCCTCGATCTCGATGTAGCCGCCGTTGGGGTTCGCCTTCAGTTGCGCGACGAGCTCGTCGAGCCGCGACTGCACGTCCTCGGGGAGCTTCGCCTGGCCGAACTTGAATCCGCCCTTGTCTTCGCTCAGGACGACTTCGTAGACCAGCCGCTTGGACGCCGCTTCGATGGCGTCCGCGCGGGCGTTCACCTTATCGGCCGCCGCGTACGCCTCGTCGGCGCGTCCGTAGGCCTTCTGGCTCGCCGCCTGCGCGCGCTGATCGACGTCGGTGATCTTCCCTTCGTTCGCGCGCGTCCGCTCCTGGTTCTCTTCCACCGACTTGGACAGGGTGTCGACTTTGTCGTTCACCTCGCCAACCCGCTGCTTGACCATCTTCTTGGTCGCGCATGCGCTCGATCCCCCGAGCGCCAGCGCCGAAATCGCCACCGCCGTTACGAGTCTCTTCATCGCCTCTCTCCTTGTTTAACTACCGGTGCGGGCGCCAGCGGTGTACCCGCTGCGCGCGCGCACTGTCAGGTCCCGATCCCGGGTCTTGATGCTCAACGGACGCCAGCCCGTACCCGGCTCGGCGTTGAACGCGAGCAGATACTGATGGCGCAGCTCGTCGACGATTTGGCGCGCCGCGATGCTCTCGTGCGCGGGCGCGCTCGTCACGAACAGGTCCCCGCCCGTCTGGCGCGCGAGCGTCCGCAGCGTGCTCTCTTGAACGCCGGCGCGACCGATCGCATCGCGGTCCACGTCGGACACGACGGTCATGACGTAAACAGGGACTTCAATCGCGCTCGACAGCGCGGCCACTTCCTCGGGCTTCATGAGGCTGCTGGTGTCCATGCCGTCGGTGAGCACCACGACCGCGCGGCGGTGGGGATCGCCGGACCGCGTGTCGGCGACGCGCCGCGCCGTCTGGGCGACGGCGTCATACAGCGATGTCTGGCCGTAAGGCGTGACGCGAGACAGCGCGGATTCGATGGCGCCGGGATCCGAGGTGAACGGCTGAAGCGACTGCAGGTTCATGTCGAAGCTGAAAACGGCGGCTTCGTCGCCGCCGGCCAGCCGCAGGGCACTCAAAACCTGGCGCGCGGCCTGGCGCGCATCGTCCAGCCGCGCCGCCATCCGCATGCTGCCACTCACGTCGAAGAGCAGCGCCATCCGCACGGGGGCGTTGTCGTCCGCATGAAAATCGACGATGGTCCGCGGCGTCCCCCCCTCCTGGACGACAAAGTCCTCTTTCCGTAGATTGTGCGCGAACCGTCCGTGCCGGTCACGGACGACGGCGGCGATGGAAACGAGATCGACCGCCGAACGAAAAGTCGGCCTCTGTGTCTCGGAGGAGGGTTGCTGTGAGGACGCAAAGGACGGCGCGCACACGAGCAGAACGGTGAGGGCTGCACTGACTGCCGGACACGTCGTCACGGGGGGCCCTAGTCCAAAGGCATTGCCATGTGATTAAGCCGTTGCGCATCAAGGATTTGGCATTTGCCCGATGAAATGGCGGAGGTCCCGGAAGCCGAATTTCGCGTAACTATTACACGCTTCGCCGCTTTCGCCTCGGCACGTTTTACATAACGTCTGCTCTGATAACATTTTGCGATGCGAACTGCCGCCGCGATCCCCGTCGCGCGCCGCGTGAGCGGCTTCACCTACGCCATCCGGAACATCGTCGCCGAGGCGAAGAAGGTGGAGGC
>Ga0310810_10008302_pt1 | contig 11935 bp, 10 predicted proteins | sample NCmetagenome_FD_207641 | JGI IMG/M metagenome (GOLD analysis project Ga0310810, IMG submission 207641) | Soil microbial communities from experimental microcosm in Duke University, North Carolina, United States - NC | ecosystem: Engineered > Artificial ecosystem > Soil microcosm > Unclassified ...
CAGCGCGGCGCCGATGGCGCGGGCCTCGGCGCGAGCCTGCGCATAGGTCACCGTGCGCCAACCGCCGCTCGCGTCGCGCTCGGCCATGAAGACGCGGTCGGGCGTGGCCTTGGCCCAATGGTCGAGGCGTTCGGTGAGCTTGCCGGGATAGGGTCCGAGCGGCTGCGACGAACGCAGGATCATCGTGCCGTCGGCGCGCCGCTCGACGTCGACCTCCTGCGGCCCGAGCCGCACGGCGCGGATCGGCGCATCGGCGAGGTTGCGGGCAGCTTCGCTCATGACGTCTTCAATGCAATGGCAGCGGCCGGCAGCGGCGCGGCGTAGAGCGCCTCGACCAGCGCGGCGCGGTTCTTCAAGACGGCGCGCTGGTTGATCGAGCCCTTGTCGGTCGCCTCGCCTTTGTCCATCGACGGCGGCTCGGCCATCAGCACGAGGCGCACGACGCGCGTCGACGAGCCGGGGCTGGTCTTCGCAAGGCTTGCGAGCCTCTCGGCGAACTGCGCGCGGACGCTCGCATCGTCGAGCAAGCTCTGGTCGCTTGCATCGGCCGCGGCGCCCGCGAGTTTGCGGCAGGCGGCGATGTCGGGGAACACCAGCGCTGAAATGTCATCGCGGTCCGGGCCCGCCAGCACGACGTCGCGAACGTAGGGCGCGAAGTGGTCGATGAAGCGGCCGCGCAATGGCCCGACGCTGACCCAGGTGCCGGTCGAGAGCTTGAAGTCTTCGGCGATGCGGCCGTCGAACAGCAGGCCCTTCGCCGGATCGTTCGCATCGACGAACTTCAGCGCGTCGCCGATCTTGTAGAAGCCTTCCTCGTCGAACGCCTCGCGCGTCAGCGTCTCCTCGCGCCAGTAGCCCGGCGTGATGTGCGGGCCGCGCAGGCGCGCCTCGAGCTTACCGTCGCTCGGCACGAGCTTGAGTTCGACGCCGCGGCAGGGCAGACCGATATTGCCGGGCCGGTCGAAATCCCAGGCGCAGGCGAGCGCGGCCGGAGCCGTCTCGGTCGAGCCGAGCGAGGTGACGAAGATTACCCGCTCGCCGGTCGTCTCGACGGCGAGCGCGTTCATGTCGGTCCAGGTCGTCATGCTCAGCCCAGCGCCAGCGTAGAACAGCATGTTGAGCTTGCTGAAGAACGTCTTGCGCAAACCTTCGTCGGCGCGGAAATGCGGCACCAGCGCCTCGTAGCCTTTCGGCACGTTGAAATAGATGGTCGGCGCGACGTCGCCGAGGTTGCGCACTGTCTTCGGTACGCCGGCCGGCGTCGGATTGCCGTCGTCGATGTAGAGGGTGCCGCCGTTCGTCAGCACCATATTGAAATTGTGGTTGCCGCCGAACGTGTGGCTCCACGGCAGCCAGTCGAGCACGACCGGCGGCTCGTCGGTCAGGAAAGCCAGCCCCGAAGCGAGCATTGCCTGGTTCGAACAGAGCATGCGGTGGGTGTTGATCACGCCCTTCGGATGCCCGGTCGATCCAGAGGTGAAGAGGAATTTGACGATCGTGTCCGGATTGACGCGCGAGTAGGCGTCGGCAACGCCACTCGCATCCGCGTCTCCGATCAAATCGGCGAACAAGGTCGCCGGCCGGTCGCCTAACGGATTTCGCGTGACGACGAGTTCGACCTCGTCCGGCACGGCCGCATAGATCGCGCGAGCGAACGGTAGCCCGTCATTGGCGAAGACGAGGCCGGGCGTCAGCAGACCGAGGATCGCTTTCAATTTTCCGAAGTCGCTCGACATCAGCGAATAGGCCGGCGAGATCGGTGCGAAGGGAATGCCGACGAGCGTCGCGCCAAGACCGAGCAGCGCCTGCTCGATGTCGTTGCCGGACAGAACGGCGATCGGCCGTTCCGGCGACAGGCCACGGCGCAGCAAAGCCGCGCCGATGCGCTTCACGATGTCGAATATCTGAGCGTAAGTGAGTTTGCGCCATTGGCCGTCGGCGCCGCGTTGCGCCAGAAAGACGCGGTCCGGCGCGGCGTGCGCCCAATGTTCCAGCGGCTCGATCAAAGTAGCGTGGCAGGCGGGCAGCGGCTCGCGAGCGCGAACGATCAAGCTGCCGTCGGCGCGGCGTTCGACGGCCGGCGTCGGCGGCGAGAGCCGCACGGGGCGCAACGGCGCCGTCTCGGGGGTCCGGAGTGGACTAGGCATTTCGTCCCTAAGCGCAGTTTATTGTTGTCCTGGACAACGATACTCCGCGCGCGGGCCGCGCCTCAAGAGCGCGTCACCTTCGGCGCGCGCTTCTCGAGAAAGTCCTTGAGCCGGCCCTTCGCCTCGGGGTCCGCCTGGGCGATCGAGGCGATCAGCGCCTCCATGGCAAAGCCGGAGCCCGGCGCCATCTCCGCGATGCGCGGCAGCGCGTGCATGATGGCGAAGTTGGTCAGTTCGGTGTTGCCGGCGATGCGTTGCGCGAGCTCGACGCCCTTGGCGAGGCCCTTGCCCGCCTCCACGAGATATGTGGTCAGGCCCATGGCGAGGCCTTCCTCGGCCGAATAGGTGCGGCCGGTGAGCATCATATCCATCATGCGGGCGACGCCGATCAGGCGCGGCAGCCGCACCGAGCCGCCGCCGCCGACATAGATGCCGCGGCTGCCTTCGGGCAGCGCGTAATAGGCGGAGCTTTCGGCGACGCGCACATGCGCCGCCGCCGCAAGCTCGAGCCCGCCGCCGACCACGGCACCGTGCAGCACGGCGACGACCGGGACGCGGCCATACTGGATCTTCTCAAAGGCGCGATGCCACGTACTGGAATGGGCGATGCCGGCGCGGATGTCGCGTTCCTTCAGTTCGGACAGGTCGAGTCCGGCCGAGAAGTGCTCACCATCGCCGGCGAGCACGACCGCGCCCACCTTCGCGGGCAGATTGGAAAAGAAGGCGTCGATACCGGCGACCATCTCGTCGTCAAGCGCATTGCGCTTCTGCGCCCGATTGAGGCGCAGGGTCGCGACCTTGCCGTCGATCTCGGCGGTCAGCGAAGGCGGCAGCGATAGTCCATCGAGGCGGGACGACAAAGGTGAACCTCCGGGCGATCCCGCAGCCCTGGGGCAGGACCGCGGCACCTCAATCATGCGAAAGCGCCGATTAGGGATATTTTCGGCAGCGAGCCGAGAATGTTGTCATTGACAACAATATGCGTCAACCGAGGGTGGGCCGGGCCATGGCGCCGGCCTATTCGACCTCGTAGATGTCGAGCTTGACGGCCTGAGCAAGCCGGGCGCCGTAGGCGATCGCGATGATGCGGTTCATCCAGTCGAGCGTCTTGTCGCCGGTCTCGAAGCGCATCGCCGTGCGGAAGTAATAAAGCTTGGGATCGACGGCTTCTCCGCGTGCCAGCCGCGCGATCACGTCGGGTGGGCCGTGTCTCAACCCGACGCTGTCGACCAGTACGCGGCCGCCGCCATCGCTCTCGATCGTGTAGCGCGCCTGGATGTCGGCGGCGCCATCAGCGCGGATGATCTGCCAGTCGGCGCCGCCCGGCAGGACGCGGCCATTGAACTTCTGCCCACGCACGGTTCCGCCGCGGATACCAATGATCCGCCGCTCGCCCATCGGGACACGACCCATGTTCATGATTGCGTCGAGTTCGGCTTCGATGGTGAAGATCGGTTGTGCGCTGAGCATGCCAGACCAGATGGTTTGAGTACCAACCGCCATTTGACCCGTTTCGTGGCGGGCCGTAAATACGGACCCGAAACCCGGGACCCCCTCGCAATGGCGCAAATCACGACGCTGTCCGCCGCCATCAAGGCCGCCGTTCACGACGGCGACATTGTCGCGCTGGAAGGCTTCACCCACCTCATACCGCACGCCGCCGGCCACGAGATCATCCGGCAGGGCCGCAAGCATCTGACGCTCATCCGTATGACGCCGGATCTGATTTACGATCAGATGATCGGCATGGGCTGCGTCGACAAGCTCATCTTCTCCTGGGGCGGCAATCCCGGCGTCGGCTCGCTGCATCGCTTCCGCGAGGCGATCGAGCAGGGCTGGCCGAACAAGATCGAAATCGAGGAGCACTCGCACGCCGCGATGGCAAACGCCTATGAGGCCGGCGCGGCGGGTCTTCCGCTCGCCGTCTTCCGCGGCTACATCGGCACCGACCTGCCGAAGGTCAATCCGAATATCAAATCGATCGTGTGCCCGTTCACCGGCGAGAAGCTCGCCGCGATCCCGTCGCACCGGCCGGACGTCGCCGTGATCCACGCGCAGCGCGCGGACCGCAAGGGCAACGTCATGATCGAGGGCGTGCTCGGCGTTCAGAAGGAGGCGGTGCTCGCCTCCAAGCGCCAGGTCGTGACGGTCGAGGAGATCGTCGACGAACTCCCCGAACGCAGCCTCAACGCCGTGGTGCTGCCGCACTGGACCGTCAGTCATGTGGTCGAGGTGCCGGGCGGCGCGTTCCCGTCCTATGCGCAGGGCTATTACCCGCGCAACAACAGCTTCTACAAGCAGTGGGACGAGATCGCGCGCGAGCGCGACACCTTCCACAAATGGATGAAGGACAACGTGCTCGACAAGGGCCCCGAAGCCTTCGCGCAATATGCGCGCAAGCGTGCGAGCTGAGGACATCATGGCCGATTACAAGCCCAACGAGATGATGACCATTGCCGCGGCGCGCGCGCTCAAGAACGACGACGTCTGCTTCGTCGGCATTGGCCAGCCATCCGCGGCCTGCAATCTGGCGCGGCTGACGCACGCGCCCGACATCACGCTGATCTACGAGTCGGGGACGCTCGCGACCAAGCCGAACGTGCTGCCGTTGTCGATCGGCGACGGCGAATTGTGCGAGACGGCGCTGACGACCGTCTCAGTGCCCGAGATGTTCCGCTACTGGCTCCAGGGCGGCCGCATCAAGGTGGGCTTTCTCGGCGGCGCGCAGATCGACAAGTACGCCAACCTCAACACCACGGTGGTCGGCCCTTACGACAAGCCGAAGGTGCGGCTGCCCGGCGGCGGCGGCGCGCCGGAAATCGCGACGTCGTGCGGCGAGATCTTCATCATCATGGCGCAGGGCAAGCGCGGCTTCGTCGACAAGCTCGATTTCTTTACCTCGATCGGCCATGTCACTGGCGGCGACAGCCGGCAAAAGCTGGGCGTCAAGACCAAGGGCCCAACGCGGCTGATCACCGATCTGGCGCTGTTCGAGCCCGACCCGGAGACGAAAGAGATGATCGTCACGGCGATGCATCCGGGCGTGACGCGCGACCAGATCAAGGAGAACACCGGCTGGCAGGTGCGCTTCGCGGCCAAGGTCGGCGAGACCGCGCCGCCGACCAAGCAGGAGCTCGACGTGCTGCGCGACATCCAGGCGCGCACGGCCCGCGCCCATGCGGCGGCGTAAGGAAGGTTGAGCATCATGCGTGACGTCTTCATCTGCGACGCGGTTCGCACGCCGATCGGCCGCTATGCCGGGTCGCTCGCCAAGGTGCGCACCGACGATCTCGCCGCCGTGCCGCTCAAGGCGCTGATGGCGCGCAATCCAAAGGTCGACTGGTCGAAGCTCGACGAAGTCTATTTCGGCTGCGCCAACCAGGCGGGCGAGGACAATCGCAATGTCGCGCGCATGGCGCTGCTGCTCGCGGGCCTACCCGAGAGTGTCCCGGGCGCGACGCTCAATCGTCTCTGCGCCTCCGGCCTCGAAGCGGTCGGTACCGCCGCGCGCGCGATCCGCGCCGGCGAGATGGAGTTCGCCATCGCCGGCGGCGTCGAGTCGATGACGCGCGCGCCGTTCGTGCAGGGCAAAGCGCAGGAGGCTTTCTCGCGCACCGCCGAAATCTTCGACACCACGATCGGCTGGCGCTTCATCAATCCGCTGATGAAGAAGCAGTACGGCGTCGATTCGATGCCGGAGACCGGCGAGAACGTCGCTGAGGATTTCCAGGTGACGCGCGCCGATCAGGACGCTTTCGCGGTGCGCTCGCAGCAGAAGGCGGGCCGCGCAATTGCCGCCGGCTTCTTCAAGGGCGAGATCGTTCCGGTCGAGATCGCCGGCCGCAAGGGTGACGTAGTCAAGATCGACGCCGACGAGCATCCGCGTCCCGATACCACGCTCGAGCAGCTCGCCAAGCTCAAGACGCCGTTCCGCAACCCCGGCACGGTGACGGCCGGCAACGCCTCCGGCGTCAATGACGGCGCCGCGGCGATGATCGTTGCGTCGGAAGCGGCGGCGAAGGCACACGGCCTGACGCCGCGCGCGCGCATCCTCGGCATGGCCTCGGCGGCGGTGCCGCCGCGCATCATGGGCATCGGTCCGGTGCCGTCGACGCAGAAGCTGATGGCCCGGCTCGGCCACAAGATCGGCGATTACGACGTGATCGAGCTCAACGAAGCCTTCGCGTCACAATCGCTGGCGGTGATGCGCCAACTCGGGCTTCCTGACGACGCCGAGCACGTCAATCCGCACGGCGGCGCGATCGCGCTCGGCCATCCGCTCGGCATGTCGGGCGCGCGGCTGGCGCTCACTGCCGCGCGCGCGCTCGAGACGCGCGGCGGCAAGCTCGCTCTCGCGACGATGTGCGTCGGCGTCGGGCAGGGTGTATCGCTCGCCATCGAGCGCGTGTAACGAACAAGAACGACGATCTGAGGGGGACTTATGCCGCTTGTCTATCCAACCAAGAGCTTGGAGAACTTCCCCAAGCATCTGACGCCCGGCTACAAGAGCACCGTCAAGCGCTCGCCGTCGAAGCCGCTCATCGTCATTCCGCACACGCTGTCGGAATTGACCGGCCCGGTCTACGGCCACGACGCGGTGCAGGAGGGCGACAACGACCTCACCAAGCAGTGCGCCGGCGAGCCGCTCGGCGAACGCATCATCGTGCACGGCAAGGTGCTCGACGAGGACCGGCGCCCGGTGCCCGACGCGCTGGTCGAACTCTGGCAGGCCAATGCCTGCGGCCGCTACGTCCATCTCGTCGACCAGCACCCGGCGCCGCTGGATCCGAACTTCACCGGCGCCGGCCGCACGATCACCGACAAGAACGGCTACTACAAGTTCATCACCATCAAGCCGGGCGCCTATCCGTGGGGCAACCACCGCAATGCGTGGCGGCCGAACCACATCCACTTCTCGGTCTTCGGCCACTCGTTCGTGTCGCGCCTCGTCACCCAGATGTATTTCCCGGGCGACTATCTGTTCCCGTTCGATCCGATCTTCAATTCGGTGGCCGACGAGAAGGCGCGCAACCGTATGGTTTCGTCCTTCGACCTCGAGAACACGGTCCCCGACTGGGCGCTCGCCTTCCACTTCGACATCGTTCTGCGCGGCCGCGAAGCCACGCCCCTCGACAACGACGAGCACTAAATCATGTCCGAGATCACGCCATCGCAGACCGTCGGCCCGTTCTTCGCCTACGGCCTCACGCCCAAGGGCCGCGCCAAGTGGGACCCGAACGGCACCTATAGCTGGAAGGAAACCGTCGGCGACAATCTGATCACGCCGGATGCGACCGGTCAGAAGATCCGCATCCAGGGGCAGGTGACCGACGGCGACGGCGCGCCGATCAACGACTGCATGCTCGAGATATGGCAGGCCGACTCGCAAGGCCGCTACGCCAGCCCGCAGGATTCGCGCGGCCGTCCGAACACGCAGTTCAAGGGCTTCGGCCGCTCCGCGACCGACAAGGACGGCGTGTTCAACTTCGACACGGTCAAGCCCGGCGCGGTGCCGGGGCCGGGCGGCAAGCCGCAGGCGCCGCACATCGTCGTCTGCATCTATTCGCGCGGCATGCTGCGGCAGGTCTACACACGGCTCTATTTTGCGGATGAGGGCGCCAATGCGTCCGATCCCATTTTGGCGCTGGTCCCGGCGGACCGCCGCGGGACACTCATTGCCCACAAGACCGGCGAGCAGGACGGCCTGACGCTCTACCGATTCGACATCCGGGTGCAGGGCGGAAACGAGACGGTTTTCTTCGAAATCTGACGGCACACGCGGCGTTTCCAAGCGAGGCGGGAGAGGGCGGTCTGCCCACTCCCGCCTTTTCTTTTGTCTCATCCGGTGGGCGAGAATGGGCAGAGGCGAAGGGTCCTGTGGCGCTAAAGCTGCCATTTGTGCGCGACAACCGTAGGAAAATCGTAGGCACCGCGACGACGGCGCTCTGCTTCCTGCCCACCCACTCCGCCCAACTTTCCCACTATCGTTTTGTGGTTGACCGAAGCGGGGGCCTTTGGTTCGCTTGGCGTCAACAACACGGCCGCCAAGGCCGACGAGGAAACGCTGAGCCCTTAGCCGGGCCCAAAGAGGCCGCTCATGAACGAGCAGATACTTCAGGAGATCAGCGACTTCTGCCGTGCGCAGGGGCTCGCCGAATCCACCTTCGGTCGTCGTGCCGTCAACGACGGCAAGCTCGCCAGCCGCCTGCGCAATGGCGGCCGCATCACCACCGACACGCTTGACCGCATCCGCGCCTTCATGGCGCAGGGCCGCGACGATCCGCCGGCGCGCCGCCGCATTCTTTTCGAACCGGCAGGCAATTCGCCCGCCGCCGCACCCGCACCTTTCCCCACAGCGCAGTTGCCGATGGTCAAGCCGCCCGCTCCCTCAGTCGCCTCCGGTCAGTCGAGCGACGATCCGCAGCGCAACTTCCGATTCTTCGACAATCGGCAGAAATATCTGCTGTTCGTGAATACGTGCAGCGAGAAGTGGGAAGTCGCGAACCGCGTCAGCCTCGAGCTCGCCAACATCCATCCGCGGCCGCCGGCGGTGAGACTGTTCGACGCCGGCGTTGGCGACGGCACGGTGCTCGCCCGCGTCATGCGCGCGATGCACGATCGCTACCCGACCATGCCGTTCTATGTGGTCGGCAAGGAGATCAGCCTCGAGGACGTGCGCCTCACCTTGCAGAAGCTGCCCGATCGTTTCGTCGAGCATCCCTCGAGCGTCGTCGTGCTTACGAACCTCGCCTACGCAGAAGCGCCGTGGCTTTCGGTGAAGTCGCTGTCCGCCGCCACCAGCCTCGTGTGGAAGGAAGTGGCGATGGACGGCACCAGCGCGCATTCCTTCGAGCAGCAGATCACCGCGCTCGAGCCCTTCCTCGCCGAGAGTTGGAAGGCGCGCGTGTCGTCGAAGAGCGGCAATCCGGTGTACGAGCGGCCGGTCGTCCTCGTGCTCTACCGCAACGACCACAAGTTCTTGCTCGACCAGATCATCCCGAAGCCGGGCGGCACCGTTGCCGACTACGATCTCGTCATCGCCTCGCAGCCGTTCCGCGCCCGCGCCTCGCTCGAGTTCAAATCGAAGCGCGTACTCGCGCCGCTTGCGCGGGCGCTCGGGCCCGGCGGCCGCATGATCGCCATCCATTCGCACGGCAACGATCCGGGTATGGAGATCATCCGCAGGGTATGGCCGGAGGACAATCCGTTCGCTCATAACCGTCACGATCTTCTCAAGGCGGTAAAACAGGAATTGGGCACGGGCGGACGCGATCTCAATTTCAACGCCTATTCCGACCAGCGTTCGCTGTTCCGCTACGATATGCACACGCTGCCGTCCGAGATTTCATCGTCGATCGGAACGTCGACCCTGCTCGCTGCATGGAACGCCGCGGTCTACGTGGCGCAGGTGGAGGACGACCGGCTCGCCGACGTCAACGCCGACCGGCGCTACGTCGAGGCGACGCGCGACGTGCTGCAAGAGCACGGCGGGCTGTGGTTCTATGACGAATCGTTCGTGATCTCGCGCCGGCGCGAGTGAGCGCCATGGCGAGGAATGCCGCAATCGCGCGGATGCACCACGCGCAACGACAGGACAATGCGCGCTTGACGATCGATCCGACACCGAAACGGGCGACGATTGCCCGGCGCTTCTCGATCGAGGCGACTAGGCCGAAACTCGAGGAGATCGCGGCGATCGCGGCCCGCGTGCCGGCGGGTACGGAAATCTATCTGACCGCGGTGCCGGCGCAGACGCAGGACGAACTTGTGACGGCCGCGCGCAATGTGCGCCGCGCCGGCCTCGAGCCGGTGGTGCATGTGGCCGCGCGCCGGCTCGAGAGCACGCAATCGCTCACGGACTTGCTCGCGCACCTCAATGGCGAAGCGGATCTGCGCCGTCTGCTGGTGATCGGCGGCGATGTCGATCCGGTCGGCCCGTTCTCCGACGCGCTCGCGGTCATCCAGAAAGGCAAGCTGCGGGAGGCCGGGATCGAGCGCATCGGCATCGGCGCCTATCCGGAAGGCCATCCGCACATCCCGCCTGAGCGGCTGGAAGCCGCGCTCGACGAGAAGATCGCCGCCGCCTCGGCGCAGGGCCTGGACGTCTATCTTACAAGCCAGTTCTCGTTCTCGCCCGAGCGCATCGTCGCCTGGCTCAAGCAGTTGCGCGCCTGCGGCATCGACCGGCCGGTGAGCGTCGGCATGGTCGGGCCGACCAGCGTGACCGCGCTGATCCGTTTTGCAAAGCGATGCGGGGTGTCGACGTCGCTGCGCGGAATCATGTCGGGCGCGGCCACCGCGCTGATCGGCAATGTCGGCCCGGATCGCCTCATCGAGGGACTCGACGCCGCGCAAGGCCCGGTCGGCGACGTTCATCCGCACTACTTCACGTTCGGCAACCTCGTCGCGACTGCCGAATATGCGAGCGCCATGGCGCGCAAGGACGCGGTGGCGACGATCGCCTGAGCCGCTACAGCCTGGCGGTGATCGTGCAGCGCAGGCCGGTGGGATCGTAGACGAGCTTCGTCTCGCCCCCGAGGTCGCGGACGAGGAAATCTTCCAGAAGCCGGCTGCCGAAGCCCTTCCTGACCGGCGCGGTCACGGCCGGGCCATCGCTTTCCTGCCAGGCGAGATGCAGTTGATCGTCGTCCACGCGCCAATGCACGGCGACGCGGCCTTGCGTGCGCGACAACGCGCCGTATTTGGTCGCGTTTGTAGCGAGCTCGTGCAACGCCATCGACAGGGCAAGCGCGTGTTTGGGCGGAAGTTCGACGGCGCGACCCGACAGGTCGACCTGCGCCGGCGGAAAGGCCTCCAGGGTGCGGGTCACGACGTCCATCAGGTTCGCGCCGGTCCAGGCGCGGGACGTGAGCAGGTCATGCGCCTGCGCCATTGCCCGGATGCGGCGGTCCAGCGCCTCTCGCGCCGTCGGAAGGTCGCGCGCGGTCTGCAAGGTTTGCCACGCGATCGCCTGAACCGTCGCCAATGTGTTCTTGACGCGGTGGTTCAATTCATTGAGCAGTAGCCGTTGCAGGTCCTCGCCCTGCTTGCGCTCAGTGAGGTCGCGGCTCGCGCCGGCGATCGCTACCGGCTTGCGGTTCACGCCTTCGCCCTCGAACTCGACCAGCCCCCACGCACTCAGCCAGCGCCAGCTGCCGTCAAGCTGCTTGACCCGGTATTCGACCTCATAGCGGCCGTCGCCATGCGGATCGAGCGCTCGGCCGACGCGCGCCCACATCAGATCCATGTCGTCGGGATGGAATTTAGCCTTCACGCCTTCTTCGTCGTGCAGGAAGCGTGCTTCGGTCAGCCCGTAGAGACGTTGAGCGTTGTCGTCGTAGGCGCAGATGTTGTCGGCGAGCGTGTAGCGCCACGTCCCCATCTGCGACGCCACCATTGCGAGGTCGAAGGTGCGCTGCTGCCGCTCCTGGCCTTGCCGCAAGCCGTATTCGGCCGTCACGTCCTGGAAGCAGTTGACCGCGCCGGCCAGTGCGCCGTCGCGATCACGCAACGGCTCGATATCGACGCGGGCGACCCAGCGCTTGCCATCGGGATTATGAACGATGGCCTCGACAGCCTTGAAGCTTTCGCCGTAAAGCACAGCGCGCGCCATCGGCGTCGCCTCTCGCGGAATACTCTTGTGATCGAGGCTCTCGAGGCGGAACGTTCCGCAGAAGCGCTCGGCAGTGTCGCGCAGGCGCGGCGCGCGGCCCCACAGCTCGACGGCCTTGCGGTTGACGCGCACGATCTGCCCGCTCGCATCGCAGACATAGAAGCCGATCGGCAGC
>Ga0310810_10008303_pt1 | contig 11935 bp, 6 predicted proteins | sample NCmetagenome_FD_207641 | JGI IMG/M metagenome (GOLD analysis project Ga0310810, IMG submission 207641) | Soil microbial communities from experimental microcosm in Duke University, North Carolina, United States - NC | ecosystem: Engineered > Artificial ecosystem > Soil microcosm > Unclassified ...
GCGCTCCGAGGGACTGCGCGCGCGAATCGACAGCCTCGTCATTGACGCCGCCGAAGCGCCGATCTGGATCGGGGCGCCGAGCAATCAGTTCGTCTACCGCAAATCGGTCCAGGGCGGTTTCGCGTTCGTCCTCGCCGACGCGGTGACGCTCGAGAAGCGGCCGGCATTCGATCACGACCGGCTCGCGGCGTCTATCGCCGCGGCCGTGAAGCGCCCCGGCCCGCCCATCACCGGAAAGGCGCTCCCGTTAGGCAGGCTCGCCTACGTCGACTCGGGCCGCGCCATCGAGTTCACGCTCACCCCTCGGCCAGGCGAGATGCAACCCGACACGACGCGCTGGCGCTGCACGCTCGCGGACTACGCCTGCGGCCGCGCGCGACCCGATTCCAGCTTCCGTCCTCGACGACAGGTCGGTGGAGGGTTGTTCGGCACGCCGCCCGCCCTCGATATGCGCCCCCGCGTCTCGCCCGACGGCACGATCGAGGCGCTCGTCCAGAACTACAACGTCGCGATCCGCGCCGTCGGAAGTCTGGACGTCACGCCGCTCAGCACCGATGGTTCCGAAGGCGACGCGTACGACCCACAGTCCATCGTGTGGTCGCCGGACTCGAAGCACATCGCGGCGTATCGCGTCAGGCCGGGCTATCGCCGAGAGGTTTACTACGTCCAGTCATCGCCGGAGGATCAGCTTCAGCCGAAGCATTCGACGCTCCTGTACAACAAGCCCGGCGACATCCTCGACCAGGGCACGCCGGCGCTGTTCGACGTCACCACGCGGGCCGAGACTTCGGTCGATCGCACCCTCTTTCCGAGCGCGTACGCGGTCACCGGGCTCGAGTGGCGCAAGGACAATCGCGCCGTGACGTTCGAGTACAACCAGCGCGGGCATCAGGTCTACCGCGTCATCGAGATCGACGCCGCGACCGGGAAGACCCGCGCCGTCATCGACGAGCGGATGCCGACCTTCTTCGAGTACTCGGCGAAGAAGTACCGGTTCGATCTCGGCGACGGGAAGGAGATCATCTGGATGTCGGAGCGCGACGGGTGGAATCACCTCTACCTGTTCGACGGCGTGACGGGCAAGGTGAAGAAGCAGATCACGAAGGGCGCGTGGGTCGTACGCGGCGTCGACTGGGTCGACACGACCCGGCGGCAGATCTACTTCACGGCGAGCGGCATGTACGCGGGCAAGGACCCGTACTTCGTGAACGCCTACCGCATCAACCTGGACGGGACGAGCCTAACGCCGCTCACCGATCCCGCACTCGACGCGAATCACGCCGTCAGCTACTCGCCGGACCATCAGTACTTCGTGGACCTGTACTCGCGTGTCGATCTGCCGCCGGTCATGCAGATCCGCCGCTCGAGCGATGGCAAGGTCGTGTCGGAGCTGGAGCACGCCGACGCGAGCGCGCTCCTCGCCGCGGGATGGCATCCGCCGGAAGTCTTTACGGCGTTAGGCCGCGACGGGAAGACCGAGATCTGGGGCGTCATCATCCGGCCCATGAACTTCGACTCGACGAAGACGTACCCCGTCATCGAGAACATCTACGCCGGCCCGCAGGGCTCGTTCGTGCCCAAGACCTTCAGCAACCAGCTCGCCATGCAGTCGTTGGCCGAGCTCGGGTTCATCGTCGTGCAGATGGACGGGATGGGCACGTCGAACCGGTCGAAGGCGTTCCACGACGTGGCGTGGAAGAATCTCGGCGACGCCGGCTTCCCCGACCGCATCCTCTGGCACAAGGCGGTGGCCGCGAAGTACCGCTACTACGACATCAGCCGAGTGGGGATCTACGGGACGTCGGCTGGCGGGCAGAACTCGATGGGTGCGCTCCTGTTTCACCCGGAGCTCTATAAGGTTGCGGTGTCCGCCGCGGGCTGCCACGACAACCGGATGGACAAGATCTGGTGGAACGAGCAGTGGATGGGGGAGCTGGGCCCGCATTACGCGGCGTCGTCGAACGTGGATAACGCGGGCAAGCTCCAGGGCAAGCTGCTGCTGGTCGTCGGCGAGATGGACACGAACGTCGACCCGGCGTCCACGTATCAGGTGGTGAACGCGCTGATCAAGGCGAACAAGGCGTTCGACCTGCTGGTCATTCCGGGGGCCGGTCACACGAGCGGTGGCCCGTACGGCGAGCGGAAGCGCAACGACTTCTTCGTGCATAATCTGTTAGGCGTCGAGCCGCCGGATCGGAACGGGAACGTGGCATCGACGTCCAATGGTTCCCGGTAAGCTTATCGCGCCTCGCTTCGGAGTTACCTATGTCGCTGACCAAGGACGTGTTCGAGCACCATCTCGCGTGCTTCGCCGCTGGCGATCTCGAAGGGATCCTGAGCGATTACACCGAGCAGTCTGTCTTGATGACCCCATTGGGCCCGTTCCGCGGCCTTCCGGAGATTCGGCGGTTCTTCGAGGCAGTCTACGCCGAGTTCGGAGCGCCTGGCACCCAGTTCACGCAACACCAGACGCTGATCGAGGGCGACTGCGCGTTCATCGCGTGGGACGCCGAAACGAGCGCTAACAAGTACGAAGCGGCGAGCGACACGTTCGTCATCCGCGACGGGCGAATCGCGGTGCAGACCTTCTGGGCCAAAGTGACGCCGAAACCCGCGACCTAGCGGAAGCTCCATCGGCGCGGCCTTGACCGTCGCGCGGCCATCCCGCATCTTCCTCCTAGACTTTCAGGGGAATCTCTAGGGTGTCAGCAACGGCCGATCAACTCGCCCTCGTGAAAGGCACGCTCGACGTGCTCGTCCTCAAGGCGCTCTCCTGGGGGCCAATGCACGGCTTCGAGATCACGACCTGGCTCGAGGACTCTTCCGGCGGTGCGCTCGACGTCGACGACAGCGCCCTCTACCACGCCCTTCACCGGATGGAAGAGCGCCGGCTCATCGGCGCCGAATGGGGCGTCACCGAGAACAACCGGCGCGCCCGGTACTACAGCGTGACCTCCGCAGGCCGCGCGCACCTTCGTGCCGAGACCGCGCGATGGCTGCGGTACTCGGAGATGGTGAGTGGCATCCTCACCGCCGCCTCGCGAACCGCGGCCGCGCGTACCACGTGACGCGACGGTAGTGCCGCGCCGCTCGCAGGCTCCTCGATGCTTCCCTCCCGCGCCCGCCGATTCTTCCGGCTCGCCATTCACCGCCCGGCGCTCACCGAGCAGGATGTGGACGCGGAGATCGCGTTCCATCTCGAGGCCCGCGTAGCGCAGCTGGTGGCGCGCGGCATGTCACCCGACGCTGCCCGATCCGAAGCACACCGCCGCTTCGGCAACGTCGAGCTGGCGCGTCAGACCCTAACGAGCTCGGCATCCCGCCGAGAGACACGTATGGAGCTCCGCGAATTTCTTGGCAGCTGGTCTCAGGATTTTCGCTATGCCGCACGCGGCATGCGAAAGAATCCCGGCTTCACCGCGGCAGTCGTTCTCACGCTCGCGCTCGGGACGGGCGCGAACGCTACGATGTTCGGCGTCGTCGATCGGCTGCTCCTGCAGCCGCCCGCGTACCTGCGGTCGCCTGACGAGGTGAATCGCGTCTACCTCACGGCGAATGGCGACAACTTCGGCACGATGATCGGCACCAACCAGTCGTACCGTCGGTACCAGGACCTCATCCGGCACGCCCGCAGTGCATCCGAGATCGCGGCGCAGTACGAGACCGAGTTCGTATTCGGTACCGGCGAGGCCGCCCACGAGGAACGCACAGGGCTCGTCAGCGCGAGCTTCTGGCCGCTGTTCGGCGTCCAGCCGGCGCTCGGCCGATTCTTCACGCCGACCGAAGACCAGCTGCCGCAGGGCACGCCCGTAGCGGTGCTCGGCTACGGCTACTGGCAATCGCATTTCGGCGGCGCCCGCGACGTGCTCGGCAAACCGATCCGGATCGGGCGCTCCGACTACACCATCATCGGCGTGGCACCACGAGGGTTCAGCGGTATTTCCCTTCGGTCGATCGCCGCGTTCATCCCGATCACCGCCGGTGGCGCCGACATCTTCGCGGAGATGGGCGTGGGCGACCGCTGGCGCGAATCGTACCGGGTGGGATGGCTGCAGACGCTCGTGCGGCGCAAGCCTAACGTGAGCGTCGCGGCCGCCTCGGCGGATTTCACGAACGCGTATCGGTTGAGCCTCGAGGCGCAGCGCCCGACGGAACCGCCCGGCCAACTCCCGGGCCCTGATTCACTGCGCGCCCGGGCGGAGCTCGGCTCGATCATTCAGGACCGTGGGCCCCGACGCAGCCAGGAAGCAACAGTCGCCGTGTGGCTCGTTGGCGTTTCCGTACTCGTGCTGCTCATGGCGTGCGCGAACGTGGCCAATCTGCTCGTCGCACGCGCCATCCGGCGCCGGCGCGAGATCGCGGTGCGTCTCGCCATTGGCGTATCGCGCGGGCGATTGCTGACGCAGCTGCTCTCTGAGAGCACGCTGCTCGCGATCGTCGGCGGCGCTGTCGGCGTTCTCTTTGCTCAATGGGGCGGCGGACTTCTTCGCGGCCTGCTGCTGCCCGATGTGGAGTGGACCGCCGCGGCGCTCGATCCGCGTGTCGTTGGGGTGACGGTGCTGCTCGCGCTCGCGGCCGGGCTCATCACGGGTCTCGCGCCCATGCGACAGCTCGCGAGGAGCGATGTGGTGTCCGATCTCCGCACCGGCGGACGTGGCGTGAGTCTTCGCGGCTCGCGGATGCGTCGCGCGCTCCTCGTGCTGCAGGGCGCGATCTCGGTCGTGCTGCTCGTCGGCGCCGGGCTGTTCGTGCGCAGCTTCCACAACGTGCGGTCGCTCGACCTCGGCTTCCAGCCGGAGCATGTGATCGTCGCGGAGCTGTCGGCGCGCGGCACGCCGATCGATTCGGCGCGGCGCATCGAGATCATGGAGCGACTTCGCGAGCGCTCGCTGACCGTGCCCGGCGTGCAGCACGCCGCGCACACGCTCACCGTACCATTCAGCATCGAGTGGAACCAGTATCTCGTCGTGCCGGGAGTCGACACGGCGGCGCTGAGGGATCTGTTCTACATCAATCCCGTCGGCCCCGGGTACTTCGAGACGATGGGCACGCCGCTCGTTCGCGGTCGCCAGATCGTGGATGCCGACCGCGCCGGTGGGCAGCCGGTCGCCGTCCTGAGCCAGGCGGCCGCCCGGAGGATCTGGCCGGCGGAGGATCCGTTAGGCAAGTGCGTGAAGCTGCAACGCGACGGTCCGTGCCACGTCGTCGTCGGGATTGCTGGTGACATCCGGGCCAGCTTCGAGGAAGGCCCTGGCCGCCACGTGTACGTCGCGTCGGCGCAGGTCCCGACGCCGGACTCGCGGCTGTTCATCCGCACGCGCGGTGACGCAGCGAGACAGACCGAGGCCGTCCGCCGCGCGCTTCAGCAAGTGGTGCCCGGCTTCGCGTACGTGAGCACGCGCACGCTCGACGGTGTCGTGGCGCCGCAGATGCGCTCGTGGCGCCTCGGTGCGACGATGTTCACGATTTTCGGTCTGCTCGCGCTCGTGGTGGCGGCGATCGGGCTGTACAGCGTCGTGGCGTACGACGTCTCGCAGCGCACGCGGGAACTGGGCGTGCGGGTCGCCCTCGGCGCGAGCGCCGGGGCGGTGTTGCGGCTCGTCGTGGGTGAGGGCGTGCGGGTGGTGGTCATCGGGCTTGCACTCGGAGCGGCCGTCGCGGTGGCGCTGGCGAGCCGCGTGTCGCCCCTCCTTTACCAGGTGTCAGCGAGGGATCCGGTCACCTATGCCGGCGTGGTCGGCATTCTGCTCGTAGTGGCGGTGGTGGCGAGTCTCGCCCCTGCCGTGCGAGCCGCGCGTGTCGATCCTAACGTGGCGTTGCGAGCCGAATGAGGGATGGGGGAAACGGGAAACGGGAAACCCTCGCGATGCTCATCTCACCGCGAGATGCATCCCGAGGGTGTCCGCGTCTTACCCCCTTCCCTCATCCCTCATCCCTCATCCCTCACTGGCCCAGCAGATCGCTCACGAGTGCCGCGCCGCGAGGCGAGACCCGCCGCGCAGCAACGATCCGCCGCGAGAACCAGCGTCCTCGCTTCGTATCGAGGGCGTCGTAGCGCACACGCCGTCCACTCGATGACGCGTGAATGATGCGCCTGCTGCCTGCGTAAATGGCTACGTGGCTGATCCGCTCCCCGGGCTCGGCGAAGAGCACCAGGTCACCGGGCGCGAGCGCAGACCACTGAGGACGAAGGCGCCGACCCGATGACGCCATCTCGCGCGACGTGCGCGGCAAGCGGGTGCCGTGCTTCGCGAAGACGTACTGCACGAATCCCGAGCAGTCGAAGCCGGTCCTGGGAGAAGTCCCGCCCCATCGATAGGGCACCCCGAGATACCGCTCGGCGGTTGAAAGCACGCGGGACGCTGACGCTGTTCGCGTCGCGCCGATGGCGGCAAGAACGGTTCGCGCCGCGGCGCTCGGCCGAGCGACTTTGGCCACATCGATCTCGACGGAGCCGGCGGACACTTGCGCCTGCGCCCGGGGGGTGCAGAGCACTGCGGCGCATAGAGCCGCGGCGGCCACGGGCCTACTCGGCACCGTGATTACGTTGCGTAGACACTGCGACTGCATTGATCCCTCGGAAAGCTGTCGGCGGTAACTACGCGCGCGCGAAGCAAGAGCGCGGCCCGAGATGCGGTCAGCGCGTAAGCGGTTGCGGAAGCGCGTCTTTGGTCAACGTCGCATGTCCGTGACAGCGATCAGGTGTCCGCCCGAAGCGACCTCGGCGTGTCCTCTCCGGATGTCACGTCGGGCGGCGGGCGCCTAACGTGGAGCGGATCCTAACGCGGCCGGTCGCTCCGATCGAGCCGGCCAGCGAGCCCCAGGGCGTGAACGCGATCAACTCGACAGGTAGATCGAATCGACGGTCAGATGACTGGATCTGACCCGAACGTCGCCATCGCCGCGGCGCAAGCCTTTGCGAAGTGAGATGACGCGGGTTGCAGACAGGGCTTGGCAAGCAGGATCCCGGGTCGGCTGAGGCTCCGGAAGCTCACGGGCCGGATCCCGTCGTTGCCGCCTGCCGCCTGCTGCCCCTTACCGCCCGTTACCGCCGCCCGCCGGCCGCCTAAGACCCAGGCGTATCAACTTGTGACGCCGTTTGTTGGTCAGGGACCCCGTTCGGGAGTAAAATTGGCGCCGGCCAAACCTCCCGAGACCCAATGGCGGATCTCCGATCGCGCGTCCAGCAATCCCTTTCCGGCAGTTATACCCTCGAGCGCGAGCTCGGCGGCGGTGGCATGTCCAAGGTGTTCGTCGCCGACGAGCACCGTCTCGGGCGTAAAGTCGTGGTGAAGCTGCTCTCGCCCGAGCTCGCCGCGGCGATGTCGGCCACCCGCTTCGAGCGCGAGATCCGCGTCGCCGCCTCGCTCCAGCAGGCGAACATCGTCCCGGTGCTCTCGGCCGGCGAGACAGACGGCCTGCCGTACTACACGATGCCGTTCGTCGAAGGCGAGAGCCTCCGCACACGGCTCGGGCGCGGCCCCCTCCCGATCCCCGAAGCCGTGAGCATCCTGCGCGACGTCTCGCGCGCGCTCGCCTATGCGCACGAGCGCGGGGTCGTCCACCGCGACATCAAGCCGGACAACGTGCTCCTGTCCGGTCATACGGCGGTCGTCACGGATTTCGGGATAGCGAAAGCCATCGCAGCCGCCGCCGAAGCGCCATCGGGCGCGACGCTGACCCAGCTCGGCACGGCGGTGGGGACGCCGGCCTACATGGCGCCCGAGCAGGCCGCCGGCGACCCGGCGACCGATCACCGCGCCGACATCTACGCGTTCGGGTGCATGGCGTACGAGCTGCTCGCGGGACAATCGCCCTTTCCCGGCCTGCCGCCGCACAAGCTGCTCGTGGCGCACATGAGCGAGACGCCGAAGCCGGTCGCGCAGCTCAGGACCGACTGCCCGCCGGCGCTCGCCTCGCTGGTCATGCAATGTCTCGCGAAGGACCCGGCGGCGCGCCCCGCGAGCGCAACGGAGCTGCTCCAGCGCCTCGATGCCGTCGCGTCGCCGTCGGTACCTAACGCGGCAATGCCGCCCATCCTCCTCGGCGGCCGAGCGATGCTGTGGCGCGCGCTCGGGCTGTATGCGGCCGCGTTCATTGGCGTCGCGATCGTCGCGCGGGCCGCGATCATCGCGATCGGCCTTCCGGACTGGGTGTTCCCCGGCGCGCTCGCCGTCATGGCGCTCGGGCTGCCCGTGATTCTCTTCACGGCGTACACGCAGTACGTCTCGCATCGCCTGGCCACCGCGACGCCGACGTTCACGCCGGGCGGTACGCCAACGCTCGTCGCCGCACACGGGACGATGGCAGCGCTCGCGGTGAAGGCGAGCCCGCACGTCTCGTGGAAGCGCACCGCACGCGGCGGGATCATAGCCGTGAGCGTGTTCGCGCTGCTCGTGATCGGCTACATGGTCCTGCGTGCCTTCGGCATCGGGCCCGCGGGATCTCTCCTCGCCGCTGGCAAGCTCTCGGCGAGCGACAAGGTGCTCGTCGCCGCGTTCGACGCACCCGCTGCCGATTCGTCGTTAGGGTCCACGATCGCCGAGGCGGTGCGGACGAACCTCTCGCAGAGCAGGGCCGTGCACCTCGTGCAGACCAGCGCGATCGTCGCGGCGCTCGAGCAGATGAAGCGCCCCGACACCGCGCGCGTCGACGTCGCGACCGCGCGTGAAGTTGCGCAGCGTACCGGCGCCAAGGCGGTCGTCGCCGGGAGCGTCGTCCCTGCTGGCGCTGGCTACATCGTGACGACACGGATCGTGACCGCCGAGACGGGCGATGAGCTCGCGTCGTACCGCGAGTCGGCGAAGGATGCGGGCGACCTCATCCCGGCGGTGGATCGGGTCACGAAGACGCTGCGTGGAAAGATCGGCGAGTCGCTCAAGGCCGTTCGCGAGACGCCGCGCCTCGAGCAGGTGACGACGGCATCGTTAGGCGCGCTCCGGAGCTATGCCGCCGGGCTTCGGGCCAACGACATTCAGGGCGACTATCCGGCGGCGATCCAGCACTTCAACGACGCCATCCGGCAAGACAGCACCTTCGCGATGGCGTACGTGCAGCTCGCGTATTCGCTTCAGTCGCTCGGCGGTCCCGGCCGATTCGCCCAGTCCAACGTGGCGCTGGCGAACGCGTTCCGGCTGCGCGACCGGCTCCCGGAGCGCGAGCGGTATAACGTCGAGGGCGCATATTACCTGGCAGCCGAGGCATTCCGTCGCGCCGTGGAGCTCGACTCCTCGAATTTCGATGCCGCCAATTCGCTCGCGATCACGCTCAACGACGTGCGCGACTATACCGGCTCGGAGCGCGCATACCGGCTCGCGCTGGCAGGCGATCCCGGGAACCCGACGATCCTGACCAACCTCGCACAGATGTACGCCGAGACAGGACGGTACACGGCGTTCGACTCGATCATTGCCATCGTCGAGCGATCCGCCGGGTCCTTCCCGACCGGCCCGATGCGGTTCGAGGTGCTCTGGAATCAGCGGGACTACGACGGCGCCGAGAGGCTCGCGCGCGCAAATGCGGACACGGCGCAACCACGCCGGGCCGTTGGCGCGCAGGACGCGCTCGTCGGGATCGCCTTGCTGCGCGGGCGCCTCCGTGAAGCCGAGCGTCGGTATGCTCAGGTGAATGAGGCGAAAGCCCGCGTCCGCGGGGACACCGTGAGCCCTCACGACGTCGCGTTCTTTCACGCGATGGTGGACGGCCAGCTCCGCGGAGCCGTGGCGCGAGGGCTCGCCACGCTCGACGCCGCACAGCGCGCGGCGCCGCCGGCATCGCTGCCGCTGACGCGAGACCGGAGCACCTTTCTAGCGTTAGGCTACGCTCAGCTCGGCGCACCGGCAAAGGCGCGACCGCTCGTGGCCGGGCGGGAGGCACGGCTGGACGCGTTGGGGCGCCGCCAGGAAGCGGTGGCGCTCAATCGGATTCGGGGCGGGATCGCGCGGGCCGAGGGAAAGCCCGACAGCGCCATCGCGTACTTTCGCCGTGGCGACGCCGAGTCCGACGGACTTCCCACGCGGAACTGCACAGCGTGTACTCCGCTTTTCGTCGGACAGACGTTCGACCGCGCGGGCCAGGCCGACTCCGCCCGAACGTACCTGACGCGGTACGTGGAGATGACCGGAACCGGACGCACGCTGACGGACCGCTACTGGCTTGCACCAACGCTCTACCGCCTCGGTGAGCTGTATGAGAACGCGGGCGACAGCAGGCACGCGACCGAGTACTATGGCCGGTTCGTGGATCTGTGGAAGAACGCTGATCCGGAGCTGCAGCCACGCGTCGCGGAGGCGCGAGGCCGCATCGACCGCATGAATCGCGCGAACCGCTGAGTCGCGATGAACCCCACACGAAATCATCCCTGAGACCCATCATGGCCGTGTCCACGATTCGCGAGGTCCTCGTGCTTGCCGCCGCACTCGCCGCCGCAACGTCCTCGGGCGCCGCACAGCGCCGACCAGTCGCAACCGACACGGCCGCGCTGCTCGAACACGCTCGCCGACTGCATCGGGAAGTCCCGATGATCGACACGCACAACGATCTGCCGGAGATGATCCACGGCGGCGCGGGCGGCGATCTCGAGAAGATGGACCCCGACAAGACGCTCTCGATCGACACCGACATCCCGCGACTCAAGCAAGGGCTCGTCGGCGGACAGTTCTTCGCCGCGTACGTGCCGTCGTCGTTCATCGAGAAGGGCGGCGCCAAGTTCGCGCTCGAGGAGATCGACATCATCGATCGCTTCACGAAACGATCGCCCTCGCTCGAGGCGGCACGCACGGCGGATGACATCGTCCGGATCCACGCCAAGGGGAAGATCGCGTCGCTGATCGGGATCGAGGGGGGACAGGCGATCGAGAACTCGTTAGGTACGCTCCGCAAGTTCTACGACCTCGGCGTGCGATACATGACGCTGACCCACAGCAGCACGACCCCGTGGGCCGACGCCGCGACCGACGAACCGAAGCACGGAGGTCTCACTCGTTTCGGCGAAGAGGTCGTGCACGAGATGAATCGCCTCGGGATGATGGTCGACATCTCGCACGTGTCCGACGGGACGATGGACGACGTCCTTCGCGTGACCGAAGCGCCCGTGATCTTCAGCCACTCCTCGGCCCGTGCGCTCGCCGACCATCGGCGCAACGTTCCCGACAGCATCCTGACTCGACTCGCGAAGAACGGCGGCGTCGCGATGGTGAACTTCTATCCAGGGTTCGTCAACGCGACCGCGGCCAAGCAAGCCGCCAACGTGTTGGACAAGGAACGCGAGTTCAAAGCCAAGTACCCGAACGATCCGGATAAATCGGCCAAGGCGTTCACTGATTTCCTGAGCACATTCAAGACCGAGACGGGAACGCTCGAGGAAGTCGCCGATCACATCGACCACATTCGGAAGGTCGCCGGCATCGACCACGTAGGGATCGGGGCCGATTTCGGCTCACTCACGCAGCATCCAACGGGACTCGACGATGTGTCGCGGTACCCGTATCTCACCGCCGAGCTGATTCGCCGGGGCTATACGGATCTCGAGGTGAAGAAGGTCCTGGGGCTCAACATCCTCCGCGTGATGCGGGAGGTAGAGCGCGCAGCCGTGCAAATCCAGCGTACGCGCGGGCCGTCCACGGCAACGATGGAGCAGTTGGACCGGTGAGGTCCTAACGACGCGACGCATCGCGCTTCGCGGTAAGCTCTCGATCCACCGGAAACTGCCTCGGCTGATTCAGGCCGTGACCACCTTGCGCTGGTTATTCTTTGTAGTGTAAAGTACTTCTCGCTATATTCGCCTTTCACACGAGTCTCGCGCCGACGATGGACCTGCAGATTCGCGGTATCTCCAAGACGTATTCCAAAGGCGTGCAGGCGCTGAAGGATGTGACGCTCACCATTCCCGTGGGGATGTACGGCCTGCTCGGACCCAACGGCGCCGGCAAGTCCA
>Ga0310810_10008304_pt1 | contig 11934 bp, 11 predicted proteins | sample NCmetagenome_FD_207641 | JGI IMG/M metagenome (GOLD analysis project Ga0310810, IMG submission 207641) | Soil microbial communities from experimental microcosm in Duke University, North Carolina, United States - NC | ecosystem: Engineered > Artificial ecosystem > Soil microcosm > Unclassified ...
TGGCTCGCGCTCGCCTGGGCGGGGGCGCGCGCGCTGCGCCGCCGAGCGCCGGAGCTCCGGCTCGCGCTCGTCGTGCTCGCGGCGTGCGGCACGCTCGGCGTCGCGACGTACCTCAACCTCAAGGCGGGGGCGTCGCTCGGATGGGGTCTGCTCGCCGACGCGGCACCACACGAGGCACGGGAGCGCGACTACTTCTTCGTGCTCGGGTTCTGGGCATGGGGCTGCTTCGCCGGCGCGGGCGCGGTGTGGCTCGCACAGCGGCTCGGACGCCACGCCGCGCTGGCGATCCTCGCGGTCGCGCTGCCGGTCGCGGGCAACTGGCGCGCGGCGAACCGCGCGCGCGAGCCGGAGGCGTCGGCGCCGCGGCGGTTCGGCCTCGCGCTTCTCGATGCGGCCCCGCGCGACGCGGTGCTCTTCCTCGACGGGGACAACGACAGCTACCCGATCTGGTACCTGCAGGAGGTCGAGGGAATCCGCCGAGACGTTCTCCCGGTCACCGTGCCGCTTCTGCCGGCCGACTGGTATCCGGCGCAGATCGCTCGACGGAGCGGCCTTCGATGGTCCGACGACCCGATCCCTGGGGTGCGAGCGCTCTCGGAGCTGCGCGCGGCTCGGATCGCGGGATCGGCCGCGGCGGCCGGCCGACCGGTGGCCGCGTCCCCCGCGCTCCCCGCGCGTGAACGCGCGCTGCTCGGCGCGGATTGGGTCCTGCGCGGGCCGGTGTACGTCGCCATGGCGGGCGGAAGGGGCGGGGTGAGCGCGCGGGTGGACAGCGCGGCGGCGAGGGCGTGGGCGAGGGGCAGTCCGGCGTGGCCGTCGAGCGCTCGCGGAGCGGGTGGCGACGACGTCGCGCGCATCATGATTCGGCTTCTCGAGTGCCCCGGCGCGCTGGTGCGCGCGGAGCCGTCGCCGGTCCGGAGGGACTCGCTTGAAGTGAGGTGCAACCTTCGGTAAATTCGCGTGTTATGCCTTTTCAGGACCTGCCGCGCCGGCTCGGCGAGGTTCGCGCGCGGATCGACGGCGCGATCGCCCGCGGCGGGCACGGCCAGACCGTCACGATCGTCGCGGTCACGAAGACCTACGGGCCGGAGGCCCCGGCGGCCGCGTGGGAGGCCGGAGTCCGCGACGTCGGGGAGAACAAGGTCCAGGAAGCGCTCGGCAAGATCCCCAGGGTGGAGGCGCCGGTTCGGTGGCACCTGATCGGCCACCTGCAACGGAACAAGGTGCGGCAGGTCGACCCGTTTCACCTCATCCATTCCGTGGACAGCCCCCGTCTCGCCGATGCGCTCGCCGCGCATGGGGCCGCCCGCGGCCGTGCCGTCGACGTCCTGATGCAGGTCAACGTGTCGGGGGAGGAAACGAAAGGGGGCTACGAACCGTCTGCGATCGAACGCGAAGGCGAGCGGCTGCGCGGGCTCGAGGGCTTGACCGTGCACGGCGTGATGACGATGGCGCCGATCGACGCGGACGAGCGGACGCTTCGTTCGGTGTTCGGCGGAGCCCGCCGGTGCGCGGAGGGGCTGCGCGCGGCGGGACACCCCGCGGTGGAGCTGTCGATGGGAATGTCCGGAGACTACGAAGTCGCTGTCGAAGAGGGCGCCACACTGGTGCGCCTCGGAACCGTGCTGTTCGGAGCGAGATCGGCCTAATGGACGAGACCTTTCACCTCACCGCGCTCGACGTGCGACGCTACGACTTCGGGCGCGCGCTGCGCGGCTACGATCCCGAGCGCGTCGAGCAGTTCCGCGAACAGGTGGCGGAGGAGCTGGAGCGGCTGACGCGACAGACGCAGGAGCTCGAGTCGAAGGCGCGCGGCTTCCACGAGCAGCTTCGTGCGTTCAGGGAGCGGGACAAGGCGCTCAACGACGCCCTCGTGAGCGCGCAGCAGCTGCGGGGCGAGATCCGCGAGCAGTCGGAGCGCGAGGCCCAGCTCATCCTCCGCGAAGCGCGCGGCGAGGCGGAGCGATTCCTCGAGGGGAGCAGGAACGAGATCCGGCATCTGCACGCGCACATCGCCGAGCTCGAGCGCGCGCGCCGCAACCACCTCGCGCAGCTTCGCGTGATGGTCGAGCGCCAGCTCGCCGATCTCATCGCGGCGGAGCAGGTGCCGGCGCCGCCGGTGCCCATGCCGCCGCCTGGAATCACCGTACCGGCCGAACCGCAGGTCGCCGCGACGGCGCGCGCCGCGGAGGAGTGACCGGCGTGGCGTACGGAGTCGCCTCCGAGCCGCTCGGCGCGCATCGGCTCGAGTCCATCGCGGCCGCCGCCGACGTCGTGCGTGCGCGGTTCACCGCGGTGCCCGACGTGGCGATCGTGCTGGGCACCGGGCTCGGTGGTCTCGCGCGCGAGATCGACGTCGCCGCCGTCGTGGAGTACGTCGACATCCCCGGGTTCCCGCTCTCGACCGTGGAGAGCCACGCGGGGCGGCTGCTCTGCGGCACGCTCGGCGGGCGGACGGTCGTCGCGATGCAGGGGCGGTTCCATCGGTACGAGGGGTACACGCTCCAGCAGGTGACCTTCCCCGTCCGCGTGCTGCGCGCGCTGGGCGCGGCGTCGCTCGTGGTGTCGAACGCGTGCGGCGGGATGCGCGAGGACTGGGCGCCGGGCGAGCTGATGCTCATCGCCGACCACATCAACCTGCTGGGCGACAATCCGCTGGTCGGCGAGAACGACGACCGGCTCGGCCCCCGGTTTCCGGACATGTCGGCGCCGTACGACGCGGGCCTGCGCGCGCTGGCGCGCGACGTCGCGGCGGAGCAGGGAACCGTGCTGCGCGAAGGCGTCTATGTCGCCGTGCCTGGACCGAGCCTCGAGACGCGCGCCGAGTACCGAATGCTGCGGACGATCGGTGCCGACGTGGTCGGGATGAGCACCGTGCCGGAGGTGATCGTCGCCGTGCACGGCGGGATGCGCGTGCTCGGCGTCTCGATCATCACCGACCAGTGCATTCCGGAGACGCTCGTGCCGGCGGAGCTGGCGACGATCATCGCGACGGCGGGACGCGCGGAGCCGACGCTGACCGCGCTCGTGCGCGGCGTGCTGGAGCGCATGTGACGGCGGGAGCGGAGATGCAGCGCTACGCAGTCGTGCCGGCCGACCAACCGGCGGACGCGCTCGAGCTGGCGCTTCTCGCGCGCTGGCGCGAGGAGGATCTGTTCGCGCGCACCCTCGCGGCGCGCGCGGGTGCGGAGCCGTTCGTGTTCTTCGAGGGACCGCCCACGGCGAACGGGAAGCCCGGCATCCATCACGTGTTCGCGCGCACGATCAAGGATCTCTTCTGCCGCCACCGCGCGATGAAGGGGTACCTCGTGGACCGGAAGGCCGGGTGGGACACGCACGGGCTGCCGGTGGAGATCGAGGTCGAGAAGCGGCTCGGCATCAGCGGCAAGCAGGACATCGAGACGCTCGGCGTCGCCGAGTTCAACCGGTTGTGCCGCGAGAGCGTGTTCACCTACCGCGGCGACTGGGAGCGGCTGAGCGAGCGGATCGGCTACTGGCTCGACTACGAGCATCCGTACGTCACGTACTCCGCGGACTACGTCGAGAGCGTGTGGTGGGCGCTCGCGACGCTGTATCGCAAGGGGCTGCTCTATCGGGGTCACAAGATCCTGCCGTACTGCCCGCGCTGCGGCACGGCGCTCTCGAGCCACGAGGTGGCGCAGGGATACGAGGACGTCGAGGACCCGAGCGTGTACGTCGCCCTCGACCTCGCCGAGGTCGGCGGCGAGCGGGTGCCCGTCGCGCCGGCCACGCCGGGTCGGAGCGAACGGCGCATCCTCGTGTGGACGACGACGCCGTGGACGCTCGTGTCGAACGTCGCGCTCGCCGTGCATCCCGATCTCGAGTACGTCGAGCTCCGCAAGACGACGAGCGCCGATCCGCGCACGATCATCCTCGCCGCGGCGCGCGCGCCGGCGGTGCTGGGCGACGACTACGCGACGCGGTGGACGCAGGTGCGGACGCTCCGCGGCGCGGAGCTCGTGGGCGCGCGCTATCGCCGGCCGATCGACTGGGTGCCGTATCCCGAGGGGACGAACCACGAGATCATCGTGGGCGAAAGCTTCGTGAGCGCGGACGACGGATCGGGTGTGGTACACATGGCGCCGGCGTTCGGCGCGGACGATTACGCCGCGGGACGCCGCCACGACCTCGCGTTCCTGCAGCCGGTGGATGCGCGCGGACGGTTCCCCGCCGACCTGCCGCTCGTGGGCGGCACCTTCGTGAAGGACGCCGATGCCGCGCTGATCGAGGAGCTCGAGCGTCGCGGCGTGCTGTGGAAGGCGGCGACGATGACGCACGCGTACCCGCACTGCTGGCGCTGCGGCACGCCGCTGCTCTACTACGCGCGGACGTCGTGGTTCGTGCGCACGTCGTCGTACAAGGAGGCGATGCTCTCGCGCAACGCGCGCGTCGGGTGGCATCCGCCGATGGTCGGTTCCGGCCGGTTCGGCGAGTGGCTCGAGAACAACATCGACTGGGCCATCTCGCGCGACCGCTACTGGGGCACGCCGCTGCCGGTGTGGGTGTGCTCGGAGAATGCCGAGCACGTCGACGTCCTCGGAAGCTACGCCGAGCTGGAAGAGCGCACGGGCGGAGCGCTCGCCGCGCAGTTCGATCCGCACAAGCCGCAGGTGGACGACCACGCGTGGTCGTGCCGGGAGCGCGGGTGCAGGGGCACGATGCGGCGGACGCCGGAGGTGATCGACACCTGGTTCGACTCGGGATCGATGCCGTTCGCGCAGTGGCACTATCCGTTCGAGCATCGCGACGCGCTCGCCACGCGGTACCCGGGCGATTTCATCGCCGAAGGGCTGGATCAGACGCGGGGCTGGTTCTACTCGCTCCTCGCGATCGCCACGGGGCTGGGCGACGCGCTGCCGAACAACCCGGACGACGGCGCCGCGCCGTACCGGTCCGTGGTGGTGAACGATCTCGTGCTCGACGCCGACGGGCGGAAGATGTCGAAGAGCCGCGGGAACGTCGTCGATCCGTGGTCGGTGTTCGGTCGCCACGGCGTGGACGCGGTGCGGCTCTTCCTCGTGAGCAGCAGCAAGGTGTGGGAGCCGCGCTCGTTCGACGAGAACCTGATCCGGCAGGGCGCGGGCAAGTTTCTCCAGCAACTCAAGAGCATCTACAGCGGGATGTTCGCGCAGTACGCGAACTTCGGCTGGTCGCCGTCGGCGGCGGATCCGGCGCCGGCGGAGCGCCCGCTGCTCGACCGCTGGGTGCTCTCGCGGCTCGCGACCGTCGAGCGCGTGGCCGACGACGCGCTGCTCGACTACGATGCCACCGTCGCGGTGCGCGCCGTGCTGGAGTTCGTGGACGGCGACGTCGCGAACTGGTACGTGCGCCGGTCGCGCTCGCGGTTCTACGAGGTGGACACGGCGGACAACCGCGCCGCCTTCGCGACGCTGCACGAGGTGCTGGTCGTCGTGTGCCGGCTGCTCGCGCCGTTCGCGCCGTTCGTCACCGACTGGCTGCACCGCGAGCTCACGGGCGAATCGGTGCACCTCGCGTCGTACGCCCGCGACGGCGCGGCTCCGCCGGACGCCGAGCTCGAGGCGCAGATGGCGAGCATCCGCACGCTCGCGACGCTCGGGCGCGCCGCGCGCGAGCAGGCGGGGATCAACGTGCGCCAGCCGCTCGCGCGCATGGTGTGTGTCGCGCCCGGCCAGCACGCGGACGCGCTGGAGCCGCTGCTGCCGATCCTCGCGTCGGAGCTCAACGTGAAGCGGATCGAGCTGGCGACGAGCGCCGATGCGCTCGTGACACTCGAGGCGAAGCCCAACTTCCGCTCGCTGGGCAAGAAGTTCGGCAAGCAGACGCCGCTGGCGGCGGACGCGGTGACGCGGTTCACGAGCGAGCATCTGCGCGCGTTCGAGCAGGGCGCGCCGCTCGTGGTCACGGTGGACGGCGACACGCACCAGCTCGCGCCCGACGACGTCACGATCGTTCGCCGCGCGTCGGGTGCGCTGGTGGTGGAGGAGGAGCACGGCTCCTTCGCCGCGATCGATCCCACGGTGACGCCCGAGCTCCGCCGCGAAGGGATGGCACGAGAGCTCATCAGTCGGGTACAGCGTATGCGAAGGGACGCCGGCCTGGCCGTGAGCGATCGGATCCGGCTCGCCATCGGCGGCGATCCGGACGTGGTCGATGCGGCGGCGGTGCACCGTGCGTGGATCGCGGCAGAGGTGCTCGCGACCGAGATCGTCCTCGGTGGCGATGTGGAGGGGAACACGCTGGCGAGGCAGCGGCTGGATCTCGACGGGATCCGCGTTGACCTCGCCCTAACCAGGGACGAGTAGCGATGCCCACGTCAGAGAACACGGCGAAGAAGTCGAAGCCGATGTCGAAGAAGATGTTGCAGCACTTCGAGAAGCGGCTCATGGAGGAGCGGCGGCGCGCCGTGAAGGAGCTCGGCAACTACGGCGAAGCGTTCGGCGCGACGTCGCAGGAGTCGGACGGCGATCTGAGCAGCTATTCGTTCCACATGGCCGATCAGGGGACGGACGCCATGGAGCGCGAGAAGGCATTCCTCTTCGCGAGCCAGGAAGGCCGGTTCCTGTGGCACATCGACGAGGCGCTGCGACGGTTGTACCGCTCGCCGGAGACGTTCGGCAAGTGTCACAACTGCGGCAACGACATCGCCTTCGAGCGGCTGGACGCGCTCCCGCACGCGCGCTACTGCATCCAGTGCAAGCAGCGCGAGGAAGATGCGAAATCGAAGTAACGCGGCGCTGTTCTGGCCGATCACGGTCGCGGTCGTCGCCGCCGACGTCGTCACGAAGGCGATCGCGGAGCGCACGCTCCTGCGCGGAATCCCGCGCGAAGTGGTCGGCGACTCGGTCCGGCTGACGCTCGTGTACAATCCCGGCGCGGCGTTCGGGCTGAACCTCGGCGCGCAGTCGCGCTGGATCTTCGCCGCGCTCACGCTGGTGGCGCTCGCGATTCTCGTGCGGCTCTACCGCACGACGCGTCCGGCGGACGCCGCGCGCGTGGTCGCGCTCGCGCTCGTGTGCGCGGGCGCGCTCGGCAACCTGTTCGACCGGGTGCGCTCGCCGTTCGGCGTGGTGGACTTCCTCGACGTCGGGCTCGGCGACTCGCGCTGGCCGACGTTCAACGTGGCCGACATGGCGGTGAGCGTCGGGGCCGCCCTGCTGGCGTGGGTGCTCTGGCAGGAGGATCGCGCCGCGCGGAGCGTGACCGCGCCGCTGCCCTCCTCGGTCATGCCCGCAGCGGCGTCCGGCGGCGAGCCGGGCGACCTCGTCTGACCGGCACCCCGCCGCTCGAGCGCGCGAGCGCGCGCCTGTTCTGGGGCACCGCCGCCTCGGTGATCGTCGTCGACCAGATCACCAAGCTGCTCGCCGAGCACTATCTCGTGCCGCGGTATCTGCCGCACCGGATCATCGGCGACGTGGTGCGGTTCACGCTCGCCTACAATCCCGGCGCGGCGTTCAGCATGTCGCTGGGGCAGTACTCGCGGTTCATCTTCGGCGGATTCGCCGTGATCGCGCTGGTGGTGCTCTGGCGGCTGTACCGGTTGTCCGGACCCGGCAAGCGGTCGGGCGACGGATTGCGCATCCTCGCGCTCGGACTGGCGTGGGGAGGCGCGGCGGGCAACCTGATCGACCGGATCCGCTCGCCGTACGGCGTGGTGGACTTCATCGACATCGGCGTGAGCAGCTGGCGGTTCTGGACGTTCAACGTCGCCGATTCCGCCGTGACGATAGGAGCGCTCGTGCTGGCCTGGTCGCTCTCGCGGGAGGAACGCGAGGAGCGCCAGGCACGCGAGGCGGCGGCTCCGCGCGACGCGGTGGAGCGCGACGCACGGGGAGCGCCGGGCCCCGAGGCGTGAACGGCGCGGGCGCCGGCGAGTCCGGCGCGCGCCACGAGCTCGTCGTCCCGGCCGGCGCGCCGCGGTTGGACCTCTACGTCGCCGGTGCGCTCGACCTCTCGCGCACTCAGGCGGCCACGCTGATCGCCACCGGGAGCGTCCAGGTGAACGGCCGCGCCGAGCGGGCGAGCTATCGGCCCGCCGAGGGCGAGCGCGTCGTGGTGGAGGTCCCTCGGCGGCCGGCGCGCGCCGTGGCGGCCGAGTCGATCCCGCTCGCCGTGGCGTACGAGGACGACGAGGTGCTCGTCGTCGACAAGCCGGCGGGGATGGTCGTGCATCCGGCGCCGGGGAACTGGAGCGGTACGCTGGTGAATGCGCTCAAGGGGCGCGGCGGTCCGCTCTCGGGAGTCGGCGGCGAGGAGCGGGAGGGGATCGTCCATCGACTGGACAAGGAGACCTCGGGGCTCCTGCTCGTGGCGAAGACCGATCGGGCGCACCGGATCCTCGGCGCGGCGATGAGCCGGCGTGAGATCGTCCGGCGCTACGCGGCGTTGAGCTGGGGCCACCTCGACGCCGACCGGGTGACGGTCGACCGGCCGATCGCCCGGGACCCGCGAGACCGAAAGCGCATGGCGATCGTCAGTACCGGGCGGGCGGCACGGACGGACTTCGTGCGGCTCGCCCGCTTCGACGCCGTGGACCTGCTTCGGGCGCACCTGCACACGGGACGCACGCATCAGATCAGAGTACATCTCTCGGCACTGGGCCATCCGGTGGTGGGGGACGACACGTACGGCGGCGGCGGTGGGAGACGACTGATCCCGCTGCCGCCGAAGCGACATTTCCTGCACGCGGCGTGGCTCCGCTTCCGGCACCCGGCCACGGGAGTGCCGATCGAGCTGCGCTCGCCGCTGCCGCAGGAGCTGGTGCAGGCGCTCACCGCCGCGGCGGGTGCCCGCGTCGGCAGCGAGGACCTCGAACCGCTGGACTTCCTTGGCTTCTTCGGAGACGCTTCCTGATTCGCGAGCGACCGCGCGCACGCTGCTGTTCCGCGTGGCGGGGAAGGTGTATGGCTGCGACATCGATGCGGTTCGGGAAATCATCCCATATCGGCGCGCGACGCGTTTGCCGGGCGCGCCCCCATTCGTCCAGGGCCTGATCAACCTGCGCGGTACGATCGTGACCGTGCTGGACCTGGGCACGCGCCTCGACCCGGCGCGCTCGCCGGTGCGGGACGGGTCGATCATTCTCGCCACGCACGGATCGCGCGCCGTCGGCGTCGCCGTGGACGAGGTGATGGACGTGCAGGCCATCTCGGAAGAGCACGTGGAGGCGCACGGTGGCGCGCGCGACGCGCTGATCCGCGGCCTCGGCCACCTGGAGAACGAGGTCGTCGTTCTCATCGACATTCACACGTTGGTCACGCAGGTCCTGCTCTAAAGGGGGCAATCGAGTGAGTCATACGGTTCTCATCTGCGACGACGCGATCTTCATGCGCACGATGGTCGGCGACATCCTGCAACAGGCGGGATTCGAGATCGTCGGCGAGGCGGAGACGGGCGTGCAGGCCGTGGAGAAGTACAAGCAGCTCCGTCCCGATCTCGTCACGATGGACATCGTGATGCCCGACATGGGGGGCATCGACGCGGTCCGCGAGATCACGAAGTTCGATCCCGCCGCCAAGGTCCTGATGTGCAGCGCGATGGGGCAGCAGGCGCTCGTCGTCGAGGCCATTCAGGCGGGGGCGAAGGATTTCGTCGTGAAGCCGTTCCAGCCGAGCCGGGTCCTCGAAGCCGTTCAGCGCGTCCTCGGGTGACGCGGCCGGCGTCGCTCCGCAGCACCCGCAGCACCCGCAGCACCCGCAGCACCCTCGGCGCGTCGCCGCGCGTCGAATTCAAGCCACACGGCCGCCTCGGGCGGCCGACCCCCCTCCTCCCTGCCGACTGACGCGCGTGGACAGCGCCCAGTACGCCGAGCTCTTTCTGACGGAGAGCCGCGAGCACGTCTCCGCCATCAACCTCTCGCTGCTCGAGCTCGAGCGCGGGACGGGTGGCGACGAGCCCGTGGGCGCGATCTTCCGCAGCGTACACACGATCAAGGGGATGAGCGCGACGATGGGCTACACCGCCGTCGCGTCGCTGTCGCACGAGCTGGAGACGCTGCTCGACCGCGTACGGCGCGGCGAGCGCGCCGTGGACGCGCGCCTCATGGACCTGCTCTTCCGATCGGCCGATCTGCTCGAGCGCGCGATCGAAGCGGCCGTGAGCGGCGTGGAGTCGGTGGACGTGCTGCCGATGGTCCACCAGCTCCAGGCGGAGGCGACGCGCGGCACGCCGGCGTTCTCCTCGCTCGCGGTGACGAGCGAGTTCCCGACGATGACGCAGGAGTTCCAGATCACGGCCACGGACGCGTGGACGGCGCCCGCACCGGCCGGCGAGGGAATGCTCGTGCGCGTGCGGCTGATCGCCGGCACGCCGCTCAAGGGTGTTCGCGCCTACCTCGTGATCGAGGCGGCGAAGAAGCTCGGACAGGTGGGTGCGGTATCGCCCGGGCTCGAGGCACTCCAGGCGGACGAGTTCGACCACGATTTCGCGGTACGCCTCACGACGGACCTCGGCGAAGACGACGTCGTGGCGGCGCTGCGCCGCGCGGGCGACGTCGACGAGGTGCGCGCCGGCGCCGACGCGGTGGCCGCCGCGATGCCGCCGGCGGCGCGGAGCGCGGCGCCGGCTGGCGCGCCGGCGAACGGCGCGGGGGCGAACGGCGGCGGATCGGGCAACGGATCGACCGGGTCGAACGGCGCGGCGGGCTCGGTGCGCCAGCAGCGCAGCGTGCGCATCGACCTTCGCCGGCTCGACAACCTGATGAACCTGATCGGCGAGCTGGTGATCACGCGCGGCCGGTTGATGCAGCTCACCGGCGGGGTCGACGACCCGGCGCTCGCCGAGACCGTCGCGCAGACCTCGCGGCTGGTGGCGGATCTGCAGGACGAGATCATGACGAGCCGCATGGTTCCGGTCTGGCAGGTGTTCGACCGATTCCCGCGCCTCGTGCGCGACGCCGCGCGCTCGGTGGGCAAGGCGGTGGAGTTCACGATCGAGGGGAAGGAGGTGGAGCTCGACCGGTCGATGCTCGACGAGGTCGGCGATCCGATCGTGCATCTGCTGCGCAACGCGATCGATCACGGGATCGAAGCGCCCGAGGTGCGGCGTGCGCAGGGGAAGCCGGAAGCGGGGCAGCTCACGTTGAGCGCCGTGCGCGACCGGTCGGCCGTCGCCATCCGGGTGACGGACGACGGCCGCGGGATCGACCGCGAGAAGGTGCTCGATCGCGCGAAGCAGCACGGGCTGGTCGAGGCGACGAAGACGGAGCTCACCGACGAGGAGCTCTTCCGGATCATCTCGCAGGCGGGATTCTCGACGGCGGACCGCGTGACCGATCTCTCCGGCCGCGGCGTCGGCATCGACGCGGTGCACAACCGCGTCCGCGCGCTCGGCGGGTCGGTCGACATGCGCACGACGCCGGGCCAGGGAACGACGGTCACGCTGCGGCTCCCGCTGACGCTGGCGATCCTTCGCGCGCTCCTCGCGCGGATCGGCGACGAGACCTACGCGATCCCGATGACGCACGTGAGCGAGACGGTCGAGCTGCAGCCGGACATCCTGCACACGCTGAAGGGCCGCGAGGTGCTGATGATCCGCGAGGACGTGCTGCCGCTGATCCGGCTGCGCGGGCTGCTCGGGTACGACGGGGCCGCGCCCCGTGGCCTGGAACAGGTCGTCGTCGTCGAGATGGCGGACCGGCGCGCGGCGCTCGTGGTGGACGCCCTCATCGGGCAGCAGGAGATCGTCGTGAAGCAGTTCGACAGCGTGCAGCAGGGGCTCACGCTGTTCGGCGGGGCGACGATTCTCGGCGACGGAGCACCAGCGCTGATCCTCGATGTCAGCAGTCTCCTTTAACGGCACTCCCATGGATGACATTCGGTCTCTGAAGGCGCTGCAGCTGGACGCGCTTCGAGAAGTCGCGAACATCGGCGCGGGCCACGCGGCCACGGCGCTGTCGCAGATGATCGGCGGGACGATCATGATCAGCGTCCCGAC
>Ga0310810_10008305_pt1 | contig 11933 bp, 10 predicted proteins | sample NCmetagenome_FD_207641 | JGI IMG/M metagenome (GOLD analysis project Ga0310810, IMG submission 207641) | Soil microbial communities from experimental microcosm in Duke University, North Carolina, United States - NC | ecosystem: Engineered > Artificial ecosystem > Soil microcosm > Unclassified ...
TGATACGCCCGACGTGACGCCCTGGGAGCAGAAAGAGTACCTCGATCTGTTCTAGACTGCGGCGCCGAAAGACAGGAAACGCAAATGCCCCATCTGACGACCCCCGATAAGGTGAAGCTGTATTACGAAGAAGTCGGGCAGGGCACGCCGATCCTGTTCATCCACGAATTCGCGTCCGACTGGCGCGGCTGGGAGCCGCAGCTGCGCGAGTTCGGCAAGCGCCACCGCTGCATCACCTACTCCGCGCGCGGCTATACGCCGTCCGATGTGCCCGCCGACGCGAATGCCTACAGCTACGAGCACGTCATGCGCGACGCCGTCGCCGTGCTCGATCACCTGAAGATCGACAAGGCACACCTGATCGGCCTGTCGATGGGCGGCTACACCGCGCTTCAGGTCGCGCTCAACCATCCGGGCCGTGTGCGCTCGATGGTGCTCGCCGGCGCCGGCTCGGGCAGCGAGCGCTGGTACACGGAGGACTTCCGGAAGCACTCGCGCGCCATCGGTGACACCTTCGCGCAGAAAGGCTCTGCCGAGATCGCGCGCACCTACGGCGCGGGCGCGAGCCGAATCCCGTTCCTGGTGAAGGATCCGCGGGGCTACGCCGAATTTGCTGCGCGTCTGGCCGAGCACGACGCGACGGGGTCGGCGCACATGTCGCGCGGCTTCCAGGGCGGGCGGCCGTCGGTCTATGACTTCGAGGACGCCATGCGAAAGCTCGCGACGCCGGCGTTGATCGTGGTCGGCGACGAAGATGACCGCTGCATCGAGCCGGGCCTGTTCATGAAGCAGACGCTCGCCGCCTCGGGGCTCGTCATGTTTCCCAAGACCGGCCACGCCGTGAACCTGGAGGAGCCGGACTTGTTCAACCGGGTCGTTGGCGAGTTCCTGGCGCTTGTCGAAGCGGGCCGCTGGGGACCGCGCGATCCGCGCACGCGGTCGGCGGAGGGCGTTCCGCCGCTGCTCAAGGGCTGAGGGAACCCGGCGGCGGGGTCGCTCGTTCTTGAGCGGACCGAGGGAACTGCCGCCATGCTGAAGTGGGCCTTCATCTTCCTGATCATCGCGATCATCGCCGGGCTGTTCGGCTTCACCGACGTTCAGGCGGCGTCCGCAACCATCGCGCAATGGCTGTTCGGCATCTTCCTCGTTCTGTTCCTGGGCGCGCTGGCGATCGGCCTCTGGATCGGCAAGAAGGTCGTGTCCTAGCCGCCGGGCCGGGCCCATTTCCATCGATAGATCAGTTACTTGGGTTCAGGCGCCGACGGCCTGCGCGGACGACGGTCTCGCTCGCGCGGCGGTTGCCTAAAACTTTAATCAACTCGTTCGCGATCTGTTTTCCGCGATGGCGTCGCCCCAATCGAGTCGCTTCGCAGCCCGGTAGGCGTCCTTGTCGCGGCGGGAGATGCGCTGCTGCACGGGCACATCGGGTGCGCACAGTGTGAGCGTCACCGCGCTCTTGTCGACCTTGGGCGTCGCCAGGACGCGCCGGCCGCGGGCCAGCGGCGCGAAACCCTTGCCGGCAGCGAGATAGCAGAACTTCTCGTCCTCGAAGGGGACGATGGCGTCCTTGGCGACGATGTGGTCGCGGTTGCGCGGCACGCGCGCGTTGAAGTGGCACCAGCGTTCGGCGCTCGCGAGCGGGCAGCCGGCTTCGTGCGAGCACGGGGCGACGATCTGCGCACCGAAACCGATCAGCGCGTCGCGGCACGCGAGAATGCGCTTGAAGCCGTCCGGCGTGCCCGGCTCGACGATGACGAGCAGGCGCGCTTTGTCCCACAAGCGCGCGAGCGTGGCGCGCAAGGTCGCGTCCGGCAGTTCGGCGAGAACGTAGCTCGCCGTCACGATGTCGGCGCTTGCGGCTGCTGCGAGCGCCGCGGCGATCGCGCCGCGCTGCGCCGACACGTCCAGCGGGGCCTGTAGCGCCTGCGCCAGCGCCAAGAGATGCGGATTTTCGTCGATGAGCAGCGCGCGTTCGAGCGACGGCCAGGCATCGCACGCCGCCCAGGCCGCGGTGCCCGGTCCGGAGCCGACGTCGAGCAGCGATTGCGGCGCGAAATCCGGAATGACGTCGACCGCCTGCGCCAGCGCGGCGCGGACCGCGGCGTAGGTCGCCGGCATGCGGACGATGGCGTAGGCGAGCGCGTCGAGGTCCGAACGGATGACGGCGCTGCCGCCGCCGGCGCGATAGCTCTTCGAGATGCGCTGCGCCCGCGCCTTCAGGTCGGTGCGGGAGACGTGCTCGAGCTTCGCCTTCAGCGCGCCGCCGACGAAGCCGGGGAGGGCGGACATCAGCCCCACATGCGGCGCAGCTTGCCGCGCACGTCGGCTGTGCCCGCGGCGGGCTTTGCCGCGCTCCGCTCGGCGCCGGCCGCCGGCCAGGCGCGCACGTCGAACAGCTTCAAGAGGTTCGGCGGAATGAAGCGCGTGCGCTGCCCGTAGACGTGGCGGTCGCCATTGCTGCGCTGCTGGTGCACGAAGAACCGCTGCGGCACCATCAGGTGCAACTGGTCCCGGGCGCGCGTCATCGCGACGTAGAGGAGCCGCCGTTCCTCCTCGATCTCCGGCGCGGTGCGCACCGACAGGTCGGACGGGATGCAGCCGTCGACGGTGTTGAGCACGAACACTGCTTTCCACTCCTGCCCCTTGGCGGAGTGGATGGTCGAAAGGATCAGATAGTCCTCGTCGAGCAGCGGGGGGCCTGCCTCGTCGCTGGTCGCGTCGGGCGGGTCGAGCTTCATCTCGGTGAGGAAGCGTTCGCGGCTCTGATAACTGGCGGCGATCTGGGTCAATTGCGCGAGATCGGCTTCGCGCAAGCTCGCATCGTCATAAGCGCGCTCGAGATGGGGTGCATACCAGCGGCAGATCGCTTCGAGCTCGGCCGGCCAGCCGGCATCGCCGCGGCGCACGCTCTCGATCGTCTCGGCGAAATCCGGCCAGGCCTCGGCTGCCGCGGCCGGAGCATTGAAGTCGCGCAGCTCGCCCGTCGCCAGATGGTCGAGCACGCGCGCGGCGGTCGCCGGGCCGATGCCGGGCATGAGCTGGAGCACGCGGAAACCGGCGACGCGGTCGCGCGGGTTTTGTGCCCAGTGCAGCACGGCGAGCACGTCCTTGACGTGCGCGGCTTCGAGGAACTTCAGCCCGCCGAATTTGACGAATGGAATATTGCGCCGGGTGAGCTCGACCTCGAGCGCACCCGAATGGCTCGACGTGCGGAACAGCACGGCCTGCGCCTTGAGCGCAATGCCAGCCTCGCGGTTCTCCAGGATGTGGTCGACGATGTAGCCGACCTGGGCGACATCGTCTGCGACGTTGACGATCCTCGGCTTGTCGGCTGCTTCGCGGTGCGACCACAGGTTCTTCGAATAACGCTCGGCTGCGAGCGAGATCACCGCGTTCGAAGCGGCGAGGATCGGCTGCGTCGACCGGTAGTTCTGCTCAAGCGTGACGATTGTCGCCTTCGGCCGGAAGTGTGCCGGAAAATCGAGGATGTTGCGCACGGTGGCGGCGCGGAACGAGTAGATCGACTGCGCGTCATCGCCGACGACGGTCAGTCCGCAGCCGTCGGGCTTCAGACCGAGCAGGATGCGCGCCTGGAGCCGATTCGTGTCCTGATATTCGTCGACCAGGACGTGGTCGAAGCGCTCGCCGACATGCTCGGCAATCGATCGCTCCGCCATCATCATGGCCCAGCACAGCAGCAGGTCGTCATAATCGAGGACGTTCTGCCGCTGCTTGGCCTCGACGTAAGCGGCGAAGAGCTGGCGCAGCTCCTCGTGCCATTCGGCGCACCACGGGAAGAAAAAGTTGAGAATGTCGGCGAGCTCGGCTTCCGAATTGACGACGCGCGAATAGATGGCGAGGCACGTACCCTTGAGCGGAAAGCGCTTCTCGAGCTTCGAGAAGCCGAGTTCGTGCCGCACGAGGTTCATCAGGTCGGCGGAATCCTCGCGGTCGTGGATCGAGAAGTTCGGCTCGAAGCCGATCTGCGGTGCGTATTCGCGCAGGAGCCGAGCGCCGATAGCGTGGAAGGTGCCGGACCACGTGAGCGCCTCGGCCATCGTGCGCGCCTTCGGGCCGAGGACGGCGGCGCCGGTGCGCTCGACCCGCCGCCGCATTTCGAGTGCGGCGCGACGGGAGAAGGTCAGCAGCAGGATGCGCCGCGGGTCGGCGCCTTGCGCGATCAGATGGGCGACGCGATGCGCCAGCGTGTTGGTTTTGCCGGAACCCGCACCGGCGATGATCAGGAGCGGCGGATAGCCGTCGCCTGCGCCGTGCTCGACGGCGCGGCGCTGGTCGGGATTGAGATCGACGGCGAGACTGGCGGCGGTCACGTGGCGGACTTGGGCTCAGGCGAATCAGGGCGCCCAGCATAGCCCGCTTTGCGGACGGAGAGCGGCGGCGAGGAAGCGCGCCGCCGGAACAATTACACGTCCACGCTCGCCGCCAGCGCGTTGTTTTGGATGAACAGCCGGCGCGGCTCGACCTCGTCGCCCATGAGCTCGGCGAACAGGTTTTCCGCCTCGTCGATCTCCTTCACCCGCACCTGGAGGAGCGAGCGCGCATTGGTGTCGAGCGTCGTTTCCCAAAGCTGCTCGGGGTTCATCTCGCCCAGGCCTTTGTAGCGCTGCATGGCGATGCCCTTGCGGCCGGCGGAGGTGAGCGCCTCGAACAGGCCGACCGGCCCGTAGATCGCGATCGTCTCCTCCTTGCGGCGGAGCATGGCCGGCGGCGTCGGCCGCGGGAACACGGCTTGCAGCATGGCTGCGAATTCGTCGAGCTTGCGCGCGTCGGCGGAGCCGAGCAGCGCCTGGTCGATGATCGCGGCATCCTTGACGCCGCGAACGGTGCGCTCGAAGTGGAAGCCTTCCTCGTCGTAGCGGCCGGCCCAGCCGCGCTCGGTGTCGTCCTCGAGCGCGTCGAGCCGCTTGGCGATGTAGGCGGCGGCCGCCGCGCCGGTCTCCGGGTTCTGGGCGACCGTGGGGTTGAGGACGCCGGCGATCGCCGCCTGCTCGATGACCTTGCGGTTGTAGCGGCTGTGCAGGCCCGACAGGATGTTGCGGATGGCGCGCGCGTTCTCGACCAGCGTGCGCAGGTCGGCGCCGGCGCGCTCCTCGCCGGAAGCGAGGCGCAGCACCGCGTCCTCCAGCCCGGTGGCGATGAGATAGTCCTCGAGCGCGCGCTCGTCCTTGAGATACTGCTCGGACTTGCCGCGGTTGACCTTGTAGAGCGGCGGCTGTGCGATGAAGACGTGGCCGCGTTTGATCAATTCTTCCATCTGCCTGAAGAAGAAGGTCAGCAACAACGTGCGAATGTGGGAGCCGTCCACGTCCGCGTCCGTCATGATGATGATCTTGTGATAGCGCAGCTTGTCGGGGTTGAACTCGTCGCGGCCGATGCCGGTGCCGAGCGCGGTGATCAGCGTGCCGATCTCCTGGCTGGACAGCATCTTGTCGAAGCGCGCGCGCTCGACGTTGAGGATCTTGCCGCGCAACGGCAGCACCGCCTGGAATTCACGGTTGCGGCCCTGCTTGGCGGAGCCGCCGGCCGAGTCGCCCTCGACGATGAACAGTTCGGACTTGGCCGGGTCGCGCTCCTGGCAGTCGGCGAGCTTGCCCGGCAGCGAGGAGACGTCGAGCGCGCCCTTGCGGCGGGTCAGTTCGCGCGCTTTGCGCGCGGCTTCGCGCGCGGCGGCGGCCTCGACCACCTTGCCGACGATGACGCGCGCCTCCGACGGATGAATTTCGAACCAGTCCGAGAGCGTCTGGTTGACGACGTTCTCAACCACCGGCCGCACTTCCGAGGAGACGAGCTTGTCCTTGGTCTGCGACGAGAATTTCGGATCCGGCACCTTGACCGACAGCACGGCGGTGAGGCCTTCGCGGCAGTCGTCGCCGGTGAGCGCGACTTTTTCCTTCTTCGAGGAGCCTTGCTTTTCTGCGTAGCCCGTAATCTGGCGCGTCAGCGCACCGCGGAAGCCGGCGAGATGCGTGCCGCCGTCGCGCTGCGGAATGTTGTTGGTGAAGCAGAGCACGCTCTCGTGGTAGCCGTCGTTCCACCACATCGCGCATTCGACGGTGATGCCGTCGCGCTCCGCCTTGAGCATGATCGGCTGCGGGATCAGCGCGGTCTTGCTGCGGTCGAGGTATTTCACGAAGGCCTCGACGCCGCCCTCGTAGCGCATCTCCTCGCGCTTCTCGACGGCGTGGCGCTTGTCGGAGAGCACGATGGTGACGCCGGAATTGAGGAAGGCGAGCTCGCGCAGGCGGTGTTCGAGTGTCGCGAAATCGAACTCGACCATGGTGAAGGTTTTGGGCGAGGGCAGGAAGCTCACTTGCGTTCCGCGCTTGCCGTTGGACGGGCCGACTTCCTTCAGCGGCGCGACCGTTGCGCCGTCGCGAAACTCGATGAAGTGCTCCTTGCCATCGCGCCAGATCGTCAGCTTGAGCCACGTCGACAGCGCGTTGACGACGGAGACGCCGACGCCATGCAGGCCGCCGGAGACCTTGTAGGAGTTCTGGTCGAATTTGCCGCCGGCGTGGAGCTGCGTCATCACCACTTCGGGTGTCGACACGCCTTCCGAATGCATGCCGGTCGGGATGCCGCGGCCATTGTCGAGCACCGTGCAGGAGCCGTCGGGGTTGAGCGTTACGTCGACCTGCGTGGCGTGGCCGGCCAGCGCCTCGTCGATCGCATTGTCGACCGCCTCGTACACCATGTGGTGCAGGCCAGAGCCATCGTCGGTGTCGCCGATGTACATGCCCGGACGCTTGCGTACGGCGTCGAGGCCCTTGAGGACCTTGATCGACTCCTCGCCATAGTCGGATTCGGATTGAAGATTGCGGGCCGGTTCAGCCATCGGCGGAAGCTTTCGAAAAGCCGGAAAAATGAGTCGCGAGAGGGAATTTGTGTGACACGATTTGGGGTGCGCGTACAGCGCAAAGTCGATGGCATTAATATGTTGATGTAACAGGAGTTTTTCAAGGTTTTCAGAGCGGCCGCCGGGCGCTTTTTGGGACCCCCCGAAAAGCGATTCCGGGCGCCTTTGCCGACGCCGTCGCGCCGGCCGATCGGCGGTCCGGGCTGCCGCTCGCGCGGGTCGTCGGCGCTGTAAACCACAGGGCGTGATTTGAAATGGCGCACGGGCGGAATGCGTCCGTGTCGCTTGCACATCATGCGCGATTGGCCTCTAAGCAGTAGCGTCATGCTCGCGCGCTCCGAATTGCTCCGCATGCGCTTCAAGGGCCGGCCGCTCGAAGTTCCCCATCGCCTTCGAGCGATCGTGCGCGCGCGGGAATCGAGCATCATCGTCCTGGCCGCCGCCATCGGCCTTGTCGCCGGCCTCATCGTCGCGGCGATGAGCGAGGCGGTCGGGCTCATGCATCTCGTCTTTTTCGGCCTGGACCCCGGCGAGCGGCTCTCGGCCCGGGCCTGGATCAATCCGCTTTACGCCTTCCTGACGCCCTGCCTCGGCGGCCTCGTCTTCGGCCTGGTCTCGGCCTACATCAGCCGCAGGCGCGGCACGGAGGTTGATCCGATCGAGGCCAACGCGCTCCATGGCGGTCGCATGTCGCTGCGCGGCAGCCTCATCGTGGGGGCCCAGACTGTCTGGTCGAGCGGGATCGGCGCCTCGGTCGGGCTTGAGGCCGGCTACACCCAGCTCGCTTCGGGCATCGCCTCGGTGGTCGGGCAGGCCTTCCGACTCCGCCGCGGCGACATGCGCGTGCTGGTCGGCTGCGGCGCGGCCGCGGCCATTGCCGGCGCGTTCGGCGCGCCACTCGCCGGCGCCTTCTATGCCTTTGAACTGGTGATCGGCACCTATTCGATTTCGAGCCTTGCGCCGGTCGGGATCGCGGCGCTGGTCGGCTACCTGACCGCGCGCACCTTCGCGCCGCTCACGCTCGGCATCGAGGCGAATGCCGTCGCCGATGTCGCCGTGCACGATGTGGTCATCGCCGCGGGCGTCGGCCTGCTCGCCTCCATGGTCGGCATCACGGTGATGCGCGGCGTCGCCGCCTGCGAACGTGCCTTCGCACGGCTCGCCGTCGCGCCGGAATGGCGCCCGATGATCGGCGGATCGATCGTCGGGCTGCTGGCGATCATCACGCCCCAGGTCATGTCATCCGGTCATGGCGCGCTGCACCTCACCGGGATCTTCAAGCTGCCGGTCGCCATGATCGCGTTGATCTTCGTTCTGAAGATCCTCGCGTCCATCGTGTCGCTCGGCTCCGGCTTCCGCGGCGGACTGTTCTTCGCCTCCCTGCTCCTCGGCGCGCTCGGCGGCCAGCTTTTCGCTACGGCCTTTTCCGCGGTCGTGCCGGGCGTGCACATCGACCCGGACGCCTACGCCATTATCGGCCTGTCGGCGCTGTCGGTGTCGGTGATTGGCGGCCCGCTGACCATGACCTTCATCGCGCTGGAGACCACCGGCGACCTGTGGCTGACGACGGCGGTGCTGATCGCCGCCATCATCTCCATGCAGGTGACGCGCGAATTCTTCGGCTACACCTTCGCCACCTGGCGCTTCCATCTGCGCGGCGAGACCATCCGCAGCGCTGCCGACATCGGCTGGATCCGTGATCTCGCGGTCGGTCAGATGATGCGGGCCGACGTCCGCACCACCCCGGCCGAGGGAACGATCTCGGATTTCCGCGCCGCCTTCCCGCTCGGCTCGACCAGCCAGGCAATCGCCGTCGACGAGGACGGCCGCTATGCCGGCATGGTGCTGGTCGCGGAAGCGCATGCCGCCGACATCACGGCGAGCGACGACGTGCGCACGCTGTTGCATCACGCCGATCACATGCTGCTGCCCCAGATGACGGTGCAGGAAGCGGTCTCGGCCTTCGACCGCTTCGAGTCGGAAGCGCTTGCCGTCGTCGATTCGGTCGAGCGCCGGCAAGTCATCGGATTGCTGAGCGAGGCCCACGCGTTACGGCGTTATTCGGAAGCGTCCGAGCGGCAGCGCCGCGAACTCCTCGGCGAAATCTAGCTTCGTCGGAACCGGTCAATCGTGCGGCGATTCGCAGAGTTCGTGCGCCTCGAGCTCCATGCGCCGGACGTGACGAAACGATGGCTCATACTCGGGAACCGGGCGGCTGAACGCCGACAGCGCCGCCGTCAACAATTCGACACGATCGAGATCGGCGCGCAACGCGCCCATGGCGCGGTCGAGCTCGCGCTGCATGCGGTCGGTTGCATTGTCCGTTCCCATCATAATCCTCGTGCCGGGTTCCTCTGCGCCATGCGCGGTTTCGTCACAGATTTGAAAAACGGTACTGCGCGGCAATGGTTCCTGTATCGGTGAACGCAAAGAGCATGGCCCCGATCGAAAAACGTCACGGCTGCGCGAGTTCCGCAGCGCCCGGTCTGATCATGAAAACTTGAGCGCGGGCCACGATGTCGCCAAATGCTGCGGGATCGGCGCCGGTCATCCATACTTGCGCTCCCAATGTCGTGAGAGCGTCATAGAGCGCGGCGCGGCGACCGGGATCGAGATGCGCTACGACTTCGTCGAGCAGCAGGAGCGGCGCAAATCCAGTCATGTCCTTGACCAGGCGCGCATGCGCGAGCACGAGGCGGATCAGTAGCGCCTTCTGCTCGCCGGTCGAGCAATTTGAGGCGGGCATGTTCTTGGCCGTATGCGTAACCGCGAGATCTGAGCGGTGCGGCCCTTCGAGCGTGCGTCCGGCGGCTGCGTCGCGCGCGCGATTCTCCCTGAGCAGCGCCCGGTAGCGGTCCTCGACTTCGACGGCGCTGTGCGAGGGCAAGAGCTCTTCCATCCAGCCCTCGAGCGCGATGCGCGCGAATGGAAATTCCGGCGCGTCGCCGCGCGCGTGCTCGAGCGCGGAGGACAGTCGCGCCACGGTCTCCGCCCGCGCCGCGGCGACCGCGACGGCAACTTCGGCCGTCTCGTGCTCGATGGCGTCGATCCAGTGCGGGTCGCTGCGCGGACCCTCGAGCAGGCGGTTGCGCGAGCGCAAGGACCGTTCGAGGGCGGACACGCGGCCTGCGTGCTGCGCGTCGACCGCGAGCACCAGACGGTCGAGGAAACGGCGGCGCTCGGAGGCGGGGCCGTTGAACAACGGGTCCATCGCCGGCGTCAGCCAGACGACGCGCAGGTGGTCGGCGAACGCGGTTGCGGACGACACCGGCTCGCGGTCGACCCGATAGCGCCGCACCGGCGACGTCTCCTCGTCCGCCGGGGGATCGATCCCGGTGCCGAGCATGCCGAGGCCCAGCATGCCTTCGATTTCCGCCGAGATGGCCCAGCCGCCGTCGCCTTCCGCGAAGGCGAGTTCTTCCATCGTGGCACGGCGCAGGCCCCGGCCCGCGGCGAAAAGCGACACGGCTTCGATCAGGTTCGTCTTGCCGGCGCCGTTGGCGCCGGTCAGCACGACCGGCCCGGCGCGGTCGAGCGTCACCTGCGCAGCGTGATAGCTGCGGAAGTTCGTCAGCGACAGGCGGCGGATAAAGGCGGCGGTCATCGGTCTCGTCGGTCAGAGGGAGAGCCGCATATAGACACGATTGTAGCCGTGTTCGACCAGCCGGTGCGTCTCGACAAAGCCAAATCGAGTGTAGATGGCCTGATTTTCCGTCATGGCCGCGTTCGTGTAGAGCCACAGCGACGAGAGCGCGAAACGGCGCGCTTCGGTGACCGCATGGCGGAGCAGGGCGCCGCCGAGCCCGGCGCCCTGGAAGGCCGGGTCAACGGCAATGTTCTCGATGAAATAGCCGTCGCGATCCGGCAGGCCGATCAGGTAGCCCGCAACAGCGCCGTCGATCTCGGCAACCACCATATGGCCGGCAGCGATCGCACCGCCATAGTCCGCCGACATCGGTGCCGGTTCGCGTCCCATGCGCGGGATGTATTTCGCGTAGGCGGCGCGTGCGATCTGCGCGACCCGCGCCGCATCTGCCGCTTGCGCCGGCCGAATGACCGCGCCGCTCACGGTCTTACGCCTGCGCATCGGCCACGAACGTCGCGGCAATGGCGTCGACGATCTGGTCCGGTGTGTGATCGATCGTCATGACGATCGAGCCCTCGCCGGCGCCAGGCTCCTCCAGCGCTGCGAATTGGCTTTCGAGCAGTTTCGGCGGCATGAAGTGGCCCGCGCGGCCTGCGAGCCGCTGCGCGATCAGATCCTGGCTGCCCTTGAGAAACACGAACGCGACGTCGTCATGTCCGGCGGCAAGGATCGTGCGGTAGGACCGTTTGAGAGCCGAGCAGGTGACGATGACTTTGCGCCCGCTTCTGCGCGCGGCCTCGATCGCATCGGCGATGGCCATGAGCCACGGGCGTCGATCGTCGTCGTCGAGCGGAACGCCGCGGCTCATCTTCTCGACATTGGCGGCCGGGTGAAACGTGTCGCCTTCGAGGAAGTCGCGGTCGAGCTTGCGCGCGAGCCGCACGCCGATCGTGCTCTTGCCGGCGCCGGAGACGCCCATCAAAACGATGGCGATATTCTTCTTCATCATGCCTTGCTCTTGGGCTCGGCGTGGCCGCCGAAGCCGCGGCGCATCGCCGAGATGAGCTTGTCAGCATAGTTCGGCTGCTTGCGCGAGCGGAAGCGCGCGTTGAGCGCGGTGGTCAGCGCCATGGCCGGGATCGCGCGCTCGATCGCCGTCTGCACGGTCCAGCGGCCTTCCCCGGTGTCGGCGACGACGCCGGAGAAGTCGCCGAGGCTCGTATCCTCGCCGAGCGCGCGGGCGATCACGTCAAGGAGTTGCGAGGAGACGATGCTGCCGTGCCGCCAGACCTCGGCGATTGCCGCGGTGTCGAGGGCGAAGCGCTCATCCGCTGGCAGCGTCTCCGAGTCAGTCTCTTCAAGGAGCTGGAAGCCTTCGGCATAGGCCTGCATCAGCGCGTATTCGATGCCGTTGTGCACCATCTTGACGAAGTGTCCGGCGCCGTTCGGCCCGACATGCAGCCAGCCCTG
>Ga0310810_10008306_pt1 | contig 11933 bp, 10 predicted proteins | sample NCmetagenome_FD_207641 | JGI IMG/M metagenome (GOLD analysis project Ga0310810, IMG submission 207641) | Soil microbial communities from experimental microcosm in Duke University, North Carolina, United States - NC | ecosystem: Engineered > Artificial ecosystem > Soil microcosm > Unclassified ...
TCGCCTGCGTCAGCTTCACGGTTCAGATCGCCGGCACGCTGCTGCTGATCGCGGCGGGCGGCGAGAACATTCCGCTGCTGCTCGCCGGCGTTCTGTTGTTCGGCGTCGGCATCGGCAATGTCACGTCGATGCCGCCGCTGATCGCCCAGGTCGAGTTCGTGAAAGACGACGTGCCGCGTGTCATTGCGCTGGTGGTCGCGATCGGGCAGGGAACTTACGCGTTCGCGCCCGCGGCATTCGGCTTCATTCGCGAGTTTGCCGGTGCCGGCGCGGTATTCGCAATCGCGGCGCTGATCTATCTGGCGGCGATGGGAACGCTGCTGATCGGGCGCTACGGTTCGACGAAGTCGGCGCGCGCGTATCCCTGAAGATAGAGGAGTGCGGTGAGGTCGCCGTGATCGATGCGCGCCTGCGCGACTTCGGCCACCTTCGGCTTGGCGCGAAATGCGACGCCGAGCCCGGCCGCCTCGAGCATCGGAATGTCGTTGGCGCCATCGCCGGCCGCGAGGGTGTCGTCGGCTGAGAGGCTGAGGCGGTCGCGCAGCTCGACGAGCGTTGCGAGTTTGGCTTCGCGGCCGAGCACCGGCTCCTGCACGCTCCCCGCGAGCGTGCCATCCTCGACCATCAATGTGTTGCCGCGGTGCTCGTCGAACCCGATCATCGCGCTGATACGGCTGGTGAACAAAGTGAAGCCGCCGGAGACGAGGCAGCTATGCGCGCCGTTCGCCCGCATCGTGGCAATGAGCGTGCGGCCGCCCGGCGTCAGCGTGATGCGTTTCGCGATGACGTCGTCCACGACTGTGACCGGCAGGCCTTTCAGTAACGCGACGCGTTCGCGCAGCGCCGGCTCGAACGCGATCTCGCCGCGCATGGCGCGCTCGGTGATCGCCGCCACATGTGTCTTCATCCCAACATAGTCGGCCAGTTCGTCGATGCATTCCTGCTCGATCATGGTCGAATCCATGTCGGCGACGAACAGCCGCTTGCGCCGGTTGGTCAGCGGCTGCACATCGACATCGATGGGATGGTCTTTCAGCGCCGTGCGCAGCCGCACCGCGACCGCTTTGTCGTCCGCGCCGCCGGGCGTAAAGGGAATATCGACCGCAATGCCGGGGTCGAGCACGCGCACGTCCTGCGCGGTCGCGAGCACGCCAACGGCGAGTGCGACGGCGGCGTGGTCGAGCGCGCGGCGTTCGGGATTGCAGATGAGCGTGGCGACGTGAGTCATTCGAAGCTCGAAAAGGCGGTGCTTATCGCAGGGCCGACCGCGAGCGGCAAGTCGGCGCTGGCGCTTGCGCTGGCGCAGGAGATCGGCGGCACGATCGTGAATGCCGACTCGATGCAGGTCTATCGCGACCTGCGCATCATCACCGCGCGGCCTACGCCAGAGGAGGAGGTGAGGGCGCCGCACCGGCTCTACGGTTATGTGGATGCGGCGGAGAATTATTCGGTCGGCCGCTGGCTGGCCGATGTCGCGCCTGTGCTCGATGAGGTGCGCGCGGCGAAGGGCGTGCCGATCCTGGTCGGCGGCACCGGGCTTTATTTCAAAGCGTTGACGCACGGGCTCTCCAATGTGCCGCCGGTGCCGGCGGAGATCCGCGCGGCGATTCGTGCGCGCTTGGAAGCCGAAGGACCCGAAGCGCTCCATGGCGAACTCGTCACGCGCGATGAATCCTCTGCCGTGCTCAAGCCGAACGACCGGACGCGGATCGCGCGCGCGCTCGAAGTGCTGGAGGCGACGGGACGGCCACTCAAGCAGTGGCACGATGAAGGACTGCCGCCCCTGCTCGATGCCGCGAAAGCCGTGAAGGTTTTTCTCGCGCCGGAGCGTGCCGAGCTGCGCCGCCGCATCGATGCACGCTTTGACGCGATGCTGCGCGGCGGCGCGCTCGATGAAGTGCGCGTGCTTGCATCCCGCAAGCTCGATCCGCTGCTGCCCGCGATGAAGGCGCACGGCGTGCCGTGGCTGATCCGGCATCTCCGCGGCGAGATTTCGCTGGAAGAAGTCGCGCAGGGCGGAAAGAACGATACGCGGCGTTACACCAAGCGCCAGTTCACCTGGGTGCGGCATCAGCTGCGGGACTGGACGTGGGTGAAGCCGGAGGAGGCGTTGGAGAAAATCCGCGCCGCGCTGTGATTAGGCGCCGAGCTTGTCCGCGAGTTCCGTGAAGCTCCCCACCGCGATGTCCACCAGCACGGTCGGCTTTGGCTCGCCCCTGCCGGGGCCATGCTCGTTCGGACGCGCCACGTGCGCGGTTTTCAGTCCGCACGCGGCCGCGGAGGCGAGGTCGTTCGAGTGTGCCGCGACCATCACGCATTCATGCGGCTTGCAGTCGAAGGCCTCGGCCGATTTGAGATAAACGACAGGCTTCGGCTTGTAGTCGCCGGCGATCTCGGAGCCGAGGATTGCATCCCAGGGAAAATCGTTGCGTCGGGCAATGCCGCACATCAGCGAGATGTTGCCGTTCGAGCAGGGCGCGATCAGGAACTTCTTGTGCAGGCGCTGCAGTCCGGGCGTGGCATCGGGCCAGCCGTCGAGGCGGTGCCACGCCTTGTTGAGATGCTGCATCGTGGGCTCGTCGAGGCCCGATACATTGAAGCGCGGCAGGATGCGCTCCAGGTTGCGCCGGTGCAGCACGTCGAGCTTGGAGAACGGGATCTTGCCCGAGCGCACCTCTTCCATGGCGGGCTGGTACTCGTTGCGCCAGGCATCCGCGAAGGCGAGCCAGTCGAGCGAATAGCCTCTCGGTTTGAGCGCCATCTCGCTCTCGCGCGCGATCGAGGTGCGCCAGTCGACGACCGTGCCGAACACGTCGAAGATGAGAGCCTTTACGGAAGCTGGGTCGAGCATGGGTGTTTCCTGATGGTGTTTCGGCGCGGCCTTGCTCTATCATAACGGCTCACATCCAGCCCGCCACACGAGTGCTCCATGGACATCACCAAATTGCCGTTCGACGCCGACGCCATGCTGGCGGGGCTCAAGCCGTGGGTCGAATGCGAGAGCCCGACGTTCGATGCCGCGCGCGTCAACGCCATGTTGGATATCGTCGCGCGCGACTGCGCCGTCTCGGGCGCGACTGTGGAGCGCATCTCAGGCCGGATGGGATTCGGCGATTGCGTGCGTGCGACCTTCTCCTTCGGCCAGGAGCAAAAGCCCGGCATCCTCATCATGGGCCACTTCGACACGGTGCACCCGGTCGGTACGCTGGCGAACGGGCTCGCGTGGCGGCGCGAGGGCGAGCGCTGCTACGGGCCGGGCATCTTCGACATGAAGGGCGGCAACTTCCTCGCGCTCGAAGCGGTGCGCATGCTGCAACGGCTTGGCCTCGCACCCGCGCTGCCGGTGACGTTTCTGTTCACCTCGGACGAGGAGGTCGGCAGTCCGTCGACGCGCGACCTGATCGAGGCGGAGGCGGCGCGCCACAAATATGTGCTGGTGCCGGAGCCGGGGCGCGCCGACGGCGGCGTCGTCACAGGGCGCTATGCGATCTCGCGATTCAATCTCAAATCGATCGGGCGGCCGAGCCATGCGGGCGCGCGGCTGAAGGAGGGGCGTTCGGCGATCCGCATCATGGCCGAGATGATCCCGCAGATCGAAGGAATGACCACGGATGCCTGCACGTTCAGCGTCGGCGTGATCCATGGCGGCCAGTGGGTGAACTGCGTGTCGAGCGCCTGTGAGGCCGAGGCGCTGAGCATGGCCAAGCGGCAGGCCGATCTCGACAGCGGTGTCGAGAAGATGCTGGCGCTCAGCAAAGGCGACGATCAGTCCGGGCGTTTCATGGTCACGCGCGGCGTGACGCGGCCGGTCTGGGAGCCGAACGATAAGACCATGGCGATGTACGAGAAGGCGCGCTCGCTCGGCAAACAGCTCGGCATCGATCTCAAGCACGAAAGCTCCGGCGGCGGCTCGGACGCGAACTTTACCGGCGCGTTGGGCATCGCTTCGCTGGACGGGCTGGGTGTCTGCGGCTCCGGCGCGCACACCTTGCAGGAGCACATTATCGTGGACAGCCTGCCGCAGCGCGCGAAGCTGTTCACGGGGCTGCTGATGGAGCTATCCTAGTGCGGCCGATCTTGCCGAAAGGACCGATTTCTGCTTGACGTTTGCAGCGCGAAAGCCCTATAAGCCTCGCGCAAGGAAATGACTGGCTAGGACAATGTTGCGTAATATTCTTATCGTAGTCGTCGCGCGCACCGCCGAGGGTGGCTGACAGCCACCCGCGACGAGGCGGTGCGTGCAGGGCCCTTCAGGGGCCTTTTTTGTTGCCTAGTCAATGACTTGGATGTGGAGCAAACGATGAGCCAGGAAATGACCGGCGCCGAAATGGTGATCCAGGCCCTAGTCGATCAGGGGGTCGAGTACGTGTTCGGGTACCCCGGGGGCGCGGTCCTGCCGATTTACGACGCCATGTTCCAGCAGCAAAAGCTCAAGCACATCCTGGTGCGCCATGAGCAGGGCGCGGGCCACGCGGCCGAAGGCTATGCGCGCACCACCGGAAAAGTCGGCGTGATGCTGGTGACCTCCGGGCCCGGCGCGACCAATGCCGTCACGGCCCTCACCGACGCGCTGATGGATTCGATCCCGATCGTGTGCCTCACCGGGCAGGTCGCAACCCATCTGATCGGCAACGATGCGTTCCAGGAGTGCGACACCGTCGGCATCACGCGGCCCTGTACCAAGCACAATTACCTGGTGAAGAGCGTGAACGATCTCTCGCGCGTGCTGCACGAGGCGTTTCACATCGCGGCGCACGGCCGGCCCGGCCCGGTGGTGATCGATATTCCGAAGGACGTGCAGTTCGCCAAGGGCAGCTATCAGGGGCCCAAGGCGGTTTCGATCAAGGCGTACCGGCCGAAGGTCAAGGGCGACATCGACAAGATCAAGGTCGCGGTCGACATGCTGGCGAACGCGAAGAAGCCGATCATCTATTCGGGCGGCGGCGTCATCAACTCCGGCAAGGAGGCGAGCCACCTGTTGCGCGAGTTCGCCCGGCTGACCGGATTTCCGGTCACCTCGACGCTGATGGGCCTCGGCGCCTATCCGGCGGCCGACCCGCAATGGCTCGGCATGCTCGGAATGCACGGGACGTTCGAGGCGAACTGGACGATGCACGATTGCGACGTGATGTTCTGCATCGGGGCGCGTTTCGATGACCGCATCACCGGCCGGCTCGACGCCTTCGCGCCGCACTCGCGCAAGATCCATGTCGACATCGATCCGTCATCGATCAACAAGAACGTCAAGGTCGATCTCGCGATCGTCGGCGACTGTGCCCACGTGCTGGAGGACATGATCCGCATCTGGCGGGCGGAAGCGCGCCAGCCGAACAAGCAGGCGCTCGCTGGCTGGTGGAAGCAGATCGACAAGTGGCGCGGCCGCAACTCCCTCGCGTACCGCCCATCGAACGAGACAATCAAACCGCAATACGCGATCGAGCGGCTCTACGCGGCGACCAAGGACCGCGACGTCTACATCACCACCGAGGTCGGCCAGCACCAGATGTGGGCGGCGCAGTTCTTCAAGTTCCAGGAGCCGAACCGCTGGATGACGAGCGGAGGGCTCGGCACCATGGGGTACGGATTGCCGGCCTCGATCGGGGTGCAGCTCGCGCATCCCAAATCGCTGGTCATCGATATCGCGGGCGAAGCCTCGGTGCTGATGACGATGCAGGAGATGTCGACCGCCGCGCAGTACCGGCTGCCGATCAAGATCTTCATCCTGAACAATCAGTACATGGGCATGGTGCGCCAATGGCAGGAATTGCTGCACGGCGGACGCTATTCGGAGAGCTACACGGCGGCGCTCCCCGACTTCGTCAAGCTCGCCGAGGCCTATCATGGGGTCGGCATCCGCTGCGACAAGCCGGGCGACCTCGACCACGCCATCAAGGAGATGATCGACGTCGACAAGCCGGTGATCTTCGATTGCCTGGTCGACCAGGCGGAGAACTGTTTCCCGATGATCCCGTCGGGCAAGGCGCACAACGAGATGCTGCTCGGCGACGTGCCGGGCGACATCGAGAAGGCGATCGATGAGAGAGGCAAGGTGCTGGTGTGATGAGCATCGTTTCACCTCCAAGTGCGAGCATCTATCCGCCCGCGACCGTGCATGAAAAGGTCGAGCGCCACACGCTGTCGGTGCTCGTCGACAACGAGCCCGGCGTGCTCGCGCGGGTGATCGGCTTGTTTTCCGGCCGCGGCTACAACATCGACAGTCTCACGGTCTCGGAGACCGAGCACGAGAAGCACCTCTCACGCATCACCATCGTCACAAGCGGCACGCCGATGGTGATCGAGCAGATCCGTCATCAGCTGGAGCGGTTGGTGCAGATCCGCCGCGTCGTGGATCTGAGCGATTCCGCCACACCGGCGATCGAGCGCGAGCTCGCGATGGTCAAGGTGCGCGGCAAGGGCGAGAACCGGATCGAGGCGCTGCGGCTTGCCGACGCGTTTCGCGCGCGCGTTATCGATGCCGGCAGCGAGAGTTTCATCTTCGAGATCACCGGCGCGAGCGAGAAGATCGAGAGCTTCATCACCTTGATGCTGCCGCTCGGGCTCGTCGAGGTGTCGCGCACCGGCGTGGTGGCGATCTCGCGCGGCGCGGACGGGATGTAGACAAAGACCGGGGCCGGATATACATTGTATATCCGAGAGGGTTGAACCATGAAAGTGACCATCGCCAAGTGGGGAAACAGCAAGGCGGTCAGGCTGCCGAAAGCCTTGACGAATGCGCCCGGATTCGAGGAGGGCGCGCAACTGGAGCTGACGCTCGAGAAGGATGGACTTCGTCTTCGGCGTCCGGCGAAGACCTCGAAGGAATTGCTCGCCGAGATGCTGGCGGAAGCCAAACGGCTTGGCCCGGAGAACGAACCACCGACAGTGGACTGGGGTCCTGATCGCGGCTCGGAGATCATCGATGATGCGTACTCGCGGGGCGAGATCACGTTGGAAGATCTCTTGAGCCGGAAGAAAAATGCTCCTCCAGGCCGGTGACATCGCATGGGTCGAGTTGGGTCCCGTGAAAGGCAGCGAGCAAGACGGCCGGCGGCCTGCGCTCGTTCTCTCGGACGCCGGCTATCACGAGATTTCAGGGCGTGCCGTTATCTGCCCCATCAGTTCGACTGAGCGCCCGTGGCCATTCAATGTGCCCCTTCCCGGCGGTCTCGCGACAGAAGGTGTCGTTTTGATCGACCAGATACGAACGATCGATCGTGCGGAGCGAATGTTCGATTTTATCGAACACGTCCCCGACGAAATCCTGTCCAGCGTCCGCGACCGCGTCGCTGCTCTTCTCGGATTCGATACGCAAGTGTCGGATTCTGGTTCGGATCAAGCGAATGTCACATAGCCGTCGGACTTGTTCCGACCACTCAATCCACCTAGAAGCACCACACAAAACGAAACGGCCATCGGGGCCTGAGCAGGGGTAAGACCGACATGCGTGTTTACTACGATCGCGACGCCGACCTGAATCTGATCAAGGGCAAGAAGGTCGCCATCATCGGCTATGGCAGCCAGGGGCACGCGCATGCGCTCAACTTGCGCGACTCTGGGTGCAAGGACGTGCGCGTCGCGCTGCGCAAGACATCGGCCGGCGTGAAGAAGGCCGAGGGCGAGAAGCTGCAGGTGATGGAGGTCGCCGAGGCCGCCAAATGGGCCGACGTGATGATGATGCTCACGCCGGATGAATTGCAGGCCGACATTTACAACTCGCAGCTCGCCGCCAACATGAAGCAGGGCGCCGCGATCATGTTCGCGCACGGCCTCAACGTGCACTTCAACCTGATCGAGCCGCGCGCCGACCTCGACGTGATGATGGTCGCGCCGAAGGGTCCAGGCCACACCGTCCGCTCGGAATATCAGCGTGGCGCCGGCGTCCCGTGCCTGATGGCGATCCACAAGGATGTGTCGGGCAACGCGCACGATCTCTGCCTCTCCTATGCGGCGGCGATCGGCGGCGGGCGCGCCGGCATCATCGAGACGGATTTCCGCGAAGAATGCGAGACCGACCTGTTCGGCGAGCAGACCGTGCTGTGCGGGGGCCTCGTCGAGCTGATGAAGGCCGGCTACGAGACGCTGGTCGAGGCCGGCTACGCGCCCGAGATGGCATATTTCGAGTGCGTGCACGAGGTGAAGCTGATCGTCGACCTGATCTACGAAGGCGGCATTGCGACCATGAACTATTCGGTGTCGAACACCGCTGAGTACGGCGAGTACGTCTCCGGGCCCCGCGTGGTGACCGACGAGACGCGCGCCGAGATGAAGCGCATTCTCGGCGACATCCAGTCGGGAAAATTCGCGCGCGACTGGATGCTCGAGAACAAGGTGAACCAGACCTCATTCAAGGCGATGCGTGCCAAGTGCGCTGCGCATCCGATTGAGCAGATCGGCGAGAAGCTGCGCGCCATGATGCCGTGGATCAAAGCGCGCGCGCTGGTCGACAAGGCAAGGAACTAGAACAGGACAGTCTCGGGCTGGAAAACGGGCCCGCCGCGCGGGCCCGTTTTGCGTTAACCGGTCACGGCCGAAGCGAGCCGGAATGGTTTGGCGCTTGCCATGACGCTTTGATTACAGTTTGATGATGGCCGACCGCCGCCCGGCGAGGTCGTTGTCTGGGTGCCGGGCGTGGCCGATGGTTGTATGCCGCCCGCCGTTTCCGCGATTGCCAGCCGCTTTTCCGGCGCTGACGGGCTAACCCGTCAGGCGGCGCTGTGGGGCGGCCTGATCGCGGCGCCGCATCTTGTGGCGCTCGCCATCATGATCGCCACCGAAGGCGACCTCACCTCGAAAGCGGCTTTCGCGCTCACCTGGGGCCTGTTCAACGCCATCTGGATCGCACTGCTGCGCCGGCCGGCCGCTGCGGGCGCAATCTCGCTCGCGCTGATTACGCTGCTGGTCGTGCTGTCGCAGCTCAAGCACAGCGTGCTGTTCATGACGGTCAATTTCGTCGACCTCATGATCATCGATGCCGATACGGTCGGATTCCTGCTCACCGTCTATCCCGGGCTCGGCCGCGATGTCGCAATCGCCTGTGTGATCGCGGCGCCGATGCTGATCGCGCTGTGGTGGTTCGATCCCGTGCGGGCGCGCGCGCGCACGGCACTCACCGGGGCGGCGGTTTGCCTCGTTGGTCTCGCGACACTCGCGACGATGGTGCCGAGCGATCCGGAAAACGAGTTCTACTCGGGCCAGTACGTCTCAAAGTTCGCTCGCTCCGCCGTCACGGCGATTGGCGACTATGCGTCGCGCGGGTTGTTCGAGTCCGATGCGCGGCTCGAGGAGCAGCTGCGGCCGGTTGCCAACGCGACTTGCTCGCCGGCGCGCAAGCCGCCGCACATCGTAATGGTGTTCGACGAATCGAGCTTCGATATTTCGAACATGCCGGGCATCAAGGTGCCGCCGGACTACCGCGCGCACTTCAGGTCGTTCGACGGGAAGAGCCGCGGCTTCGTCGTGGAGGGGGCGGGGGGTCCGAGCTGGTTCACCGAGTACAACGTGTTGACCGGTTTGTCGGTGCGATCGTACGGGCGGTTTGCGGACTTCGTGACGCGGATCGCTGCGGGACGGGTCGAGCGCGGACTGCCGCTCGCGCTGCGCCGCTGCGGCTACAAGACATACAGCTTCTACTCGTTCCTCGGTGCGTTTCTGAGCGCGCGGCGCTTCCAGGAAACCGCGGGCATCGAGAACTTCTACGACGCGAAGGTGATGGGCGCGAACGGCGTCGAGCCGGACAGCTTCTTCTATGACGCCGCCGCAAAAGTCGTCGCCAAGAACAACAACAAGCAGCCGCTGTTCCTGTTCGTCTACACGATCGCGAACCACTTCCCGTGGAATTACCGCTTCCGGCCCGACCTGATCCCGGACTGGCACGCGGCCGACGACAATCCGGAGGTCGACGAGTATCAGCGCCGCCAGGCGATGAGCGCGCATGATTACGCGGCTTTCGTCGGGCGGTTGCGCAAGGAGTTTCCCGGCGAGTCGTTCCTGATCGTCCGCTTCGGCGATCATCTTCCCGGTCTGGCCATGACCATGATGGAACCGAAGCTCGATGCGGCTGGCATCGCACGGCATGTGCGGCAACGCGATCCGCGCTACTTCACGACATATTATGCGATCGACGCCGTGAACTTCCGCCCTGCCGACATGTCGAACGCGTTGCCGCGGCTCGATGCACCTTACCTGCCGCTGGTCGTGCTCGAAGCCGCAGGACTGCCGCTGGATCCGTCATTTGCCGAGCAGAAGCGCATCCTGGAACGGTGTCACGGCCAATTCTATCAGTGTGGCAGCGGGGCCGAAGCAAGGCGCTTCAACCAGCTTCTGATCAACGCCGGCCTGATCAAGGGGCTGTAATCGGCGCGACGTCATTCCGGGACGCCGCGCAGCGGCGGGCCCGGAATCCATAATCGCCATGGATTCGACTTTGCGCTGGCGGTGCAAAACCAATTTGTGCGGTGGTTATGGATTCCGGGCTCCTCGCTTCGCTCGGCCCCGGAATGACCACCTCCCTTGCATCCTGCCCGCATCCCGCTAGCTTCGCCGCACGGCTGCCAGAAGAGGAAACGCATGGCCGCAGGTTCAACCGCGCCCGCGGTCAGCGCAACGCCGGCCGTTTCGCTGAAAGACGTCGACGTGACGTTCCGTCTTGCCGATGGGGGGACCTACACCGCCGTGCAGCGTGCGTCGCTCGAGGTGGACGACGGCGAGTTCGTCGCGATCGTCGGGCCGACCGGATGCGGCAAGTCGACGCTGCTCAATGTCGCGGCAGGATTGCTTGCGCCATCGAACGGCGCGGCGAAGATTTTCGGAAGCGAGCTCGCGCAGCTCAATCGGCAGGCCGGCTACCTGTTTCAGGCCGAGGCGCTGTTCCCCTGGAAGACGGCCACCGAGAATGTCGCGATCGGGCTCGAGATCGCCGGCACGCCGAAGGCCGAGGCGCGCCCGCGCGCGCAGCAATGGCTCACCCGCGTCGGCCTCGGCACGTTCGGCGACCGCTATCCGCATATGCTCTCCGGCGGGCAGAGGAAGCGCGTCGGCCTGGTGCAGGTGCTGATCCGCGATCCGAAGATCCTGCTGATGGACGAGCCGTTCGGCCCGCTCGACGCGCAGACTCGTCAGATTATGGGCAACCTGTTGCTCGACCTGTGGAGCGCGGATCGCAAGGCGGTGCTGTTTGTCACCCATGATCTCGAGGAGGCGATCGCGCTCTCCGACCGCGTGGTGATCATGTCGGCGGGGCCGGCCGCGCGCATCATCGGCAACTGGAAGGTGCCGCTCTCGCGCCCGCGCGACATCGGCGAGGTGAAGCTCGAGCGCGCCTTCCACGAACTGCATCGTGAAATATGGGAAGCGCTCAAGGACGAGGTGATGAAGGGTTATCAGCAGACGGGTGGCGGGTGATGAATCGGGCGAGGCTACTTACGCTGCAAGTACTCGTCGCGGTGGCATGCATCGCGTTCTGGCATATCTTTGCGACCTACGATATCGCCGGCGTCCGGTTGTTGCCGCCGTTCTTCTTCTCCACCCCGCTCGATGTCGCATCGCGCGTCGCGAAGTGGTTTGTCGAAGGCACGATCTGGAAACACCTCTGGATCACGCTGGTGGAGGCAATGCTCGCGTTCGTCGTCGGCTCGCTTGCCGGCGTGCTGATCGGTTTCTGGTTCGCGCGCAAGCCGACCATCAACTCGGTGTTCGACCCTTACGTGAAGATGCTCAACGCCCTGCCGCGCGTCGTGCTGGCGCCGATCTTTGCGCTCTGGTTTGGGCTCGGGATCGCCTCGAAAGTCGCACTCGGCGTGACGCTCGTCTTCTTCATCGTGTTCTTCAACGTCTATCAGGGCGTGAAGGAAGTGAGCCCGACCGTGCTCGCCAACGCGCGCATGCTCGGCATGAGCGAGCGGCAGCTGATGCGCCACGTCTACTGGCCCTCCGCG
>Ga0310810_10008307_pt1 | contig 11933 bp, 11 predicted proteins | sample NCmetagenome_FD_207641 | JGI IMG/M metagenome (GOLD analysis project Ga0310810, IMG submission 207641) | Soil microbial communities from experimental microcosm in Duke University, North Carolina, United States - NC | ecosystem: Engineered > Artificial ecosystem > Soil microcosm > Unclassified ...
CCGAAGTAGTCATGTCCGCTTTGCGCATACTGCACCTCAACTCGTTACTAACAGGCGGAGGCACCGACGACCGATCGGTGCGCGGCGCTCATGCCCTGTTGCGCCTCGGCCACGATGTTTGGATGGCGGGACCGGCCGGGCGCGAATTCTCACCTGTCGTTGCCCAACTTGGTCTGCCCTTTTGTCCCGTTCCTCAAGGCCCGCTAAAGGTGCCGTTGATCTTCGCCACGGCCCGGCTGGTCCGCCGCAAAAAGATTCAAATTTTGCACGCGCGACACGGCCGGGACTACTGGCCTGCAATTCTGGCCGCAAGATTATCCGGCGCTCGGCCCAAAGTGGTTTTGAGCCGCCACCTCGCTAAAAGTCCAGGTTCCTGGCCCAGCCGTCGGTTTCTGCTGAGCCAATGCGATGCCATCGCAGCCGTCTCTGAATTTGTCGCCAAGGTATTGCGTGAAGGCGACTCTGACCCGGCGTCGGACAACCCTGAGCGACATTACCGTCCTCCGATCTGCGGTGACCTGTCCAAAATTCACGTCGTTTACGGCGGCTTTGATATGGATCGATTTCAGCCGCGCACTTCCGAAGAACAACGCCGAGCTTGGGGTTTGAATTCGGATCACTATGCATTTGGCGTGGTCGGTGGTTACCCATTACCCCGCGGAAAGGGCCAGCGGGAATTCTTGCACGCCGCCGCTCGGATCACTGCCCAGGTGCCACAAGCCCGTTTTCTGATTATTGGGCGCGGCGATATGAAACAAATCCTGGAGACCGACATTAAAGAGCTTGGCCTTACTGGAACGGCTCAGCTGACTCCGTATGCTCTCGACATGCCCGCGACGATGAACGCGCTGGATTGTCTGGTTCTGCCTCAGGTCGGCACTGAGGCCATTCCCGGAGTCGTCATCGAAGCCCATGCCTGTGGCAAACCCGTCATTGCGTCCAACCTCGATGGCATACCCGAGGCGTTTAATGTGGCTGCTTATGGAGAACTGGTTCAACGCGGATCCGTGGACGAATTAGCGACGGCCATGGCACGTCGGGCTCGCCTGCCGGCCCTGGAAATGCCGGCGCGTCAGGAGCTCCATGCAAAAGTCTCTCAGCGGTTCTCCCTCGAACGGGCTGCCCGGGATTTGACGGCATTGTATGAATCGCTGCTTAAAAACGGACCGTGACCGCCATTCCACATTACTACTCAAGCCTGGAGCCATTCCGTGAACTCTTTCAAAGCGGATATCCGGTCCTGACGTATCATCACATCGGTCCGCGCTCACGCGGCGCACGCCTGAAGGGCCTTTATGTAAGTCCCCGTCTTTTCTCGCGCCAATTGACGGAGCTGCAGTCCGCCGGATTTGCGACAGGCGTTCTATCGGACTTCCTCAAATGCAAAAACGGCTCCGTTTGCGCCGGCTCGCATCGGGTTTGCCTGACATTTGACGACGGTTTCCACGACATCTTTGAGCACGCCCTGCCGCTCCTCGCTCAACGTCGCGCCCGCGCTACTGTCTTCCTGGTCGCCCACCTCATCGGCAAGACCAACGAATGGCAACAACGTCAAGGCGATGTCATCGAATCCTTAATGGATGAATCCCAAATCCGCGATTGGCTTGCCGCCGGCAACGAGATCGGTTCGCATACTCTGACTCATCCGTTCCTCACTCAGCTCTCAATCACCGAAGCTCGCGACGAGATCTTTGCCAGCAAAAAGTCCCTCGAGGACCGATTTGGAGTAGCCGTAAATCACTTCTGTTATCCATATGGTGATTGGAACCCCGCCGTGCGCGATTTAGTCGCAGAAGCCGGTTACCAAACCGCCTGCACCACCGCCACCGGGATCAATCAACCTGAAACAGCCGCACTCGAACTGCGCCGCTTCACTGCGCGCTATCCTTCCCGTAATCTCAAAGCCGTTTGGCGCAGACTGCGTAATTTTTTTCCTGGAAAACCGTAATGATCATGAAATCGCATATATTGGGACCATTGAACCGCGGGCAGCGATGGGATGACGCGGCAGCGTCTTGGAGTGCGCCAGTCCCCTGGCGCTGTCGAGAGCGGCGGGGATTCCAAAAACTGCCGGCGACTGGCGCACTCCAAGACCTGGCGGTGAGTCAACGGTTATGGGTACTGCTTGATTTACACGGTCCTTAGCCGATTCCCGGTGCCACACGCACAAGGCATCCCGGATCGACAATCCGTTCATTTGTGGTTTCATGACCACGTGTTGCCGGGTCTCATTTTCGAAGACGAACATATCCTGGTATTTAATAAGCCGCCGGGCTTGAACACGCATGCACCAAGCCCCTACGCCGGCGAGGGTCTCTATGATTGGCTGCGCCATCGGGAACCCCGTTGGGAAAATTTGGCGATCATTCATCGGCTCGACAAAGAAACCTCGGGAGTGATCCTCTTTGGCAAGACAGCGCTGGCCAACCGGTCTCTGACCAAGCAATTCGCCAAAAGAACCGTTCGAAAAATCTATCTCTTCCTGACGGATCGAGCTGCTCCGCAAAAACCAATCACGGTGCGTAGCGATCTGAGGAGAGTCGGTGATAAATATGTGTTCCGGCCGCCACTCGCCGGCCAACAACCTGCCGAAACCAAATTCGAACCTGCGTTTGACCCGGCCTTGTTCGGTCCCTTGACTGGGACTGCTTCAGGGAACGCATCCCCGCACCAGGTAAGGGCGAAACCACTGACCGGCCGCACACATCAGATTCGGGTTCATGCCGCCCAAAAGGGCTTCCCGATCCTCGGTGATGTCCTTTATGGAGGCTCTCCAGCTCGACGAGTTTATTTGCACGCCGCCGAGCTCGTAATCCGCCATCCGGCTTCTAGCGAGGAAATCAAATTCGAGGCGCCGCCGGATTTCGCCACGGACCCAATATATGCATTGCGCGACGCGCTGATTGAGCAAGAGTCCACGAATGCATACCGGCTAGTCCATGGTGCCAGCGACGGCGCGCCGAACTGGTATATTGATCGTCTTGGCGATTATGTTTTGTCGCAGCACGAGCAGCCGTTGAACAGCACACTTCGCGCCGAGCTCGGAATCATCTCACAAAGACTGAGTTCGCGTTCCGCCTACCATAAAGTCCTTTCGAAACAGGTGCGCTGCAGTCATCGCGCTGGAGCATCCCCACAACTCGTGCAAGGCCAGGCTGCCGCGCCAGTTTTTGTTGTTCGCGAAAACGGGCTCCAGTTTGAGCTCAGCTTTGAAGAAGGTTATTCGGTGGGTCTGTTTCTCGACCAAAGGGATAATCGGCGTCGGCTGCTGAATCGTCACGTCGCGGCACGGTTCCCGCTCCTTTGTGCGGCAGACCGGCAAGAGGGCGTCGCGGGACAACCGGAGAGCAGGCCGGCTCTGTTGAATACGTTCGCCTATACCTGTGGGTTTTCACTCTGCGCTGCGAAGTCGGGGTTCGTGACCACCAGTCTTGATCTCTCGAAAAAATATCTTGAATGGGGCAAACGCAATTTCCTTCGCAATTACGTCGATCCCCAACAGCACCAGTTTATCCATGGCGATGTCTTCGATTGGCTTCGCAGATTAACCAAACAGCGACGTGCATTTCAGGTGATTTTGCTCGACCCACCGACCTTTTCGCAGTCGAAACTTTCCGGCGTTTTTCGCGCGGACCAGGATTACTCGAGTTTGGTTAAGGCGGCGCTCCCACTGCTTCAACCAGGCGGCGTCTTATTTTGCTCTACTAACGCTGCGCGCTGGAGACCCGAGGAGTTTCTCGCCGGCATCGAGGCAGCTGCTAATGCCTCAGGAAAACGCATCCTGCAAAAACACTACGCGCCGCAGCCGCCAGACTTTCCGGTGTCACGTGCTGAACCCGCTTACCTGAAAACTGTCTGGCTTAAGGTTGAGTAACGCGGTCAGCCCGCGCGCAACACCTCGAGCATTGCACGGTCAAGCTTGTGGCCACGGTGGTCTTCATAGCGGACATCTTGCCGCTCACTATCCAAAACCCCAAAGCCACCGCGCAAATTCCATACCGCCCAGCCCCAGCCGGCTTCCTTCCACAAGTCCAGACAATCCCGCATCCACGCCAGCGCCACCTGATGAGGTGTTCGATTAAAAGCGCCCCATTCGCCGACGTGGATCCCAACGCCCTTGGCCTCAAGCTTTTTCCAGGGCTGAATCCGTGTCTGACGCAGCGTCTCTTTATTGGCGATTTCTTTCTGGTCCTTTTTTAGAGGCCAGGTCGGCTCGGGCCATGTGTCGGAACCATGAATCCAATTGGCCTTGTAATGGCTGATCTGCATCGGTTCATAGCCACGCGTGCTTTGGCCAATTCCCATCTCTGCCAGCGTGCCCACTGGAGCTGTTCCCCAGCGCAAACCATCAGCGATAATCAGCCGTTGTGGGTCCTCGGCCCGAATCGCTTCCACCAATCGCTTTACGACCCGCGCGTAAGTCTCTTCGGGAATATCCGCCGGCTCATTCAGCAGGTCGAAACTGACCCGGCCATTCGGAATGCCTTTGTAACGCCGTGCAAAATGGGCCCAGTGGAATGCACAGGCCTCGAGCGCTTTCTCGTCGCTCCACAAATCGAGCGGTTCCTTAGGCGGATTGACGCAATATCCAGGCGCGCGGTGGAGATTGAGATTGATATGCACGTGATGCTGACGGCCCAACTCCACCGCCCCATCAATATGTTTGAGCTCCTCTTCCCGCAGCTTCAGCCAATCCGACGAATCGCTCCAGCAAAGATACGACATCGGCAGCCGGGCAAAATCAAAACCCCATTCTGCCATCATTACAAAGTCGCTTTCCAGAAAAGGAGGGTTCCCGCCAGCACGCTTCGTGAACTTCTCGAGCAAATTAAATCCACGCCAACGAGGCAAATGCTGCGCCGTAGGTTTTGCGGGTTCAGCGGCCACCAACGAAAACGCCCCGCTTGCGGCGACTGCTGTCGCGCCACCAACTCTCCGAATAAACTCCCTGCGGTTCATACGCACTCAATCCTTTTCACGATCCAAGGAGCGGGTGATGAGACTAACATGACCGACCGGCCGGGCACGCCGTTTCCACAACCAGAAAACGAAACCGGCGGCACAGCATGCGCCGAACAGGATAATCGCTATAACCTTTGTGGTCGAAGGGATCGGCGCACCTGGAGTAGTTGCCAGCTCAGGTCGCGGCCGGACGGCTGAGTCGCTTTCGGTTACAGTGGCCTGTTGGGTCGATGCACTTGGCGAGACGCCTTTTGCCGAAGCTGGTGATTCGGCCCTGCTCTCCGATGGGACCGCCGTCGATGAATCAGACTTTTTCGTCGAATCAGGACTTTCGGTCGGTTGAGCCACGACCCGATCCTGCGGCGCGCCCGAGCTGGCTTTGCGATTATCGGACGTAGCCTGATCCAGGCGGACTGATTCAACCGGTGCCGGTTGAGCCGGAGGGTTGATAGTCGCGGGGCTCGGCGTTACACCCGAGGTGGGCGTGATTGTTGAAGCCGTCGGCGGCGGTTCGGCTATGCGCTGAGTCAATTGGGATGCGGCATTTGAGCCAATGGCCGGAGCAGAAACTTGAGCCCCAGTGCTGCTATTGGTCGTCGGAGAGACAGTCGGAGCCGGCTGGGATTTCTTGCCGGAGATGATTAAGGGAGGAACCGTAGATGGCGGAGCAGTCTTAGGCGTCGATACGACGGGCAGACTCGGAGGGGCTCTTGGCGTCAGCAGGTCACTTGGCAAAGGAGGCATGTCTATCGCCCAGGGCGCCGACGTGACCGAAAAATTTGTGAACTGACCGCGCCGCGCGCGCAGAGTTCTTTACCACCTGCAACAATGCCGGCAAGACCGCATCAAACCGCCCTTGCTTCTCGAACTTCTGCTTGCCCAGGAAGTTCAAAACCTTGTCGTCGATTGCGGCTCGTTCGCCTTCCGACCATTCCTGAAGTGCAAGCTGGCCTGTATAGAGCTTTTCATTATAAGTCCATACCCCAATCGTATCTCCCAAGTGCAGCTGCCCGCGCATCCGCGAACCCAGCATGTCGTGAACCGCCCGGAACGCCCCGGCACTCCGTCGCTGCATCGCATGGGAGGTTTCGACAACGATCAAGTAGCGGTTGGCGGGAAGAGTTGAGGGCGAGTTGGTCTGCGCTTGGATCGGAGGCGGCAGAAGATTGGTGACACCCATTACCACGGTAAACAGCCATCCTAACGCGGGTGCAAAAGCGACCCTTCCCCTCTCATTAACACATCGCTTCAGCGAGGTGAGTAGTCTGCCTTGCGGCCGTAACCGCTTTAGCGGTTTTCGACTCGGCTCGAAAACCGCTAAAGCGGTTCGGAAGGTAGTGCGGTGCAGAGCCACCTCGCTGAAGCGAGGTGTTAATGAGAGGGCTTTCATTACTAAAAGTTTGAATGTTCTGGCCTAGCCGCGCTTTTGAAAGCGGTGACGCTCTCGCCGGTTGTGATGTTTAATATCATCCTCTAGCTCAGCCAAGGTACTTTCGATGGTTTGAATGAAATTCCAACAACTTGAGGCAAAACCGCCTAGGGCGATGACGGTTTCGCGCTCCGCCAAGTCATCCGTTACAGCGAGCACCTCACCATACGGCGCAAATCGATGTGCGGCACGCTCGATCAGTTGATCCGCCGTCTGGCCCGCTTTCGAGTAAAGCACTTCCACCCCCGGGCTGGATTCGGTCGACGGCTTGCCCGATACCGGCCCGGAGCCATCGAAGAACAAGCTTATCGGAGTGCCGGCGGCATCCTGATAAAGCATCAGGCGCCGGATCAGTTCGGAACGGGCCTCGGCAGAAAATCGGGCGCGTCCTGGAGCCAGTTCAGGCCAATTATGCAGGAGGCTGTAGCCATCGACCAATATTCGAACCAGCGCCATACGGCAGCTTAGGTTCTTTATCAGGTCACGTCCACTGAAACAGGTGACAGCCGGTCGCGCGGCCATTTCAAATCCAATCCCGCGTTTTGATTACACTGAATCGCCTGACTGACAGCCCCCGAATGGGATTGCACCCGTGCTGATTTCTGGTACTGTGGATTTGAGGCCTATGGGGCGTTGGCTGCCAATCATTTTGGCGATTCTTACCGTATCGCTCGTGCCCGGACTGCACGCTGCCGAAGTTGGTTTGATCAAAATTAATGGCGCGATCGGTCCTGCAACAGCCAGTTATATCGCTCGGGCGATTGATTTGGCGGGTACCCGCGATTATGCCTGCCTAGTTATCGAACTCGACACACCCGGCGGTCTGCTCGATTCCACCAAGTCCATCGTTCAGAAATTCTATGCGTCATCGGTTCCCATTGTCGTCTATGTGACTCCCTCCGGCGCTAATGCCGCCAGTGCCGGCTGCTTTATCACGCTAGCTGCCGATGTTGCCGCGATGGCGCCCCACACCAGCATCGGCGCCGCACACCCGGTTAGCATGGGCCCCAGCGGTCAGGAAAAGACCGATGATGTCATGAAAGAAAAACTGGAGAACTACGCCAGCAGCTATATTGAAGCGATTGCCGACAAACGCGGCCGCAATGTCGAATGGGCTAAAAACTCCGTCGTTAAGAGCGAATCCATCACTGCGGAAAAAGCGCTCGAATTGAAGGTGATCGATGTCATCGCGCCGGATTTGCCTGATTTGCTCAAGAAAATCGATGGGCGGGAAATCAATGGAAAGGCTCTAAAAACCGAAAGCGCTGTTGTCGTTCCGATACGAATGGCCGCGAGGGAGCGTGTGTTTCAACTGCTTTGGCGTCCTGAAGTCATGTTGGTTCTGATGTTAGCCGCTATTTATGGCATCATCGGAGAACTGAGCAGTCCCGGGGCCATTCTTCCCGGCGTGGTCGGTGCGATCGCCCTCATCCTGGCGCTCTATATGGCGGCAATCCTGCCGGTTAATCTCGCCGGGCTGGCATTGGTGGGCGTTGCCATCCTCTTGTTCATCATCGATGTTTTTGCGCCCTCACACGGAATCCTCACGTTCGGGGGTATTGTCTCATTCTTCCTCGGTGTCTTTATGCTCTTCAACACCGGTGACGCCGCGTTTCGCCTTTCGCTTGCCTATATTATTCCCGCCACTTTGATCACCGCAGCCTTCTTTGTATTCATCGTCGGGGCCGGGTTGCGGGCTCAATTGCTTCCCGTTCGCGCCGGCAAAGAAACGATGATCGGCAAAACTGCTCCCGCCCTGACGCGCATTGATGCCCGGACCGGCAAGGTCTTTGTTGAAGGCGAATACTGGAATGCCATAAGCGATGTGCCGATTGAACCGGGCCAACTGGCCGAAATCGTCGGCATTAATGGGCTGACGCTAAAAGTGCAGCCGAAAACAGCGTCAAATCTCCAAGTCACAGAAATCGCAAACCCAGCTAAATGACTTATGCCTGAAGAACTATCCGCCCTTGCGAAAATCATCCCCACGATCATCGTCGTCCTGGTCCTCGCCTCAATCGTATTGCCTCAGGCGCTTCGCATTCTCCGCGAATATGAACGCGGCGTTATTTTCAGACTCGGTAAGCTGCTCGGCGCCAAGGGGCCTGGTTTGATCTTCCTCATCCCGATCGTCGATCGCATCGTCAAAATGGATTTGCGAGTCGTCACCATCGACGTCGCCAAGCAGGAGGTCATGACTCGCGACAATGTCCCGGTTACCGTCGATGCGGTCGTCTATTTTCGCGTCATCGACCCGATCTCGGCGGTCGTTAAGGTTGAAAACTTTTGGAAGGCGACGTCGTTGATAGCGCAAACGACCTTGCGCAGTGTGCTCGGCCAGGCCGAATTGGATGAACTGCTCTCGCACAGGGAAAAAATCAACCAGACCCTTCAGGAAATCATCGATCGGCAAACCGATCCCTGGGGAGTCAAAGTCACCGCCGTTGAGGTCAAAGATGTCGTCTTGCCTGACGGAATGAAACGCGCCATGGCCAAACAAGCCGAAGCCGAACGCGAACGCCGCGCCAAGATCGTCAATGCCGAAGGCGAGTTCCAAGCCGCCGAGAAGATGGTTCAGGCCGCCGCGATGATGAGCAAGGAGCCCATGGCGTTGCAGCTGCGCTTTCTCCAGACCATGCGCGAAATCTCCAGCGAGCATAACACCACGACCTTCCTGCCGGTGCCCATTGACCTCTTTACCCCATTTATGAAGGGACCCAAAGCGTAAAACCGAAATCCGAATTCCGAAACTCGAAGCAAATTCCAAATTCCAATAAGCAATGATTCAAACGACCAGCCGCCGCGATTCAAGATTTTGAAGTTTACTCATTTGAATTTATTTCGGATTTCGAGCTTCGGGTTTCGGATTTGGACGGCACCCAGGGCACATTTGCTAGCGGTTGACTCCGGCGGCTTCCCGTTGCGATTCTAGCCTTGGGTAAGCTCATGCCTATTTACGAATACGAACTCTGTGAGGGTGATTGCAAAATCTGCGGCGGCAAATTCACCCTTTGCCGTCCGCTCTCTGCCGCCCCATTAACTAAATGTCCTGCCTGCAAGAAACCCGTCCGCAAGGTGTTTTCCCGTTTCCATTCGCCTAAAACGCTCTCGATTTCCGACGCTAAAAAGGCCGGATTCACCGTCCTCAAACGCGTCAACAAAGGCGAATACGAACGCCAATAGGTACCCCATCCTCGTAACGCAGAGTTTCACTCTGCTGTACCGCAGGCTTTCAGCCTGCAAACTCGGAACGTTTTCCACCCCCATTGGTCTAACCATTTAACACTAGTAAAATGTGCCCGGGTGCGGCACGTTCAGGGTTGGATCATGAGCCAATTAGAAGTGATTCAAGCGACGCTGCAGCGAGCAGTGATTCGGCGTCGTTGGACTCGCGCTCTGCGCGGGCTCTGGCTTGGTTTGCTGGTAGGGGCATCCCTAACCTTTGTCCTCATCGGTCTCTACCACCTGCTTCCGTTGCCGCTTTGGACCCTGTTGCTGGCTGCCCTGCTGCCATTTCCTTGTATGGCCATTGGCCTCCTCGCCGGCGGCTGGAAAAAGCCCGATCTCCGCCAAGTCGCCCGCTGGTTGGACGGGCGGGAGCACCTGCAGGAACGGTTGAGCACCGCCCTCGAACTAACCAATCAAGACCAAGCCGGCTCGTGGCGCGATTTAATTATTGACGATGCCGCGCAGCACGCCGCAAAGCTGGATCCACGCCGCCTCTTGCCCTGGCATTTGCCCAGGAACACGCGTTGGGCTCTCGTTCTGCTCGCACTGGCCGCGGGCCTCGGATTCGTGCCCGAGTATCGCAGCAAAGGCTCACTCCGCAAAAAAGCTGACGAGCAAAATATCAAGGAAACCGGCCGCCTCCTGGCGGAACTGACCCGCCACAGCCTGGAACACCGGCCGCCTGCGTTGGAGCCGACCCAGAAGTCGTTGGAAACCGTCACTACCCTCGGCGATCAGCTTTCCAAGCAGAGTCTGACGCGCAGTGACGCGTTAAAGGACCTCGCCAATGTTGCCGAGAAGCTTAAAGACCAGCTTCAGGACATGGCCAAGGACCCGGCCTTGAAGCGCCTTGAACAGGCGGCTCGCAGCCCAACCGGTGGCGAGTCTCCATCTGCCGCTGGGCTTCAGAAACAACTCGAGTCAATGCAAAAGCAGTTGGGCACTCCCACCGGCAACCCTCAGGCGCTCGATAATCTGAAAAAGAACCTCGAGAAACTCGAACAGGCAGCTCGCGGATTGGCCGATAAGAATTCAGCCGCTGACGACGCCGAACGGCAGAAACTCGCCGCGTCGTTGTCCGCCCTTTCACAACAAGCCCAGGAGCTCGGAGTGCAATTGCCGCAACTCGACGACGCCATTTCCGCGCTGGCTGCCAATCAAACCGACCTTTTCCTTAAGGATCTTGAGGCAGCCACCATCGATCTTGAGAAGATGCGCGATATGGCTAAAAGCATGCAGCAGTTGCAGCAACAAATCGAAAAGCTAGGCAAGGACCTCGCCGAGCAGCTTAAGAATGGTCAACCCGAGATCGCGCAGCAGACACTTCAGAAAATGATTAGCCAACTGCATTCAGCGAAGCTCACCCCCGAGCAACTCAAGAAAATCATGGACGACGTCTCGAAGGCGGTTGACCCAGCCGGCAACTATGGCAAGGTCGCCGATCACCTGAAGGAGGCCGCCAGCCAAATGCAGGCCGATAATAAATCAGGCGCGGCCCAATCCCTCGCCGCCGCATCTGCGGAACTGGACAAATTGATGCAACAGATGGGGGACGCTCAGCAACTGGAAGACACGCTTCAAGCGCTCAATCAAGCCTCGATGTGCATCGGAACCGGCATGGGCTGGCGCTCCTGCCTGGGCAAGCCGACTTTTGGACAAGGTGGCAAACCCGGCCGCGGTGTCGGCACCTGGGCCAACGACAACGCGCAGTGGGATGGACAGTGGACCGGTGGGTGGGACAATTCCGGCATCGTCCGCCCGGACATGGACCCTCGCGGCCAAACCGACCGCGGCCCCGGAGAGCTTAGCGACGCCCTGATGCCCACCAAGGTCAAAGGGCAATTCTCCCCTGGCGGCCCGATGCCCAGCATCACCCTCAAAGGCGTCAGCATCAAAGGCCAAAGTAAGATCGATTACGAACAAGCTGCCGCCGCGGCGCAATCCGACGCACAAAGCGCCCTCAGCCAGGAAAAAGTCCCTCGCGCTTACCAGGGCGCCGTGAAGGACTATTTCAATGATTTGAAAAAATAAATCCGCTGGTTATCAAGTCACCCCAAGCCAGGCCGCTACCTCTTGATAACTTGATAACCTAGTAACCTTGAACAATGGCAACAACCACCGAAGCCCAAATCCAAACCTTTACCGACACCTACGAACGACTTCGCGCCGAACTGGCCAAGGTCATCGTCGGGCAGGAACCCATCGTCGAGGGTACCCTCATTTCGCTTTTTGCCGGCGGCCATGTGCTGCTGGAAGGCGTCCCCGGGCTCGGCAAGACGCTCCTGGTGCGGACCCTGGGCCAGGTGCTGGACCT
>Ga0310810_10008308_pt1 | contig 11932 bp, 11 predicted proteins | sample NCmetagenome_FD_207641 | JGI IMG/M metagenome (GOLD analysis project Ga0310810, IMG submission 207641) | Soil microbial communities from experimental microcosm in Duke University, North Carolina, United States - NC | ecosystem: Engineered > Artificial ecosystem > Soil microcosm > Unclassified ...
GCGATCGACGTTCCGAAATTCTCCGCCACGGTCTGGCCGATGTCGGATAACGTCCTCCGCGTCCCCAGATCGACACTCCCGCGCACACGTTTCCCATAAACCAGCAGCGGGACGTACTCACGGCTGTGATCGGTGGACGCCGTGGTGGGATCGCAGCCGTGGTCCGCGGTCAGAATAAGCAGATCGTCCGGTTTGAGGCGGGCTTCGAGTGAAGGAAACCAGTCGTCCACGGCCTCCAGCGCCCGCGCGTAGCCTTCCACGTCGTTGCGATGCCCGTAGTTCTGGTCGAAATCGACCAGGTTCACAAAGATCATCCCGCCGGTAAGCGAGTCCATGGCTTGCAGCGTCTTTTCCATCCCGTCGGCGTTGGATTTAGTTTTCTCGTAATCGCCAATGCCCCGCCCCAGGAACACATCGAAGATCTTGCCGATGGCGAACACTTCGACGCCCCGCTCCTGCAGGCGGTCGAGCAGCATGCCCTTGGGTGGAGGAACGGCGTAGTCGTGGCGGTTGGGAGTGCGCGTGAACGCGCCGGGCGAGCCCACGAACGGCCGCGCGATAACCCGCCCGACCTCGTTCTTGCCGCGCAGAATCTCGCGCGCGGTTTCGCAGATTTTGTACAGCTCGTAGAGCGTGATGACTTCCTCGTGTGCGGCCACCTGGAAGACGCTGTCCGCGGAGGTGTAGACAATGGGTGAGCCGGTGCGCATGTGTTCCTCGCCCAGCTCTTCGATGATCTCGGTCCCCGACGCGGCCTTGTTGCCCAGCGTGGCGCGCCCGATCCGGCGCTCGAACTCGTCCATCACTTCGGGAGGAAAACCATGGGGGTAAACCGGGAACGGTTTCGCCAGATGAATGCCCGCCATTTCCCAGTGTCCGGTGGTGGTGTCCTTGCCGGGCGAGGCCAGCGCGCATTTCCCGTAAGCGCCCTGCGGCGCCGCGTCCGGCGGAAGGCGGTCCAGCGGCCTGATATTCCCCAGCCCCAGCCGGCACAGATTGTTCAGGTGCAGCTTGCGGCTCTGGGCGATGTGCCCCAGCGTATCGCTCCCGGCGTCGCCGTATTGAGCGGCGTCGGGCATCTCGCCGATACCGACGCTATCGAGGACAATCCAGATGACCCGCGCGAAACTCATTTCCGCGGAGCATCGCCCAGGATCGATTGAATGCGGCCGGTCATCTGCTCCAGGAACGTGGAAGGATCGAAGCCGTCCATGCGGCTGGCGATGTGGCCGCTCTTGTCGATCAGGATGGTACTGGGGATATTCATGACGTTCAGAAGCCGGGCCAAACCGTCTTCAAAATACACCGTCTTGTCCCATTTCTCGGCGGTCAAGAAGGGCTCCACTACGGACCGGTCTTCGTCGGAATTCATTTCCAGGAACACCACGTCGCCGCGCGCGCCAAATCGCTCACGCAGGGTTTCGTACAACGGATGCTGCACCCGGCAAGGAACGCACCAGGTGGCCCAGAAGTCCATAATCAGGAGCTTGCCCTTCAGGCTCGCCAGCTGGAGCTTTTTCCCGTCCAGACCGGTCACCGTAAACTCCATGGGATCCGCCAGGGAGGAATTCGGATCGAGCGCCAGGAGCTTCTTGCGCCGCGTCTCGACGGTAGTCGAAACGCGATCATAGGCAGCCAGGATCACATCGCCCAGACCCTTTTCCGAGCCGTGCAGCTTGGTGTACAGCTCGCCCAACAACTGGCGGTCGCCCTGACGTTTGTCATCGGTGGCGAAAGAATCGGGAATGACGAAGGCCTCGGCCAGGTGCTCCATCGCCTCCGCCTTCTGGTCCATCCGCAGCAGAACTTCGGCCCATTCGCGCGCGGTTTCCTCGGAGGGATAGGCGGAGAACGCACGGGCGGCCAGGCGGAGGGCGTCCTGGTCGTCGTTCTGGATGGTCCGGGCGCGGGCCTGATACATCAGGGCATGGCCCACGGCGCGCTCCTGCTCGTCTTGCCGCCGCGCGGCGTCCCGTCCCGTCGCCACCGGCATCTTATCCACCAGATCCTCGAATGCGCGAGCGTACTTGTAGGCCTTGGCGGCATTTTCCGGGCCGCCCAGAGTTAAAAACGCATAGGCCAGCCGGTCGAGCAGCAGATAATCTTCCGGCGAGGTGGCCGCGGCCGATTCGCCGTACTTGGCAATCCTGGGAACGTCGTTGCTTTCGACGGCCGCCTTTGCGAGCGCGCGTTCCACGTCGGCGCGCTGCGTCGTGTGGGGGTATTTGTTCAGGTGCGCTTCCAGGCCGCGGATCAGGTCCACCGGGCTGGTGCCTTCGTTTAAGGCGCGCATCAGGTCCTGCTGTTCCGGGATAGAGGGCTCGGCCTGCTGCGCCAGCGCTATGCAGGCGAATCGTGCAACGAAGAGGATCCCGGCGACTGCGCGTTTCATTCCACCGTAGCCTTCGCGGCGGCAGCGCGCAGGGCGTCGGCGAGCCGGGCGGCCCGTTCCCGAGCGAGGTTGATGAACGACTCGTTCTTGGCGATCCGGTCGAGCAGCGGCAGGAACTGCTCGCGTCCCACCAGCCGCTTCTGCGACCAGGCTGTGTCCACGCGCAGAACCGCATCGTTGACACCCAGCTTGTCGAAGCGGATTGCGCGGCGCAGGTTCATCATCGCCCGCTCGCTCTCGGAAATGCGCTCGAACCAGTCCTGGAGCGTCCGGGCGTTTTCGTCGGTCGTGTAGTTGAACTTTGATTCGCTCGATTCCGCGCCGCTTTCCCAGCGAAAGGTCTTATCGCCCATCTTTGCTACCTTCAGGCCGCTTTCGAGCGGGTGTTTGAAATGGTCAAGCTTTTCCACCAGATCGAAAATCGCCTGCAGCGCGTCCTTTTCCATCTGGAACGTTTCCGGCTCTTCGTCTTTGGCTTCCCGGTAGGTCGCTGCGCCGCTCCGGTCGACCGTGATCGCCAAATAGGCCGGATCGGATCCGGGAAAGATCTTGGTGAAGGCCACGCGCGGGGCATCCGCCCCCCACGCCAGCCCGGCCGCCGCCAGCCCTAAGAGCAGCTTAATGAGGAGCAGCTTCATGAACCCGCCCTTACGATGTTTGACATGGCGCGCGAAGTAGTCGCGTGGCAAATAGCCACCGCCAGCGCGTCCGAGGCGTCCTCGGTTTCGATGACTCCCTGGAGTCCGGTGAGTGTCCTGACCATCATCTGCACCTGCTGTTTCTCGGCCCGCCCGTAACCCACCACGCTCACCTTGATCGCCAGGGGAGAATACTCGCCCAGCGCGATCCGGGCCTCGGCGATCGCCAGCAGCGCGACACCGCGAACATGTGCTAGCTTCAGCGCGGTTTTGACATTCTGGGAATAGAAAACTTCTTCCACCGCGGCAGCGTCGGGCTGATGATCCTGCAGCACGGCGCGCAATCCTTGGGCGATCGCGGCCAGCCGCTGCTCCAGGGGCTTGGTGGCCGCGGCGCGGATCACGCCATGCGCAAGAACGCGATGCCTGCGGCCGTCGCTTTCGATCACGCCCCAGCCGGTGCGCTCGGTTCCGCAGTCGATCCCCAGAACACGCACGTTTTGCCGGCCCGGCGGCCTCGCCCAGCAGGGCGAGCTTAGGACGCCAGAGCCTCCATCTCCTTTTCGTCGATGTCGAAGTTGGAATACACGTTCTGCACGTCGTCGTGTTCTTCCAGGGCCTCGCTCAACCTGAGCATACCGCTGGCGTTTTTACCTTCCAGCTTCAAGAGATTCTTGGGCACCATGCCGATTTCGGCGGAAGCGGTGGGAATTCCGGCTTTGGTAATCGCTTCGAGCACCGCATCGTGCGACTCGGGCGGGGAGATCACTTCCCAATTCGCCCCATCGTTACGCAGATCCTCGGCGCCGGCGTCCAGCGCCAGGCTCATGAGCTGATCCTCGGTGGCCTTGTCGCCCTCGATCAGGATCTGGCTCTTGCGCTCGAACATCCACGCGACACTTCCCTGCTCTCCCAGGTTCCCGCCCTGTTTCGAGAAGATATGGCGAATGTCGCTCACCGTGCGGTTGCGATTGTCGGTGGCTACCATGACCAGCACGGCCGCCCCGCCGGGACCATAGCCCTCGAACATGATCTCGTCGATCTGGCCGCCCTCGAGCTCACCCGTGCCGCGCATGATGGCGCGCTTGATGTTGTCGGCGGGCATACTGACGGCCTTGGCGGCGGTGACGGCCGTCCGCAGACGGGGATTCATCGCGGGATCGCCTCCACTGCGGGCCGCGATCATGATTTCCTTGATGACGCGGGTGAAAATTTTCCCGCGCTTGGCGTCAAGCGCGCCTTTCTTGTGCTTGATGGTCGCCCATTTAGAGTGTCCAGACATACAAAACCTCGCAGGCTCATCGAACCCCTTCAGCGAGCCCAACTCCTAAAGATATCAGATGTGGGCCGGGCTCAAGCCCGCCGCGAGCCCGGAGACCCTACATCGCCCCCTGATTATCCAGGCTGCGCCATAGATACCAGGAAGCGACCGAACAGTACGGGCGCCAAGCCGCCGCGATCTTTTCCATCTCGGCCGGCGAGGGCAGCTCCGGCAGGTTGTAGGCTTTCTTGATCGCCGCCCGCACGCCCAGGTCTCCGGTCGGCAGGACGTCCAGGCGGCGCAGGGCGAAGATCAGGAACATCTGCGCAGTCCAGACGCCCACTCCCTTGACCTGCGTGAAATGATCGATAATAGCCGCGTCCTCGAGCGAGTGCACGTGATTGAAGCGCACCTGCCCGTCGCGCGTCATGCGGGCCAACTCGCGGATATAGGTGAGCTTTTGCTTCGAGAGGCCCAGCGACCGCATCCGGGCCGGCCGCAGCTTCAGGACCGCTTCCGGCGTCAAGGGATCGGCCTTGGCGGCCGCGATCAAACGGTTGAAGATCGTCAGTGCAGCCTTTCCACTCAACTGCTGGTACACGATGGACCGCACCAGGGTATGGAAGCTCGGCTCCCGGTACTGCATCCGGTACGGGCCTACCCGCTCAATGATGTTTCCCAGAACGGGGTCGGCAGCTTTGAGGTGCTGCAGGGCTTTTTTCATCGAAACCCCAATCGGCCGGGGGCAGTCTTACAGTATAAGTATGAGCAGTATCTCCGTGCGTGCCCGTGCGCTGGCCCTTCCCCTGACCATGATCCTGGCGGCCGGCCTGGTCGCCCAGGACAATGTGATCAAAGTGGACGTGGACCTGGTCAACGTCCTGTGCACCGTGCGGGGGAAGAATAACGCCCTGATCGGCGGACTGGAAAAAGGCGACTTCCACCTGCTCGAGGACGGGAAGGAGCAGGAGATCAAATACTTCACCCGGGAAACGGACCTCCCGCTCACCATCGGTTTGCTGGTGGACGTCAGCGGAAGCCAGGAGCGGCTGATCGACACCGAGCGCCGGGCCGCGAGCGCGTTCTTCCGAGCGGTGCTCCGCCCCAAGGACCTGGCGTTTCTGATCAGCTTCGGCAAGGATTCCGAGCTCCTGCAGGATTCGACCAGCTCACCCAAGCTTCTAGAGGACGGGCTGAAGGAGCTGCGCCTCAACGTTCCCGTGGGCGGGCTGCACCCGGGCCCTGTGCCGACGCAGCAGAACCAGGCCGGCACCGTTTTGTGGGACGCGGTGTACCTGGCTGCGAATGAGCGGCTCAGGAGCGAAGCGGGCCGCAAAGTCATCGTGGTGATCACCGACGGCGTCGATACCGGGAGCCGCAAGACCCGCGATCAGGCGATCCGCGAGGCCCAACTGGCCGATACCGTGGTCTACAGCATCGACTACAGCGATCCCGGCGCGTATGGCGGCGGCTTCGTGTTCGGCGGCGGCGGCGGAGAAGCCGAGCTGAAGAAAATGTCGGATGAAACCGGCGGGCGCGTGCTCAAAGTGGACCGCAAGAACAGTCTCGATGACATCTTCAAGCAAATCCAGGAAGAGATGCGCAGCCAGTACGCGATCGCCTATTCGCCCACGAATCCCAAGAAAGACGGGACCTTCCGGAAGCTCGAGTTCAAGATGGCGAATAAGGACTACAAGGTCCAGGCTCGCAAGGGCTACTACGCGGTCGCGAATTAGCCGCGTGGAGCGCTAGATCACGTCCGCGAAACTTTTTCGCAGCCGGTGGAACCAGGCGTATCCCATAACAGCGACCGCGACCGAGACAATCCACAACCCGGCCAGTCCCCGCAGCGTCGGCGCATGATTCTCGAGAAAGATCGCGCGATACGCCTTGACCAGGACGAACAAGGGATTGAAGCGCAGAATGCCGACCGCGCTCGCCGGAAGCTGCGACTCGGGGTAACAGATCGGCGTCAGGAAAAACCACAGCGTCAGCAGGTATCCGGTGATCTGCCCGAGATCGCGCACATAGACGCCGGTCGCCGACAGGATCCAGCACAGCCCCGCCGTAAACAGGATCTGGGGAACAATCAGCAGCGGCAGCCACGCGACGCTCAGCGGCAGCGATCCCCGCACGGCCAGCAGCCCGCCCATAAAAATCAGCAGCCCGAACGCTTCCGTGACCGCACCCGAAATCACCAGGTTGACCGGGAGCGTCTCCAGCGGAAAGACGATCTTCTTGACGAAGCTGCGGTGCTCCAGGATCACGTACGGCGAGCGGCCCAAGGCTTCCGAAAATGCCAGCCACGGCAGCATCCCCGCCAGGAAATACAACACGAATCCGGTGCGGCTGGTATCGGCGCCGAAGCGCGTGCGCAGCACCACCCCAAACACGAAGAAATACGTCGCCATCAGCAGCAGAGGATTCAGAAAGGTCCACACCGTCCCGCCGAAACTGCCGCGATAGCGTGCCAGGATGTCACGGCGGACCATCGACCCCATCAGCTTGCGATTGCGCCAGACACTCTTGACGGGCAAAAGAAATGCCTTGGGGGCGGCTCGCAGAAGCCGTGTACGCCGCACCGACGCGGCGGTCACGACGCGCGGCATCCCGATCTCGAGCGTCCCCGGCCCCACCCGCGCTTCGATCGCAATGAAACGGGCGCGGTCCTTCACCGGCGCAACTTGGACGCTATAGGCGCCGGCTTCCGCGGGCAGAGGAATCCGCAGATCCGCCTCGCGGCCGCGCACCTCCGACCATTCACCTTCCTGCAGGAATGCTCCAGTGGCCGGATCGTAGAGCTGCCAGCCGATCACGCCGGGCTGGTCAACGTGGAAGCGCAGGCGGATGGCACTGCCTTCGGCCACTGCCTCCATTACGTCCATCTACGTATACAACCATGAAGGGTAGCGGTCGCGCACGCCTCGACGCTTGCGGCCCACCACGTAGATCCCGTCGCCGCGGAGATCGGTCGGCAGGATGTAGCGGTCGAGCAGGTGTTCCACCCAGGCCTGTTCGGGCTTGGGCTCTTCGCGGAACGGACCGGTTTCGAGCGCCGTGACTTCGAACCCGGAATTCTCCAGCAGGTCTTTCACCTCGCGCGGCGAGTATTCGCGATTATGGCGCGCCTCGGTTTCGCCCGTTTTGTTGGGGCGGATGTAGGCCGGAAACAGCATGGGATGGTATCCCTGCAGAATCGCCGACACAGCGCGCGCCGACGCGATATTGGGCGTGGTGAGCACCAGTGTTCCGTCCGGTTTCAGCACGCGGTTGATCTCGCACATCATGTGCATGGGATCGGAAGGCAGGTGCTCGATCAGCTCACAACACAAAACCGTCGAAAAATAGCCGTCTTCGTACGGAAAACGATCTTTTTCCGCGTCGAACAGATCCACCTCGCAGCGAAAGTCCTCGCCGTTCTCGGAAGTGACGCTGCGATGATTGGTCTGACCCTTCGGACCGTAGTAGCAGCCGCGTACTTCGCCGTACCCCAGCCGCGTCTTGAGCGCGGGGGTGATCTGCAGATACGCGCCCATCTCGAGGATCCGGTCCTGTGGACCTCCCGACGGCGTCAAGGCGAGTGTCCGCTCCAGGCGCGTTCGATGCGTCTCGACGTACTCTCGCGATCCGTCCCCGGGCGGAGCCCAAGAGGCGATGTAGTCGCCATCCACGTGTGACACGACAGGCAATGCCGCAGGCGGGGTGCCGGCAGGTGCGGCCGCTGCGCCAGCTTTCGCCGCCAAGGACGCAGGCTGTTGCCATTCCCGGCCTTCCACCACCGCTTCCAGAAACTCGGCGTACCGCCGCGCGGTCAGATCCCAGCTACACTCGCGTTCGGCCCATGCCGCAGCCCGGTCTCCCAACTCTCGGCGGACCGCTGGGCGCGTGGCCAGCAGGTTCAGATACTCGAACAGATGTTCCTCTTCGGTGACGTCCACGGGGACCTTCAGGCAGATGTCGCCGGGCAGCTCGCGGAAGGATCCCACGTCGGAGACGATCACTGCCTTACCCATCCCCAGCGCTCTTTGCAGCGTTCCCGAACTCTCGCCGACCGTCGGATACCGCAGGTTCAGCACGATATCGCAGGCGCCCAGGTAACCGCTGAAATCCTCGGTCGGAACGAAATCCAGGTGGCGCACGTGCTGCTCGAGGTTCATCGACGCAATTAGCGTCTGAAGCGGCAGTTCCGGATGAGCCTCACCCACCAGAATCATGCGAGCGTCCGGTATGGCGCGCACCAGCCTGCGGAAAACGCGCAAGGACTCGGCGATGCGCTTGTACGGCTTAAGAAATCCGAACACGCCGACCAACGGGGTACGCTCCGCTAAATTGAGACGCGCCCGGTAGCTCATGCGATCCGCCGGGGCGGTCCAGGCGCCATGCAGAATCCGGGCGATGGAACCTTCAAACCCTTGCGCACGCAGTTCCGCGCCGACCGCGTCGCTATGCACAATCGCCCCGCGCGAGCGCTCGAGCACCGTCCGCATCATCGACAGGCTGTAATCCGGGGCCCGCTGCCGCGTTCGCACATAGCACTCGGCATAGGCTTCCGCTTCCGGGCCGTGGTTGCGTCCAACTTCCCGCACGTAGCCGTCCCAGTCGTTGCGATTGATGGTGAGGTCGGCAACCAGGTGATGCAGGTTGGCCTCATGCATCACCACCACGCCGGGATGCTCCAGCGCCGCCTCATAGACGAAGTCGTGGTACGGATTATTGCCCAGTTGATAGACGCAGACGTCGTAGCGCGAAGGGTCGAAAGCCGCTGGTTTCGCCGAGAACGTCTCCACCTGAATCGATTTATTCAGGTGTTCGAGCACGGCAGCCGAGTAGTCGGCAATGCCGCTTTTCGCCGGCGGCAGGGGAGAAAAAAACGCTACCCGCATGCTTCAGGGAATCAATTCGACGGTGAATGTCGCCAGCGATAAGGGAATTTTCACCATCACCGGCGTGCGCACCGCGTCGTGCGCGAAGAACAGCTCCAGTGTGAGATCCGACGCCGGACCCTTGATCGAAGTCCGAAACCGGTCCGCCTCGATTTGCTGATTCCCCAGGCGCACCGGCGTGCTTCCCAGGAACTCCAGCCGGACATTGTACGCCGCGCCCAGAATCGCCGGCTGCTGCGGAGGTAGGCGTCCCTGCGCCAGCTCCTTGCGCACGAACTGGAGCAGGGTCAGGGCGTCGCGCGCGCAGGAGGGCACGCTGATCTCGGTCCTCCCACCGGTCCGGTCGTCCCGAAGGCCTTCGCGGATGGCGGTGTTCTTGTTCGGATCGAAGGTCACCCGTTCTTCATTTTTACGTGTGCCGCGCGAGATTTTCTTTTGCAATTGCTCGGAACAAAAGTCGAGGTTGGCCGTGGAACGATACTGGTCGCGGATGGCGAATCCAGGCACGCTGGCGTCCAGATTCAGTTCAAAATCCCAGCCGGGAGTGGCGGCGGTGCCCTCGCCGGTCCGGTCCGAGCGGAGGCTGGCTTCCCCCAGGCTCAGGCCACTGGGCCAGTTGATGGTGAAGTGCAGGACTTCTCCGGAAGCGGAAGCCAAAAACGCGACACACAAAATCAGTAAGTACTTCATGACATGCGCGCGGCCACAGCCGCATCGTGGTGGCGACGGCTTCCAGCTACATCGTAATACACCTGGAGGGTCCGGGCCGCCGACTTCTCCCATGTAAATGCAGCCGCGCGGTGGACCCCCAGCCTTTCCAGGCGCGCGCGCAATTCCGAATCCAGGAGGATGTCCAGCATGGCCCGCGCCATTTCTTCCCGGGATGCAGGATCGAACAGAATGCCGGCGGCGTTGGCCACCTCAGGCATGGCCGTCAGCCGCGAGCAGGCAACTGCCCTCCCGGACGCCATAGCTTCGAGAATGGGCAGGCCAAATCCCTCGTAAAACGAAGGGAATACGAACAGTTCGCAGGCGCCGTAAAACTGCACTAGATCGGCATCGTCCACAAAGCCGGTAAAATGCACACGGTCCCGCAGGGCGGATTTGTTCACCGCGCGATGCAATTCGCGGGAATACCAGGTTTCCTTGCCGACAAACACCAGATCGTGCTGCAATTGCGGTTCCGCTTGCAGCACGTCCTCGAATGCCTGCAGGAGTCCCAGGTGATTCTTACGCGGCTGCAGGTCGCCGACGGTAAGAATGAACGGCCGCTGGAAGCCGAATTTCCGCTGGATCGCCGCGCGCGCCACTTCGCGCTCGATGGGCCGGAACTGGCCGGCCACGGCGTTCGGCACCACCACCACTTTCTCCTCGTCGATGCTGTAGTGCTTCAGAATCGCGCGCCGCGAAAATTCGCTGGGCGTGAGTACGCGCGCCGCGCGCTTCAGCGTCCGCTTCACCGTGAGCCGAAGCTGAAGCGAGCGAAACCGCGTGAAATATTGCGGGCACTCCAGATAGCTGACATCGTGCACGCTCACCACTAGCGGCGCGGCGCTGAAGACCGGGCCGGTATACTGCACGTGCAGCAGATCCGGACGATCGCGGCGGACATGCTGGGGCAGGTCCACGCCCAGGCGCACATAGGGATTCTCGGAGACGCGCCGCGTCTGGATGCGGCCGGGCAGATCCGTTTCCACGCCCTGCTTCGAGATATAAGCGATCAATTCGTTGCCTTGGTCCAGACGGGCGAACTCGTGCAGGAGATTGCGGATATAAACTTCGTTTCCCGTGAGGTGACAGCCGATCGCGTGCGCGTCAACTGAAAATCGCATTTAAAGACTCAGTATAGCCTCCTCGCCAATAAAAACACGACAATCGCGGAAAGTAGTAGTACGGCGATCGCGATGAGCACACCCCTTGGTTGGGACGCTCGCGCCGGGGGCGCGGGAACGTTGAGACCGGTCACGGCGCCGCCTGGCTCCGGTACCGGCTGCGCGGCCGGCGCCGCCGGCTGGTGGAACATCCTGGTGAATTCTCCCAGCTCCCCGGGCGGCGTGGAGCCGGAAGGTGCGGCCGAAGGCGCCGCGGGTCTCCGGAACGCGCGGGTGAACTCCCCCGGCTGGGACGTTGTGGCCGGCTGTGGAGCGGGTTTCGGCGCGGGCGCCACTACCGGCGCGGGCGCCTGGCGCAGCTGAAACATGCGAGTGAAATCCCCGGGAGCCGCTCCTCCTGGGCCTGATGCTTCTGATGATTCTGGCGATTCTGCGGGCGCTGACGGCGCAGGCTGGGCCGGCGGCTTGATTCGCCACGCTCCCGCGGAATCCAGAGGAGCAGGCTCCGCCACGGGCATGGTGACCAAGTAAAGTTTGCCTTCGTGCTCCCCGCGATCGATCTCCGCATCGCGCGGCGTTTCGGCAGGAAAATCCGGGGAGGTGAAAAAGTGGGCTTCGACGGCGCGGCCGGTGGCACGTTCGCGCGCGCGGAACGTCTGGACCACCGCGTCCTCTCGCAGCAGCCCCAGCAGCTCAAAACGATCGGGGAAACTCACGTTCCCCATATAATCGCAGGTCTCGGGGAGATTCTGTAGAAGTCGAGGCGAAGGAAGCGCCCTTAGTACGCCGCCTGGTAGATTTCCAGGGCCGCAGCCGCATTGAAGGGCTGCGGGTTGAACTTCCCGCTCCACTGCTTCCCGGCCTCTTCGGCTAGGCGGGGGAGCGCCTCTTCGCGAATGCCCGCCTCGCGCAGATTCCGGGCGAAT
>Ga0310810_10008310_pt1 | contig 11931 bp, 7 predicted proteins | sample NCmetagenome_FD_207641 | JGI IMG/M metagenome (GOLD analysis project Ga0310810, IMG submission 207641) | Soil microbial communities from experimental microcosm in Duke University, North Carolina, United States - NC | ecosystem: Engineered > Artificial ecosystem > Soil microcosm > Unclassified ...
CTGCTCGGGTGTCTTCGTGCTTGCCGCTGCGGGCGTGCTCGACGGCAAACGTGTCACGACGCACTGGCGGTACGCGGAGCTACTCGCGCAACGTTATCCGTCGATTCGCGTCGAGCCGAACGCGTTGTACATCGACCAGGGGCAAGTGCTGACGTCGGCCGGATCTGCCGCAGGCCTCGACATGCTGTTGCACCTCGTGAGGCGCGATCACGGACCGAAGGTGGCGAATCAAGTCGCGCAGCGGCTGGTGATCCCGCCGCACCGAGACGGCGACCAGGCGCAGTACGTGCCGCGCCCCATCGCGCCCGACGAATCGAGCCGCCTGGCGCGGCTGCTGGACTGGATTCGCGGGCACCTGGGCGAAGAGCACTCGATCGCGTCGCTGTCGCGCCGCGCCGGCATGAGCCCGCGCACGCTGCTGCGCCGGTTCAAGGAAGCGACCGGGCTCGCGCCCAACGAATGGCTGGTGCGTGAGCGCGTGGCGGCGGCGCGGGAGATGCTGGAATCAGGCCGAGTGGCATTGGGCCGCGTCGCCGAGCGCGCGGGCTTCGGGTCGCAGGAGTCTTTCAGAAGGCATTTCAGGCTGCAGGTGGGTGTGCCGCCGGCCGCGTATCACAAGAGGTTTCGCGAGAGGAGTCAGGCTAAAGCCTGACCTCACGTTTCAAGAGCACACGCCGAATTGCGATGGAGCTTTGAATCAGACCTTGGTCTGAACCGCGCGATTCGCATTGTCACATCACCTTTTCCCCGATTGACTCTCGGAAGCCGCGCGCCGTAGTGTCGCGGCGCCAAACACACAACAACATCAGCCAGGGATTGGGTGCTCGCATTCTCTGGCTGCCTCGGTCCGGTCGGAGACACGCATGAAGGGAAGTACACGGAAGTCGCAGCGGATCGGTTTCGCACTGTGCTGGTTGCTGTTCGTCGCGGCTGCCGCGTTCGCTGAAGAGGGCGAACCGCACAAAACGCCGTGGATTTACGTCCAATCATCCCCGGTAGCTCCTATTTTTGTCTGCAAGGCTGACGAGATGTCGGCCGTCACGGCACAGCTCGACGCCTACTCCGATTGTTCCGACACGTTCACCAATTGGACGGAGGCGTGGCCGGATTCGCCGGATGTGAATGGAGTCATTACGCTTAACTGCGTGCCGTCTGAGATAACCAACTCTCTTGCCGGAGGCCACCAGGAGATCCGGCACTTCACGTACACGCATCTGCAAGGACCGCCGGGCTGCGCCGCGTCCTCGAACAGCCAAACGGCTATCGGGCGGCAGTTCTGGTACTACTGCGACCCCGGTTGGTCGATGATTATTCCGAGCGGCTCGAGCGTACCGAACTGCATTCGTAATTCGGACACGCCCAGTCCACCGAAGCAGCCGCCCTGCTGCAACAAAGACAATCCGCTGAACTTCGGCAATCCCATCAACATCGCGTTTGGCGAGAAGTATCAGCGCGAGACGGACTACGTTGCTGCGGGTGCCACGCCTCTGAAGTTCGAACGCCACTATTCCCACAGCGCCTGGCGGCACACCTACCAGCGCGCCATCGAGCAGACCACGATCCTCGACACGACCGCTCACAAGAAGATCGCGATCTGGGCCAGGCGCGAGGACGGTCGCGGCATCCCATTCACGATCTACGACGGCGTGCTGCAGACGCCCGATCCCGACACGGTCGAGCGGCTTGAGTTAGTGATGACTGGCAGTGTTCAGACAGGCTGGCGCCTGCGCGATGCGAACGATGCGGCGGAGCTCTATGACCTGAGCGGCAAGCTGTTGTCGATCACGACGCGCGCCGGGATCGTGCAGACCCTCGCATACGACGTCTCCCAGCGACTCAGTACCGTCACTGATTCGTTCGGCAACCAGCTCCAGTTCGGCTACGACACTTCCGGCCGACTCTCTACCCTGACGGTGCCCGGCAGCGGCCTGTATCAATACAGCTACGCGGCCAACGGGCTGGTTTCCTCGGTTACCTACCCGGACTCAAACGTCCGTTCCTATCTCTACAACGAATCCGCGTACACGGGCGGTGTGAATCTGCCGAATGCGCTCACGGGCATTGTCGATGAAAGCTCGCAGCGCTTCGCCAGCTTCACCTACGACGCGCAGGGGCGCGCAGTTGAGACCACCTACGCAGGTGGCGCGAATCGCTATGCGGTTGCGTACAACACGGACGGCTCGCGCACCGTGACGGATCCGGCAAACGCGTCCCGCACGTTTTCCTTGGTGACCAAGAGCGGTATCCAGAAGGTAGCAGCCGTGAGCGGTTCGCCGTGCGCGGGTTGCGGGCTCGCAGCCAGCTACACGCACGACACTGCCGGCAACGTGACGAATCGCTACGATTTCAACGGCGTTCAGACGGCTCGGCAGTTCTCAACCGACGGACGCAACCTGGTCACGTACGAGGCGGAAGCGAGCGGCACGCCGAGCGCTCGAACCACCACCACAACGTGGCATACGACCTACCGACTGCCGACGCAGATCGACGAATCGGGCAAGCGCACGAGTTTTACGTACGATTCGAGCGGCAACGTTCTGACGAAGACCGTGCGCGACCTCAATAACAGCGACTCGCGCACCTGGACCTACACCTATAACAGCTTCGGCCAGGTGCTCACGGCCGATGGTCCGCGCACCGACGTCTCCGATGTCACGACCCTTACGTATTACAGCTGCGCGACGGGCTATGAATGTGGCCAGGTTCATACCATCACGAATGCACTCGGCCACGTCACGACGTACAGCAGCTACAACGCGCACGGCCAGCCGCTGACTATCAGCGATCCGAACGGACTCGTGACGACGTTGACGTATGACGCGCGCCAGCGACTCGCCTCGCGAACTGTTGGCAGCGAGCAGACCACTTTCGCCTACTGGCCGACCGGCCTGCTCAAGAAAGTCACGCTCCCTGACGCGAGCTTCCTCGAGTACACCTACGATGCGGCGCACCGGCTGGTCGAGATCGAAGACTCGGAAGGCAACCACGTCGACTACACGCTCGATGCATCTGGTAATCGCACCGCCGAGCAGAGCTACGATCCGTCCGAGGTGCTGACGCAGACGCGCACCCGCGTCTTCAACACACTCAATCAGCTGTGGAAGGAGATCGGCGCCGCCGGCACCCCCGATGTCACCACGACGTTTAGCTACGACGGCAACAGCAACCAAACCGAAATCGATGCACCGCTCTTCCGCAGCACTGCTCAGACCTACGATGGGCTCAACCGAGTGACGAAGGTCACCGATGCGCTGTCGGGCGAAACCAACTACGTTTACAACGGGCTCGATCAGCTGCTCGTCGTCACCGATCCCCGCGGCAACGCCACGAACTACTCCTACAACGCGCTCGATGATCTCAAGCAGCAGGTGAGTCCTGACACCGGCACAACCACGAACACGTACGACTCGGGCGGCAACCTGGCTACCAGTACGGACGCACGATCGAAGACCGCAACCTACGCCTATGACGCCTTGAATCGCGTCACTAGCGTCACCTATCCCGATCAAACTGTCAGCTACACGTACGATAGCGGCACGAACCAAAAGGGCCGGCTGACGCAGGTCACCGATGCCTCGGGCTCAACCAGCTGGAGCTACGACATGCACGGCCGCGTGCTGTCGCGCCAGCAGAGCATGGGGGTGAGCAAGACGCTCAGCTATGCCTACGACAGCTTCGGCCGACCGCAGACGCTGACGCTTCCTTCCGGTAATGCGATCACCTACGGCTATACCGATGGCAAGATCACGAGCCTCACCCTGAACGGTCCGACCACGATCCTCTCGAACGTGCTGTATCAGCCGTTCGGCCCCACGCGTGGCTGGACTTGGGGCAACAGCACTCTCGCGGTGCGCGAATACGATGCCGATGGCCGAGTCAGCAGTATCGACAGCTCGGGCCTCAAAACCTACGGCTACGACGATGCATCGAGAATCTCGACGATCTCGGATGCGGACACGCCGAGCCTCGATGCTGCCTACACCTACGACAACCTGGACCGCCTGAAGGCCGTCTCGGCGTCGCTTCCCGCTACGCCTTCGCTCGCCGTCAGTGCAACCAGCGTGGCTGCTGGCGCCAACGTCACGGTCACGCTCACGAATGCGCCCTCGGGCTCGGGATACTGGCTCGCACTGACCAAGGTCGGCGCGCCCTACACCACCTATGACAAGTGGGTCGAAGTCACAGCGACTGCGGGCAGCTTCGTCTGGAACGTCACGATGCCCTCGTACGCCGGCAGCTACGAGGTTCGTCTGTTCGCAGCGCCGTTCGAGCAGCTCGCAGGAAGTCCGGCCATCACCGTCGCGGCCCCATCGCAACCGAGTCAAGCGACACTCAACGTCAGCACGAGCACCGCTGTCCCGGGATCTTCGGTGACTGTTCGCCTGATGGCCGGCGCAGGCGGAGCGACCGACTGGTTGGCACTCGCGCGAGTGAGCGCCGCAAATACGACGTACCTGCAATGGGTATATGTCGGCTCCGGCGTCACCAATCGTGATTGGACCGTGACGCTGCCGACCAGCGCTGATAGTTACGAGTTCAGGTTATTCCTGAACGACGGCTACACGCGGGCTGCGACCAGCCCGCCGGTGGTGTTGACCACGGCCGCTCCGGTATCCGGCGCCAGCTCATCGGCCAACTACAGCTACGACGCAGTCGGCAATCGCTTAACGGGCGCTGGCGCGACGTACACGATGGCAGGTGGCAGCAACCGTCTGCAGAGCATCTCCGGCACGCTCACGCGCAGCTATTCCTATGACAGCAGCGGCAATGTCACGAACGATGGGACGAGGACGTTCGCGTACAACGACGCCGGTCGGATGACGAGTGCCTCGAAGGCGGGTGTCACGACAACGTATGCGCTGAATGCGCTCGGGCAGCGCGTGAAGAAGACGACGAGCGGGACTTCCACTTACTTCGTCTATGACGAAGCGGGCCATCTTGTGGGCGAGTACAACAATTCAGGAAACCTGCTCCAGGAGACGGTGTGGCTCGGGGGCATTCCAGTTGCGACGCTCAGACCGAACGGCGGTGGCGTCAGTGTGTTCTACGTTCATACGGATCATTTGAACACGCCGCGGCGGATCAGTCGGCCGAGCGACAATGTGATCGTGTGGCGCTGGGATAGCGATGCGTTTGGCACGACTGCAGCGAATGAGGATTCGGATGCTGACTCCACGTCGTTCGCGTACAACCTGAGATTTCCGGGGCAGTACTTCGATACGGAAACTGGGCTGCACTACAACTACTTCAGAGACTATGACCCGCAGACGGGAAGGTATCCGCAGTCGGATCCGATCGGGCTTGAAGGCGGTCCTAATACCTACCTATACGCAGGTGACAATCCCACGCTGTTTACAGATCCGCGCGGCCTATTTCTCTGGCTTGTTCCGGCCGCTATTGCGACTGAGGAAGCGGCAGTTGGCGCGATCGCCGCCATGATGGCTGCCTTCAAAGGGTATGAAGCGCTGAAGAAGCCCTTGCCTGATCCTGCTCCTGACGCCGCAAATGATCCAGAATACGGCGATGATGATTGTCCGTCGGATTGTCGAACTTGGCGTATTGCTCTGAATCTCATGTATCAGTCGCTCTCAAGGATGCAAACTTTCCCCGGACACTTTTCTCCGGAATACCTCGCTCAGCGTTGGGACATCTTCTGGAAACGCGTGAAACGCTATGAGAAGGTGTGTGGGCCGTATACACCACCACCTCCGCTAAGTGACATCTATTTGAAATGAGTGAACACGAGATGTTGCGTGACCCACTGATAGCGTTTGTGCTTCGGAATGGCGGGGCCGATGCCGCGCTCGCTCTATTGGCCGAAAGCGCCAGGCCGACACAGGATGCTCCAGTGCTACAGGCCGCTCTTAGGCAGCTGCGGGAAGCCGGTACGGCGGGTTCGCCCTTTGCGATGTGCATGTGTTCGAGACTCTCTCGGGCTGGCATCGGTACATTGAAATCAGATCACGACGCATACATGTGGGCACAGAGAGCAGCCGCGGTTGGATTCCCACCCGGTTTGTATGAGCTTGGGCAATGCTTTGAGAACGGCATTGGGGTGGCTCGGGATATTCACCGCGCGCACGCGCTATACGAGCAAGCTTCAGGAGGTGGATACGGATTCGCCGCGCAGCGCCTTGGCCGTGCCTACTACGACGGCGACTTCGGCGTCAGGGATCTGGAAAAAGCTGTGCGCTGTATGGAACGCGCGGCTGATCTCGGCGAATCACTAGCGGCGCTTAACTTGGCTGAATGGTATTCCTGTGGAGACCGTCTAGCAAAAGACTATGCAGCCGCGGTCCGTTGGTATCAGCGCGGTGCCGACTTGGGTGATCCATTGGCGACGCTTCAGCTTTTCCTTGCGTACTCCGAAGGCGAACTCGGATTGCAACGAGACCTAACGCTCGCAAATAGATACAAGGAACTTGCAGAGCAGCAGGATAAATAGATGCTGCGCCAAGTGACCTGAGGCAGTCTTCCGAGACAAGGCAACAATGAGGCGATGTATCAGTTAGGCATCTATTGCCTTCCGCGAACAGGACGACAAGCAGGGTTGGTCCTGGATGGAAGAGTCCGCCGAGGAAAGAGCGCACGGTTGAATGCTGAGACAGCGATGGGCAGCCGGCGCGAGCCCCTCTCAGTAGCACTCCGGTCCAGATAAGGCCTGCCAACAGACCCTGCTAACATCCCCGGAATGAGTACGACGCTGACGACGACACCTGCCGCCGACGGCTTTCGCATGCCCGGTGAATTCGAGCCGCATTCCGGCACCTGGTTGCTGTGGCCCGAGCGAACCAGTAACTGGCGCCTGGGAGCAAAGCCTGCGCAAGCAGCGTTCGCCGCCGTAGCCACCGCCATCGCTACCGGCGAGCCGGTCACGGTCGGTGCTTCGCGCGCGCAATTCGTACATGCGCGCTCGATGCTGCCGGATGCGATCCGCGTCGTCGAAATGTCGAGCGACGATTCCTGGATGCGCGACGTCGGTCCGACCTTCGTCGTCGACGGCAAGGGCGGCGTGCGCGGCGTCGATTGGGTCTTCAACGCCTGGGGCGGCCTCAGCTCCGGCCTGTACTTTCCCTGGGACCAGGACGACCTGGTCGCGCGCAAGGTGATCGAGATCGAAGGCCGCGACCGTTATCGCGCGCCGTTCGTACTGGAAGGCGGCGCGATCCACGTCGACGGCGAGGGCACGCTGCTCGCCACCGAAGAGTGCCTGCTGAATCCGAATCGCAACCCGACGCTGGATGCGGGTCAGCTGGAAATCCTGCTGCACGAGTACCTGGGCATCAGCAGCGTGATCTGGCTCAGCAAGGGCGTCATCGACGACGAGACCGGCGGTCACGTCGACAACCTGTGCTGCTTCGCGCGGCCGGGCGAAATCGTGCTGACCTGGACGGACGACAAGCGCGATCCGCAGTACAAGGTTTCGCTCGATGCCTACGAGCGGCTGATGGATTCGCGCGACGCGCAAGGTCGACGATTCAAGATACACAAGCTGCCGCAACCGGGGCCGCTGTATCGCACGAAGGAAGAGGCGCGCGACATCGACACGGTCGATGGCCGCCCGGGGCGTCCGGTCGGCGAGCGGCTCGCCGGTTCCTACGTCAACTTCTATCTCGCGAATTCCACGGTGGTCGTGCCGCTGCTCGATTCGCGGCGCGACCGTCACGCGCTGCGCGCGCTGACGCGGATCTTTCCGGAACGCCGGATCATTGGGGTGCAAGCACGGGAAATTCTGCTCGGCGGTGGCAACATCCACTGCATCACGCAGCAAGTCCCGGCAGGTAAATGAACCGCGCACGCGACTATCGCAGCCTGGTCCCGGAGCTGCGCGACGACCTGCTCGCCGCGCAGATCGACACGCGCAAGCTCGCGAAGTTCTCGGTCGCAGTCATCGTCACCGGCGTGCCGACCGCGGGACGCACCGAGACGGTGAACAAGCTGATCGAGTGGCTCGATCCCAAGTACGTCACGGTCCGCGCGTTCGGCGCAGACGATGTGGACGCCGAGTATCCAGCCATGTGGCGCTACTGGCGCGCGCTGCCCGCGTTCGGCCGCATCGCGTTCTACTTCTGGGGCTGGTACGGCGACTACATGCACTGTGCGCTCGAGGATTCGCGCAAGGCCAAGCGCCGCACGGTGCGGCAGCTCGAACGCATCCGACGCCTCGAAGCGATGCTGAGCGCAGATGGCATCCGCGTCGTGAAGATTCACCTCGACCTCGACGCCGACACGCAGCGCAAGCGTCTGAAGAAGCTGCGCGCCGACAAGCTGACGCGGTGGCGCGTGACTGACGACGACCTGTGGCTCGCGCACCGTCACAAGGCCGTGCGCAAAGCGATCGAGCGTTGCCTGGCGGCGAGCGACCAGCGCGCAGCGCGTTGGAATCTGATCGAGGGCGCCGACGAGGACTACCGCGAAGTGCGCGCCGGCGAGATTCTGCGTGAAGAGATGCAGGTCGGCCTGGAGCGCGCGCAAAAGACGGTGCGTGTGCGTGCGAGCAAGGCGGCGAAAGGATCGCCGTTGCCGCGCCCGCGCATCCGCAAGGTCACCGATGACGAATACGATGACGAGCTCGAGCTGCTGCAGGCTCACCTGGCGCTGCTGACGCGACGAGCGAAGTTCCGCAAGCACGGTCTCGTGCTCGCATTCGAAGGCATGGATGCGGCCGGCAAGGGCGGCGCGATCCGCCGCATCACGCACGCTCTCGACGCGCGCCAGTATCAGGTCGTGCCCGTTTCGGCGCCGACCGCGGAAGAGCGCAGCTATCCGTATCTGTGGCGCTTCTGGCGCGAGGTGCCGGCGCGCGGTCACATCGCGATCTTCGATCGCTCATGGTACGGCCGCGTGCTGGTCGAGCGGGTGCGCGGCTTCGCGGCGCCCGCCGATTGGCGAAGGGCTTACGATGAGATCTGCGAGTTCGAGCGTGAGCTGCTCGAGCATGACCTGATCGTCGCGAAGTTCTGGCTGCAGGTGAGCAAGGCCGAGCAGCTGCGGCGGTTCAAGGAGCGCGACGAGGACAAGCTGAAGCGCTTCAAGGTGGATCCGGAGGACTGGGCGAACCGGACGCTCTACGACGCGTACCAGGCGGCGGCGGGGGAGATGGTCATGCGCACGAATACGCGGCAGGCGCGCTGGCATGTTGTGCCGGCGGACGATAAGAAGAGTGCGCGGCTGCATATCCTGCAGACGCTGTGCGAGACGATTGAGCAGGGATTGTCGGGCTGAAGCCCGACCTACGGCCTGCTACAGACGTCGGTTAGTGCCCTGTAGGTCGGGCTTTAGCCCGACAATCCGTGCCAGATTCACAATCCCTTCTTCAGGCCCACCACAAACACGACGTCCGACGCGCTCTCCACCGCGATGTCCTCGCTGACGGCGAAATCGAGTTGCCAGCCGCAGACGAAGCGATAGTCGCCGCCGAAGGTGAGCACGACCGCTTCGCCTAGAAATTCCAGTTCCGGCTCGTCGAACACCGCGCTGTGCGCATCCAGCTGCGCCTTCAACTCCCAGCCTCGCGATACTTGCCAGCCGATACCCGCGAGCGCTGTCCACGCGAAGTCTTCCTGCCGGTCCGCGAGCCGCTCACCTTCGCCGAGCCACGCGACACCGGCCTGGCCGAACACGGACCAGTGTTCGCCGAGTCGATGATTGCCAGCGATCGCCAGCGAGACATCTGTCGCGCCGCTTCCGGTGAACTTGTCAGCATCGCCCGCTGGCAGCTTGACGCTCAACCACGCCGCCAGCGCAGTCGCAGGCGTCGCCGTCAGTGAGCGTCCGAAGTCGAAGGAGATATCGCCGAGCCCACTTTGCGATTCACGCTCGTCGAACAGCACGGTGTTGTTGCTCGCGTACGCAATGCGAATGCGATCTTTCGGCGAAACCGCGCGCGAACCTTGCGGCAGGCCGAAGAACTCGTGCCAGCTGTCGATCGCGCTGTCGAGTACGCCGCCGCCGGTATAGCGATAGGGAATCTGCACCTGCGCCGCGAAGCCATTGGTCCACGAGCGGCCGATCGTCACGCGTGCTTCGCGCGTTTCGGCATCGACGATCAGCTGCTCGGTGCCTGCCTGCTGCACCAGTGAGACGCTGGCCCAGTTGAGATCGGTCGCGAACGACCAGGACTCACCCGCCAGGCGCGCTGGGAGCGCCGCAGGCAGCCCGAAGCCAGCCAGCAGAGGATTCAGATCACGAGCGGGGAAGGGATCCGCTGCGGCCGCGGTAGAGATCAGCAGCAGCGTCAGCGCAGGGTGTGGGCGTCTCAGAACCAAACCGACACGAACATCTGGATGACGTTGGCGCCGAAGGAGTACAGCGGCTCAGTGCCCGCCGGACGGAAGTTCGGGTCCGTCGTCGGCAACTGCGCGAAGCGCGCGTCACGGAAGTCGTCGTAGTCGAACTGGATGCGGTCGTAGAACAGGTTCAGCGTGCCCTTCTTGAGGAAGCGCCAGCCGTTCGGCAGGAAGTCGTAAGTCGCGCCGATGCTCAGCGCCTGGCTCTTGAACGTCGACAGCTCCTTGTCGCGCGCCAGGAAGTTCTGCTGGTTCGGGCGGTCGAACAAGTCGGCGTAGAAGTCGGCGTTGCTCTGCGAGTACAAGCGGTAGCCGACATCGAACGTCCACTCGCGCCACGGATGCGTATAGCCGAGCTCGAAGGTGTTGGCGCCGATGCCCCAGGTGTCGGTGAAGAAGCGATAGCCGCCGTGGATCGCCGCACGATAAGGCAGGAAGTAGCGAGCGTTCACAGCCACCGCGTTGCTGGTTCGCGTGCGCGGATAGATCTCGCGCGCCAGTGCGAACAAGCGGTCGTCAGTCGGGTTGATGTACCGGTACGAGCGATACGGGTTATTCAGGAAGCCTTCGTCGGTGATCACTTCGAGCTGCAGCGTCGTGATCAGGCTCTTGGTCAGGATCTGCGACACGCCGACGCGGTAGCTCCAGCGATCGGTCGGCTCTTTGAAGCTGGGATCGATCTGGTTGGTCGAGGGGTCGCGCCGGCGCACGATGTCGTTGCCGCGCGAGAAGCCCATGGTGATCGTCGTCAGGTCGCCGAACAGGTCCTGGCTGATGCCGAACGTGGTCGTCGCGGCCTGGTAATCGTTCTCTTTGCTGTCCGTATAGTTGACGCTGTAAGTGGTCTTGCCGCGCAGGTACTCCGCGCCGAGGCTCCACTGCGTACGCTCTTCCTTGTATTCGCTGGCGCCCGAGACTTCGACGTCGATGGACGCGCTCGTCACCATGTCCTGGTAATAGTTCGCGGTCACCGCGTACTTCTCGGCGATCTTCTTGCGCACGAGGAGCGACGGGCCCTGAATCGTCACGCCGCCGCCTTCGTAGCGGTGGAAGAGCATGTCGGCGCGATCGTCGGCGAGCACGCCGGCAAACGAAGCAGCCGGCAGGAAGAACAGGACGAGGACGAGCCCGAGCCAGCTGCTGCTGGCCCGGGCCCGAATTTCCACGCCCCATGCCTTCTTCATACTCAGTTACATCCGCAGCCGCCGCCGGCCGCGCCGTTGGCGCCGCGCGCGCCTTCGCGCGCATCGAACACGTGGTCGATGTAGGCGCTCGAGACCGGATTCGCATCGAACGACATGATCGGATCGGCCAGCGCCTGGCGCTCGTACGGCTTCACCCACGGCTCGATGTTGCCGCAGCCGGCCAGCACCAGCGCAGCGAGCGCCAGCGAGAACAGCTTGATCCTGCTCACGGTCACCTCACTCCTTCAGCAAGGCGCGAATCTGGTTCAGATACTCGCCTTCGTCGCCGGCCTTGTAGCCCTGGTGCAGGGCACGCACGTTGCCCTGGCGGTCGATGAACACGGTGCTCGGCATCGCCTTCACGTCGTACATCGCGCTGACCTTGCTCTCGCGGTCGAACAGCACCGGGAACGACACCGGCGTTTTGCTCAGCCACTCCACGGCGTCCTTGCTGTCAG